>WBZN01002340.1_pt1 | contig 10629 bp, 8 predicted proteins | sample 5204281 | NCBI WGS metagenome assembly WBZN01 (sample SAMN12344347, study PRJNA552823) | activated sludge metagenome | biome: Activated sludge suspended growth; feature: Nitrification reactor; material: Wastewater; isolation source: activated sludge from nitrification reactor of wastewater treatment... | reverse complement strand
CGAGACCGCGAGGATCGCGTTGGCCCCGAGGTGCGACTTGAGCGGCGTGCCGTCGAGCGCGAGCAGCGCCGCGTCGACCGTGCTCTGATCGGTCGCGTCCATCCCGATCAGCGAGGGCGCGATCACGTCGCGGATGTGATCGACGGCCTTGCGCACGCCCTTGCCGAGGAACCGGTTGGGATCGCCGTCGCGGAGCTCGAGCGCCTCGTGCTCGCCGGTCGACGCGCCCGAGGGGACGATCGCGCGGCCGAGCGCGCCACCATCGAGGCCGACCTCCGCTTCGACGGTGGGGTTGCCACGTGAGTCCAGGACTTCGCGAGCGTGCAGCCAGACGATCTCGGTCATGCGCGGACACTAACTGAACGGCGCGATTCGATCACCTTCGCGAGGCTGTGTTACACACCCCTCATGCGCAGTCTCGCGATCGCAGCTACGGTCGCAGTAGGCCTTTGCCTGGCCGGGTGTCCGCATCCGAGGACCGGGGAGCCCTCCGCACAAACCACGGCGACGCCCAAGGAGGTAATCTCGGCTGCCAAGGCCACCATCGAGCAGTGGCGTCAGGCGTACGAGATCCGGAGCATCGACGCGCTCGCCAAGCTCTACGCCCACGATCTCGACGTGGTGGTGGTCCAGGAGGGCACCACGATGATCGGGTGGAGCTCCGTCGAGGCGATGCTCAAGGATCGGTTATCCCGGGCGGGTGGCATCCACGTCCGGCTCAAGGACATCCAGGTCACCTCGCTCGCCTCGAACGTTGCCTCGGCCGTGGTCACCATGAGCCGGGAGCTGACGGATGGCGCGACGACGGTGACCGAGAACGGCACCCTCACGCTCGTCTTACGCAAGGACGACGCGACCTGGGTGATCACCTCCGAGCATTATTCCTACAAGCGATGACCCGGACGATCGGCGTCGCACTGCTCGGGCTGGGGAACGTCGGTAGCGGCGTGATCAAGCTGCTCGCCGAGAACGCCGCCGCGATCGAGGCACGGCTCGGCGCACGGCTCGTGGTCCGCGCGATCGCGGTTCGAGATCCCGATAAGGCCAAGCGCGTCGTCGAGGTCGATCGCGCGCTGCTCACCACCGACGTCGACGCGGCGATCCGGCGAGCGGACGTCGATATCGTGTGCGAGCTGATCGGCGGCACCACGGATGCGCGCGATGCGGTGCGGTCCGCGATCGGCGCGAGGCGCCACGTCGTGACCGCGAACAAGGCGCTGCTCGCCGAGCACGGCGCCGAGGTGTTCAGCGCCGCCGAGGGGGCCGGCGTCGATGTCTATTACGAGGCCGCGGTGTGTGGCGGGGTGCCGATCATCCGCGTGTTGCGCGAGGGGCTCGCCTCGGACCGGATCGAGGCGATCCACGGCATCGTCAACGGCACGTCGAACTACATCCTGACGACGATGGCCGAGACGCGGCGCCCGTTCGCCGAGATCCTCGCGGAAGCGCAGGCGCTCGGCTACGCGGAGGCGGATCCCACGCTCGATATCGGTGGCGGCGATGCGGCGCACAAGCTCGCGATCCTCGTCAACCTCTGCTTCGGTACCACCGTCGATGTCCACGCGATCCCCAAGGATGGCATCGACGTCGTCGATCCCATCGACCTCGGCTATGCCGAGCAGTTCGGCTACGTGATCAAGCCGCTCGTGATCGCGCGGGATCACGGCGAGACGATCGAGGCCCGCGTCCATCCCGCGCTGATCCCGGCGAAGTGGCTGCTCGCGGATGTCGCCGGCGCCAAGAACGCGGTCTATGTCCAGAGCTACGCGCTCGGCCCGTCGATGTACTACGGCGCGGGGGCGGGCATGTTGCCGACCGCGATGGCCGTGGTCTCCGACATGATCGAGATCAGCCGGAACATCTTCGCGCGCTCGGCGCTGCCCTCCGGGGTGCAGCGCGCGCTCCGGCCCCGGCCAGAGGTCGTCCGCAAGATGATGCCGCTCGCGGACGTTCGCGGGCAGTACTACCTGAGGTTCGGCGTCCACGACCAGCCCGGCGTCCTCGGTCAACTGATGACGATCCTCGGCGCACACGGCGTCTCGATCGCGCAGGTCGTGCAGGATGGCGGACCCGATCGCCGCCACGCGGCCGCGGCGCCGGTGTGGGTGGTCGTCCTGACTCACGAGGTCCGTGAGGGCGACCTCCGCGCCGCGCTGCGCGAGATCGATCGCCTCACCGTGGTGCGCGAGCCCGCGCGGCTGATCCGGATCGCCGGCTGATGCGCGAGCGAACGCGAGCGGTGTCGTAGTGCGTCACGAGATCCGCGTGATCTTCGGTGACACCGATCAGATGGGGGTCGTGTATTACGCGAACTATCTGCGTTACTTCGAGAGCGCCCGGGCCGGGTACTGGCGTGCGCTCGGCAAGAGCTACAAGGACCTCGAGGCCTGGGGGGTCGCGCTGCCCGTGATCGAGGCGCACTGTACCTACAAGCGCCCGGCGCGCTACGAGGACCTCCTCGAGGTCGACCTTCACGTCAGCGAGCTACGCAACGCCTCGCTGCGATTCGCGTACCGCGTGGTCCGTGGCGCCGAGCTCCTCGCCGAAGGCTACACGCGCCACGCCGTGATCGGGACCGATGGCCGGCCGAAGGCCCTCCCCGAGGCGCTGCGCGCGGCGATTCCGTCCGTCGGCTGAGGCTCGCGCGCGCATCGTGTGAGGTGCGTGTGATGCGCTGCGCCGCGCGTTGATCGCGTACCGCCTCGGGCGGTACACCTCGTTCATGCAAGACCGCAACCTCGCGCTCGAAGTGGTCCGCATCACCGAGGCCGCTGCGCTCGCATCGGCACGCTTGATGGGACGAGGCGATCGCAAGCTCGCCGACCACGTGGCAGTCGAGGCGATGCGCGTCGCCTTCGATTCGATCGATATCCGCGGCACCGTGGTGATCGGCGAAGGCGAACGCGACGAAGCGCCGATGCTGTTCATCGGCGAGACCGTCGGCGCTGGCTGGCACGATGGTGCGCCGAGCTCCCCGAAGGTCGACATCGCGGTCGATCCGCTCGAGGGGACCAACCTGTGTGCGACGGGGGCACCCGACGCGATCAGCGTGATCGCGATCGCCGATGACGGGCAGTTCCTCAACGCTCCCGACACCTACATGCAGAAGATCGCGGTCGGTCCGGAGGCGCGCCACCTGATCGACCTGCGCGAGTCGCCGACCTGGAACCTCGAGCGGATCGCGAAGGCCAAGAACAAGCGGGTCCAGGACTGCACCGCGGTGATCCTCGACCGCGAGCGTCACTCCGACCTGATCGGCGAGGTTCGCCAGGCGGGCGCCCGGATCCGGTTGATCGGCGATGGCGACGTGTCCGGCGCCGTGATGACGGCGAACCCGGACTCCGGCATCGACGTGCTGTTCGGGACCGGTGGCGCACCGGAGGGGGTGATCGCGGCCGCCGCGCTCCGGTGCGTGGGGGGCGAGCTCCAGGGCCGGCTCCGGTTCCGCAGCGACGAGGAGCGCGCCCGCGCCACGCGGATGGGCGTCAAGTCCGAGGACACGATCTACACGACCGAGGAGCTCGCGAAGGGCGACGTGATGTTCGCGGCGACCGGCGTGACCAAGGGCTACCTGCTCGACGGTGTTCGGTTCTTCGGCGACAGCGCGAGGACCGAATCGATCGTGATGCGCTCGAAGTCGGGCACGGTGCGCGTCATCAATGCCACGCACCACTTCAACACCAAGCCGAAGTACTCGTGGGCGACCGGCCTCGAGCCGTGAGCGTTCGTTGAGCGTCAGGGCAGGGGGAAGCTCAGCTTCGTGGTCTTGCCAGCGGTGATCGTCACCTTCCGGTTGACCGTGTCGCGCTGCGGATTTTTGAACGAGAGCGTGTACGTCCCGGCAGGCATGTCGAGATCCGCGAACGGGGTCTCGCCGAGCCGCTTCGAACCATGGAACACGACGCTGTACGGGATGGTTCGCGCGGTCAGCTTGCCCATCGAGGGGGCCAGGGCCGGGGCCGGGCGGCCGCTACTCGTCTTGCGATCGAACGCGATCTCCTGGACCAGATCGACGCCGGTCGTCATCTCGACATCGCGCTTCTCGGGCTTGTAGCCATCGAGCGCCGCGATGATGACGTATCTGCCCGGCTCGAGCGCGAACCTGGCAGGCTCCTTGCGCACCTGATCGCCGACACGCACCGAGCCGCCGGTCGGCTTGGTGCTGACCGTCAGGAACACGTGGTCGACCGCGGCGTCGGCGGGGACCGCGGGCTCGCGCGCGTCCTGCTGCGCGTCCTCGTGCGGGAGCGCGCCGGACGCATCGCGTGGGACGGCCGCGAGCTGGACCGCGGCGTCGGCACCTGCGTCGCGATCGGCGAGCGGCTGCGCGGGCGATCGCGCCGCGAGGGCGATCAAGAAGCTGATCACGGCGAGCCCGACCATCGCGCCGATCGCGAGGAGCTTGCGGGTCGTCGGAGCGAGCCTTCGCCCGGGGCCCAGCGTCGTCTCGGCGCGGGGCCCCGGCGTGAGCGGGAGCGTCGGGGGACGCCGTTCGATCCTCGTCGGGACCCCGACCGGATCGCCGGGAAGTCGAGGCCGGAGGGCACCGCTGCGCGTCGAGGTCTCGAGGCGGTTGCTGCCGCCTCGCTCGTCGGCGAGGCTCCTCGCCAGCTCGCGCTCGGTGCGGTCGTGCGCGGCGGTTCCGGGCGCGTCGAGCATCGTCCGTGCGTTGGCGGCGTCGTCCAGGCGAAGATCGATCGTCTCGGCCGTCTCCGACGGGTCCTCGGGGCCGGTCACCGACGTGGCGAGCAAGATCGACGAGGTGATCGCGCCCTCGCGGGTCCCCTGGATCATCGACGTGCTCGGAGCCTCCATCGTCCGTGGGCCGGCCTCGGTGCCGCCGGCTGGCTGGATCGCCGGATGTGCGGCCGAGCTATCGCGCGGGAACCGCTGGCGGACCCAGGCGCCGAGCTGCAGCGGCGTCGCGAGCTCCGGCGACGACTTGATGAACGCCTCGAGCGCCTGCGCGAAGTCCATCGCGGTGGCGCGCTGCTCGCGCTTGGTCTGCAACGCCCACGTGATCGCCTTCGCGAGCACGGGGGGCACCCACGGCGCCGCCGCCTCGATCGACGGCAGCTTGCCGTCGCGGATCGCCCGCATCGCCTCGACGGCATCGCCGCGCGCCACGATCGTCTTGCCGACGAGCAGCTCCCACATCACGATCGCGAGCGAGTACACGTCGCTGCGCCCGTCGAGCGGGGCCGCGATCGTCTGCTCCGGGGACATGTAGGCGTACTTGCCCTTGACCTGCCCTGGGTTCGTCAGCTGGTCGCCGAGCGCGGCGGCCTTGGCGATGCCGAAGTCGCACAGCTTCACCACGCCGTCGAACGACACCATGAGGTTCGCCGGCGACACATCGCGATGCACCAGCCCGTACGGCTGGCCATTGGGCGCGACGAGCTCGTGTGCGTAGTGCAGCGCGGTGGCGGCGTCGGCGCCGAGTCGGGCGACCATCGTCGGAGGCAGCCGCTCGCGCTCGCTCTGCTTGAACAGCTGGCCGGCGTGAACACCGTCGACGTACTCCATCGCGATGAAGTAGTCGCCGTCGAACTTCCCGAAGTCGTAGATGTGGACGACGTTCGGGTGCGTCAGCTGTGCGGCCAGCCGGGCCTCTCCGAGGAACATCTTCACGAAGTCGGGCGCGTCCGCGAGGTGCGGGAGGATGCGCTTGACGGCGACTCGCCGATCGAACCCCTCGAGGCCCTTCTGCTGGGCCAGGAAGACCTCCGCCATGCCACCACGCGCAATACGTCGTAACAGGACGTAGGAACCGAACTTGATGCCGCCCTCGGCGGACGCCGACACCACGGCATCTTAGCCCGCACCCGCCGAATCCGGGTGGCCAGGCCCCGAACAGCCGATTCCCAGCTGCATTTAGATGTGGTCGTCCAGCCGATTGATCTAGGATGTCTCCCATGCGAATGGGGACCTTCGCGGGCTGCACGTTGGCGTTCGCGGCATGTGCCATGCCCGCCACCGATGCGCCCACCGCGCGGATCGTCGTCGGCGGCACCTCTCCGCTCGTCGGGATATTCACGCGCGTCGCCGCGGACACCGGGGTTCCCGCCGAGCTGCTCGCGACGATGTCCTACGTCGCGACCCGCCTGCGCCTCGTCGGTGAGGCCGATCTCGCCGGCCACGGCGGTGGCAGCGGGCTCCTCGGGCTGTCGGCCGCCGAGCTCACCCGCGGCGCGCAGCTCGCCGGAGTCACCGAGCAGGCGGCACGGACCGATCCCGAGGCCTCGGTGCGCGCCGGCGCGGCGCTGCTCCGCGCGAGCGCGCCCGGCGCGCATACCCTCGCGGAGTACACCGCCAGCCTCGACCCGTCGCTCGCACGCGAGGTCACGGCGACGCTCACCCGCGGCGTCGACGGGCACGATGCGAATGGCGGCGCGGTGGTGATCGCCGCCCGGCCCGACCTCGATCACACCACGCCGGGGTTCGGCGTCGCGACGCAGGCGCTCGGCTACCCGGGAGCGGTGTGGTACCCGGCGTCGTCGCAGAACTACCAGGCCGCGAGCCGTGGGGTCGGCGACATCGACCACATCGTCATCCACACCACGCAGGGCGCGTTCAACGGCACGATCAGCTGGTTTCAGGATCCGACCGCGCAGGTCTCGGCTCATTACGTCGTGCGGTCGCGCGATGGCTACGTCGCACAGATGGTGTCGGAGCTGAACGTCGCGTGGCACGACGCGTGTTTCAACGCCCGCACGATCGGCATCGAGCACGAGGGGTACATCGACGCGCCGAGCGTTTGGTACACCGAGGCGATGTACCTGGAGTCGGCGAAGCTGACCGCGTACCTCGCGGACAAGTACGGCATCCCCAAGACGCACGGCCCGATCCTCGGCCACGGGGAAGCGCCGGATTGCTCGACCCACACAGATCCGGGCGACGGCTGGAACTGGGATCACTACATCGACCTCGTGCGCACCGGCGGCGCGCCGACGTTCGCGGCGGGCGACGCGATCGTCGATGCACCTGCATCGCTGACCGCCGGGGACGAGGCGACGGTCACCGTGACGCTCACCAACCACGGCAACACCGCGTGGGATCTCGATCTGACTCGCCTCGGCACCGCGGCGCCGCAAGATCGCGACTCGGCGTTGTTCGTCGCCGGGGACTGGATGTCGCCAAAGCGCACGACCGGCGCCGACGCGATCATCCAGCCGGGCGAGACCGGTACGTTCACGTTCGAGATCGTCGCGCCCGACGTGTCCGCGCCGGTGGTCTACGACGAGGCGTTCCAGCTCGTGCAGGAGGGGCTCACCTGGTTCGGTCCCGAGATCCACGTCGTGGTCCAGGTGGTGCCGCGAACCGACGACAACGACGACGGCGCGGGTAATGACCCCGGCGGCTGTGCGGCGGGGCCGGGCGGTTCGGACAGCACCCCGCTGGCCACCATGTGTGGCATTGTCGCGTTCGGTGCGGTCGTTCGTCGTCGTCGCGCTCGTCGCTGAGCTGGCCTGCGCTGGTTGTAGCGACGCGATCACGCTCGAGATCTCGAGCGATCGGCCGGTGCCCTCGGCGATCGACGCGATCTGCGTCGGCATCGCCGATCCGGCGCCCGGCGGCGGTCAGTTTGGCCGGCGCTACCGGATCGATAGCCTGCCGCAGACGCTGCGGGTCGAGCCGGGGTCGGCCGGTGATGCGTTCGCTTGGGTCCGCGGTGATCGCGGCGGGGTGCCCGCGGTCCTCGCGGCATCGACCGTCGATTTCTCGCGCGACGTCACGCTCGAGCTCGCGAAGTGCACGCATGGACCGGCGGCGGCCCCGTCGGTCCGCGGCGGCGCGGTCGGTCCTGGGAACGCGCGCCTCGTGGCCTCCCAGGGCGCCGGAGGAACGCTGGTGGTCGCGATCGGGGCGACCGCTGAGGTGATCGATGTCCACGACGGCGAGCTGGTCACCACGCCCGGGCCGGCCCTACCTGCCGGCGCCGTGGTCGCCGTGATCGCGGCCGATCTCGACGGCGATTGCGACGATGATCTGATCGTCGCGACGGATGGTGCGCCGCCCGCGCTGTGGCGCCGCGACGTCGCGTCGTTCACCGAGGTCGGCGCGCTCGGCGCCACCACCGTGGCCGCGGTCGTCGCGGCCGATCTCGATCGCGACGGCGCCATCGACGTGATCACCGGCGCCGGTGGCACGTTGCTGCTGTGGCACAACGAGGGCGGCGGCGTGTTCGCGCCCGAGCCGGCGAAGCTGTCCGGCGCGGGTCGCGTCTCATCGATCAGCGCGCTCGCGCTCGGCGATCTCGACGGTGACGGCAACCCGGATCTCGTCGTCGGCCAGGCCGGCGATCCGCTGACCGCCTGGCTCGGTGAGCCGGGCGGGACCGGGAGCTTCCGCCCCAATGATGCGGTCGTCCCGCCCGTCCCGCTCGTCATCACGCGCCTCGTCCTCGCCGACGCGGACGGCGACTTCGCACCCGACCTCGCGGTCAGCGTGAAAGGCGGCCCGCTCCGCCTCTACATCGACCGGGATGGCAAGCTCGAGGATCAATCCTACGTGCGGCTGCCGCCCGGTCTACCGGTCGTCAGCGCGATCGCGTTCGGCGGATGGGACGAGACCTGCGCCCCCGATGCCGTGATCGCGAGCGTCGCGGGCGGGACGACCCTGCGGGGCAAGACCGATGCCTTCGAGGTCGAAGGTCCCGCACCGGCGGCGACCGACGTGGTGATGACCGACCTCGATGACGACGGCGATCTCGACGCCGTGCTCGCCGGCAGCGATGGAGTGAGATGGCTCGCGCGCTGAGCATCCTCGCGCTCGCGCTGCTGATCGGCGTCGCGCCGGCACGCGGTGACGTCGGCCCCCAGGCGATCGAGACCTTCCTCGAGCGTGGCCGGAAGCTGTTCGACGAGCAGGAGTACGTCGGCGCGATCCAGACGCTCGGGCCGGTGACGCGCGATGCCCGGGCGACGCGGGCCCAGCGCCTGCGAGCCCTCGAGCTGATCGCGCTCGCGCACTTCATCCACGGTGATGAAGGGGCGGCGCGCGAGACGTTCGAGCGCATCCTCGACATCGATCCCGGGTACCAGCTGCGCGATACGAGCGGCTCGCCGAAGATCCGGATGTTCTTCGATGACCTCAAGAAGCAGCTGATCCCTGGCTACGATCCGGACGCCGGCGCGGATCTCGAGCACGCGGCGCCGACCGCGGGCAGCGCGGGCAAGCAGATCGAGATCGAGGTGCGCGCCACCCGCGGCGGCGAGCGCGTGTTCGAGCTCGTGCTCGCCACGCGCCGGCGCGGCGAGCTCACCTACAAGCGGTTCGCCGCGGCGCCACGCGGGGGGGCGAACTGGCGCGCGCGCGTCATCCCGGAGCCGTCGCAGAAGCCCTACGTGCTCGAGTATTACGTCGAGGCTCGCGATGCCGGCGGGGGCGCGGTCGCCCGGATCGCGGGGCCCGATGCGCCGCTCGAGATCGCGCTCGCGCCCGGCGGCGGTGAGGTCAAGCGCGCCTGGTACGGGCGCTGGTACGTGATCGTCGGAGCCGCGGTGGTCGCCGCCGGTGTGACCGGGGTCGCGGTCGCTGCCCGCCGCGGACCGGAACCTGGATCACTCTCTCCAGGATCCGTGACGGTCACGCCATAGTCATCCGCGCGAACTGGCCGGAATCTCGTCGCGCTGTGCACGCTTCCGTCGGAACGCGCCGATCTCACGCCTCGGTGGCCGAAGCTGCTGTTAGTCGTCCGCGTCGTCGCATGTGACCCAAATCATCGTCGAGAAAGCGGCATCAGGTTTCTAGTGTGGTGGCCGGTGTCGGCCAGGCTAGAACCCAGCGATACGGCTTGACCCCCACCATCAAGATGGCTAGGGTCCGCCAGCATTTTAACCGCCGTCGTTCCAGGGGCTATTCCCAGCGGCATTCTTCCAACTGGAAGCGAAGGAGTCAGAGCATGAAGAATCTAGCTTTGGGAGCGCTGTTTGTCGGGCTCATGGCGTGTGGCGGCGGCAAGAACAACACCGACGTGATCATCGTCGATAGCTCCGCTGGCGGCGACGGCAACGTGACCGCGGCCTGCAACCCGCTCATGCAGTCCGGCTGCACCGGCACCGAGAAGTGCACCTGGATCAATGATCAGGACAACCCGCCCGTCGGCCACGTCGGCTGCGCGCCGGACGGCACGATCGCGCTCGGCGGCGCGTGCACGCCTCCGCCCGGCGGCCCGATGGGCTACGACACGTGCGTCAAGGGCACCGTCTGCCTGTCCGGCGAGTGCAAGCAGATCTGCGACAACGCGGGCGGCGCGCCGACGTGCGACACGAACCACGAGTGCACCAACTACGCAGACTTCTTCGTCACCGGCGGTGTGACCGTCGCCGGCGTGTGCGACCCGACGTGTGATCCGCTCACGCAGGACCTCAAGGCCGGCAGCCCGACCGTCGCGTGCGGTTCGTCGATGGCCGCGATGCCGAGCAAGGGTTGCTACGGCTACGAGACCTTCAGCTGCGCACCGGCCGGCATGACGACGTGGACGCTCACGGATCGCCAGATGCCGCGCACGAACTCGGCCGGCAACCCGTACCTCAACGGTTGCGCGCCCGGCTACATGCCGCTGGTGTACGAGATGACGGGCTCGATGAAGACCCTGTGCACCGGCCTGTGTGCGGCGCTCGAGAT
>WBZN01002339.1_pt1 | contig 10631 bp, 9 predicted proteins | sample 5204281 | NCBI WGS metagenome assembly WBZN01 (sample SAMN12344347, study PRJNA552823) | activated sludge metagenome | biome: Activated sludge suspended growth; feature: Nitrification reactor; material: Wastewater; isolation source: activated sludge from nitrification reactor of wastewater treatment... | reverse complement strand
CGCCAGACACGCAATTGGACGCCGATCGGCACGGTGTGGTTAAACCCGGAGACCCGCGCCAGAGCAGAGACGATTCATGCAGAACGGAGCGTGTAGGGAGATGCGACAACTAGTTTGACAAACACCGCCCCCTTCACGCTAAAAGTCATGCTTGCCATGATGGTCCTTTTCCATATACTTTTCGCTTTTAATCACCTGCTTGCCGACCATTGGTAATTAATGTCCAGCTATCCCTCATTCAATGGCCCAAACCTCGAAGCAATTGCCGATATCTTAGGAGATACCTCTACAGGATTGACCGGGTCGGAAATCGCGCGCTATTTGCGGGAATGTGGCATCCCTGATCCCGACCCATCCATGACCAAGCGACATCGGCTCTATAACGCCCTGGCCGCAAAACAACTGGCCGACCACTGCGCTAATAACATTCTCGCCTTTATCACTCATGTCATGAACCCGGTGCGCCATGTCGGAGCTAACGACTATTTTGAAAGCCAACGCGGGAAACTCAATAATGTCCTTGCCTTTAGCGGCCTGAGCTTAGGAGAGGATGGAAAACTCCGTCCTGTACAAGCGGCCAGCACCCTGACAGAAGCAGAAGCCACTGCCCGCGCTCTCCGCAAGGCCCTTGTCGAGCGTAAGGTTCATGCAGATGTTCTTCATTTCTGTCGTGCAGAACTATTGGTCGATAATTATTTCCATGCGGTTTTTGAAGCCACGAAAAGCCTTGCGGAAAAACTCCGTCAAAAAACAGGTTTGCTGACTGATGGCGCTCAACTCGTTGATGAGGCCTTGAGTATCGGGCAAATCGGTTGCCCTCGATTAGCTTTTAACTCTCTGACTACACCCAACGAGCGTAACGAACATCAAGGCCTTATGAGCCTTATCAAAGGCGTATTCAGCGCATTTCGCAACACGGCCGGCCACGCCCCCAAAATTCATTGGACGATTACAGAGCAAGACGCGCTCGATATTCTCACAACAATATCCCTGCTTCATCGACGGCTGGATACCGCTGTTCGCACGCATATTCCTTAAACCCCTTGGAGATACCCCTTCTTGTTTAACATTCTTATTGATACCTGCGTTTGGCTCGATCTAGCCAAAGATTACCAGCAACAGGCTATTCTCTCCGCGCTTGAAGATCTCATTCGGCAAGAAGAAATTAGCCTAATCCTTCCGCGTACAGTGGTGCAGGAATTCGACCGCAATAAAGCTCGAATTATTGAAGAGAGCAGCCGCAGCCTTTCCAGCACCTTCAAACGTGTTAAAGAAGCCGTAGAGAAATTCGGTGATCCAAGGCAAAAGACCAAAGTGTTAAGCCAGCTTAATGAAATCGATCACCGCATCCCAATTTTAGGCGATGCGGCCACCGGCACGATCAATCGAATTGAAAAGCTATTTGCCAGAACCCCCATTCTTGAGGTTTCTGACGCGGTAAAGCTCCGAGCGGCGCAACGAGCGCTCGACAACCGCGCGCCCTTCCACAGACAACGCAACAGCATGAACGATGCACTGCTTATTGAAATGTATGCTGAAGCCACCGCAAGACCATCTTCGCGCGTCCGCTTTGCCTTTATCACTCATAACACCAAAGATTTTAGTCATCCAAACGCCAACACCAAACTCCCCCACCCTGACTTAGCCGCTTGTTTTTCACGGACGAAATCGCTCTATTTTACGACTCTCGGTGAGGCGCTACGCCGTATAGAGCCTGAGCATTTTGCCGACCTTATGATTGAACATCAATGGATTGAAGAAACGAGGGGACTAACTGAGATCCTCAAAGCAATTGATGAACTCACTGCGAAGGTTTGGTACACCCGGCACCAGGTACGCCGACAGAGCATACAACGCGGCAAAACTAAGATCGTCGAGAAGGAAACATTCCCCGTGAAGAACCATCTTCGCCGTCCTATTCAACGTGACGTTTGGGAGGGCGCCCTTAGAGCCGCTGCCTCCGTTGAGAAGGAATACGGATTAGAAAATTTAGGTCCCTGGAATGATTTTGAATGGGGAATGATAAACGGTAAGCTATCTGCTCTCCGCTGGACGCTCGGAGATGACTGGGACATGCTTGATACCTGAAGTATCATTACAACCCTTAAAGTTCATGCATCAGGAAGTCGTTTATCTAACTCGCAGAACAAACCTGCTTCACGCCACAGCTCCCGATTACCAATGACGTAAATAACTTCTTTCGCCCGCGTGACAGCCACGTTCAGCAAATTTGGCCTTGCACCAGCCCAGCCACGCGCTCCTGTTTGTGCCGGGTAAGGTGCTCCCAAGACAAATATTACCGCTTCAGCTTCGCGACCCTGCACCGTATGCACGGTCCCGATTCGCTCATTGCCCCAACGCCAATTATCTTCGTCAACCCAACCATTAAGCACTCCGCTTTCGCGCACTGCTTGACGCAAATGGTCCGCGACAATAACAAATGGCGTGACGATATAGAGGTCTGGTGTCACACGAGCTGCGGCTAGTCGCTGTAGCAAGCGCAGGACCTCTCTCCCCTCTTCCCTGCACCACTTATCCTCCCCGCTTCCTTCGATGTGAATCCATTTAGAAGGACCTAGCACATCTCGGATCGCCGAGGCTTTGGAGCATTTAGCCGATACCATCATCCCGGAATAACCTATCGTGTTGGAAACACTGAACATCGGTTCCGAACATCGCCGATGCACCAACAACGGCACCCCCACACTCCGGCTGCCCGCTAGCGTTTGGAATTCACTTGTATAAGTGGAAGCGGCGTCACTGAGGGTCTGCACAGAAACTGAGGGAGCGGCATACTGGTCTGGGTCCACGTTAAAACGCCGACACATAGCTTTTGTCAGTGTGTCAGGTAGCACGACCACAGGTTCAATCTGTATGGGATCGCCAACCATGACAGCGCGGCGAGTTCGCATGACCGCTCCCACAGCAGCTTGTGGCAACGCCTGACCTGCCTCGTCCACAAATAACCACCCCAGGCTTTCAAGTGGTAGCTTTCCGAGCATTCGATTGACGGAAGCAAACGTTGTCGACACTAACGGCACCACGAGGAAAAGAGAGGCCCATAAATCTGGCAGCAGCGCTTGCTTCTCTGCACTCGGCAATGTTTGGGTTGTAAACGCATTCATCAGAGCAGCAAGGTTGTGACGTAACGGCTTGGCAGCGGCGTCGATAAAAGCACGATGGACCGCTATCGCAGCAATGAACACCTCGTCGCGAATGCGTTGGGCTTCAGACGAAAACCATGGAGTCTGTTGGTGTTGCTGGCCGTGACTCAATTTAAAGAATGCAGAGTCCGCAAATACGACTCCATATTTTTGTTGAGCCTCAACAAGTCGTTGTTTCGCCTGCTGATAGTTTGTGCGAGCCGTTTGCCAGGCCTTCTCGGTCTTTCCCTGTTCGAGCACTGCCGTCCGAAGTTCCTCTTCGACACGACGGCAGTCTCCCAAGATATTGGCATGTTGCGTTTCTGCGTCTCGATGATGTGAACGGAGATCTCCCAGCGCGTTCGACCATTCACGCGCAGTGCGCGTTCTGAATAGTCGCGCCCAGAATCCTGGTTTTATTAGACTATGCGAGTGAAGCTGTCGATCAGCATGTTGAAGCTCATGCGAGGCTGCGGATTCTGTATCCCGTGCCATGGCCAATGCTGACACGAGTTGTCCTGACCTCCCTAGAGCAACATCTCGCTGCACCATAGCGTCGGTTTCGGACTGAGCAAGTACTGGCAATCGAGCTGAATCGTTACGAAACCCCTCTAACCTGGTTTGCCACTGGCGACTGTTATCCAACGCACTTAGAAACCGCTTTTGTGCTCTCTTCCACTGTGCGAGAGCTTCTTCCCGGTTAGGTGGCGGCTGTTCAGTTTTGACAATATGCGGTGCCCGCCGCTCGCCTGTTTCTGGGTCAGTTACTGTCACTTCCGAACCTGCGGCAGCACGCAGATAGCTGTTTAGTCCGTTATCCTCATCCCACCAGAAATGTTGTTTGAATCGGCTACGATTGCGCACGTTTCCCAGCACCGCAGCAATGCTCCCCCATGTTTCGGATTGATGAAGTGCGTCAGACAATGTCTTGAAGAAGCGAAGATCAGGAGCATCATCGGCGATAGCTGACAATCCCGGGATTTCTGCGCTCACATTCTCAACAGCCTTGTTGTTTGATGATGCCACCACCATCTCAAATCCGCGCAGAGATTTATTGAGCCGGTATAGATGAAGCCACCCGTCACCCACCCTCAGTTTTTCCCCGGAATGCTCAAACGCCTCTCCAGGGTCGGCAAATTTGGCCATCGCTTCAGCCCGGTTCGCAACTATTCCCGCAACCAGGTCGCGAAGTAACGTCGTCTTTCCGGTTCCCGGCGGGCCATTGATACCGAGCAATCCACTCGCCTTGGTCTCCCGGAATGCCAAATTGACGGCAGCTTGCTGCAGTAAAACGAGAGAATGCCGGTGAGGTCCGGGCCATCGCGCCAAGGGCGTAAGTTCAGGACTCACAGCCGCTTCCAAGGCAGTGGTACTACACAGCAAATCTAGATTCTTTGGCGGGCGTTCAACGCCGATATAGCGTCGGAGGTTCTGTGTCGCTTTCCCCTCGGAGAATAGTTTTCGGGCAAGCGCGAGATCTTCAAGAAAAAAACTATTTAGGAGTAGTGGTTCTGGAGGGTTCGGGTCTTTGAAATATGTATAGGAGCGAACAGCGAATTCTGGCGGCTCCACCCATTCAGTTGATAGTCCAAACTCCTGAATAAGCGCGTTATATGCGGATAATAATGCAGCTTTTGTCAGCGGATTTGTTCTAAGGTCATCTTTGTTTCCGCCAAGAATCCTTTTTTCAATTTTCTCCACTAGCTCTCGCTCTACAGTTGGCCAGCGTGCTAAATCTGCCAAGTCGCCTTTTAATGCGGTTGTGACGCCCCACCCAAAACTTGAAATTCCGACAGCAGGCGATTCGACTAGTTGTCCTTGGCGATTTACTACGATAATCGCGAGGACGGCCTGGCCTTTTACACGCTGTTTCTCCAAACGAGTGTCGCCGTACAATTCAATAAGGCGTTCCGCCGCAGGTTCCATTTTTATCGAGCCCAGAACAACTTGATAATAGAGGCGTTGGTTCGGGCGTGACGATTCACCCCGTTCCCATGGAAGCCCAGGTTCATCCAGCGATACGATGCGCGTCCGATCACCACCAGCCAAATCCTCTCTTCGGCTATAGCTGGGTGGTGAAAGAACTTCTAACGCTGTCCATGCTGAAAGAACCTCTTCTGGTCGATTAGTAACAGGTGGCAATGGCGGCTGCTGCGCCCTCGGCGGCTCCGTTCGGAAAGTTTCGCATACAGGCGAAGGGCTTTTAGCCTGTTTCTCAGGGGAGCGCGATCCCTGTCCATTCCTTGGACGCGGTTGAGGTGGCGGGCCAACTGGAGGCACAGTTGAAGTTTTTTGCTGTCCACTTTTCTTTAGCTCCGTGAGTCGGTCCGTAATCCGAATTCTCAACTTTCCTGCACGATCAGTCTTCCTGTGAGCCAATTCGTCATGGAGTGCTTGAAGAACGTCAATGCGGTCGTTCTTTTCTTTAAATAACGCTTCTAACTCTTGTATGGATGTTCGAAAATATTTTCTTGGCATGCGATCCAACGATGATATTCCTGCCCGCTTGCGATGGAACATCTGGCAAGCTACGGCACAGGGTAAAGTTCGGAAAGCCGACACCGCAAAGGTTGCAAGATTGAATCAGAGATTGAGACCTCTAGGACACTCTATCGGTGAGTATCTATGTGTTATACAAAAATCTGACGAGCTTAAATCTGGCACGATGAACAGACCATCTTTATCCTTATGGCGTAAATAACCCATATATTCATGACACGCCTCGCCGGGTCGGTGAGAGTGGCGAGTCTGCCCTCATGCGAAAATTATCAGAAATTACTTTTTTCCTAAGGGCTTGATAATGGTCTCACGGTGGGTCATGACGATCAGAACCTCACCGGTCTTAGAATCTAGGAACACCGAGATACCACCGAACACGGCTTGATTCGGCTTGGTTTTGACGGAATAGATAACATTCATGAATGACCGGCCAGCTAGAACTGATTCTATGCCCTCCATTTCCTTCACAGCCTCAGGTGAAGTACGCTGTTTCCTCATCTCCACATAATTCTTCCATCCAGCATTATTGTCATCAATATGTGCCCTGTAGCCTTTAGTTCTATATCCCATTTTGCGCAATTCTTTAGTTGCAATGGATATGGCTTCTGCTTCGGTTAGGTCTGCACCATTGCCCCAACTGGCTCCTGGCAAGACAATAGTCGTGAATAGCAACCAAGCCACTACAATTGCCGCTATCAAATGGTTACCCAACGGCCGATCAGGAACGGTGACCGATAATTTACTCGCCACGTTTCCAATTAGCCTCGTCTTGAGAGGTTCCTGACTCATCATCGGATATCCTTGAAGGTGCCAACAGGGCGTTTAGGATTGGTGTTAATGCTCGGAGCCCACCGAAGCACACTGTAACAATCCGGTTTACCTAGGTAATTTATCATCGGACCATAGCGTTCACTTAGAAAATCATCAGGCCAGCTGAACTCCGGGTTTTTGGGATGCGTATGCCAAAAGGCAACCGGGGTATCTCCATTCGCCACTTCAATTTTCACATTCCCATTCTCGTAGTCATTGCTGGGACCAACTTGTGGCTTGCGGGAAACATACATCCCCTCTGTCGTACGGACTATATATCCGCCCCACTCTCTCGTGCTCGGTGAAAGGCTTCCTTTTTTCTTGCAAACCCAATCAATGCCATCCATTGCTGCCTCGTCCGGAGAACAACGTGGTGCCGGCTTCCAAGGCTCCGACTGTAGGCCGAGCGGATCATTGAAGTTTAACGGGCTACTTCTGACATACTGGTAAAGGTTCAACCCACCTCCCAGTCCTACTGGATCCTTCTGAAGAAATCTCCCCGTCGCCGCATCATAGTACCGCGCCCGGTAGTAATAGAGCCCTGTCTCTGAATCGAGTTCCCGCCCCGTATACGCGTACGGCTGGTTCACAGTGCCCAGCGAGTCGAGGATGTTCCCATACGCATCATAGGCGTAGGCCTTGGCGACAGCTCCAGTCGAGTCGGTCAACTCCGTCACTGACTCCAAGCCGTCCTGGTGGTAGAAAAAGGTGCTCGCACCTTGGGTGACCGCAATGGGCTCATCGATCCCAGGGCCGTGCGTGTAGCGCGCCTGCAAGACATTCGCGCCATCGTACTCTAACAGAATGTCATCACCCTCATAGATGTATCGCTTGATTTGGCCGTTGGCGACCTTTTCGATTCTCCGGCCAAGGCCATCATACCGATACGTACTCGTCGTGGTGGCGGTAGGATTGCCAGCGGCAAACTCCTGCACCTGAATCAGGCGGTTTTCGGCATCGTAGGTGTAGTCCGTGTGATTTCCATTCGCCAGTAGGGTCTTTTTCGTCAAATTCCCATTCTCGTCATATTGATAGGTAAAGTTCGCATCGGCCGTCAGTTGATTGCTGGCATTGACGACGCTCCCGCCTGTCGTGCGGTTGCCGACCGCATCGTAGGCAAAGGCCTGCGGATCAAGGAGCAAGGGGTGACTCGCGCTGGTCAGTCTATCGAGCGTGTCGTAGCCAAACGTCTGCGGCCCACGGCGATCCGTCAATGACGTTCTGTTGCCCACCCCGTTGTACAGGTACTCCGCTTTGTTGATCTGGGTCGACGTCGCCGTCAGTTGATGCAAGATGTTGGTGACTTGGCTCGCGGGATCGTAGGTATAGGCTGAGGTGTTTGATACCCCTAAGTCTTTGATAAATGGAGCCGGCGAGTGGAATCGAACCACCGACCTGCGGTTTAGGAAACCGAAAGTCTCCGCATTTTATCGGTCACGCAATACCCGCGCCAGCACTGCGTTTAGCCGCTCTAGCAGCGTCATTTCCGGCCTTTTGACCGCTACTGCGGATCCGCTTAGATCCGTTGAGATCCGACCCGTTCACATGCCCTACTGAACATTTACTGAACACTTTTTCAGCTCCGGACTCAGAGCCATGTTGCTCAATATAATGAGCCAACATCTGCTCTCCCACGCGCGTTAGGTCGTCCTTTTTCACGATGTGATACCAGCTCGTATGATCGAAGCGCTACAGCTGGATCTGGTAGCTCGTACTGCGCCCTCCGCCGGTAACGATGAATATTCCTTTGTCCGCGAGCTCCTGCAGATCGCGCGTAGCGGTCGCCTTCGAAGCACCTGTTATGGACATGTATTTCTTGGCGCTCATGCCGCCCTCGAAGCCCTTCGGGCCTTCTTCCAGCATCCGGCGTAGGATCTGCAACTGACGCTCGTTGAGTTGATCTCTGAAGCGGTCGAAGAGCCTCGTCTTCTTCAGCGTGAAATCGATTTGCTCTTCCGCCTGGGTTTGGGCTTCCAGCGCGGTCTGTAAAAACCATGTGACCCAGGCAGTGATTTCATTTGATCTCTGCCCATCCTGCAGCGCCTCATAATACGCTTTACGGTTGGCCTCGATCGCGCGGGACAGGCTCAGTAGTGCCGGGCGAGCCAGACCCTGGGAAAGGGCCTTTTCTGAGATGGCCCGTCCGATACGGCCGTTGCCATCTTCAAAGGGATGGATCGACTCGAAATAGAGATGAGCGACGGCCGAGCGCACCACTGCCTTCTTGATCGCGGGCGTTCCGCCCGGTGCCGTTTGATTGAACCACCCAATGAAGCGCGTCATCTCCTCCGGAACACGCGACGACGGCGGCGCCTCGAAGTGGACTTTTTCATGGCCTATCGGCCCAGAAATGACCTGCATGGGTTCGTCATGTGTTCGCCACTGGCCGACGGCGATGCGTCGGTGACCGGCCATGATCATACGGTGCCATTCATACAGCTTCCCTTCAGAAAGTGGCTCGGCGAAGCTGTTGCGGACGTCGATCATCATTCTCGCAGCGCCTTCCGCCCTTCTGTCCCCGGCCGCGGCGCCTCCATCCAGACCGAGATTCTTCCGGATGGATGACATGACATCCCGGCGGCTCAGAAGTTCTCCCTCGATGGCCGACGTTTGGATGGCCTCTGCAACCATCATTTCGATGGCCGCCTCTGCCTGCGCATCAGCCGTCAGGCCCTTCAGAATCCCCGTCGCACGCCCTGCGGTTTCAGCGAAAGCCAGGAGGGTGTCCTCAACGCCCGAGAGGTCATACCGAAACTGAGGCCAATCCTCTTGCTGCCAGTTATAGATCATGAGCCGATTATAGCACTCATTCGGCTCATGTAAAGTCACATATTCGAGCCGAATGTTACTCCTATTCGGCTCACATATGGGAATCAGACATAGGCAGGCACCGTTCCGACAATGGTCATCCGGGATCCAATGGGCCGATTGATTGGCGGAGAACTAGCCACCGAGTCGGTGTTACTGTGCGGGCTTTTGAGTCTTTTTACCACTGCCAGACACCCGCTTGGATCCATTACGATCCGACCCATTCTGACCGACCACTGAACAGTTTCGGTCAGTGCAGGTTTGATTTATCCAGCATCGTGGACGTGACAAAATCGTGACAGGCTATGCCGGAATCGGCAGGATCTTGTTTGAAAATTGTTGATCTATGTTTCGGTAATGTCCGTGAGACCATGTATAAAATCAATACGTTATGGCAGTAACGTGCCGGCTTCGTAAACCGCAGGTTCTGCGAGAGCGTACCGGGGGGCCGTGCTGGCGGCCGTGGTGGGACTGGTCTGGCGAAGAAAGTGGGTGAGGATCACGGTATCTTCTGGCCTGAGCCCCTCGAGTCGAAGGCCACATTCCCCATCCCGCACCCAGGTGACGAGTGCCTCCTCGATCACCACGGCGCGCGATGCCCCGGGAAGGATGACGAACAGGGCCAGCGTCATGCCGGGCACGACCGCTGCCGACGTCTCCACATGACCATGCGTCAGCGAGAGCCCCAGGAGGGTCCCCTCATCATGGAGGCCCTCCACGCTGGAGTAGAGCGCACAGGGGATGGGAACACGGCGGGCCACGGGGTGTTGGGATGGTCTACGGTGCGGCATACAGGAAAGTCTACCGCAGCCAGTGCCCGTCCAGTATTCCATGTTGGGCGGGACCGCATCCCACTCCTTTGGGTGACACACAGTCGCCAGGGCCGGAGCGGTGAACGCGCTGGTGATCACCGACGCGCGCCGCTGTTCGGGGATGGAGCACGGCACATCCCCATCCGGCAGAGATGGTCGGAGAACGTTTGCCGGAAGCGTTCATACCGGCGTGCGATCCGCCTCGGTCCGTTTCGTGCGGCTCAGACGATCCGGCGTGTCCCACGTCCCTCTCGCACACCATCCGACATTTGCGTTGATGTGTGTCCGCTCCTGACCTGTTCCACGGACCTCGCCGGGCTCCACACCACACGTGCTTGACGCGGGTGCACGGTGAAGACGAGCCAGCTCTTCAGGCCTGAGGAAGCGGTCGGGCTGCCTACACACGGGCTGCGCGCGTTTCCGACCCACGGTTGTCAGCGGTCATCCAATAATCCCCAGGTGTGGTCATTGAATTTTCCCCACCCTCTATCAGAAGGAGGAGGGAGATGGGACTTGACGAGACGAGTGCGTCGACGATCATGCGTGCCCAGGTGGACCA
>WBZN01002338.1_pt1 | contig 10635 bp, 9 predicted proteins | sample 5204281 | NCBI WGS metagenome assembly WBZN01 (sample SAMN12344347, study PRJNA552823) | activated sludge metagenome | biome: Activated sludge suspended growth; feature: Nitrification reactor; material: Wastewater; isolation source: activated sludge from nitrification reactor of wastewater treatment... | reverse complement strand
GAGCAGCTCGTACTTGACCAGCAGGTGCGGCATCCAGAAGCCTTCCGGGAAGCCGTTCGGGTTGTTGGCCAGGGCGTGGATGTCGGCTTCGAGGTGGATGTCGGTCTCGGCGGCCTTGCGCATGTGGCCTTCCGGCTCCATGTCGATCGGCTGCAAATAGACTGCGGCGATCTCCATGCCGGCGACGTTGTGCGGCGTGCCGATCGGGTATTCGAGCGCGTGGGCGGCGGCGGACAGCAGCAGGCCGGCGCCGAGAACAAGGCTTTGCAGGCGATTCATTGACTTCCCCTTTAAAAAAAACGCAAATGCGAACGATTCGCATTATGTTTATGTGGGTTTGGGCTGTCAAGCGGTTTGTCGGCGCCCGTTTGCAGCGCGCATGCTGCGACGCGCAATGCCCGACGAAGTGAGCTGTATCCCACAGGGATTTCCTTCGGTCATAATCAGCGCTTTACGACAGAGAGCGGCAGGAGAAAAAAATGAACCTCGACCGCGTGACCTCGGGGCGCGACATCCCCAACGACTTCAACGTCATCATCGAAATCCCGATGAATGCCGATCCGATCAAGTACGAGGTCGACAAGGCGACGGGCGCCATGTTCGTCGACCGCTTCATGTCGACGGCCATGCACTACCCCTGCAACTACGGCTACATCCCGCATACGATTTCCGACGACGGCGACCCGGTCGATGTGCTGGTGCTGTCGCCGGTGCCGCTGATTACCGGCGTGGTGGTGCGCTGCCGGCCGGTGGGCATGCTGAAGATGGAGGACGAGGCCGGCGGCGACGCCAAGCTGCTGGCCGTGCCGGTGGACAAGCTGTGCAGCCTGTACCGCAACATCCAGTCGCCGCGCGACCTGCCGGAGATGGTGCTGTCGCAGCTTTCCCACTTCTTCGAGCACTACAAGGACCTGGAGGCCGGCAAGTGGGTCAAGGTCCAGGGCTGGGTCGGGCCCGAGGAGGCGAAGCGGGAAATCCTCGACGGCATCGCCCGCTACGGGGCGGCTGCCACCAAGCCGATGTTCTAGGATCCAGGAATGTCTCCACTCCGGATAGCCCTCGCCCAGATCAACAGCACGGTCGGCGACCTGGAGGGCAACGCCCGCCGCATCGCCGAATTCGCCGAGCGCGCCCATGCCGCCGGTGCCCACCTGATGGTGACGCCGGAACTGGCACTGTGCGGCTATCCGCCCGAGGACCTGCTGCTGCGGCCGGATTTCTACCGTGCCTGCGCCCGCAGCCTCGATGCGCTGGCCGCCCGCACGGCGGACATCGCCGTCGTCGTCGGCCATCCGGAGCAGTATCGCGGCGACTATTTCAATGCCGCTTCCCTGTTGCGCGACGGCAAGGTCGTCGCCACCTACCGCAAGCACCGCCTGCCCAACTACGAGGTGTTCGACGAGCAGCGCTATTTCTCCGCCGGCTACCAGCCCTGCGTGATCGAGGTGCAGGGCGTGCATTGCGGCATCAACATCTGCGCCGACGTCTGGGAACCGGGCGCCGCCGATGCCGCGATGCAGGCCGGCGCCGAACTGCTGCTGGCGCTAAATGCCTCGCCGTATCACATGACCAAGCAGGCGACGCGCTACGAGGTCCTGCGCGAACGCATCCAGGCCACCGGCCTGCCGGTGCTGTATGCCAACCTGGTCGGCGGCCAGGACGAACTGGTGTTCGACGGCGCCTCCTTCGCCATGGATCGCGAAGGCCGCCTGACCCACCAGCTGCCGCAGTTTTCCGAGGCGCTGGCAATCGTCGAATATGCCGGCGGCGAACTGCGCGCCGGCGCTGTCGCGCCGTCGCGTGCGCTGGAGGCGGAGGTGTACGAGGCCCTCGTTCTCGGCGTGCGCGACTATCTCGGCAAGAACGGCTTTCCCGGCGCCATCATCGGCCTGTCCGGCGGCATCGACTCGGCGCTGACGCTGGCCATCGCCGTCGACGCGCTCGGCGCCGACAGGGTGCGCGCGGTGATGATGCCCTCGCCGTACACCGCGCAGATCAGCCTCGACGATGCGCGCGAGATGGCGCGGACGCTGGGCGTGCGCTACGACGAGTTTCCCATCGAGGCGGCGATGCAGACGTTTGCCGCCATGCTGGAGAAGGAATTCGCCGGTCGGCCTGCGGATACCACCGAGGAAAACCTGCAGGCGCGCATCCGCGGCATGCTCCTGATGGCGCTGTCGAACAAGTATGGTTCCATCGTGCTCACCACCGGCAACAAGAGCGAGATGGCGGTGGGCTACGCCACGCTCTACGGTGACATGGCCGGCGGCTTCGCGGTGATCAAGGACCTCTACAAGACGATGGTCTATCGCCTCTCGCGCTACCGCAACGGGCTCTCGCCGGTGATCCCGGAGCGGATCATCACGCGGGCGCCGTCGGCGGAACTCAAGCCGGGCCAGACCGACCAGGACACGCTGCCGCCCTACGAGGTGCTGGACGCCATCATCGAGGCCTACATGGAGCGCGACCTCTCGCCGCGCGAGATCGTCGCGCTGGGCCATGCCGAGGCCGACGTGCGGCGTACGGTGGGCATGCTGAAGCGCAGCGAATACAAGCGGCGCCAGGCGCCGGTCGGCATCCGCGTCACGAAGCGGGGCTTTGGCAAGGATTGGCGATATCCGATAACATCGGCCTATGCAGACGAGTGGTGACCGGGAGCAACCATGAAGAAAATCGAAGCGATCATCAAACCCTTCAAGCTGGACGAGGTACGCGAAGCCCTCTCGGAAGTCGGCGTCACCGGCCTGACCGTGACGGAGGTCAAGGGCTTCGGCCGGCAGAAGGGCCACACCGAGCTCTACCGCGGCGCCGAGTACGTGGTGGACTTCCTGCCGAAGATCAAGATCGAGTTGGTGATCGCCGACAGCGCAGTCGAGCAGGCCATCGAGGCCATCATCAAGGCGGCGCGCACCGGCAAGATCGGCGACGGCAAGATCTTCGTCACCCCGGTCGAGCAGATCGTGCGCATCCGCACCGGCGAGACCGACGAGTCGGCTATTTGAGGATGCCGCGCGCCCTTGCCTGCTCCGCGTCGAGCAGGACGGCCGCTTCGCCGAGGTAGGGCTGGCTGAAGAGCGGCGCCGCCTCGCCGGGCCGGGGCGTGACGTAGATGATCAGCACCCCGTTCGGGTGCCTGTCGAACCAGGGCGCGATTTCCGCCGGACTGAGCAACTCGTCGATCGGCTTCTCCAGCCGCCCGGCGAAATGGAACTGGGCGTGGTAGAAGCCGTTGTTCGCCACCGGGATGCCGCGGTCCTGCAGCGTCCTGAGTTCCCCGGCGATGGGATGCACGTCGTAGCGCTGCCACAGGTTGCCGGAGACGAAGGCGAGGGCGGCGGCATACAGCGCCGCACCCAGCAGCGCCAGCGCCGGCAGCCGCCGCTCGGCGATGCGCCCCAGCCACCCGCCCAGCAGCGCCGCCAGCAGCAGCGCCGCACCCGGCCACCACGGCAGTGCCTCCCACATCTCCAGTTTTGCCGGCAGGCCTGCGTGGGCGGAATACACCATGGCGGCGCCGGCTGCCGCCGTCAGCACCGCCGGCAGCCCCGCCCCGCCGTGCATGCCGCCGGCCAGCAGGCGCCCGGCGAACAGCGCAAAGGCGGGGAACAGCGGCACCAGGTAATGGATCTGCTTGCCGCTGATGAGCGAGAAGACGGCGAATACCGGCAGCAGCCACGCCAGGCAGAAGCGCAGCCCGCCGTCGAGGCCGTCGCGCTTCAGCGCCAGCAGGCGCCGCCACAGGCCCGGCCACAGCAGCCAGGGAAAAAACAGGACCGGCAGCAGCGGCAGGTACCACCAGAACGGCCGCTTGTGGGCGAAGGAGTCGGCGACGCGGCCGGCGGTCTGGCCCCAGAAGATCATGCGGGCGTATTCCTCGCCGCCCTGGATCGCCGCCGGAATCGCCCAGGCCAGGGCGATTGAAGCGCCGCCCAGCAGTGCCAGCAGCAGGCCGCCGGCCCAGCGCTTCCAGGGCAGGCCCGGCCGCCACCAGGGGGCGAGGGCCGCCACCGGCAGCAGGTGCAGCAGCACCACCGGCCCCTTCGCCAGCACGCCGAAGCCGATCGAGAAAGCCAGCCAGGCGAAGCCTCGGCTCATCCGTCCGTCCGCCGCGATGAGCAGTCCGCGCATGCCGAGCAGGGCGAAGAAGGCCAGCATCACGTCGAACATGCCGGAGGTCGAGAACAGCATCCACAGCAGGCTGGAGGCGAGGATCCAGGCGGCGTTGCGGCCGCTGTCGCCGTCACCGGGCCAGAGCCGGCGGCCGATCGACAGCATCAGCAGCAGGCTGCCGAGGGAGAACAGCGGCGAGACCAGGCGCGGCCACCATTCGTTGACCCCGGTGACGGCCCAGCCGAGGTTGTATATCCAGAACAGCAGCGGCGGCTTGTGGCTGTAGGGCTCGCCGTTCTTGAACAGCACCAGGTACTCGTTGCGCTGCCACATCTCCCAGGCGACGCTGACGTAGCGCGTCTCGTCGATGGGGGTGAGCGGGCGGGCGAAGAGGGCCAGCGCGCTGAGGACGGCCAGCAGCAGGATGGGGCCAGCGGGGAAAGTCAGTCTCCGTGATACGGCAATCATGGCCGCCGGCCCTGTCCCTTCAGCAGGACGATCAAGGCGCCGGCACCGCCCTCGGCGGCGCGGGCCTGGCAGTAGGCGAGCACTTCGGCGCGCTGCATCAGCCAGCTTTTCACGAGCCCCTTCAGCACCGGCTCGCGTCCGGGCGAGCCGAGGCCCTTGCCGTGCACCACGCGCACGCAGCGCAGGCCGCGGCGCAGCGATTCGGCGAGGAATTCCGCCAGCAGCAGGCGCGCCTCGTCGCGCGTCGCGCCGTGCAGGTCGAGGGCGTCCTGCACCACCCAGCGGCCGCGGCGCAGGTCGCGCAGCACCGTGCGCGCCAGGCCGGGGCGCATGAAGGCCGGCTCGTCGCCGCCCTCCAGGCGCAGGTCGAGCGGTTCGGGCGAGAGGGATTCCGTCAGCGCCGCCGCCTCGTCCTTCCAGCGCTGGATCGGCTTCGCCGGCGGCGGAGGCGGTTCGTGGTGAACCTTATCGGGTACGATCGGCTTTGCTCCGGCAACCGCCTCGCGAAACAATGCGCGCTCCTCCTCGGTCGGCGCGCGCCGGCGCTTCATGCCAGGCCGAGGTTGTCGAGGTACTTCTCGGCGTCGAGCGCCGCCATGCAGCCGGTGCCGGCGCTGGTGACGGCCTGCTTGTAGATCTGGTCGGCGACGTCGCCGGCGGCGTAGACGCCGGGGAGGCTGGTCTGGGTGGCGTTGCCCATGCGGCCGCATTGCGTGACCAGGTAGCCGTTGTCCATTTCCAGCTGTCCCACGAAGAGCTCGGTGTTGGGCTTGTGGCCGATGGCGATGAAGACGCCCTGCAGGGCGGTTTCCTTGGTCGCGCCGGTCTTGACGTTTTTGACGCGCATGCCGGTCACCCCGCTGGCGTCGCCCAGCACCTCGTCGAGGGTGCTGTCGGTTTCGAGGACGATGGCGCCGGCGCGCACCTTCTCCATCAGCTTGTCGATCATGATCTTCTCGGCGCGGAACTTGTCGCGGCGATGCACCAGAATGACCTTGCTGGCGATGTTGGCGAGGTAGAGCGCTTCCTCGACGGCGGTATTGCCGCCGCCGATGACGGCGACGTCCTGGCCCTTGTAGAAGAAGCCGTCGCAGGTGGCGCAGGCGGAGACGCCGCGGCCGGAGAAGGCTTCCTCGGAGGGCAGGCCGAGGTATTTCGCCGTGGCGCCGGTGGCGATGATGAGGGCGTCGCAGGTGTAGCTGCCGCTGTCGCCGACCAGGGTGAACGGCATCTGCGTCAGCTTCGCCGTGTGGATGTGGTCGAAGACGATCTCGGTGTTGAAGCGCTCGGCGTGCTTCTGGAAGCGCGCCATCAGGTCGGGCCCCTGCACGCCGTCGGCGTCGGCCGGCCAGTTGTCGACATCGGTGGTGGTCATCAGCTGGCCGCCCTGGGCCAGCCCGGTAATCAGCAGCGGCTTCAGGTTGGCGCGGGCGGCATACACGGCGGCGGTGTAGCCGGCCGGGCCGGAACCGAGGATGATAAGGCGGGAATGGCGGGTGGCGCTGGTCATGGCGGTGTCGCTCTGCAAGGGTTCGGAAGGGGGAAATTATACTAGTGCCAGCCCTGGTTTCAGTGGTGCCGGGGGCGGGAAGGCCGGACGAAGCGGGGGTTCCCGGGCGCGGAAAGGACTTATAATCCCTCCGCAGGCTGATAACAATAATTGCCGCAGCGGGCCGGGTCCCGCTGCTGGAGGTAGCTAGCATGTCGCAAGGAAGCAGCGTCACCGTCGATGCCCTGCGCTCGATGCCGATCTTCGAGTCGCTGTCCGTCGAGCGCCTCGTGCCGATCGCCCGCGTTGCCGTGTTTCGCAAGATGCCGCGCAGTTCCACCATCCTGCGCGCCGGCGACCGCACCGATTTCGTGTATTTCATCCTCTCCGGCGCCCTGAAGGTGCTGGTCTCCGACGAGGAAGGACGCGAGGTCATCCTCTCCAACCTCGGCCCCGGGGAGTTCTTCGGCGAAATGGGCGTGCTCGACGACAATCCGCGCTCGGCCACGGTGGTGACCACCTCGCCCTGCGAGCTGGTGGTGATTGCCAAGGCGGATTTCAAGCGCTGCCTGGCCGAGAACTTCGACGTCTCCCTCTACATCATGCGCAGCCTGGTGAAGCGCCTGCGCACCGCCGACCGCAAGATCGAGAGCCTGGCGCTGATGGATGTGTATGGCCGGGTGGCCCGCCTGCTGCTGGAAATGTCCGAGGAGGACAGCGACGGCCAGCAGGTGGTCATGAAGAAGATTTCCAAGCAGGACATCGCCAAGATGATCGGCGCCTCGCGGGAAATGGTCAGCCGCGTCATGAAGGACCTGAGCCTGCAGGGCCTGATCGAGGAAGGCGGCGGCCGCATCCTCCTGCGCGAGAAAATCCACCTGATCTGAGGCGTATAATTCCGGCTTCGGCCGGCCTTGCCGGTTCGCGCCTGTTACCGATCGAGCGTGCAAGAAAAAACCGCCTCCCAACCCCTGCCGGAAAAGATCGTTGCGCTGCTGCAGGAGGCGCGCTGGCTGGCGCTTGGGGTGCTTGCCCTGTATCTCGGCCTGATCCTCTTCGGCTACAGCAAGGCCGATCCCGGCTGGTCGCACGCCGCCCAGGTCGAGCGCATCGCCAACCCCGGCGGCCGCTTTGGCGCCTGGATGGCCGATCTCCTGTTCTACCTGTTCGGCCTCTCCGCCTGGTGGTGGGTGCTGTTCCTGCTGTTCCTCGTGGTCTGGGGCTATCGCCGCCTCGAAGGCCTCTTCCATGCGGACCGGCGGCCGTTCTTCATCGCCCTCACGGGCTTCATTCTCCTGCTCTCGGCCTCGAGCGGCCTGGAAGCGCTGCGCTTCCACAGCCTGAAGAAGCCCCTGCCCTTCGATCCGGGCGGCATGCTCGGCCTGGAGGTCGGCCGCCTGTTTTCACAGTTCTTCGGCCACACCGGCGGCACGCTGCTGCTGCTGGGACTCCTCGCTGCCGGCCTCTCGCTGTTCTCCGGTCTGTCCTGGCTCAAGCTGTTCGAGCGCCTGGGCGCGCTCCTGGAGGGTGCCTGGTTCGGCAGCATCGCGCTCTATCAGCGCTGGCAGGACCGCCGCATCGGCCGCGAGGTGGCGCGCAGCCGCGAGGCCGAGGTGGAGGTCGAGCGCAAGCGCATCGAGGAGTTCCACGTCGAGCCGATCCGCATCGAGCCGGCCGAAATGGCCATACCGAAATCGCCGCGGCGGGAGAAGGAACGCCAGGCGCCGCTGTTCATGGACATCCCGGGCGGGGCGCTGCCGCCGCTGCACCTGCTCGAGGAGCCCGCGCACGACGTCGAGCCGCCCTCGGCCGAGACGCTGGAATTCACCTCGCGACTGATCGAGCGCAAGCTCGCCGACTTCGGCGTGCAGGTGAAGGTGCTGGCCGCCTATCCCGGCCCGGTCATCACCCGCTACGAAATCGAGCCGGCGGTCGGCGTCAAGGGCGCCCAGATCGTGAACCTGGTGAAGGACATCGCCCGCGCCCTCTCCGTGGTGAGCGTGCGCCTGGTCGAGACCATTCCCGGCAAGTCCTGCATGGGCCTGGAGTTGCCCAACCCGAAGCGGCAGACGGTGCGCCTGTCGGAGATCCTCGGCTCGAAGGCCTACCACGACATGCACTCGCCGCTGACGCTGACGCTGGGCAAGGACATCGGCGGCGCGCCGGTGGTGGTCGACCTGGCCAAGATGCCTCACCTGATGGTGGCCGGCACCACCGGCTCGGGCAAGTCGGTCGGCATCAACGCCATGATCCTGTCGCTGGTCTACAAGTCGGAGCCGGCCGACGTGCGCCTGATCCTGGTCGACCCGAAGATGCTGGAGCTGTCGATCTACGAGGGCATTCCGCACCTGCTGGCGCCGGTGGTGACCGACATGAAACACGCCGCCAACGCGCTGCAGTGGTGCGTCGCCGAAATGGACCGGCGCTACCGGCTGATGTCGGCGCTGGGCGTGCGCAACCTGGCCGGCTACAACGGCAAGCTCAAGGAGGCCGTCAAGGCCGGCGCGCCGATCTCCAATCCCTTCTCGCTGACGCCGGAAAGCCCGGAGCCGCTGACGACGCTGCCCTACGTGGTGGTGATCATCGACGAACTGGCCGACCTGATGATGGTCGCCGGCAAGAAGGTCGAGGAGCTCATCGCGCGCCTGGCGCAGAAGGCGCGCGCCGCCGGCATCCACCTCATCCTGGCGACGCAGCGGCCCTCGGTCGACGTCATTACCGGCCTCATCAAGGCGAACATCCCGACGCGCATCTCCTTCCAGGTCTCCAGCAAGATCGACTCGCGCACCATCCTCGACCAGATGGGCGCCGAGGCGCTGCTCGGCCAGGGCGACATGCTCTACCTCGCGCCGGGCAGCGGCGTGCCGGTCAGGGTGCATGGCGCCTTCGTCGCCGACAGCGAGGTCCACAGGGTGGTCGACTACCTGAAAAAGGCCGGCCAGCCGGAATACGTCGAGGGCATCCTCGATGCGCCGGGCGGCGACGATGGAGAAGGCGGCGTGGGCGGGGAGGGTGGCCAGGGCGGCGACGAAGCCGATCCCCTCTACGACCAGGCCGTCGAGGTGGTGCTGAAGACGCGCCGTCCCTCGATCTCGCTGGTGCAGCGGCATTTGCGCATCGGCTACAACCGCGCCGCGCGGCTCATCGAGCAGATGGAGCGCTCCGGCCTGGTCACCCCGATGGGCGCCAATGGCAACCGCGAGGTGATCGTGCCGGCGCGGCAGGAATGATGCGTTTCGCCGGAACCGGCCCCTTGCCCCATTGTCTGAGCGACATGCCCTCGATGCATAAACTGCTTGTTGCCGTCATCGCCTTCCTGGCGGCCGTGCTCGCCTTGCCGTCCCAGGCCGCCGCGCTCGACAGATTGCGGGGCTTCGTCGAGGGCACGAAAAGCGGCCGCGCCGACTTCGTGCAGACGGTGCTGTCGAAGAGCGGCCGCAAGCCGCAAAACGCCACCGGCAGCATGATGTTCTCGCGTCCGGGCAAGTTCCGCTGGACCTACGACAGGCCCTACTACCAGCTGATCGTCGGCGACGGCGAGAAGCTGTGGGTCTACGACCGCGACCTCAACCAGGTCAGCGTCAGGAAGCTGTCGACCGCGCTGGGCAGCAGCCCGGCGGCGCTGCTCGCCGGCGACAATGCGCTGGAGAAGAACTTCGACCTGAAGGAGGGCGGCACGGTCGACGGCATCGAGTGGGTCGACGCCCAGCCGAAGAGCCAGGATTCCGGCTTCCAGCACCTGCGCATCGGCTTCGTCGGCGACGCGCTGCGGGCGATGGAGCTCACCGACAGTTTCGGCCAGGTGACGACCATCGCCTTCGAGAAGTTCGAGCGCAATCCGCAACTGCCCGCCAGCCTGTTCCGCTTCACGCCGCCGGCGGGCGCCGACATCCTCGGTGAGTGACCTGTTCACAGCAAGGCCGCATGCGCCGCTCGCCGAGCTGTTGCGCCCGCGCACGCTCGACGAGGTCGTCGGCCAGGCCGAGCTGCTCGGCCCGGGCAAGCCGCTGCGCCTGGCCTTCGAATCGAAGACGCCGCATTCGATGATCCTGTGGGGTCCGCCCGGCGTCGGCAAGACGACGCTGGCGCGGCTGATGGCGGAAGCCTTCGATGCCGAGTTCATCGCGCTCTCGGCGGTGTTCTCCGGCGTCAAGGACATCCGCGAAGCGGTGCAGCGGGCCGAGCTGACGCTGGCGCAGAACGGCCGCCACACTATCCTCTTCGTGGATGAAGTGCACCGCTTCAACAAGGCGCAGCAGGACGCCTTCCTGCCGTATGTCGAGCAGGGCCTGATCACCTTCATCGGCGCCACCACCGAGAACCCTTCCTTCGAGGTGAATGGCGCACTGCTGTCGCGCGCCGCGGTGTATGTGCTGAAGAGCCTGAGCGAGGAAGAGCTCGGCAAGCTCTTCGACCGTGCCCGCGCCCAGGCCTTTCCCGACCTGGCATTCGACGAGGCCGCGAAGGCCCGCCTGGTCGGCCTCGCCGACGGCGATGCGCGGCGCCTGCTGAACGCGCTGGAGATCGTGCACACCGCGGCGGCGACCTCGGGGCGCCGTGCCTTGGAC
>WBZN01002337.1_pt1 | contig 10649 bp, 7 predicted proteins | sample 5204281 | NCBI WGS metagenome assembly WBZN01 (sample SAMN12344347, study PRJNA552823) | activated sludge metagenome | biome: Activated sludge suspended growth; feature: Nitrification reactor; material: Wastewater; isolation source: activated sludge from nitrification reactor of wastewater treatment... | reverse complement strand
GAGCCCCAGCGAGACAGCAAGTTCCTGGAGACGGGGGCGATCGTCGCCGTCGCCGACCACGACCAGTCGGGCCTCGGGAAGTCGGGCCATCGCCGCCAGCAGAATCTCATGGCCCTTGTAGCGCTCACTCCGCGACATTCGCCCGACGATGAGCAAGTAACCTCGCCCGAGGGCGGCCAGAAGCTCGGCATCGCCGCCTTCGGGCGAGCTCGAGAGTGTGTCCTCGAGAGTGAGCGGGACGATCGCGGCCTCGGAGAGTCGACCGACGTAAGGCTGCGCGCGAGTCAACGTGTAGTTCGAGATCGCCGCCTGCACCGCCGCACCGTGTAGAGCGCGACGATGGGCGGCGGATAGGGGGTGCCAGACGTCGATGCCGTAGAGCACGACCATGTACGGCGGTCGCGCAACCGTCGGCAAGGGCGCTTCGATGCGAGCGAGCCCCAGCAGGTCGAACAGGAGGGCGCAACGACGGCGGCGTTGCGCGCGGAGGACCGCGACCGCTAGACGGGAGCGGTGACCGTCGAAACAACGGGTGGCGGGCGCGAATCGGGGCTCGTCATCGCTTCCCAGAGAGAACACCTCGAAGATCATCCCGTGGCGCGCGGCGTAGCGGGCAGAGCCGGCGGCCCACATCCGCGCCGCGGAGGCGCGACCGCCGCCGGCCAAGCCAAGTCCGGCGGAAACGAAGATCAGGCGTGTCGGTGGGGTGCCCGCCTTCATCCGCGAAACCAGCCTCCGGCGGACGGGCCGCCGCAGCCGAAGACGCCGTGATGCGACCGAGGGTTCAGGACGGAGACAGACCCGGGGTGAGCCGAGAGCTCGTCAGGGCCGGGAAGGCGATGCCTCGGTGGCTACTCCCACCGTGGGCCCGCCGGAGGCGACGATCGGAACCGGTCCCGGCGGCACGGCGCAGAACTCGTCCGGCCGCTGCTGGTCGACGACGTCGATCCGGCTGACGATACCGTCGCAGAGGAACCAGGCGACCGGATGGCCCTTCTGGTCGACCCGGGTCTCGCCGATGACGAGCTCGTTCGACATGTCGTCCTCTTCCTTGGTCAGCTCGACTTTGCAGTCGCCGGTGACCGGCGCGACCAGGATCGGGCTCGAGGCCAGGGTTTCCTTCTCCGGCCCGCGGACGTGCACGTGGTACTCGACCTCTTCGTTCTGGCGGTCCGGCTTCGGGAGCACGGCGAAGAAGTGACCCTTGTCGTCGAGCTTCTTCATCACCACGAAGTAGGCGTCGCCGTGGCCATCGCGGCGGAAGAAGAGGCGTACCTGATAGTCGGAGAGATCCGGGCTCACGGTCGCGTACACCGCGGCATTGCGCTCGCGCGGCAGGCAGGGCACTCCGCGCACGTCCACGACCGCCGGAGCGGCGAACGCCGCTGCCGAGGCGAATGACGCGCCTGCGAGAACGCTGTATAGAAGTTTGCGCATGACGGACCTCAGCCCAACGGTTCGAGAGTAGCCGCCGGAGGGCACGGTGTCAAGGCGGGAGGATCTTGGCGATGTAGGACTGGACATACGCCGTGCGCTGCAGGTTCGGCAGGGCCGGCCGCAGCGCTGCTGCCGCGGCCTTCGGATTGCCGCTTTCGTACAAGGCGACGGCGGCGTAGAAGGACAGGAGGGGTTGATCGAGCGGTAGCCCGGAGCGCCGGAGGTACGAGACCGCTTCGGGCCATTGCGAGGAGCGATAGGCGATCTCCCCGGCGAGCGCGTTGGCGGTGCGCGATTCCGGATGAGCGTCGGCGATCTTTCGCACTTCGGCTGCGGATTTCGCCAGATCGCCCGCCAGGCGTGCCGTGCTGAGTGCCTCGCGAGCCCGCTCCAGGGTGGCCATATCGTCAGCAGACAGCGTCGTGGATGGCGCCGGTGCCGTGGTGGGAGCCGCGGTATCGGCGGCCGGTTTCGGCGGCGGCTCGGCCGCGACCATGGCCGTTGCCGCCGGCTCGCTGGCCGGTGCTGGCTTGGCGGGGCGATCCTGGCGGCCCTTCTTCTTGTCCACGGGAGGAGGAGCGGCGATCGCGAGGTGCGCGAAGGTCGGGCTGGAAGCCAACGTCGCCGGCGGAATGCGCTGACGAATCAGCTGCTCGAAGGCAGTGCGGACCGCGGGCGCGAGCTCCGCCGCGGCGTACGCGGGGGCTTGGGCCTCCGATTCCAGAACTCGCTTGAAGGTGAGCCGGAAGCCGCCGGCATCGCCGCTTGCCGCTTGGGCCAGCGCCAGACGCACCAGACAACGAGTCAGGGAATGCGGCTCGTCCAGCAGGCCGAAGCACGCCGTGCGCAGGCTCTTTACCGCCGCTGCTGCCTTTCCCTGGTCGGCGAGGAGCTCGCCGTCACGGAGCAGGCCGGTATAGAACGGATCGCCGGCCTCCGTGGGCGGAGGCTGACCGTCGAGAGCGGCGGCGATCGCGACCAGCGCGAGAGCGACGAAGGGGCGTTTCAACCCAGGGGATCCTGCGGTACGGGCTGGTCGGCGACGACCGCAGCCGGATGAGTCGAGGTGAGGCGCTCCGCTAGGATCTCGCCATGGCGCTCGGCGATGACCTGGCGGGCTCGCGAGAGACCCGGTGGCCGCAAGCGCGGGCTGTGCGCGTCGCTGGCGACGAAATGGACCATGCCGGCCTCGAGCATGCGACGGCAGCGCTCCTGCGCCCAGCGCCCGAACTCTCCGGTCACGCTCATGGCCGTGATCTGCAATCGGGCTCCGCTGGTCACGAGTTGGCCCAGGGTCTCCAGATCCTCGGCCAACCAGGGGATCAACTCGGGGTGGGCGAGAATCGGCCGCCAGCCCGCCACGGCCAATTCGTGTACCAGGCCCAGCGCCCCCGGTAGCGGCGGCGCCTCGCGACGGTCGAACTCGATCAGCAGATGCCGACCGCCGGCGAGCGGCTGAATGCCGACGCCGCCGGCCTCGAGGTCGGCCGGCAACTCCGAGTCGACGCGGATTTCCGCCCCGAGATGAACCTCGAGCCCGGGCGGGGCGCGCTCCGCCACACGTCGGCGCAGCGTTTCGAGGGCGGCGAGGTCCTCGTTCGGCCAGAGATCATGCCGCTGGTGTGGAGTCGCGATCACCGCCGAGCAGCCGTCGGCCAGCAATTGCGCGCACATCGCCGCCGAGTCGTCGATCTGCGCCGGGCCGTCGTCGACCCCCGGCAGGAGATGACAGTGGATGTCGACCATCGAGCGCCCGCCCTCAGGCGGCGGATTCACCGGTCTCGCGCAGCGGTTCGACGTAGGCTTCGTACTTCTCGTAGCGTTTGCCGTAGTTGCCGTGCGTCACCCGATAGCGGTTGAGCACCGTTCCGAGGACGCGCACGTCCGCGAGGCGGAGACGCTCGCGACACGCCCGGGCATCCTCGCGCACGACCGAGCGCGCGCGCAGGCAGAGCACGATGCCATCGCAGATCGAGCCCACGAGCGTCGAGTCGGTGACCGCGAGCACCGGCGGCGTGTCGATGACCACGAAATCGAAGGCGCCGCGCACCACCTTGACGAGCTCGCGCATGCGCTGCGAGGCCAGCAATTCGGAGGGATTGGGCGGAATCGGCCCCGAGGGGGTCGCGAACAGGTTGGGCACTTCGGTGCGCAGGAAGATCTCTTCCGGCTTCACCGAACCGGTGAGCGCGCTCACCAGGCCCAGCCGGTTGCTGAGCTTGAAGACTTGGTGCACGCGCGGCTTGCGCAGGTCGCTGTCGATCAGCAGCACGCGGCGGCCGAGCTGCGCCATCACGACGGCCAGGTTCACCGAGGTTGCCGTCTTGCCTTCGCCGGCCTCGGAGCTGGTGACTGCCACTACGCGCAGCTCGTCGGCGCTCGAGAGGAGTAGGGACGTCCGCAGTCCGCGATAGGCCTCGGAGACCACGGTGCGCGGCCGCAGTTGCGGCATCAGCTCGATCGACACTTCCTCGCCGGGAGTCCGCACGCCGCTCGTCGCCTTGCGCCGCGTGATCTTGCCCGAGCTGCGCGAGCCGCCGCGGCTGGCGCCGCCATACCCGTACGAGTAGCCGTAGCGGTAGATGCTGGTCTTGCCATCGTCGGAGATGTCGGGAATCACCGCCAGCGTGGGCAGGCCCATCAAGCGCTGCAATTCCTCCGGCGTCTTGACGGTGCGGTCCATGTATTCGATGACCAGCACCGCCGCGATGCCCAGGACCAGGCCGAACAGCACGCCGTAGGAAGCGCTCTTGCGCAGCGACGGTTCGAACGGTCCGCCCGGTAGCAGCGCGCGGTCGACGACGCGGACGTTGGACTCGCGCGTGGTCTCGAGCCGGGAGGCGACGCCGGTCTCCGACTGCTTCTTCATGATGTCGTCGAGCAGGGCGCGGCGCGTGGAAACCTCGCTCTTGAGGTTGGTGTATTCGACCGCCGCCGAGTTCATCTGCTGGTTCTCGGACTTGATCTGGTTGAGCTGGGCGACGAGAGCCTGCTCCTTGTGCTCGGCGGCCTGCAAGTCGCTGCGCGCCTTGTCGCGCTCCTTGACCAGGTTCTCCTCGATCAACGAGTCGAGATTCTGCTTGCCGCGCTCGATCTGCGCCTTGAGCTCGACCATGGCCGGCCATTCCGGCTTGTAGGTGTTGAGCTTGGTGGCGTAGTCGCGCTCCAGGCGCATCTGTTCGGAGCGCAGGCCAGCGATGAGGCCGTTGCCGAGGGAGTCGGCGATCGCCTCCTTGCTGGAGGTGAGCAGCTGGTTCAGCCGGGATTCGGCATTGATGCGCTCGGAAACCGCGCCGATGTAGTCGCCGTTGAGCGCCGAAAGGCGCTGCAGAAGCACGTTGGAAGCCGGGTCGAGCGCCACGATGTCCGTGCGCTTGCCGTAGGCTTGGAGTTGCGACTCCTTGTCCGAGATCTCCTGTTTGATGGTGTCGATCTGCGAGGCGAGGAACGTGGACGCCTTGCCGGCGGTCTCGGTGCGGGTCTCGATACCCCAGTCGATGTACGCGTCGGCGACGCCGTTGGCGATCCGCGCCGCCAGCTCGGCCTTGTTCGAGACGTAGGAGATCTCTACCAGCTGGGTGTTCTTGATGGGGTTGATGTCGAGTCCCCCCATGACGCCGCTGGCGAGCGCCCCGAGCATCGCGCGGTCGTCGTCCACGGTGCGGTTCGCCTTGGCCGCCGTCGCGCCACCGGGGTTGAAGTCCGGATCCTCAGCGAGGCGCAGGTTCTTCACGACCCGCTCGGCCAGGCCGCGGCTCTGCAAGAGGCGGTATTGGGTCGGGTAGTACTCCAGATTCCAGTAGTTCTCGAGCCAGGGGTTCTGGTTGCCGGTGATCGTCGAGAGGCCGCCACGATCGATCTGGATCATCGTGGTGGCGCGAAACGCCTTCGGCGTGAGGCCGTAGCGCACCAGCGAGATCGACAGGGAAATCACGACCAGCGCCGCGATCAGCCGCCAGTGGCGGCGCAGCGTCTTGACGTACTCACCGATGTTGATCTCGAGCTCGTGCTCGGCGGCGCCCGGCGTGGGGGCGTGGGCGGGGGGCTGCGATTGAAGTTCAGAGGACATTGTTGGCTGGCCCACCAGGTGCGGGGCGGCGCGCGCTAGAAGAACGCCTCCTTGACCACGATCACGTCGCCCTCCTCGAGGGGTACGTCCGGGGTCTTCCCGTTGACAATAGCGCGATAATCGACCCTGATCTCCTGATCGGCGCCGCCGCGATGCTGACGCTTGATCAGGATGGTCTTGGATGCTCGATCCGACAGGCCGCCGGCGCGAGCGATCGCGGCCAGAACGGTGATGCGCTCGGTGCTCTGGAAGATCACCGCGCCGGGGTGCGCGACCTCGCCGAGGGTGTAGATGGTGACGTTGATCGTCGCCGGTACGTTGATCAGGTCGTTGGCGAAGATCGGAATGTTGGCTGCGGGATCGTTCTTGACGAACAGATCGTCGACCGCGATGGAGATCTGATCGGACAGCCCGTTCTCCGCCCGGCGCAGCACGTAGATCTCGTTGCCGTGCCCGTCGGCCAGGCCGCCCGCGGCGGTGATCGCCTCGAGCAGCGTCCAACGTCCCGAGAACGCCAGCGGACCGGGCTGCTTGACCGCACCGATCACTGAAATCGGCTTGGAGCGGAACTCGCGCACCTGGATTTCCACGGATGCGTGGGTCAGGTAGCGGGACTCCAGTAGGCTCTTCAGTCGTCCGGCCACCTCTGGCGCCGTGAAGCCCTCGACCGAGATATCGCCGATCAGCGGGAGGGTGACGTTGCCGTCTTCGGACACCCGGCGTTCCACGTTCAGTTGCGGTTCCTCGAAGACCCGGACTTCGATCAGGTCTTTGGGGCCAATGCGGTAGCCGGCCGCCTGCGGTGGCGCAGCCGGCTGCACAACCGGCTGCGGCGCAGGCGCAGGGGTCGCGGGAACCTGGGCGCTGGCACCGCCTGTGAGCCAGGTCGTCCCGAGAAATAGAAGCGTGGCTATGTGCTTCATTCCGTAATAGCTTACACGATCGCCCGGGCGATCCAGGCGATCTCCGGCGAGCAGCCGGACGGCTTCCTGCCGATCCGCGGCGCCTACCAAGCCGTTGCCACGCCTCCGAAGTTGAGCGATACCTGGATGTTCTTCAGCTTGCGATCGAACTGGCTCTGGTTGGAGTTGAACTGCGTCTCGTTGTAGCCGAGCCGGAACGTGGCACTCTCGCCGACCTTGAACTGGGCCTCGAGGCCCACGGTGTCGAAGTCATCGGTGCGCCGACTGTCGAGGACGTCGACGGCGGAGCGGTACTTGGCCTGTCCGCTTTCGTAATAGACGCGCAGATCGGTGCGCCACCCGACCAACATCTGTCCGGAAATTCCGAGGCGCTGCTCGTCGGCGTAGTCGGTGCCGGCAGCCAGCGTGTAGAAGAGCCCCTTGCTGCCGTAGATGTTCACCTGGGTGCGGCCGCCGGTCTTGAGGCCGATGGTGCCGCTGCCGCTCAAGGCCTTGAACTCCCGGAACGAGGCGCCGGTCTTTTCCCGCAGAGTGCGGTACGAAGCGTCGATCGATGCCGTCCAACGGCTCCCGGAATGCTGGACCGTGAGCAGCGGTCCGCCGCCCGAGTTGGAGCGATCCCGAGCGGTGCGCGTGAAGTCCGTGTTGTCGCGCTCATATCCCAGTCCGACGGCGAAGCCATTGGCGCGCTTGTAGAGGATGCCACCGCGCGCCACGGTCTCGGTGCGATTCAGGAGGTCGACGCTGGCCGGGAAGAAGGCGCGCAACCCGTTGTCCTGGTACTTCGCCTTTTCCTGGGACCCGCCGAAGAACACGGAAAAAGGCCCGCTCACGCGCACGGCGAAGTTGAGCTCACCTTTGTCGTTCGTGATGTTCGCCGGGCTTTCGAGCTCGTTGCTGAGGTACGACTGTTGGTCGTCGGCGGTGAACTTGGCCTCGACGGTCAGCCGGTTGAAGTAGCCGAATAGGCCGGCGCCATAGCGATACTGCCAGGTCCGAAGGGTCGTGGTGCTCTTCCACCAGGCGTACTCGGGGAGCGCGTGGGCGGCGAAGATCACCTTCTTGCCGATCGGCAGATAAGCCTTGACCCCCACGACACCGGTGGCCGTGTAGTCATCCACCTTGTCGCCTGGCTTGCCCGAGATGTTGCTGACGTAACCGATGTTGCGCAGGCCGAGGATCGGCTGCAGGCGAACGTCGCCGAAGCGCCACAGCGCATCGCCCATCGCCTTTTCGAGGGTGGGCTTCACTTCAGGCTGAACCAGGGCGCCGCTGCCGGGGTTGGTGTATTGTGGAAACTGCCCATGCGCGGCCGGGACCGCCACGATCCAGCTGAATACAGCGATTGCGGCGAGCTTCGTCAGCCTCATCTAGCGCCCCCCAAGACTTTTCCTGCAGTCGGCCACGGATGCCGAACCGCCCGATGATACAGCGAAAGGCGAGATTTTCGCTGTCGATGTGCGGACTTGCGCTGATTCTGGCGTGGGCGCCGATGCCTTTCGGCAGCATCGTGCCGTGGTCGGAAACTCTCCTGTACGTAGCGTTCGGGCTCTTGCTGGCCGTGGCGGCGATCGAGCTCGGAGGGCAGAGCGCGCGCGCGATCCGCTGGCCGGCGTTGGGCCTTCTGGCGCTCGGCGCGCTCGGTTTCCTGCAGTCGCTGGCGTGGCCGCGGGGATGGCTCCAGTGGCTGTCGCCGGAGCACGTGCGTCTGGCGGACGGTGCCGCGGGTCTTCTCAGTTCCGCTCCGGGCGCCGTTCGTCTTTCGCTGGCGCCTTGGGCTTCGGTGAGCACCGCGCTGACGTTCCTCGGCGTCGCGATGGCGATGGCGGCAGGTGCCGCGGTTGGTCGGGAGCGCATGGCGCGGCGCGCAATTCTGGGCGCGTTGGTGCTCGCCGGAGTATTGGAGGCCTTCGTCGGCGCCCAACTGTGGTTTGCTCGGAGCCGCACGATCTGGGGAGTGGAAGTGCCTACCCAGTCCTGGCGGCTCCACGGCAGCTTCGTGAATCCGGATCATCTGGCTTCGTATCTGGAAATCGTCCTCGCGGCCTGCTCGGCGTGGGCTTGGTGGGCGTGGCGGCGTGGCGCGGCGGACGCGCGCGTGGACCGCCGACTCCTGCTGCTCGCTCCGCCTGCCTTGATCTGGGTGGCTCTGTTCCTGGCCTTGGCCTTCACCGGCTCGCGCGCCGGGATGCTGGGCGCGGTCGCCGGCCTGATGGCGCAGGGGGTGGCGCTCGCCTGGCGCAATCGCCGGTTCGCTCCGGCGATCGCGGGCACCGCGGTGGCGGTGCTCGGCCTGCTGGCCGTGGCGGGTGTCGGGCTTCGTGAAGGTCTTGGGCGCTTCGCGCAGGCCGGTGTCACCGACGTCAGCCTCGGAGCCCGGGTTCGACTTTCCTTGGGCTCGCTCACCCTGCTGCGTCGCTTCCCCCTGTTCGGCACCGGGTTGGGCTCGTTTCCAGAGGCGTTTCCATTGGTCGCGCCGCCCGAGCTTGCCGGGGCGACTTGGACCCATGCCCATGACGATCCGGCGGAGCTGCTCGCAACCGGCGGCCTGGCGGCCGGGTTGTGCGGTTTGTTCGTGCTCGGCGCTCTGCTCCGCCGGCTCTGGCGGAGCCTCCAGGGCGGTGCGCGCAGCGAAGACCGCGCCGCGGCCCTCGCCTGTATCGGGGCCCTGGCGAGCCTCGGCTTGCACGAGCTGGGGGAGTTCGGCCTGACCGTTCCGGCGACCAGCCTGACCCTCGCCGTGATTTGCGGTGCCGCGGCGGCCGTGCCCTTGGCGGCGCGCGCGGAAGCGCGGCGTCGGGGGCCGGCGTGAGCGCCCGCCGGCAGGGGACCAAACCCCGAGCGGCGCGTCGGCTGTCGATCGCGAGCGTCCATCGTCTGAGCGAGGCGGCAGCGACGGAAACCGTATTCGCCCTCGACGGCGACCTCGCCATCGTGCACCTTTCGCCGCCGGCGAGGCAGCTCCTCGGGGTACTTCCCGCGCGTCGTCTGCGGACGCCGTTCACCGACGCGGTTCCGGAGGAGGATCGCGACACCGTTACCGCCTGGCTGCGCGGTCTGCGGGCCCGCGGCTCGCTCCTCGTGCATCGACTGCGCAGCGCGGACGGCGCCACTCTCTGGGTCGAGACCCGCGCTCGCCGCGCGGCGCTGGCAGGCGCGCCAGCCGTCCGCATCCAAGGCTCGATGCGCGACATCAGCGAGCACAAGCATTTCGAGATGCAGGTCGAGCGCGTGGCTCAGCAATGGCGCGCCACGGTCGATGCCACCGGGGACGCGATCCTGATGCTCGATACCGCTGGCCGGGTGATCCGACTGAACCGCGCCGCGGCGCGCCTGTGCGGACTCGAATTCGCGCAGGTTCTCGATCGGCGGGTCGGCGAGTTGCTGCTCACCGCGGTCGGAATCGAGGTGGCGGATGCGGTCGCGGCGGTCACGAGCACCGGCGCGAAGCACGAGATGGACCTCTACGTGAAGGGGCGCAGAACCTGGCTGGCGGCCCAGATCTCTCCGATGCGCGACCGCGGCGGAGAGCTCAGCGGCGCCGTGCTGGTGCTGTCCGACATATCGGCCCGCAAGAGAGCTGAGGCGCGGCTCAGTCATTCGCACGAACAGCTGCGGCGGGTGTCGACCCATCTCGAACAGGCTTCTGAGCAGAGCCGCAAGGAGTTGGCGCGGGAGATTCACGACGAGCTCGGCCACTTGCTCACGGCATTGAAGATGGACCTGGCCTGGATCGAAAGCAAGCTCGGTCGCGAGGAGGCCGCCCTTCTGGAGCGCGCTCGCGCGGCGGTGGCGGTGAGCGATCAGGCGATCGCCGCGGTGCGCCGGATCTCGGCGGAGTTGCATCCCTCGGTGCTCGACTCCCTGGGCTTGCCGGCGGCCATCGAGTGGCACTGTCGCGAGCTCAAGCGCCGCAGCGGCATGGACGTCACGGTCGACGTGCCGAGATCCGAGCTCGATCTCGAACCGGTGGTGGCGACGGCGTTGTTTCGCATTCTGCAGGAAGCGACCACGAACGTGCTGCGCCATGCGCAGGCCCGGCACCTCGGCGTCCGGCTGTGGAGCGAGCGGGGCGCGGTCTGGTTGCGGATCGAAGATGACGGGCGCGGTTTCCGTCAGCGATCCTTCGATCCGGCGCGGGGCTTCGGGCTGGGGCTGTTCGGCATGCAGGAGCGCGGCGAGATGATCGGCGCGCGCGTCGTCATCCGCTCGCGGCCGGG
>WBZN01002336.1_pt1 | contig 10652 bp, 10 predicted proteins | sample 5204281 | NCBI WGS metagenome assembly WBZN01 (sample SAMN12344347, study PRJNA552823) | activated sludge metagenome | biome: Activated sludge suspended growth; feature: Nitrification reactor; material: Wastewater; isolation source: activated sludge from nitrification reactor of wastewater... | reverse complement strand
CGGGCACGACCACCACCACATGGCCGTGCGCGCCGGGCTTGCTCTGCTCGTCGCCGCGCAGGCCGGCGATCACCAGCTCGCCGTTTTCGGCCGCCGCCTTCGCCGCGGCGCCATCGGGCAATTGCCGCCAATGGACGCGGATATGGTCGACGATCTCGTTGGCGAGGCCTTCGAGCGGCACGTTCAGCCGCGCGGCGACGGCGCGGGCGAAGCCGCTGCAATCCCCGCTATGGGCCGGCCATTCGATCCTGCAGGCGGCGACGATGTCCTCGGCACGCGGCATGGTCTTCTCCCCCGCTGTGGGCGGCGATCATAGCCCGATCAGCGTAACCATGCGCGGCTGAACAGCACCACGCGGTAGCCGTCGGGGTCTTCGAAGGTCGCGCCGCCATCGTCCCAGAACGGATTGAAGGATTTCACCGGCGCGAAGCCCGCCGCTTGCATCCGCGCCAGCGCCGCCGCGTAATCCGCCGCCTCCGGCAGGTAGAAGACCAGCACATTGTCCTCGGTCGGCGCGCGGCCGGCGCGGTGCCCGTCGCGGCGCGAGAATTCCAGGTGATAGGGCTGCCGCGCATGGCCGATCATCATGCCGTCGAAGCCGTCATGGCCGGCGAAGCGGTAGAGCAAGTCGAAGCCGAGCCCGTCGACATAGAAGGGCAGCAGGGCGTCGAGGTCGTCGGTCGGCCGGCCGATGCGCAGAACGGGGGAGGGCGGCTGCATGAGGTCGCTCATCGATGATCGCGGAAGACGCGCAGTCTATCCCGGCTTCATCCGGCGCCAAAGCTCGGCTAAGAAGGGGCCATGCGCATTCTCATCATCGGCGGCGGGGTGATCGGGGCGACCTCCGCCTATTGGCTGGCCAAGGCCGGGCATTCGGTCGAACTCATCGAGCAGGAGGCGGAAGGCGGCCACGGCGTTTCCGCCGGCAATGGCGGCCAGCTCTCCTATGCCTATGTCGAACCGCTGGCCGGGCCCGACCTCTGGGCCAAGTTCCCGGCGATCCTGCTCGGCCTCGACAGCGCGGTCCGCATCCGTCCGCGCTTCAGCGCCGATGCGCTGGGCTGGACCGCCAGCTTCCTGGCGCATTGCTTCGGCGGGCGGCAGCGCGCGACCTTGACCGATCTGCTGCTGCTGGCGGGCGAAAGCCGCGCGGCGATGGCGGAGCTGCTGGCGGAGGCGCCGCTCGATTTCGACCACGGCACGCGCGGCAAGCTCATCCTCTACCGCGACAGCCAGGCGCTGGACGGCGCCGGGGCGCTGGCCGAGATCAAGCGCGCGCATGGCTTCAAGATCGAGGTGCTGGACCGCGCCCGCTGCCTGGCGCTCGACCCGGCGCTGTCCGGCTACGGCAATCCCTTCGCCGGCGGCGTCTATGCACCCGAGGACGAGAGCGGCGATTGCGGCAAGTTCACCCGCGCGCTGCTGGCGCACGCAGAGGCGCGTTTCGGCGTGGAGGTGCATACCAGCACCCGCGTGCTGCGGCTGAACCTGCAAGACGGCAAGGTCTGCGGCGTCGACCTCACCAGTGGTACGCGGAGGGCCGATGCGGTGGTGCTGGCCGCCGGCATCGACGCGCCGCGTCTGGCCGCCACCATCGGCCTGGCGCTGCCGATCCAGCCGGTGAAGGGCTATTCGATCACCGCGCCGGCCCGCGCCGCGGCGCCGCGCGTGAGCCTCACCGACCGTGCGGAGAAGATCGTCTTCGCGCGCCTCGGCGAAAGGATGCGCGCCGCCGCCTTCGCCGATCTCGACGGCTGGTCGCCGGCGGTGAAGCCCGACCGCGCCGCGTCGCTGCTGGCGCTGGTGCGCAAGCTGTTCCCCGACGGCGCGGATTGGGACGCGGCGACACCGGTCTGGGCCGGGCAGCGCCCGATGACACCCTCCGGCCGCCCACTGATCGGCGCCAGCGCCAGGCCGGGGCTCTATCTCAATGCCGGCCATGGCGGCCTCGGCTGGACCCTCGCCTGCGGCGCGGCGAAGAGGTTGGCGCGCGCGATCGGGTGACGGCGTCATCCCCTCCCCCGAAGCGGGGGAGGGTCAGGGAGGGGGAAGCCGCCACTCAATCGGCAACAGGTCTTCGCTCGCTGCCCCCACCCCAGCCCTCCCCCGTTCCGGGGGAGGGAGTTCGCGCGGCATTTCCGTTGCTTGACGCCGCCGCCCGGTCGCGCCCACATAGCGGCCGAGAGCACCTTGGACATCGCGAAAGACCCCGCCCATGCCGTTGCGCGTCGCCATCCAGATGGACCCGATCGAGAGCATCAACATCGAGGGGGATTCCTCCTTCGTCATGGGGCTGTCCGCCGAGGCGCGCGGGCACAAGCTGTGGCACTACCACCCGCGGCAGCTTTCCCTGCGCAACGGCACGGCGGTGGCGCGGGCGCGGCCGATGACGCTCCGCCGGGTGAAGGGCGACCATTTCACCCTGGGCGCCGAGGAGGTCATCGAGTTGTCGTCGATGGACGTGATCCTGATGCGCCAGGACCCGCCCTTCGACATGTCCTACATCACCGCCACCCATATCCTGGAGACGGTGCATCCGAAGACCCTGGTGGTGAACGACCCGGCCGCCGTCCGCAACGCGCCGGAGAAGCTCTTCGTCACCCATTTCCCCGATCTGATGCCGCCGACGGTGATCACCTCCGACCGGCAGGAGATCCTGGCCTTCCGCGCGCAGCACAAGGACATCATCGTGAAGCCGCTGTTCGGCAATGGCGGCGCCGGCGTGTTCCACATCGCGCCCGGCGACGAGAATCTGGGCGCGCTGCTCGAGCTCTTCACCCAGCTCTACCGCGAGCCGATCATCGTGCAGCGCTACCTGCCCGAGGTGCGCCAGGGCGACAAGCGCATCATCCTCATCGACGGCGAGGCGGTCGGCGCCATCAACCGCGTGCCGGCGGCCGGCGAGGCGCGCTCCAACATGCATGTCGGCGGCCGGCCGGAGCAGGTCGGCCTCACCGCGCGCGACAAGGAGATCTGCGCCGCCATCGGCCCGGCGCTGCGCGCGCGGGGCATGATCTTCGTCGGCATCGACGTGATCGGCAATTACATGACCGAGATCAACGTGACGTCGCCCACCGGCCTGCAGGAGATCAACCGCTTCGACCGGGTGGTGCTCGAGGACCGCATCTGGGACGCGATCGAGATGCGGCTGGGTCGGAAGTGATTGGGCGCAAGTGATCGGGCGCGAGTGATCGGGCGCGAGTGATTCAGCGGAAGGCCGGGATGACGATCAGGCTGACCACGCGACCCGGCTGATCAAACGCAGGCTTTCCCAGCGCTTCGTCATTCATCTTCCGGCGCTTTGTCGTGACAGCGTTTTCAATCCTGTGACGGCGCGCACAAAGACGCGCTGGCCCCATCGATGCCGCTTGCGTCGATGCGCCGCGCCGTGGTCATAGGCGCGCCGCGAGAGCGCATCTTCTGCTTGGGAAAGAGGGTTTCATGACATTCCGCACCGCCATCACCGCCGCCGCCGCGTCGGCCGGACTGCTGTCGTTCACTGTCGCCGCGCAGGCCGAGACGCAAGTCGAACGCGGCGCCTATCTGGCGCATATCATGGATTGCGGCGGCTGCCACAACACCGGCGCCTTCACGCCGCAGCCGAACCTGGAGACGCCGCTTTCCGGCTCCGATATCGGCTTCGAGGTGCCGGGCCTGGGCGTGTTCTATCCGGCCAATCTGACGCCGGACAAGGAAACCGGCCTCGGGTCCTGGAGCGACGACGCGGTAATCACCGCCTTCACCACCGGTGTCAGGCCCGACGGCCGTCAGCTCGCCCCGGCGATGCCGTGGATGTCCTATGGCCACATCACCGCCGCCGACGCGGCGGCGCTGGTCGCCTATCTGCGCTCCTTGCCGGCGGTCAGCCACAAGGTGCCGGGACCCTTCGGCCCGCAGGACAAGCCGACGGCGCCCTATATGACGGTCGTCGCGCCGCAGTAAGGCGCGCTCTCCAGTGCGATGCCTGTGCTAACCTCCTCAGCGTCCCGCTCCGGGACGCTGGGAGGGCCGCAGATGAATCCGCAGATCGCCGCACTGGTCGACCGGATCAAGGCGCTGGAGGCGGAGCTCGATGCCGAGCTTGCCCGGCAGCGCGCCAAGCTCGCCTTTGGGCTGGAGCGCGGCCGCGTGGTCTTCGAGCAGGAGATCCTGCGCCGGCACCAGGAGCTGCAGGTGAGCCTGGCGAAGTATGTGCTGGGCGCCCGGCCGCTGGTGGCGCTGACCGCGCCGGTGATCTATGCGCTGATCCTGCCGCTGGCGCTGCTCGATCTCTTCGTCACGCTCTACCAGGCGGTCTGTTTCCCGGTCTATGGCATCGCCAAGGTCAGGCGCGGCGACTACCTGGTCTTCGACCGCCATCACCTCGCCTATCTCAACGCGCTCGAGAAGCTGAACTGCGCCTATTGCTCCTACGCCAACGGGCTCGTCGCCTATGTGCGCGAGATCGCCTCGCGCACCGAGGAATACTGGTGCCCGATCAAGCACGCGCGCCGCGCCATCGGCACCCATGCGCGCTATGCCGGCTTCGAGGATTACGGCGACGCCGAGGGCTTCCGCCGCGACCTCGAGGCGCACCGCAAATCATTGGAACGCGATCCGGGGCCGAGGCCCTGAAGGCGGGCGGCTACACCGCCGTGCCGACTAGGGCGCCGATGCCGGCGGTGAGCGCCATGGCCAGGGCGCCCCAGAAGGTGACGCGCAGGGTCGCCTTGATCACCATGGCGCCGCCAGCCCTGGCGCCGATGGCGCCGAGCAGCGCCAGGAACAGCAGCGAGGCGACCGACACCACCGGCACCAGATAGGCCGGCGGCGTCACCAGCACCATCGCCAGCGGCAGGGCTGCGCCGATTGAGAAGGTGGCCGCCGAGGTCAGCGCCGCCTGGATCGGCCGCGCGGTGGTGACCTCGGAAATGCCGAGCTCATCCTGGGCATGGGCGCCCAGCGCGTCCTTTGCCATCAGCTGTTCGGCCACCTGGCGCGCCAAGTCGGGGGTGAGGCCGCGCTTCACGTAGATCTGGGTCAGTTCCTCGCGCTCGAAGGCGGGCTGGTTTGCCAGTTCCGCCCGCTCGCGCGCGAGATCGGCCTGCTCGGTGTCGGATTGCGAGCTGACCGAGACATATTCGCCCGCCGCCATCGACATGGCGCCGGCGACCAGTCCCGCCGTGCCGGCGACCAGTACATCGGCGCTGGTGGCCGAGGCCGCCGCCACGCCAACGATCAGGCTGGCGGTGGAGACGATGCCGTCATTGGCGCCGAGCACTGCGGCGCGCAGCCAGCCGATGCGCGAAACCAGATGCCTTTCGGTGTGGCGGCGGGGCATGGCCCCTCCCTTGCAGCGTGAACATCCGCTTAGAACATGCGGGAAAGCACCTGTGGTCAAGCGTCATCGCTGGGGATTACGCCACCGCCTGCGCGCGGCGCGGCGTGACCAAAGCGATGGCCAGCATCATGGTGGCGAGCGACAGCCACACCCAGGCCGAGTTCTGCTCGCCGAAAATGACGATGCCCCAGAGCACGCCGAACAAGGTCACCAGGTTCGAGGTCTGGCTGGTGAAGACCGGCCCGGCGGTTTCGATCAGATAGACGAAGAGCGAGAAGGCGATGGCGTTGATCAGGCCGAGGCCGAGCAGCGACCATTCCACCTCGGTCCACGGCCAGGCCGGCGCCGCGAAGCTGCCGGTGGCACTCATCACCGGCAGGAGCAGCAGCGCCGCGGCGGCGAACAGCGCCGTGGTGGTGGTGAAGGGCGCGGCACCGCGCGGCTTCCACAGCGACATCAGGATGTTGAAACCGGCGTAGCAGGCGGCCGCACCCACGCAGAGCAGCACCCAGGGCAGCTGCGCCGGGTCCGGCAGGCTCTCCTGCGGCCCGACCAGCAGCAGGATCGCCGCGACCCCGAGCAAGACGCCGAGGACGCGGCCGATGGCGATGCGCTCCAGGCGCAGAAGCGCCGAGACGGCAAAGGTGATCAGCGGAATCACCGCCAGGGAGATCGAGAGAATGCCCGCCGGCACGCGCGAGGCGGCATAGAAGAAGATCGCGTTCGGCACCACCATGCCGAGGGCGGCGGAAACCAGATACAGCAGCAGCAATTCGCGGCTGACCGGAATCCGCTGCCGGCGCAGGAGGCAGAGCAGCAGCAGGGTCGCGCCGGCGCCGAGCGCCTCCCAGAAAGTGATGCTGAAGGGATGCATGCCGGCGCTGGCGGCAACGCGGGCCAGCGAGAACGACAGGCCCCAGGCCAGGCCCATGACGAGCAGGATGCCGAGGCCGCGCAGGCGCTTGCCGGCCTCGCCGCTCTTGGTGCTTTTCGTGTCGGCCATCGCTCACGCCTCCGGCGGCAGCGCCGGGGCGGGCTGGGCGCGGTGGCGCTGGCGGGCGACGACGGTTTCGCGATGGACGATGTAGATGCCGCTCGCCACCACCACCAGGCCGCCGACGATGAGATAGGTATCGGGCACCTCGTGGAAGAAGACGAAGCCGAGCAGGAAGCCGTAGACCAGCGCCATGTAGTCGAAGGGTGCCACCACCGAGACCGGGGCGCAGCGGAAGGCGATGGTGATCAGGATCTGGCCGCAGCCGCCCATCAGCCCGATCAGCACGACGATGCCCCAGAAGCCGAGATCGCCCGGCCACACCCAGGCGAGTTCGGGCCAGACGCCGCCCAAAGGTGCTGTCGACAATCCGGCGAGCGTGGCGAAGAGCGTGAAATAGAACACGATGGTGCCGCTGTGCTCGGTGCCGGTCAGCTTGCGGATCGAAATCATGGCCAGCGCATAGAACACGGCGGCCAGCAACGGCACCAATGCCGCCACGTCCCACACGCCGGCGCCAGGCCTGGTCATGATCAGCACGCCGATGAAGCCGACGATGCAGGCCGACCAGCGGCGGATGCCGACCTTCTCGCCCAGGAACGGGATCGACAGCACGGTGAGGAAGATCGGCCCCGACAGGCCGAGCGCGATGGCGTCGGACAGCGGCAGCAGCTTGTAGGACAGGAAATAGCAATACATCGCCGAGACGCCGAACAGGCCGCGCAGCAAATGGCCGCGCAGGTGGCGCGTGCGCAGGGTAAGTCCGCCTTGCGTCAGCATGAAGATGAGGATCGGCGCGAAGGCGAACAGGTTGCGGAAGAAGACCAGCTGGCCGGTCGGGAACACGTCGGAAACGCCTTTGATCACCGCGTCCATGGCGGTGAAGATCACCACCGCGACGTTGATCAGCAGGATGCCGAAGACCGGGCGGTCCTGGTGGCGGCGTCCCGGTTGCTGCGAGCCCGTGGGAATCTTCGGCGTGGCGGGAAGGGCGGTCACGGCGGCGCAGACTTGTGTGAGGGGAAACGGCGGGTCGACGGCACGCATCCTAGACGGGGCCCCGGCCGGCCGCCACCCCGGGCGGGTGCATGACTGGCATGCGGGCGGAAGGCCAGCCGGTCATGCCGCCAATCCGGCGCGAAAGCCGGCCTAGCTTGACGAACGGCGCCGCGTCTCACGATGCAGGATGTAGAGCCCGCTGCCCACCACCAGCGCGCCGCCACCCGCCAGGTAGAGGTCCGGGCGCTCGCCGAAGACGGCGAAGCCGAGCAGGAAACCATAGATCAGCGCCATGTATTCGAAGGGCGCCACCACCGAGGCCGCGGCATGGCGATAGGCGAGGGTGAGCAGGATCTGCGCGCAGCCGCCGAGCAGCCCGATGGCGATGGCCAAGGGCCAGTCTTCCGCCGCCGGCCAGACCCAGCCGAAATAGGGGGCCAGGCCCGGCACCGCCCAGCCGAGCGGCGCCGTCGCCAAAGCGGCGCAGGCGGCGAAAAGGGTGAAGTAGAAGACGATGGTGCCGCTCTGCTCGGTCGCGCTCAGGCGGCGCACCGAGATCATGGCCAGCGCATAGGAGAAGGCGCCCGCCACCGGCAGCAGCACGGCGGGCCGCCATTCGCCGCCGCTCAACAGGCTTCCAGGCCGGGTCATCACCAGCACGCCAATGAAGCCGGCGATGCACGCCGCCCAGCGGCGCAGGCCAACCTGCTCCTGCAAAAGCGGGATGGACAGCAAGGTGAGGAAGATCGGAATCGACAGGCCGAGGGCGATCGCCTCCGACAGCGGCAGCAATTTGTAGCTCAGGAAATAGCAGAAGATGGCGCCGACGCCGAACAACCCGCGCAGCAAATGGCCGCGCGGGTCGCGGGTGGCCAGGCTGATGCCGCCGCTCCGCAGCATTAAGGCGAGGATGGGCACGAAGGCGAAGAGATTGCGGAAAAAGACGATCTCGCCGGTCGGGATGGTGTCCGACACCGCCTTGATCGCCGCATCCATGATGACGAAGACCGCCACCGCGCCGTTGATGCAGAGGATGCCCAAGAGCGGCCGGTCGCGGCGCGGCGAGTCCGCCGGGGCGTGCGCGGCCGGCGCCCTATCGGTCACAGGCCATCTCCCCACGCGTGCCACCATCCGTTCATGCGGGCCCTGTTCGGCATCTCTACCTATTCCTCTGGCGGCGCAGCCGCGGCTTTCTGGCGGTTTGACCGCGGGGTGCGGGATGGGCCAAGTTTGCCGCATTCCGACCTGCAGCGAAGCTAGCCGACCATGCCCGAGACCGACGCCACCCGAACGACGCCGACTGGACTGAAAATCGCCCTCTGGGCGATGAACCTGCAGCACCCGGTTGCCGGCCGCGCCGCCTGGCTCGCCTTGCTCGCGGCGCAGATGCAGGCGGCGAAAGGCCAGGGCGCCGAACTCCTGGTCCTGCCGGAATATGCGAGCGCGCATTGGCTGCACTGGGCGCCGGAGGATGGCGCCGGGCTGCGCGGGCCGGCGCTGATGAACTGGATGGCGGCGGAGGGTGCCGCCCTGCTGCCGGAGATCGAATTGCTGGCCATGCGCCACAGCCTCGTCCTCGTCGCCGGCACCATGCCGGTGGCGGCGGCGAGCGGGCGCGACCTGGGCACGCTGAACCGCGCCTGGATCCTGCTGCCCGAGGAGGCCGGAAAGACTGGGGAGAGCGGCGGCCTGCGCCGGCTGCATCACGACAAGCTGGTGCCGACCCCTTCCGAGCGCGCGAGCGGCGACTGGCCGATCCGGCTGGGTGCGCGCGTGCAGCCCTTCACCTATCGCGGCCTGCGCATGGCGGTGCTGATCTGCCTCGACGTCGAGATGCCGGCGGTGGCGGCGAAGCTGCAGGACCAGGAACTCGACCTGGTGATCGTGCCGTCGATGACCGGGCAGCTTTCCGGCTATCACCGCGTCTTCGACTGCGCCAAGGCGCGCGCGGTGGAATTGTTCGCCGCCGTGGCGGCGGTAGGTGCCATCGGCGAGATGGCGGCGGACCAGGGCGGCAATTGCTCCGGCGCGGCCCTGTTCCTGCCCTGCGAGATGCATCTGGGCGCCAATGGTCGCGCCGCCGAAGTGGCGCCGCGGAGCACGGTCGAAGGACCGGGGCCGATGCTGGTGGCGGAGGTGCCGGTTGCGGCCCTGCGCCGCGCCCGGCGGCACGCCGAGGCCTGGCCCGGGCCGTTCGACGGCGATCATATCGAGATCGGCCACACCGACGCGCCGGTGCCGATCCCGCGCTTCAGCGTGGTGGACTAGCGCCGCATCCGGGGAATGAGGGCCACGACCATGCACACAATCTACAGCGAGGAGCACCGCCACCAGGACGGCAATGTCGAGCTGTTCGAAGGCAAGGTGGTGAAGCCGCACGAGATCCCGCGCCGCGCCGAGATCGTGCTCGACCGGGTGAAGGCGCAGAAGCTGGGCGACGTGGTGGGCCCCAGCGATTTCGGCCTCGCCCCGATCCTCAAGGTGCATGAGCCGGGCTTCGTCGACTTCCTGCGCACCTGCTGGGACGAATGGGTGGCATCGGGGCGCAACTTCGACGCCCTGCCGCATGTCTGGCCGGTGCCTGGCCTGCTCCCGGCGGGCGCGCCGCGCCGCGTTCCGGATTCGATCGACGGCAAGCTCGGCTTCTACGGCATCGACGCCGGCACGCCCATCGTCGCCGGCACCTGGCGCGCGGTCCAGGCCTCGGCCCAGGTCGCCTTGACCGGGCAGCGCCTGGTGGCGACGGGCGAGCGCGCCGCCTTCGCGCTCTGCCGGCCGCCGGGACACCATGCCGGCAGCAATTTCTACGGCGGCTATTGCTTCCTCAACAACGCGGCGATCGCGGCGCAAGCCTTCCGCGATTCGGGCGCGAAGAAGGTCGCCATCCTCGACGTCGATTATCACCACGGCAACGGCACGCAGGAAATCTTCTACAGCCGCGACGACGTGCTGACGGTTTCCATCCATGCCGACCCGCGGCAGGAATTCCCCTATTTCCTCGGCCATGCCGATGAGCGCGGCCATGGATTGGGCGAAGGCCACCACATGAACCTGCCGCTCGCCTGGGGCAGCGGCTGGGAGCACTATGGCGAAGCGATGGACCACGCCATCCGCCGCATCACCGACGACAGCATCGAGGTGCTGGTGGTCTCGCTCGGCCTCGACACCTTCGAGCACGACCCGATCTCGCGCTTCAAGCTGCGGCACGAGGATTACCTCGCCATGGGCCGCAAGATCGCCCGCTGCGACCTGCCGACGCTCTTCGTGATGGAAGGCGGCTATGCGGTGGATGCGCTGGGCGTGAACACGGTCAACGTGCTGGAAGGGTTCGAGCAGGGG
>WBZN01002335.1_pt1 | contig 10654 bp, 10 predicted proteins | sample 5204281 | NCBI WGS metagenome assembly WBZN01 (sample SAMN12344347, study PRJNA552823) | activated sludge metagenome | biome: Activated sludge suspended growth; feature: Nitrification reactor; material: Wastewater; isolation source: activated sludge from nitrification reactor of wastewater... | reverse complement strand
ATCAAGCTGTTGCCGCCGAGGTAATTCATGCGCGATGAAGCCATGCCCGAAGAGGGGGATTTCGCCGAGCCGGCAGCGCCCGAACTTGCACCGGTTGCCGAACCGGAATTCCTCAATGACGTTACCCAGATCTACCTTAACGAGATCGGCGCCAATCCCCTGCTGACACCGGAACAGGAGCTGGCTTTCTCCCGGCGCGCCCGACAGGGCGACGAAACGGCCAGGCAGAAGATGATCGAGCACAACCTGCGCCTGGTTGTGAATATCGCCAAGCACTATCTCAATCGCGGCATGCCACTGCTTGATCTGGTCGAGGAAGGCAACCTCGGCTTGATCCATGCGCTCGACAAGTTCGATCCTGAGCGCGGCTTCCGCTTCTCGACCTATGCCACTTGGTGGATCCGCCAGAACATCGAGCGGGCGATCATGAACCAGTCGCGCACGATCCGCCTGCCGGTGCATGTGGTAAAGGAACTCAACTCGGTGCTGCGTGCCATGCGCCACCTGGAAGCGGCCAGCGCGCGAGAAACCGGCATCGAGGAGATCGCCCAACTGCTCGACAAGCCCGTGGAGGAAGTGCGCCAGGTGCTGGCGTTGAACGAGCATGTGGCTTCGCTTGACGCCCCGCTGGAGATCGATCCGAGCCTGTCCATCGGCGAATCGCTGGCGGATAATGCCGCCGAAACGCCGGAGATGCAGATCCACACCGTCGAGGTCGAACATCTCATCGCAGAGTGGATTGGCATGCTTAGCGACAAGCAGCGGCAGGTCATCGAATACCGCTACGGACTAAACGCCTGCGAGGTGGCAACATTGGAGGAGTTGGCCGAGCGTCTTTCGCTGACGCGCGAGCGGGTGCGGCAGATCCAGATCGAGGCGCTGGCCCAGTTGCGTCGCATCCTCAAACGGCACGGCGTTTCCAAGGACGTTCTGCTCTAACGCAAACGCTCAGCGTTTTGCCAGGCGCGCCTCGCGTTCCGTCCTCAAATCCCGAGACAGCGTATATACCGCCATCGCATAAAAGCTTGAGCGGTTGTAGCGCGTGATGACGTAGAAGTTGCGGTATCCCAGCCAGTATTCAGTCGTCCCGCTCGGGGTGCCGAGGTCGATCAGGGCGCAAGGCAGTTGCGGTGCATCAGCAGCCGGACTGACCCCATAGGCGGTCATTTCCTCGGGCAGGAAGCGGGGCAGGATGCCGGCGTTGATGAGTTCGACAAACCTATCGCCCGTCACGCTGGCGGGCGCGGCGATCGGGCTGCCTGTTTCCCAGCCATGGCTGGCAAGGAAATTGGCTACGCTGCCAATCGCATCGAGAGTGCTCGCCGCCAGATCCACCTGGCCGTCGCCATCGAAATCCACCCCCCAGTTGCGTATGCTGCTTGGCAGGAACTGGGGGATGCCGAGCGCTCCCGCATATGAGCCCGTATAGGCAAGAGGATTTCGGCGCGACTCGCGGGCCAGCAACAGGAGGGCTTCCAGCTCGCTGCGAAATAGTTCGGCCCGCGGCGGATAGTCGAAGGCCAGGGTGGCGAGCGTGGCGAACGCCGGAAACTTTCCGGCATTGCGCCCGTAGATCGTTTCGATGCCGATGATGGCGACGATGATTTCTCCCGGCACGCCATAGCGACTCTGCGCGGCATCGAGCGCCTGGCTGTTTGCCTCCCAGAAGCGCAATCCGCCCTCGATGCGGGATGGCTCGATAAACCGCGCGCGGTAGGCCTGCCAGGAGCGTACCGATGGGTCTGCCGGCGGCATAATGGCCTTGATCGCTTTCGGCTGCGGCTGTGCCTGGCTGAAAAGACGCGCCAGACGGCCGGAATCGAAGCCGTGCTTCTCGCGCATCTCCTCGATGAACTCCCGCACATCCTCGCGTTGGGCGAAACCGCCGGCCTTGACGGCGGTGGGTAGCGTCATGGCAAGGGCTAGGAGGACAGCATGCGTCAGGATTCGGTTCATCTGCGGGAGGGGATATTCAGGTCGGCAACCAATCTTCGCAGTTTCCGGCGGGCTTCGGTACCGCTCAGTCTGCCATAGCGCAGGTCGATATAGAGGGCTGTGATCGCCGCCAGGCCGTGTCCCAGTTCCGGATGGGCAAGCGCTACCCGACGGGCGTAATCCTCGGGCCCTTCCCAGTCCTTGCGCGCCAGGCCGACGCGCGCCAGCTTGCGGCTGAGCCGGTTCCAGGCGCCCAGTGTCGGATCGTGGCGGGCCCGCTTGTGCAGCGCCCAGGCGGTCAGCCCAAGGAGCAGAAGGCCGCAGAGCACAGCCATGACCGCCGTCATGGCTTTCCAGTCGGGCTCGCGCAAGCCGAGGCGTGAAAGCACTTCGCGCTGGCGCTGCGGATCGTAACCCAGCACCCATTGGTTCCAGGTGTTGGTTACGGCTTCCCAGCGGAAACGCATTTGCCTGAGCCAGGAAAGATCGGCCCGAACGATAAATGGCAGGGGTTCGCCAACCGGTACGGCCGAGGCCAGCCCGGCTTCGATGCGGTTCGGCGCGACGGCTGCCGTCGGGTCGATCCGCAACCAGCCCCTGCCTTCCAGCCAGACTTCCGCCCAGGCGTGGGCATCGGATTGGCGCACGATAAGGTAGCCGTCGACCGGGTTGCGTTCGCCTCCCTGGTAGCCGGTGACCACGCGCGCCGGTACGCCTGCCGCACGCATGGCAAAGACGAAAGCCGACGCGAAGTGTTCGCAAAAGCCGCGCCGGGTCTCGAACAGGAACTGGTCGATGCTGTTTTCGCCGAGCAGGGGCGGGGTCAATGTATAGAAGAAGCGCTCCTGGCGGATGTGGTCGAGCATGCGACGGACGACGGCTTCGCCGTCTCCCGACTCGCGCCGCCATTGTCCGGCGAGTGCTCGCGTACGGGGATTGTTGGCGGGCAGCCGGAGGTGGCTGTCGATGCTGGCAGCCGCTTCATCGATGCCCTGCACAAGTTCGGGATAGGACTTCAAATCGTAGCGGATGCGGCTGCGCACCGGCGTTTTCGACAGGACCTGGTATTCGTGCGAGAGGATTGCGCCAGGCGGCAGCGAGCCGGGCATTTCCAGGACGAACAGCCAGGGCTTGTTGTGCGGTTCGAGGGTGACCGAATAGCGGAAGGCCGGGCCTGGCGCCGTATCGGGGAGACTGACTTTTGCCTGTCGCGGGCCGGCGCGCCAGGTGTTCCCGTCGTAGAAGCCCAGCACCGGTCCGCGCCAGTACAGCATGTGCTTTGGCGGAAGTTCCCCCTCGAACTTGGCGCGGAAGGCGATTTCGCCGGACAGGCTCAGGTTGCTGATGGAACCCGGCGACATGGTGTCCGAGAGACCGCTCATGCCGCTGTAGGCATCGATCGGCATTCCCCAGAGGGGGCCTTGCACGCGCGGAAAGAGCAGGAACAGCACGAGCATGAATGGCGCGGCCTGCGCCAGCATGAGTGCGGACAGCCGCAAATTCGCCGTGGCGGATAGGCCGGCGTTCGCCAGGCTGGCCAGCGCAGCGGTGATGGCAACCAGTGCGGCCAGGGTGAAGCCGGCGACATCGAGCCCCTGCGCGTTGAGGAAGTGGGTGAGAAGCAGGAAATAGCACAGGAAGACGACAGCCAGGCCGTCGCGCACCCGGCCCATCTCCAGCAGTTTGAGAACGAGAAATAGGATGAGCAGTGCGATGCCCGGATCCTTGCCGAAAAACTGGCGATAGGTGAGGAAAACACCGGCTGAGCCGGCCACCACGAGAAAACTCAGAATCCAGCGCGGCGGCAGTGCGGCGCGACGCCACCAGATTGTCGCCCGCCAGGCGAGCGCCATGCCGGCGACCGCAGCCAGCCAGGTCGGGGCATGTTCGACATCCGGCGCAAGCGTCAGGACGGCGCAGGCAAGCAGCCATAGCTCCTGGTTGCGGGCCAGCGGGAGACTTTTGCGCCTAGCTGCCATGCAGGGCCAGCGCCTCCAGGCAATCCTGCAACTGTCGTGCGCCCTGGCCCAGCGGAATCGCCTTGCCCGGCAGGCTCAGTCCGAATGCCAGGCCTTGGGCATGGGCATCCAGGAGCCACCGCGTCAGACGCGACAGGCGCGCCTCGACGCCAAGCCCCGTCGGCAATGCGTCCCAGTCGAGCCAGACCTGCATTGTGCTGGCACCGGTGAATTGCTTGGTGAGCAGGGGCTGCTCCCGCGCCACTGCCTTCCAGGCGACGTGGCGCGACGAATCGGCCGGCTGGTGCGTCCGCAGCCCGGAAAAGTCCTCGGTGCCCCGGCCGGCGCGTGCACCATCCGAATCGCCGGTTGCCAATAGCGGAAGGGGCGGCGCGGATGATTCCGGCCGGGGATAGACGAGACAGCGCATATCCGGCTCGACATAGCTCCAGGCGCGAACCAGGCACAGGGGGTAATGCGTTTCCAGCGTGATGCGGCCAGGGCGAAACCAGCCACGTTTCCGGGCGTGGATCGGCAGGCCGATCGAGGTGGTAGCCTCTGCAGCCAAATCGCTGATGATCGCCTCCTGGCCGTCGAAATGCAGACCGATGGCGCTGCGGCCTTGACTGCGCCGGTTATGCAATTGCAGGCCGAAATGCGCAAGATCTCCGGCGAAGACAGGTTCGACACGGCCCGGGGACAACTCGATCTGCACGAGGTTGCGGAAGGTGTGCAGAAGCGCCACCAGACCGAGACCCGCGAGCAGGAAGATCAGGGCATAGCCGAGGCTCAGGTTGTAATTGATGGCGCCGATCAACATGAGACCAAGCACGGCAGCATAGGCCAACCCCGCTCCGGTGGGCAGGACATAGACACGGCGCTGGGTCAGAACGATCGGCGCGGGCTCCGGGCCATCCAGTCGGAACAGCCAGCGCTTGAACGATGCAACGGCCTGCATGTCCCTATGGGATCGGCACTTCGCTGATCAACGCCGCGGCAAGATCGGTGGAGGAAGAGGCCGGCGCGCCGCTGGCTGGATGGAGGCGATGTCCTGCCACGGCTGGCAACACCGCCTGGATGTCCTCCGGCAAAACCAGATCGCGATGGTCAATCAGGGCCCAGGCGCGCGCCGCGCGGAGCAAGGCCAGGGCGGCGCGCGGGCTGAGCCCGGTCTCGTAATCCGGCGAGAGGCGTGTGTGTTCGGCAATCGCCTGCGCGTAGGCGACCAGCGCCTCGGAGACATGCACCTCCCGGGCTGCCCGCTGGAGTTCGATCAGTTCGCCGGGCTCCATGCAGGGGGCAAGGGAGGCGACCATGTCGCGCCGGTCGGCACCAGCCAGGAGTTCACGCTCGGCTGCCCGGTCCGGATAGCCCATCTCGATGCGCATCAGGAACCGGTCAAGCTGCGATTCCGGCAGCGGGAATGTGCCGATCTGGTGATAGGGGTTCTGGGTGGCGATCACGAAGAAGGGATCGGGCAGGACGCGCGTTTCGCCTTCGCAAGTCACCTGGTGTTCCTCCATCGCCTCGAGCAGGGCGCTTTGCGACTTCGGCGTGGCGCGATTGATTTCATCCACCAGAATCATCTGGGCGAAGATCGGGCCGGGATGGAACTGGAAGCCGCCCGAGTTGCGATCGTAAATCGATACGCCGATGATGTCCGCCGGCAGCATGTCGGCGGTGCATTGGATACGGTGGAAGTTCAACCCGAGCAGTTTCGCCAGGACATGGGCCAGGATGGTCTTGCCTACGCCAGGCAGGTCCTCGATGAGCAGATGTCCTCGCGCCAGAATGCAGACCAGTGCCAGGCGAATCTGGCGTTCCTTGCCCAGCACGATACGGCCGGCCTGGCGGATGGCTTCGTCTGTCGGGGAAATAGGCATGGGGGAGGAGATGGAAAAAACTTGACTTGAGGCAGATGCTGCAATCGGTGGATAATGTTAAAACCAAGCAGACATTCTATTGCAATTTCATCTCGAAAAGACCCGGCGAGGATCGGGGTTTCAAATGGCCACCGCCTTCATCACCCATCGCGACTGCTGGCTGCACGACATGGGCGCCCATCATCCGGAATGCCCGGAACGCCTTTCTGCCATCAGCGACCGGCTGATTGCTGCCGGCCTGGACATGTATCTTTCATTTTATGACGCGCCGCTGGCGACGCTGGAGCAGATTGCGCGGGTGCATCCGCCCGAGTATGTGCGAGGCATCGCCGAGAGTGCGCCGCAGAACGGCATCGTACATCTCGACCCGGATACCGCCATGAGCGCGGGCACCTGGCAGGCAGCGCTGCGTTCGGCGGGCGCGGGCATTCTGGCAACGGATCTGGTTATGAGTGGCGAGGTGGAGAATGCCTTTTGCAGCGTGCGGCCGCCTGGGCATCATGCCGAGCGCGCCAAGGCGATGGGTTTCTGCTTCTTCAACAACATTGCCATTGCCGCTACCCATGCGCTAGAGGCGCATGGACTCGAACGGGTGGCGGTGGTCGACTTCGACGTTCATCACGGCAACGGCACCGAGGATATCTTCGCAAACGATCCGCGTGTCCTCATGGTCAGCACCTTCCAGCACCCCTTCTATCCGTACAGCGGAACTGAGGCGCCGGCGGGGAACATGGTGAACGTGCCGGTGCCTGCAGGAACGCGCAGCGATGGCTTTCGTGCGGCAGTGGAGAGCGCCTGGCTGCCGGCGCTGCTGCGCTTCGCCCCGGAAGCGATCTTCATTTCCGCCGGCTTCGATGCGCATTACGAGGACGACATGGCTTCGCTGGGCCTTGTCGAGTCCGATTATGCCTGGGTGACCCAGCAACTCAAGGCGGTTGCTGCCGATTCGGCGCAGGGGCGAATCGTCTCGATGCTCGAGGGCGGCTATGCCTTGTCAGCCCTGGGGCGGAGCGTGACGACCCACATCAAGGTTCTGGCAGATTTGTAAGCGAGGGGAACTGTAACCTCTCTGGGAGGTCAACTTTAGGCCAACCCGTTCATTTCTTTGCGGAACTGTGCTTCGTCAAGTAAAATCCAGAGTTTTATTGCACGCGTGATTTCATGATCCAAGGCTCAATTGTCGCCATTGTCACGCCCATGCGGGCCGATGGCAGTCTGGACTATCCCCGGCTGAAGTCCCTGGTGGATTTCCACGTCGCCGAGGGGACCGACGGCATCGTCATCGTCGGCACGACCGGCGAATCGCCCACCGTCGATGTTGATGAACATTGCGAGCTGATCCGCGCGGCCGTCGAATATGCGGCCGGCCGCATACCGGTCATCGCCGGTACGGGCGGCAATTCCACCTCCGAGGCGATCGAACTCACGGCCTTTGCGAAGCAGGCCGGCGCTGCCGCATCCCTCAACGTCGTGCCCTATTACAACAAGCCGACGCAGGAGGGGCTGTACCGCCATTTCAAGGCGATAGCCGAGGCGGTGGATCTGCCGATGATTCTCTACAACGTTCCCGGGCGCACCGTCGCCGATATGGGCAACGACACGACGCTGCGCCTGTCACAGGTGCCTGGCATCGTCGGCATCAAGGATGCCACCGGCAATATGGAGCGCGGCGCGGATCTCATCAAGCGCGTGCCCAGGGGATTTGCCCTGTACAGCGGCGATGACGCCAGCGCACTGGCGTTCATCCTGCTGGGCGGTCATGGCACGATCTCGGTGACTGCAAACGTGGCGCCGCGTCTGATGCATGAAATGTGTTCCGCCGCCCTTGCCGGCGATCTGGCCAAGGCGCGCGAGATCAACTCCCGGCTGCTTGGCCTGCATCGCCATCTTTTTGTCGAGGCCAATCCCATTCCCGTGAAATGGGCAGTCAGCAGGATGGGCTTGATGGAGGAGGGCATCCGTCTGCCGCTGACGCCGCTGTCATCCGAACATCGCGAGCGTGTGCTTCAGGCCATGCGCGAAGCCGGCATAGCCGTTTGAAAACAAAGTTTCGGGCAAGGCTGATCCCTGTAGCAGGGGTCGTCAGGCCGGATACGAATCCAAAGTCTACTGAAAGGCGGGGCATGATCCGCATGTGGTCGAGACAGTTAGTGTTTGCCATTGCCGTGGTGCTGGCAGGTTGTTCCAGCATGTCGATTGAAACTAAGAAAGTCGACTACAAGTCGGCTGGGAAATTGCCGCCGCTGGAAATCCCGCCGGATCTGACTTCGCCCAACCGCGACGAGCGTTATACCGTGCCGGACATTTCTCCGCGTGGCACGGCCACTTTCTCCGCCTACAGTTCCGAGCGAACGGGCACCAAGAATGCCGCAGCGCAGGAAGTCCTGCCGCAGATGGATAAGATGCGCGTCGAGCGTTCCGGCAGCCAGCGTTGGCTGGTGGTGGCAGGCACGCCGGACAAGATCTGGCCGACGCTCAAGGAGTTCTGGCAGGAGCTGGGCTTTATCGTCAATCTTGATTTGCCTGATGTCGGCATCATGGAAACGGACTGGGCCGAGAATCGTGCCAAGCTGCCCCAGGACATGCTTCGTGCCACCCTGGGCAAGTTCCTCGACCAGATCTATTCGACGCCGGAGCGCGACAAGTTCCGCACCCGCCTCGAGAAGGGGGCTGAGGCAGGCACCACTGAAATCTACATCAGCCATCGCGGCATGTACGAGGTGTATGCCAACGAGGGCAAAGACCGAACCGTGTGGCAACCCCGCCCGGCAGATCCCGAGCTTGAAGCGGAAATGCTGCGCCGGCTGATGGTGCGCCTTGGCACCGAGGAGAACCGATCGAAAACGATGATGGCTGCCGAGTCCGGGAAGGAGGAGCGTGCCAAGCTGGTGCGTGCCACGAGCGGCGTCGGATCGCTACAGCTCATGGAAGCCTTCGATCGTTCCTGGCGCCGCGTCGGACTGGCGTTGGATCGCGTTGGCTTCACGGTGGAGGATAGAGATCGTGCCAACGGCTTGTATTTCGTTCGTTATGTCGATCCGGAATCCGGGGACGGCAAGAAATCGGATGGCGGATTCCTCAGCAAGCTGAAGTTCTGGGACAGCGGCAAGCCTGCCGCCAATCAGCAGTTTCGCATCCTCGTCAAGGGGGATGGCGGCGAGAGCACCGTGCAAATCCTGACCCGCGAAGGCGGGGTGGACAATTCCGAAACCGCGAAGAAGATACTTGGCCTGCTCTACGACCAGTTGAAGTAATGCGCTTTGCTTCGCTGGGCAGCGGCAGCCGTGGCAACGCGCTGGTTGTCGAGGCGGGGGCAACCTGCCTCCTTCTCGACTGCGGCTTCGGTCCGCGCGAGATCGCATTCAAGCTGGACCGTCTTGGCCTGTCGCCGGAGGCTCTGTCCGGCATCCTCGTTACCCACGAACACAGCGATCATGTCGCCGGCGCCTTCAAGCTGGCGGCACGCCATCGGCTGGCAGTCTGGATGACGCACGGCACCTTGATGGCGTCGTCAGCGGGGCGCGGTGAATCGCCTCGGGTGGAATTGATCGATGGCCAGCAGCCCTTCCAGGTTGGCGACCTGGAAATTCATCCCTTTCCAGTACCCCACGACGCACGCGAGCCGGTGCAGTTCGTTTTTTCCGATGGCAGGCATCGCCTCGGGGTGGTAACCGACCTGGGCAGCTCGACACCCCATGTGGAGCGGATGTTGACTGGATGCGATGCGCTGGTGCTGGAATGCAACCACGACGCAGGCATGCTGCAGCGAGGGGGGTATCCGCCGCACCTGAAGCGGCGCATTGCCGGCCGCTTCGGCCATCTCGACAATGCCGCCGCCGCCGCGCTGCTTGCCGGTCTGGATACTTCCAGGCTGCAGCACCTCATTGCCGCCCACTTGAGCCAGCAGAATAATTTGCCAGCCTTGGCGCGATCCGCAATGGCGGAGGTGCTGGGTTGTGCCGAGCAATGGGTAGGCGTTGCGGACCAGGACACAGGATTCAGCTGGCGTGCGCTGATTTAAGACAAAAAAAAGCCGGCCCGCAGGCCGGCTTTCTACAGCGGAAGCAATCGTTACTTCTTGACGGCGTCCTTGGCGACTTCCTTGGCGGCTTCCTTGGCCATTTCCTTGACTTGGCCTTCCATGCCGGCAGGCTGTGCCGGGGCGGCAGCCGGAGCGGCAGCGGCAGCGGCAGCCGGGGCACCAGCCATGCCACCCATGCCTTCCATGCCCTTTTGAGCTTCCATGCCGGACATACCACCCATGCCAGCAGGCTGAGCGGGGGCGGCAGCGGGAGCGGCAGCCGGAGCGGGAGCAGCGGCGGGCTTGGCTTCTTCTTTCTTGCCACAGGCGGTCAGGGCCACGGCAACGAGGGCGGCAACGAGGAGAGATTGTTTCATGTGAATTCCCTTATCGATAAAAGAAATTTTGTATATACAGGATGTTGAGTTTGGCGAGAACGCGTTCAAGCCAATTGCCAGTTTAACAAAACCACATAAAAAAACCACTCCTCTCCTCAGATACGGATTAAGGCTATAACCCGAGCTGCGTTACCGAAAACCCCGGTATCGCTTCCACCCAGAGCCCCTCGAATCGCTGCTGCCAATCATGGACCGCCACCGCCTGCTCCAGCAGCAGCTTGCCGCGAAAGTGGTCGGCATGAAAGCGGATTACGCCGCTGACCCCGTCGGCCAGCACGAAAGCGTCAGCCAGGTTGCGCAGCGATTCCGGGGTCTGGCGAATGGAAAAACAATGACTGTAGCGTTTCAGCAGTCCCACGAGGCGGGGCGAGTAGCGAGTCACGTGATCGAGTTCGTGCAGGACCATGCGCACGCTGCGGTCACGCCCTCCCGCGAGAAACGCAGAAATCATGTCTGCTC
>WBZN01002333.1_pt1 | contig 10662 bp, 4 predicted proteins | sample 5204281 | NCBI WGS metagenome assembly WBZN01 (sample SAMN12344347, study PRJNA552823) | activated sludge metagenome | biome: Activated sludge suspended growth; feature: Nitrification reactor; material: Wastewater; isolation source: activated sludge from nitrification reactor of wastewater treatment... | reverse complement strand
AGCGCCGCCACCGCACCGTCGGCGTGCTGCAGCCGCAGGCGGCTGCGGCGGGGCAGTGAAGCCGTGCGCCGCCTGGTGGTATTCGCGATGAGCGTGCTCTGCGCGCAGGGCGCGGCGGCGGGTGGCGCCGCGACGCCCCCGGGCGGCCCGGGCGCCGCCGATCCTGACGTGCACGTGCCCGCGGCCGAGCGCGTGACGCTCGCCAATGGCCTGCGGCTCGTGCTCGTGCCGCGCCACGAGCTGCCGCTGCTGGCCTTCGAGATGGTGATCCGCAGCGGCGGGCGGCTCGATCCGGCGGGCCGCGAGGGCACGGCCGCGCTCGCGGCCGACCTGCTCAACCACGGCGCCGGCAAGCGCGATGCCTTCGCCTTCATCGACGCGGTCGAGGGCGCGGGCGGCAGCCTCGACGCCGGCGCGGGCGAGGAGACGATCCGCGTGCGCGGGCAGTTCCTGGCGCGCGACGCCGCGCTGATGCTCGAGCTGCTCGCCGACGCCGTGCAGCGGCCGCGCCTCGATGCGGCGGAGTTCGAGAACCTGCGCGAACGGCACGTCGAGGAGCTCAAGGCCGCCAAGGATTCCGAGCCGCAGGCGCTGCTGCCCGCCTACGGCCATGCGCTGCTGTTCGCGGGCCACCCGTACGGGCGCGAGGCCGGCGGCAGCGAGGCGAGCCTGGCGCGCATCACGCACGATGACGTCCGCCGCTACGTGGCCGAGGCCTTCGGCGCGGACCGCGCCATCCTCGTCATCGCCGGCGACTTCGACCCGCAGTCGATGAAGCGGGCCGTGCAGCAGCAGTTCGGCGAGTGGCACAAGGCGACGCGGCCATTGCCGCCGCTGCCCGAGCCCGCCACCCTGCGCGGCCGGCGCGTGCTGCTGGTCGACGCGCCCGGCTCCGCGCAGAGCTACTTCTGGCTGGGCAACGTCGGCGTGCCGCGCAAGTACCCGCAGCGCACGGCGCTCACGGTCGCCAACACGGCCTTCGGCGGCAGCTTCGGCGCGATGCTCAACCAGGCGCTGCGCGTGCAGGCGGGGCTCACGTACTCGGCTTCCTCGAGCTTCGGCCGCGCCACCGTCGCCTCCGACTTCGCGATCAGCAGCTTTACGCAGACGCCGCACACCGCCGACGCGATCCAGCTGGCCATCGACACGCTCAACGCGCTGCACGGCACGGGGCTCGAGGCCGCGCGCATCGACAGCGCGCGCCGCTACCTGCTCGGCCAGTTCCCGCTCGGCTTCGAGACGGCGGGCGACTGGGCGCACGCCTTCAGCGAGCTCGAGTACTACGGCCTGCCCGATTCCTTCTACGGCCAGTTCGGCAGCGAGCTGCAGGCGGTGACCGAGTCCGCGGTGCGCACGCAGGTCGCGCTGCGCTTCCCGGCCTCGTCCGATCTCGCCATCGTCGTGATCGGCGATGCGGGCAAGATCCGCGACTCGCTGACCGCCTTCGGGCCGGTGGTCGAGATGCCACTGTCCGCACCCGAATTCAGCCCGGGCGCCACCGTCACCACTGCCCGGCCCTGACGCCGGGCGCGCCGGCGCTCAGCGCGCCCCCGGCGACGCGGCGCAGCGGCGTTCCGCCGGCGCGAACAGCTCGCCACGCCCGAGCAGGAACAGGTTGCCGCGCGCGCGCAGCTCCTGCGCGTCCAGCGCCAGGGCGCGCCCGAAGGCCGCGCGCGCCTCGTCGTCGCGGCACGCCTGTGCGTAGGCGTACCCCAGGTTGTTGAACACGCGCGCCTTGCCGGGCGACGCGCGCGCGGCCGCCTCCCAGAACGACACCTCGGTCGCGTACACGTGGTTGCGTGCCACGGTCAGCGCGGCCAGGCCCGACACGAGCGCGGCGACGAGCGCGAAAGCGGCGACAGGCCCGGTGGCCGGGCCGGCGACGCGGCGCGCTTCGACGCCCGGCCACGCGCGCGCGCAGCACCAGCCCACGAGCCACGCGGGCCCGACCAGCGGCAGGTAGAGCTGGCGGTCGTTGGCCAGGTCCGCGCGCGGCAGCAGCAGCGCCGGCAGCAGCCACAGGATGAACCAGAGCAGCGCGAAAGCCGGCGCCGGCCGGCGGCGCCAGCCAGCGGCGGCCGCGACCAGCGCCAGCGCCAGCAGCGCGAGCGCGGCGAGCTGCGCGACGCCGGCCCGCAGGGGCGGGCGCAGGTCGGGGTCGGCGTCCAGGCGCCAGGGCATCACGACCTGGCCGAGCAGCCAGTCGAGCGCCCGCGCGTCGGCCAGCAGCTGCTGCCAGGGGCCGCGGCGCGCGAGGCCGGCGCGTGCCATGTCCGCGTACGGCGTGAGCGCGAGCAGCGCGAGACCGGCGGCCGCGAGCACGGCGCCGCAGGCCAGTGCGCTGCGCAGCTGCCGCTGGCGGCGCGCCCGCGCGTCGCCGCCGGGCGCGCTTCCCGGCGCACCGCCGGGCGCGGCGCCGCCATCGGGCAGCAGCGCCCAGAGCGCCATCGCGGCCGGCAGGGCGATCGCGGTCTCCTTCGTGCCCAGCGCGGCGAGCGCGAGCGCCAGCGCCAGCGCGCGGCGCGCGCGTTCCGACACGCCCCCGAAGCTGCGCGTCCATGCCAGCAGCGAGCCGAGCGCCAGCAGGCCCGAGAGCGAGCTCGAGCGGCCGGAGACGTAGGTGACCGCCTCCGTCTGCGCAGGATGAAGCGCGAACAGCAGCGCCGCGACCAGCGCCGCGGCGCGCGCGCGCCCTGGCGCGAGCCCGCAGCGCAGCCCCAGCGACTCGAGCAGCAGCAGCACGAGGCACGCGCCCGCCGCATGCACGAGCACGTTCGCGATCCGGAAGCCCACCGGCCCGGCGCCGAGCGCGTTCTGCAGCGCGTAGCTGAGCCGCAGCAGCGGACGGATCGCGGGCATCGAGTGGGCCCAGGCCGGGAGCGAGGCCACGCGCGCGTCGGCGACGATGACGTGCAGGTCGTCGAACTGGAAGCCCGCGTGGAGGCTGGGCAGCCAGGCGGCGAGCACCGCGCCGGCCACCAGCAGCAGCGCCGCGCGCAGGCTCACCGCGATGCATCCACCGGGTGGAACTCGATCCAGCGGTAGGCGGCCTCGATCATGCTGGATGCGGACCACCAGCGATCGCCCGCATCCAGCATCCAGCCAGATGCGGTGGCCATCGCGTTCGGCGACGGCGACCACGCACTTGCCCGCGCCGGTCGTGTAGCCGCTCTTCATGCCGAACACGCCCGGCACGCGCCCGAGCAGCTCGTTGCCGTTGTGCATGCCGATCCTGCGCCCGCCGATCGTGCTCACCCAGGCGCTCGCCTGCGGGACGATGGCCGCCACTTCCGGCCGCTCGAGCGCCGCCTGGGCGATGCGCAGCAGGTCGGTGGCCGTCACGTGCTGGCCGGGCGCATCGAGGCCGCAGGGATGCACGAAGTGGGAGCCGCCGAGGCCCATGCGCCGTGCGCGCTCGTTCATGCGCCCCGCGAACGCCTCGATGGAGCCCGCGGCGTGCTCGGCCAGCGCGACGCAGGCGTCGTTGGCCGAGCGCACGAGCAGCGCGACCAGGGCATCCTTCGCGCGCAGCGACTCGCCCTCGCGCAGGCCGAGGCGCGTGCCGTCCACGCGTACGGCCCGCGCACTCGCGGTGACGACCGCCTCGGGCCGCCAGTCGCCGTCGAGCAGCACCAGCGCCGTCATCAGCTTGGCGAGCGAGGCGGGCGGGCGTGGCAGCTCCGGCGCGTGCGCCCACAGCGGCTGGCCATCGGCCACCAGCAGGTAGGAACTGGCCGCGGCGGGATAGGGGTCGATCGGCGCGGCGAGGGCCGCCGCGCCCGGCAGGAGCGCGGCGACCAGCACCGCGGCGAACCGTACCGCGGCGACACCTGCCGCGGCGGGCCGAACCGCGGCGCGGATCACGGCCTCAGCCGCCGAACAGGCCCTTCAGCTTGGCCTTGCCCTTCTCGATCGCGTCCTTGGCCTTCTCGGACTGCGTCTGCGGCTTCGGCGGATCCTGCGGCTTCTGCTGCTGCGCCGGGGCGTCGCCGGACGCGCCGCCACCGTCGTCACTGGCGCCCTCGCCGCCGCGCAGGGCGCCGCAGAACGCGCGGTACCTGGCCGCCACCGCCGTGGCCCCGGTGAAGCCGCGGCCGGCGCATTGCGCCTTGGCGAGCGGCGCGGCCTGCGCGGGGCAGTGCGCGGCGAGGAACACGAGCTGGTCGTCGTGCTCGGCGGTGCTGCACAGCCTGGTGCGCAGGGCATCCGGCTGGAAGCCGCAGAACGCAGCCGTATCGGCCAGGCGGTGGTTCGCGGCGCCCCCTTCGGGCATGGCGCGCGCATAGCGCTCCTGCGACAGCAGGTCGCCGAAGCCCTTGTAGCCCTGGGCGGTCTCGCACAGCAGCGCCTTGTCGGCCGGGTCGGTGCACGGCGAGCCCTTGATCGTGAACATGTTGAGATCCATGCGCTGCGCGGACTGGTGGCACTGCTCCGCCATCACCTTGTCGGACTGCGCCTGGGCCTGCCTGGCCTGCGCCATGATGGCCTCGCCCTTGCGCTTGAGCTCGCCGGCGTCGCACTCGCCGCCGAGCTTCTGGCCCTCGGTGGTCATGTCCATGGCGCCCTGTGCCATCTTCATGTGCATCGTCATGCGGTAGTGGTCGGGCCCGAGGTTCTCCATCTCCATGTCGCCATCCATCTCGCCGCCCTTCGTCGAGCAGTGCATGTGGGCCGTCTGCTTGTTGCCCGAGCGGCGCATGTCGGTGATGGTGCAGTCCTTGTTGCTGGAGGGCTTGGGCGGCTCGGTGGCATCTTTCGCCGTGCACACTTCCTCGGCCCGGCCCGGCATCGACATGCCGGCCATCTGCATCGAGGTGGTCAGTCGCCACTTCACGCCGGGCTCGTACGGAGCCGGCGCCGCCGCCGCGGACAGCGCGGGGACCAGCACGGCGATCGAGAGACCGAGGGCGGCAAGGCGGATGCAACGGATGGACATGATGGGGTACCCGGTGGGAGAGCTGGCGCTACTCTCCAACATCGGGCGGGGGCCGTCCAGCCTCGGCGGGCGGGGGCCGGTACCGCGGCAATTTCCGGTCGCGCGGGCCGGATCCCGCGCGCCGCGCTACTCGCAGAGCCCCTCGAGGTAGCCCTGTGCCACCGGCGAGAGGCGCTTGCGCGCCAGGGCGTGCGCGGCCGGCACGTCGACCAGCTGCTCGAGCGGGCCCGAGACCAGCATCTGGCGCACGATGGGGTCGTTGGCCGACACGCGCGCCATCTTGTTGAGCACGGTGAAGCCACGGTTGATCTTGTCGCGGGGGACGAGCCGGCGCTCGATGGAGCGGGCCAGGTACTGGCCGAAGCGGCTGTAGAGGAAGTAGTCGTCGTTGCCGACCTGGAAGCGCGCTTCGGCGAAGAAGTCGGGGAAATTGCGGGCGAGGTAATCGTTGACGCGATGAAGACGGGGTCCAGGTTCGCTGGATTCGGTCGCCTTGGTCTTCTTCATTGTCTTTGCCACACCTCCTGCGGGTACCAGACAACCAGCCGTACTGGGCGCCCGCAGGCGGTACCACACCCCGCGACGCGCGCGAACCATAAGGCCTCGCGCCCATCGACGCAAGCGGTGATTTCACGCGTCGCGCCCTGCTAACCTCCCGCCCCATGTCGCAGCTGCGCATCTACCTCCGCGTCATCGGCCTGCTCGCGCCCGAGCGCGGCCTCGCCACGCTGCTGCTGCTCGCCAACCTGGCGCTCGCCGGCACCTTCTTCCTCGAGCCCTGGCTGCTCGGCCACGTGGTCGACGCGCTCTCGGCGGCGGCGCACGGCGACGCCTGGCACTGGATCGGCCTGTGGGCGCTCACCGGCCTGGCGGCCGTGCTGGCCGGCACGTGGGTGGCGCTGCACGCCGACCGCATGGCGCACCGCCGGCGGCTCGCCGTGATCGCCGATTTCTTCGAGCACGCGATCGCGCTGCCGCTGGCGTTCCACTCCGGCCACCACAGCGGCCGCGTGCTGCGCATCCTCAACAACGCCAGCGGCAACCTGTTCGGCCTGTGGCTCGGGTTCCTGCGCGAGCACCTGGCGACCATCCTGTCGATCCTCGTGATGGTGCCGCTGGCGCTGCGCATGAACTGGCAGCTCGCGCTGCTGATGATCGGCCTGCTGGTGTTCTTCGCCGCCGGCAACGCGATTGCCGTGCGGCGTACGCACCGCGCGCAGGAGGCGGTCGAGCAGCTGCACCACGAGCTGGCCGAGCGCACCGGCGACGTGCTCGGCAACGTGCTGGTGGTGCAGAGCTTCACGCGCGTGGCCGACGAGGTCTCGGCGCTGCGCAGCCTCGGTCAGCGCGTGCTGGCCGCGCAGTACCCGGTGCTGACCGGCTGGGCCTGGCTGTCGGTCGCCAACCGCACCGCCAGCACGCTCACCGTGGTGGCGATCTTCGCGCTCGGCAGCCACCTGCACGGGCGCGGCGAGGTGAGCGTCGGCACGATCGTCAGCTTCGTCGGCTTCGCCGTGGCGCTGATCGGGCGGCTCGAGCAGCTCGCCTCGTTCCTCTCCGGGCTGTTCTTCCAGTCGCAGGGCCTGGCCGACTTCTTCGCCGTCATGGATACGCCCGCGGCCATCAAGGCCACGGCCGGCGCGCCGCCCCTGCCGCCGGTGCGCGGCGAGGTCGCGTTCGAGCACGTCAGTTTCGGCTACTCGCCGGCGCAGGCGGCGCTGCACGACCTCGACTTCCGCGTGCCGGCGGGCGCCACCGTGGCGCTCGTGGGCCCGACCGGCGCGGGCAAGACCACGGCGCTCGCGCTGCTGTACCGCGCGCACGACCCGCAATCCGGCCGCATCACCATCGACGGCATCGACATCCGCAGCGTCGACCTCAACTCGCTGCGCCGGAACATCGCCGTGGTGTTCCAGGATCCGGGCCTGTTCTACCGCTCGATCGCCGACAACCTGCGGGTCGGCAAGCCCGACGCCGCGGCCGACGAGCTCGAGGCCGCCGCGCGCGCCGCGCAGGCGCACGACTTCATCGTCGTGAAGCCGGAGGGCTACGCCACGCTGGTCGCCGAGCGCGGCCAGTCGCTCTCGGGCGGCGAGCGCCAGCGCCTGTCGATCGCGCGCGCCATGCTCAAGGACGCGCCCATCCTGATCCTCGACGAGGCGACCAGCGCGCTCGACAACAGCACCGAGGCGCGCATCCAGCGCGCGCTCACGGCGCTGGTCGAGGGCCGCACCACCTTCGTGATCGCGCACCGGCTCTCCACCGTGCGCAAGGCCGACCTGATCCTGGTGCTGAAGGACGGTCGCGTCGTCGAGCAGGGCCGCTACGAGGAGCTGGTGCGCCGCGGCGGCCTGTTCGCCGAGCTCGATGCGCAGGGCCGCTTCGCGCCCGAGGCCGAGGAGGAGCCGGCCGCGGCGGCGCCCCGCGTGTGACGCATCCCGCCCTGCATGTAGTCATGTCAATGGGGGATGCATTGACCCGGCACCCTCGATCGGTATATTTGGACCCATAGGGCTGAAAGGTGTGTCGGGTGAAGGTGCGCTGGCTGCGGTTCCGCGGCCCGTGCGATGCGCGTCCTGGGGGGGGTCAACCCAGGGCTACCCACCATAAGTCTCTGAAAATATTCTAATTTCCTGCCACAGCTCCCGAGGACTGCGGTCGGAAGGGTGTCGCCTGCGCGTGCGCGGGCCAGAGAGGGAAGCATGGCCATAGATAATGAGCGCGCGCGGGCCCCCGGCAAGCAGGGCCTGTACGACCCCGCCTTCGAGCACGATGCCTGCGGCGTCGGCCTGGTCGTCGACGTCAAGGGCCGCAAGTCCCACCGCATCCTGCAGCAGGCCATCGAGGTGCTGCGCAACCTCGACCACCGCGGCGCCAGCGGCTGCGAGGTCAACACCGGCGACGGCGCCGGCGTGCTCATGCAGATGCCGCACGGCTTCCTCGTCGAGGCCGCGAAGAAGGCGCGCATCACGCTGCCCGAGGCCGGCCAGTACGGCTGCGGCCTGGTGTTCCTGCCGCGCAACCCGACCAAGCGGCGCAAGCTCGAGGAGGCGTTCAGCCACATCGTGCAGTCCGCGGGGCTGACGCTGCTCGGCTGGCGCACGGTGCCGACCAGCAACCAGACGCTGGGCGAGACCGCGCGTGCGAGCGAGCCGTTCATGCGCCAGGTGTTCATCGGCCGCGCGCCCGACATGGCCGACGACGCCTTCGAGCGCGCGCTCTACCTGGTGCGCAAGCGCAGCTACAACGAGATCCGCACGACCACGATCGACGGCGCCGAATACTGGTACGTCTGCAGCCTCTCGTGGAAGACGCTGGTCTACAAGGGCATGCTGCTCACGACGCAGCTCGAGCAGTACTTCCCCGACCTCGTGAACCCCGCGATGGAGACCGCGCTCGCGGTCGTGCACTCGCGCTTCTCGACCAACACCTTCCCGAGCTGGGATCGCGCGCACCCCTACCGCTACATCGCCCACAACGGCGAGATCAACACGCTGCGCGGGAACATCAACTGGATCAAGGCGCGCGAGGCGCTGTTCGAGTCGGAGATGTTCGGCGAGCACATGAAGGAGCTGCTGCCGGTCGTGAACCCGAACGGCAGCGATTCGGCGATGTTCGACAACGTGCTCGAGCTGCTGGTGCTCTCCGGCCGCTCGCTCGCGCACGCGATGATGATGATGATCCCGGAGCCCTGGAGCGCGCACGAGTCGATGGACGACGCGCGCCGCGCCTTCTACCAGTACCACTCCTGCCTGATGGAGCCCTGGGACGGGCCCGCCGCCATCGTGTTCACCGACGGCCAGCAGCTCGGCGCCGTGCTCGACCGCAACGGCCTGCGCCCCTCTCGCTACTACCGCACCGTCGACGACGTGATCGTGATGGCCTCCGAGGCCGGCGTGCTCGAGTTCCCGCCGGAGCAGGTCAGGGAGAAGGGCCGGCTGCAGCCCGGCCACATGTTCCTGGTCGACACCGTGCAGGGGCGCATCATCCCCGACGAGGAGATCAAGCGGCAGGTGGCGGCCGAGAGGCCGTACCGCCAGTGGCTCGACGAGCACCTGGTCACGATCGACGACCTGCCGCCGGCGGGCGAGATCCCCAAGCCCGACCACGACACGCTGCTGCAGCGGCAGATCGCCTTCGGCTACACCTTCGAAGACCAGCGGATGATCATCGACCCGATGGGCCGCACGGGCGTCGAGGCCACGGGCTCGATGGGCAACGACACGCCGCTCGCGGCGCTCTCCTCGAAGCCGCGCCTGCTGTACGACTACTTCAAGCAGCTGTTCGCGCAGGTCACGAACCCGCCGATCGACTGCATCCGCGAGGAGCTCATCACCTCGAGCGAGATGCTGCTCGGCTCCGAGGGCAACCTGCTGCAGCCGCGGCCGGCCGACTGCCGCCAGCTGCAGCTGGCGGGCCCGGTGCTCACCAACGAGGATTTCTCCCGCCTGCGGCGCATGGACCTTCCCGGCCTGAAGGTCGGCGTGCTGCCGATCCTGTTCCGCGCCTCGCGCGGCGAGCTCGGGCTCGTCAAGTCGATGGAGGAGCTGCGCATCATGGCGCGGCGGATGATCGAGGACGACGGCGTCAGCGTCATCATCCTCAGCGACCGCGGCATCAACAGGGATTTCGCCTCGCTCCCGGCGCTGCTGGCCGTCTCCGGCCTGCACCACTTCCTGATCCGCGAGGGCCTGCGCACGCGCGTCAGCCTCGTGCTCGAGACCGGCGAGGCGCGCGAGGTGCACCACTTCGCGCTGCTGATCGGCTACGGCTGCTCCGCCATCAACCCGTACCTCGCCTTCGAGACGATGGACGGCATGATCGGCGAGGGCATGCTCACCAACGTCGACCACAAGCTCGCCTGCAAGAACTTCGTCAAGGCCGCGACCAAGGGCGTCGTCAAGGTCATGTCGAAGATGGGCATCTCGGCGATCCAGAGCTACCACGGCGCGCAGGTGTTCGAGGCCGTGGGCCTGCGCCAGGACGTGATCGACGAGTACTTCACCTGGACGGCCTCGCGCATCGGCGGCATCGGCATCGACGTGGTCGCCAAGGAAGTGCTGATGCGGCACGCCGCCGCCTTCGGCGAGCGGCGCCAGGACCACGAGGCCCTGCCGGCCGGCGGCCAGTACCAGTACCGCTCCGACGGCGAGTACCACCTGTTCAACCCCGAGTCGATCCACCGCCTGCAGAAGTCGGTGCGCACGGGCAGCTACGCGACCTACAAGTCGTACGCCGACATCATCAACGACCAGTCGAAGCAGCTGGCCACGCTGCGCGGCCTGCTCGACTTCAAGGCATCCGACCCGGTGCCGCTCGACGAGGTGGAACCGGTCGAGAGCATCGTCAGGCGCTTCAAGACCGGCGCGATGAGCTACGGCTCGATCAGCCAGGAGGCGCACGAGACGCTCGCCATCGCCATGAACCGCATCGGCGGCAAGAGCAACACGGGCGAGGGCGGCGAAGACCCCGCGCGCTTCGTGCCGCTGCCGAACGGCGATTCGAGGAATTCCGCCATCAAGCAGGTGGCCTCCGGCCGCTTCGGCGTCACCAGCGAGTACCTGGTGAGCGCGCAGGAGCTGCAGATCAAGATGGCGCAGGGCGCGAAGCCCGGCGAGGGCGGCCAGCTGCCCGGCAGCAAGGTCTATCCGTGGGTCGCCAGGACGCGCCACACGACCGCGGGCGTCGGCCTCATCAGCCCGCCGCCGCACCATGACATCTACTCG
>WBZN01002332.1_pt1 | contig 10666 bp, 9 predicted proteins | sample 5204281 | NCBI WGS metagenome assembly WBZN01 (sample SAMN12344347, study PRJNA552823) | activated sludge metagenome | biome: Activated sludge suspended growth; feature: Nitrification reactor; material: Wastewater; isolation source: activated sludge from nitrification reactor of wastewater treatment... | reverse complement strand
AGCGCGAACCGCTGCTGGCGCCGATCGAGGACGAACGCGGCGTGATCCAGGTGCTTCCTCCGGACGCCGCGAGCACGGGAGAGGAAGGCTTCACCGAGATCGGGACCTCGGCGCGGATGTCGCTCGGCGCGCGGAGGTTCTCCGCGCTCGTCGAGGTCTACGGGCGGCGCACCCACTATCCGGTGATCTACCGCGATCCCATCGTGCCGGTTCCAGACAGCGACCTTCGCGGCGGCGGCAGGTTCACGGTCGATGCGTGGGTCGGGCACCAGGTCCGGCTGTTCGCGGCGTTCGACGTATCGGGCACGTTCGACTTCCAGCCCGAGATCACGGGCTACAAGAGCCTGCGGTTGATGATGTCGGGGGCGTACTGATGCGCGCGGCCGTGCTCGCCGCGGTGCTCGGCACGATCCTCGGGCTCGGGCTCGCACGCGCCGCGGACCCGCGCACCGCTGCGATCACGTTCGATCACAACGTCCACGATCGCGATGTCGTCGTGTCCGGCGCAGACTCCTTGCCGTGCACGAGGTGTCACACGCTCAAGGCGGGGCTCCTCGTCGGACGCCCCGATCACGCGTCGTGCTTCGGCACCTGCCACGGGCCCCCGCCCGCGCGCGGCAAACCAGGAGCCAAGCTCGCGATCGCCGAGGCTCAGCGCAAGGTGTGCATGCGCTGCCACGCCGAGGCCGCCTTGGTCGCGCCTCGGGGCAACCACCTCGCGGTGGCGTTTCCTCCCTACACGGCCACCGACTTCGCGCTCACCGTCGGCCACAAGATCCATCGCGAGCTCGGCTGCGCGCAGTGCCACGTCGTGACGACCGGCGTTGCGCACCGTCGCTGCGCCGGCTGTCACGATGGATCCGCGGGTCACGGCACGGCGATGACGACGTGCAAGGGCTGCCATGTCCCCGGCAGCGGCACGCCGGATCCGCTGCAGCTCGCGGTGCCGACCAACACCGTGACCTCGACGTTCTCACACGCGAAGCACGCGAGCCGTGGTGGGACCGGCGGACGGTGCGTCTCCTGCCACGCCGAGATCCGCGAGGTCGACGACAACGTCCTGCCCCGGCCGAAGGCAAGCTCGTGCGGCACCCGCGGCTGCCACGACGGCGCGACCGCGTTCGCGGTGACCGCCGCCTGCACGAAGTGTCACGAGCAGCCGCCGCAAGGGAAGTTCGTCGTGGCTCGCCCGAGCGCCCGGTTCTCCCACGCCCAGCACCAGGACACCCAGCTCGCGTGCGCCGCGTGTCACCCGCAGGGCACGACCGGCGAAGTGCTCGTGACGGGTCATGCCGCGTGCGCGAGCTGTCATGCGGCCGACTTCGCCGAGCGCGAGCCGAAGATCTGCGGGGCCTGTCACAACGCGACCGAGCCCTGGCGCAAGCTCGTCGCGGACCGGTTGCCGCCAGAGCGCTCGGAGTTCGGCGCGACGCTCGATCACGCGCACCATCCGTCCGCGTGCACGAGCTGCCACACCCTGACCACGGCCACGACGCAGCTTCGCCCGGCCCGCGGCCACGGCTCCTGCATGACCGCCGGCTGTCACGCGATGCGCGGCGGCCCGGCACCGCAACTCGGGGCGTGCGAGGCGTGCCATGCCCTGGGGCTCACCGCCCGGCGCGTCGCGCTCCGCATGTCCGCGCCATGGTCCGTGCGCGCGACGTTCGATCACGCGCCGCACCAGCGCGCGAGCGATGGCAGCGCGATCGCGTGCGCGGCGTGTCACGATGATCTCGAGGGCAAGCACGTGACCGATCTGCCCGCGCCTCCGAAGAAGCAGTGCGCGCCCTGTCACGACGGCACCACCGCGTTCAAGCTGACCGGCACGAGCTGCACGCGTTGCCACACCGGTACAAGGTGATCGCGTGACGACCGAAACGACGACCGAGATGCCGCGCGCGTATCGCGGCTACGTGATCGCGATGTGCGCGATCATCGGTGGCTCGCTCGCGTATGCAGCGTGCGACTGGGGACGCTGGCCGCGCCTCACCTACCTGCCGCTGACCGGCGAGCTGACGCTGGCGCCAACGACCGCGCTGTCGATCACGTACATCGGAACGGTCGCGTGGGGGCTGGGGGGCGGGGTCGTCGGCGCGGCTGCTGGTGCGGTGTTGTGCTGGATGGCGCCGCGGATGTGGCCGCAGCGTGCACTTCAGCTGTTCGGCGCGTGGGCGATCACCGCGATCCTGTTGGCCGGCGGCTACTTCACGTGGAGCTTGTGGCCATGGTGACGGCGCACCTGTCAGCCGCGCGTCGCGCTCGGAACGCTGCGGAGCCGTCCCGGGCCGCGGCGACGCGACGCCACCGCGGTGCTCACGCAGCCGAAACTGCTTCGGGCCCGTCACCGTGACGGGCCCGAAACCGTGACCTCGCGAAGAAGTCAGAGAGAAGTCAGATCGTGATCACCAGCCGCAGGTGGCTGCCGCCGACGACTTGACCGCATCCGCCGCGCTCTTGCATGCGGTGCCGAGCGCCGCCTTGCCTTCCGCCGGGACGCTCGCCCACGCCGCGGAGGTCTGCTCGTAGGACTGCTTCAGCGCATCGCGCGTCGCCTGCGGGAGCTTGTCGCAGCTCGCGAGCTTCTCGATCGCCGCCTTGTACTCGCCGCACTCGGCGGGCAGGTCACCGGCAGCCGCAGGCGCAGGCGCCGCAGCCTTGTCGGCCGGCGCCGCCGGAGCCTTGTCGGCCGGCTTCGCCGCCTCGCCGCCACCCTTGTCATCGGTGGTCTTGGCGGCGGGCTCCTTGTTCTCGTCAGCCTTCTTCTTGTTGCAACCGGCAACGCCAAGGCCAGCAGTCATCGCAGCGATCGCAAGCAGGGTGGAGAGCTTCTTCATGTTGAATTCGTTCCTTTGAGGACGACAGGTCCGTCCCCGGAACCTACGGTTCCCCCGCGCCCGTCGCCAACCTTTTGTTGTAATTTCAACGTATTGAGACGTTTGCCGTTGTAATCGCCGCGCGACGATCTGCGCGAGTTCCGAGCCATCCGGGGCACTTGGACATCAACAACCCGATTCACCAAGACGCCGATCTCTCCACGGTGTCGACGCCGCTGATGCACCGCTCAGGGGACCGAGCGAGCCACGACACGATTGCGTCCGCCACGCTTCGCTTCGTAGAGCGCTTCGTCCGTCACGCCGATGAAGCCATCGACGTCAGTGATCCCGAGCTCCGGGATCATGGCGACGCCCAAGCTGATCGTGATCGGCACCGACTCGCCGTTCGCCACGATCTGCAAGCGCTCGGTCGAGCCCCGGAGCCGCTCCGCGAGCAGCGCGGCGTTGCGAACGTCGGTGTTGCGACACAGCACCGCGAACTCCTCGCCGCCATAGCGCGCCAACACGTCTTCCGCGCGCACCAAGTTCGCCACGTGCTGGGCGAGCGCCACGAGCACGCGGTCTCCGATCAGGTGCCCGCGGGTGTCGTTGACCTTCTTGAAATGGTCGATATCGAACAAGATCAAGGACAGCGCGGTCTGGTGCCTCGACGTGAACGCGAACTCGGTCCGGAGCCGGTCGTGGAAGTACTTCTTGTTGAAGACCTTCGTGAGCCCGTCCCGAAGCGCAGAGTCATACATCTGCTTCTGAAAGTTCTCTTCGAGACGGTCGCTGTACGTGAACTTGAGAATGGTCGTCTCGCCGACCTGGATCTTGTCCCCATCACACAGCTTCTGGCGCTCGATGCGGACACCATTCACATACGTGCCGTTGCTCGAGCCGAGATCCTCGATGAAGGTCGCGCCGTCGTGGATGACGAGCCGGCAGTGCTTGCGCGACATCTTCTCCTCGATGAGCCGGACGTCGGCCTCGGCGCCGCGTCCCAGGACGACCGTCCCCTTCAACGGGATCATCTCACCGACTTGCGTCCCGGCGATGACGATCAGGTAGGCGCGGTCCTTGCTGAGGAGACCCACGTCCTCCGCGCTGAGGCCGATGACCGTCGCGTCATCATCCGACCTGTCGTCGTCGTTGCCTTCGGGCATTCCGTTCAACTGTACCCCGAGATCCAGCGATCCCGGAGGGGGATGCACCCTGGCGCCGGGGCTTCGCCGCAAAGCGTCGAAGCCCCCAGCGGCGCGCAGCATCTCGGAATCAAACAGAAGTCTCGAGAAGATCCCCCTACGACTGATACGAGCAGGCGCCGCGCAGCCTTCACCGCATCCCCACCCGTACCTCATCAACGAACGCGTGCGGACGAACCTCACGAGCGGAGGGAGATAGGGTGGCCAACTTGACGGTGCTCGTGGTCGACGACGATCCGACGATCGTCCGCGCAGTGACCCGGCGGCTCTCGCGCGCCGGACACAACGTGATCGGTTGCAGCGATGGTGAGGCCGCCATGGCCGAGGTCCGGGCGCGCGCTGACATCGACGTCGTCGTCACCGATCTTCATCTCGGGACGACCAACGGCAGCGATCTCGTTCGCGAGATCCTGGAGCACCGTCCCCAGATGCAAGCGATCATCCTGACGGGCAGCGACATCGCCCTGCTCGACGAGCTCGAAGCCGTGGTGTTGCAAAAGCCGGTGCGCGGATCGCAGCTACTGCGCGTGATCGCCCACCGCGACCTGCCGCTCGCCGGGACACCCAAGCTGACGACCTAACACTGCTATGAGAATTACGTTGATCAGCTCGACCATGCTCCTGTTGGATCACGTCGACGATCGCGTCGCCAGGCCTCGCGATCCCAATCGCGTATCCGATCGAAACGATCGAGGTTCATGCCGACACAGTAGGTGCTAGGCACCGGCGACAGCCTCACCAAGCCGGATTCAGCCTGAGATGACGGTGGACTCGATCGGCTCGCCGCGCAGCTCATGGATCCCGATCCCGAGCTTGCGGAGCCACGGCCCCGGCAGCTCGGAACCGAGACAACACGCGATCACGGCGGTCGCGACCGCGTAGGTCTCCCCCTCGGTCACCAGCACGATCTGATCGGGCTGCACGGCGCGCACGATCGTGTTCGTGCGGATCTTGATCCGACCGGCGGCGGCTTGGAGTCGGCGCTGGTTGTCCGGCTGGCAGCGACCGAAGTCCGAGCCGCGATGCACGAGCGTGACCTGGGTCCCTGGTTGCGCGGCGAGCGCGAGCGCGACCTCGACGGCGCTATCGCCGCCGCCCACGACGACTACCAGGCTGCCCGCGTAGCGCGATGGATCCTCGACCGCATACACGACGTTCGAGAGGTGATCGCCCGGCGCACCCAGCCGCCGCGGCGTGCCACGGCGACCGATCGCGAGGATCACGCGGTGCGCGGTGACCGTCTGCCCGGCGGTCTCGACGCGCAGCCCACCTTCGATCGGACGGATCTGCCTGACCTCCGCGTGCTCGACGATGTCGAGCTCAGCGTGCCGGACCACCGTCTGGAACAGCTCGAGCAGCGCCTCCTTGCTGGTCCGCCGGAGCTTCACCTTGCCGACGCCAGGAAGGTCGAGCGGCAACGTCATCACGATCTTGTCGCGCGGATAACTCAGAATCGCGCCGCCAAAGCTGCCCTTCTCGAACAGTACGTAGCGCACGCCACGCCGACGAGCCTCGAGGGCCGCGGCAAGCCCGGCCGGGCCGGCCCCCACGATCACGACGTCGAGCTCGCAGCCGTGAGGCCCGCCCGACTCGAGGGCGGCGGCCGCCGCCTGACGCCCCTGGGCGACGGCCACGTGGATGCGGCCGATTCCATTCACCTCGCCCGCGACGTACATCCCGCGTACCGTGGTCTCGAACCGGCCGTCGAACACAGGCACTTCGACCGCGCGCTCCGGGCTCCCGAGCACGAGCTCGATCGCCGAGACCGGGCACGCGCGCACACAGTCCCCGTGCATGACGCACGCCGAGGGCCGGACCAACCGAGGCCGACCGTCGACCATCGCGATCACGTCGCCCTCGGGACAGGCCGTGATGCAGTTGCCGGCACAGATGCAGGTCTCGGTCTTGATCCGCGGGTAGACCGACGGTGGCGTGACCGGACCGCGCGCGAGCACGTCACGAAGTGCACGCTTGCGCGACCGGGCGTCGGCCATCACGCCGATCACGAACAGCGCCGCCGCGATCGCGAGCGAGATCAGAACAACATCCTGCATGGGTCGTGGTTATCGATGGATCGCGCGCCAGCTCGTGGTGGTATGACAATCCTCGCACTCGAACGTGCCGAGGTGGGTATCGTCGCGAGGGCTGACGAAGGCATGACAGACGACGCAGTCGGTGCGGATGCCCGTCCAGTTCGGGTTGGCGTGGCACTTGCCGCAGGCGGTGATGCGATGTCGCCCGGTCAAGGGATATGCCGTCTGATCGTGGTCGAACCGAATCACGCGCCAGCGATCCGGTCGGTGGCAATCCTCGCACTCGAACGAGTTGCTGCCGCGGTGCGGGTCGCCGTGACAGCTCCGGCACAGCGGCTGGATCGGCGGCCGCTTGTTCGGATGGTGGCACGCGGTGCAGCGGAGGGTCCGGTGGCGCAGCTCGAGGGGGAACGCCGTCCGGTCGTGATCGAACGGCGGGACCGCTCGCCAGCCCGCCGTGGAGTGACAGGTCGCGCAGCGCGCGCCGAAGTATCGATCGTGCGGTGTCGCGTGGCAGGTGCTGCACTCGGTCGGCGCCGCGCGCCCGACCAGCGCCATGCCAGTGGTACCATGGCACTTCGCACACGCGACCGTGGCGTGCTTCCGCTCGAGCCGGAACCCGGTGGTGACATGATCGAACCCGGTGGTATGCGACCAGGTCGTCGCATCATGGCAGCTCTCGCAGCGGGTCCCGAACCGGCCGCGGTGACGCGTGTCGGGGTGACAGGTCGCGCAGGCAGTCGCCGTGCCCTTGAACACCCCAGTGCCGTGGCAACCTGCACACGGCGCCCGGAGATGCGAATCGCGGAGCGCGAACCCGAACCCATCGTGATGGGTCGCGGCGATCGTCGACGGTCGCCACGCGCCGGTCGTATGGCACGTCGTACACGCCCGCGAGGCGAACTGAGATCCGTGAACATCGGCATGGCACCCGGTACAGCTGCGGGGTGGCGCGCCGAACTTGATCGGACGCGTGTGACACGCTCCGCAGTCGAGCGTCGTGTGGGCACCGTCGACCGCGAACCCGACCTCCGGCGCGGCGTGATCGAACGTATCGGTCGACCACGCCACGGCGCCGTGGCACTTGTCGCACGCGCCGAGCGGACGATGCGGCCGCTGCGTGTCGTGACACCCGGCGCACGAGGTCGGCGTCGGCGTGAACTTGAAACGCGGATGACAGGACAGACAGGCCAGCGTCTGGTGCTTGCCCTCGATGCGCGCCGCGGACGTGCGATGTGTGTACACGACCTGCGTCCACTGCGTGACGGGGTGACAGCTCGCGCAGCTCGCCGTGGTCCCAGGATGCGGCTGGTTGTGGCAGTGGGAGCAGGCCTGCTCGGCGACGAGGTGACGCCCCGCTCGGTGACAGTTGACGCACGTCAACTTGGCGTGTCCTCCGGCGAGCGACACCCGGTGATCGGCGGCGGTCCGCGTCGGCGGCTTCCAGCCCTCGGCGCGGTGGCACTTCGCGCAGTCTGCTCCGAGTTGCCCGCGATGCGCGACATCCTTGTGACAGCGCGCGCACGTGCTCGGGATCTCGACCCAGTGCCGCGCGGCGTGGCAGCGCGCGCACGGCAGCTGCGCGTGCTTGCCGTCGAGCGGGAACATCGCGACGCGGTGATCGAAGGTCGCCGGCGGATCGGGGACCAGCGCGGCACCGCGGCCGAGGTGATCCTTGTGGCACTCGTTGCACGGCTTGCCGGTGACGGTGGCGTGAAAGCCGACGTTCTTGCTCAGCCGTTCGGCGAGCCGGACGTGGCACACCAGGCAGGACTTCGACGACAGGCCACCGGCGACGTGACAGCGATCGCACTGCGCCTCGAACTTGGCGTGCACGCTCGCGAGCTTTCCGGGGGACACCGAGCCGACCTGCCCCTTCGCGATCGCGACCGCGAGCATCACGACGACGAGCGCCAGGACCACCGGCCTCATCGTGCCCACCCCGCTTGCAGCAACGCGCGCGTCCCATCGTGGACCAGGCCGATCTCGACATCGACGCCACCGAACCACGGACCGCGGGTCGCGAACGCATGCGCGAACCCGTAGCTGCGGGCCTCGAGCGTGTACGGGCCGCGCTTGTCATTCGGATCGTCACCGGGCGTCACCGCGAGCTCGTCGCCGATCGCCGACGTGGCCGCGAGGCCGACCGCGAGCTCGACCGCGCTGGTATGGATGCCCGCGCTCGCGCGACCCAGCAAGGTCGTGGTGTCGACGTAGCCGGACCCGGACCGGGCACCGGCGTGCACGTCAATGCCGCCTCCGAGCTGGAGGTCGAGGACGCCGCGCCGCCACTGCGCCGACGCGTAGCCACGGTGAGCGTGACGGGCGTCCGCGAATACCCGCGCGCGATAACGCAGCGTCGTGCGCCAGCTTCGATCGCGCCACGCCAGCCGTGTCGAGGACTCGACGAACGAGCCGGTGATCGCGGCCGCGGCCGCGGTGTCGGTGAGCTGTCCGAGCTTGGTGCGGGCGGCGGTGATCGCGGTGGTCAAGCGAAACCCACCCGCACGCACGCTGACAACGCCATAGCCGGCGGCGGAACCGAACCACATCGTCTCGAGTTGCGGGGCGTCCGTGATCTGGGCTGCGGTCGTCGGGTACGAGACCAGGTAGCGCGTTCCGATCGTGGCGCCGCCGGTGACGCTCACTCGATCTCCGAGCTGACCGAGCAGCTCGGCGTCAAGGTACTGCTCCGGCTGCGCCGGCGGCGCGATCACGCCGTCGCCCGGTAGCGTGATGCGATCGGAGGTGTACGTGTACGCGAGCCTCGCCTGAACGTCGCCGCGCCGCGTGACCGCCGCGCCGATCAGCGGCAACCACTCGGGCGACCGCCGGAGCACGGTCTCATCGCGAGCGTTGGTGAACGAGCGCGCGCCGCCATACACCGCGAGCTCGAGCCCACGGCCCTGCACGGCGAGCCCCGCACCGTCGGCGATCAGCCAGAAGCCGCCGGGGACGCGAAACCGCCCGAGCGTCAGGGTCCACGGCCCGAGCGAGCGATCCACGTAGGACAGCTCATGGAACTCGCGCCGCGGCGGACTGCCGATCAGCGACTCGCGCTGGACGTAGTCGAGATGGACCTCGCGCGCCCGCGAGATCCACTCGAGGCGCGCCGACCACGCGACGTCGGCCGCGACGGCCTGGTCGTATCCTGGATCGGTGGCGATGTAGGTATCCGCCGCGATCATCGCGGTGGTATCCGCGGTTGCGCGACCGCCTTCGAACGCGACGACCGCGACGACCGCGACGACCGCGACGACCGCGACGCGCGTGCTAGCCCCAGGAATCGCGACTGTTGAGCCGAGTGCTGGGGAAATTCTCGACGAGTCGAGGTCCAGGAAGCGGGTCAACACAGCCGGACTCTTGGGTTAGACCCGGTACGCGAAGTGCGCGAGCACATGCAGCGTCGTGAGCGAGAGAAGGAGGAAGGCAAGCGGTCGGTGGAGCAGCGACCACATCACGTGGGTTCTCGCCTGAGGAATATATTGGAATAGATAGCGGCCCAGGATCCCCGTCAACACGAGCGTTACGACGACGCCGGCATTCGTCGTGGCGAGATTGATCTCGGGACTGATACCGACGCAGTGATAGGCGACGAACACCAGTCCCTGAAATCCCAGGAACACGTGGACATCAAGCCAGCCGTCCAGCGAACCGACACGTCGCAGCCACCCCACGCGACGACGGACCGAGTAGACCTGCATGGCGACGAACGACGCGCACCCCGCCCAGCCCAGCTCGTAAGTGTACGGCGGGTGCCTTCCGAACATTCCGACCACCGTCACTCCCACGGCGATCTCGGCGACCAGGATCGCGGCGTAGATCAGGGGAAACGGGCGCTGACCTGCGGTCATGGAGACAACTCTCCGACTGAAAGGTTGCCAGGCGAGAACGACGGTGCATCGATGAGCAACCCGCACTCACATTGTAATGAGAGTGACACTGGGGGGGACTGGTATCATGATCTGATGGTACGTCACCAGATGCGGCCATGCTTGGTCAACGGTAACTCGTGAATGGCAGGTCGGGTGACCAGGGCGCGCGGCTTGCAGCTACGTCTGCTCGATGCCCCGAGCTGACGAATTGCCGAGCTGGAACGACGACATCGACGTACCTCCCGCGCGGTCCGAGCGATCAGCTTGCCAAACGACCCCGTACGGTATGACTCTTCGTGAGCCCGAGGTGCCGCGCCGACTGGCTCGCGGGTCATCGATCGAAGTTCGCGATACTCCGTCGATCGTGGCCCACGAGGTCCCGTCGATCGTGGTTTGCGAAAACGCTCTGGTCGAGGTTCGTAACTCCGCGCGCGCGCGATCGGCGCAGCCCAACGGCCACCGCCGCGTCGAGCAGCACCAGTCGCACGTCCAGCCCCGGCAGCCACAGCGGCATGCCCAACCGCAGCCGCCCGCCCAGCAGGCCCAGCCCCGGCAGACTCAGAGCGAGCCTCGGCAGGCCCAGCCCCAGTACTTCCACCAGTCCCCCCCGCACGCCCAGCCCCAGTACCCCCCGCACGCCCAGCCCCAGCACGCCCAGCCCCAGTACCCCCAGCACGCCCAGCCCCAGTACCCCCACCCCCAGTACCTCCAGCACGCCCACCCCCAGCACGCCCACCCCC
>WBZN01002331.1_pt1 | contig 10673 bp, 9 predicted proteins | sample 5204281 | NCBI WGS metagenome assembly WBZN01 (sample SAMN12344347, study PRJNA552823) | activated sludge metagenome | biome: Activated sludge suspended growth; feature: Nitrification reactor; material: Wastewater; isolation source: activated sludge from nitrification reactor of wastewater treatment... | reverse complement strand
CCAGCATATCTGGATTTATTTTCTGTCCTTCAATCGAATACTGGTCAAAGTTATTCAGCAAATCTTTTGCAGCAGTGCGAATCACGGACGAAAATTTGGGATCAGTCGATCCATCTAGCAGCAGCTTTCGATCGATGTTTCCGTGCTCATCGAGAATTGAACTGAATGCAAGCGGGTCAGAGAGAAGCACACGAATCGGTGATCGAGGCGGCCCGTCTGGCTCAGACAGCTTTGTAATCTCGAGTTTCGGCAGATAGTCGGAACTACCCGCATCTGCCGCAAGCGCGTGAGAATCGACACGCGTACTGCCCGCAGAATTCAAAATTTCTGAGCACAACCATGAATGTTGATCTCGAGAATCGCTATTTTTTGAAATTTCAAAATGATGTTTCATAAACAAATCCTTGTAGACAGCGCAAGCTGATACAAGCACTGCCGATGCATAAAACGGCGCACACGTTCAATCGCTGTAAAAGCGATCTGGCGGCACACGAAATAAGAAGTCATAGTAAATTGGACATCTCGGAGAATATGATTGAAATGCGACTTTGTCAATAGGTGATATTGAATATGGTGCTCACAAATTTACGGCAGCAGAAATGTTCTCATTTCAACAATTGATATTTACAGCATTTTTACCGATGATCATTACCATGCGCACACCTGGCTTCCCAAATCCGTAATTTGCAGGGGCCAGCTTTCTATAGAAAGGAGCGCATATGCAGTTACTTTTAAACGTCGACTTCAATAGCAAAGACAAAAAACCGCTATATCGAATCTACTCTGACGCCATTAAGCAGGCGATTTTAGAGCAGCGCCTCAAGCCGGGCGATATCTTGCCGACAGTTCGAAGCCTGGCAAAACAATACTCGATTGGAAGATCCACAGTGCTTCGATGCTACGAAGACTTGCTCAGTCAAGGCGTTGTCGAGACAAAATTGCGTATCGGAACATGTGTGAGCCAATTCGGAGCGCAAGTGGATTTAGATTTCACACCGCAAGGAATAGAAGCTCCCACGGCTCTATCAGATTTCGGCGAGACGATTCTGACCAGCGATTCTCGAGAAATCGCAGCACCAGCGCAATGGTTTACCGTATTTTCCAGTGACTTGCAAATTACGGATCAGGTAAAAAGAACTTTTTTGCGGCTGGCTGAAAATTGGACCACCAAAACGAGTACAGCATCAAGCGATACAGACGCGCAGGGATACAGGCCGCTTCGGGTGCAGATGCAAGACTACCTGCGTCGCACGCGAGGCATTAACACATCTGTGGGCAGGATAATTGCGTGTTCGGCGACAGAACTCGAGTTGTTGCTTCGCTTACTGATTCGTCCAGGTGATATCATCGTCCTCGAAAATCCTTGCGACCCGCAAATCAAAGAATTGTGCGCTTTGAATGGAGCAACAGTACAACAAATATCTGTAGATTCATTTGGACTGTGCGTAGCAGATCTCGAACGCCTTCAGTCGCCGGTAAAGTTGGTGTACGTAACACCGTCGCACCAGACCCCCAGCGGCGTTACCATGTCATTGCAGCGCAGACATGAACTCGTAAAATGGGCGAGGGAAAGAGGCGTCATCATTATTGAAGATGACACATACAGTGAGTTCGTCTACGGCGCTCTGCCACAGCCATCGATTCATGCTCTAGATTCTTCGGACTCTGTAATCTATATCAGCTCGGCATGGAAGTTACTGGAACCACTAATCAAATTGCGCTTTGTCGTCATACCGCAGAGGTTTAACAAGGCATTCAAAAAAGCGAAGCGACTTATAAGCGCTGATATCGGCGTTCTCGAACAGATGATACTGAGTGAAATTCTGCAAGATGGGCGACTCGAAAGACACCTTTTCAGGGTAAAGAACACCCTGTGCAAGAGACGACAGACCCTAATATTCAATCTGGCGCAGAAATTCGGACGCGAGCTTTCTATCTCGAAGACTCAATCTGGTACTCATATTCATGCCACTTTCGGCGGTCAACTTTCGAGTCAATTGATTGTAGATATAGCAGGAAAATCGGGACTCTTATTGACACGAATGAACAGCGAAAATTCGCATCAACCGTCGCAACAATTTCTTATCTCCTTTAGCCACTGCGACAATAGCGAGTTGGTCCACCAGGTCAACGTATTCGGCAAGCTATATCAAGAAGCAGTCGTAGCGCAGAGAAAACTTACATCAAGCGATGTTATAGAGCGGACAACAGCCGACAGTGAACATTTTGCATCTAATAATGCGGCTGTCGAGACAACGTTTTAGGAGCAGGCACATTGCTGAACCTGTTCCACAAACTCAGGGCAGTTTCGCAGACCAATACCTAGCTTTCGCTGACTCACGCTCTATGCACTTTATTTTTACCTTTCACAACTAGACTGCTTCGCATGCAACCGACTGGTTCGTTGCCTAAAGCAAACAGTTTGGTCACGAATCACGCAATTACTAGAGATCACACAGGCGGCACTGGCTGCTACTTTAAGCACGACAAGGAGCTATTACTATGTCACAACCAGAATTTTTTCAAGCAACAGACAACCGTAAAGTGAATCAAGATTCTAACTCAAGCAATATCATTCACCACATTCTCGGTGAGAAGATCACAGGCATCTTTGCGGACAAGAACCGGTCTGCAGAGCAGAACTTCTTGCCAAAGTTAGATTTAGTGTCGGACGCCCACCGGTTACAAGAAAGCGGCGACGGTCCAACGTTCGACAAGAATGACGTCAGCACATGGATGACCGTAGACCCAAATGTGACAGCGGATCAAAAACAGGCTGTGATCGATGCATTTAACGCTCTTCCTGACTCGATAAAGAACAATCTAAAAAATGATCCGCCATTAATAGCACTAAAGCCATTTGATGGCGGCGCGTATGGTAGCAACTCTCACTATGACAACGGCTTTGCCGAGGCTGTACACAAGCTGTTTGGAGCCAAAGACGATATCTATATCGCCACAGGCACCGGCGTAGAAGATGGAACCCTGGCACACGAGGCCTTTGAACTTTGGGGCTGGCGCACGGGCAACACAGCCGATGGCTCTGCCATCAACAGAGTTCTGAAAAAGGAGCTAACCGATCTGTATAACACCGATCGCAAAAGCTACAACGCTCTAGTGAACGACAGAAACATAATGGGTGCACTTAATGACGACCCGATAATAACTGGACCGGATGGTACCAAATTTGGTGCCACAGATATAGAGTCAATCATCTTTGCAGAAGCAATTCAGGGTGGTTCCCAGTTCGGAATTGGCAGCTCGCTTGCAAAATATTTGCCGGAGACCACCAAGCAGCTGCGTAATCTAGTCGCGGGAAGAGCCGTGGCAGCGCCTCCCTGTTAACATTCCCAAATGAGAGGATATTACTGCGCCTACAGATGATGCATCACTGCCCTCAGGTGTAGCCGATGTACCTGCAGCCTACAGCTATGGTTTCGCTCGCACGAAAGCATGGCTGTAGGCTGAATCTTTGTTAGGTTCGCCGGACTACACACCAAGCGATGAACTCCCGCAGCGACTGGGCGATCAAGCTTAAATGCCCCCGTGCCAACCTTCGGCAATTAGTCCAACTATGCGCTGTTCCCAGTTCTCAAATCAGAATTAGAAGACAAACACAAAACAATCAATAGTAAAGAAAACAATCTTACGGCACTGCATTCGGTGCTCTTGACTATCAAAGTGTTTGAATGGCAGTTTCAAAGCAAGTTATTTAAAACCTTCGTTCGGACAAAGTTTCGCACCATACATTCACTGCACCAGCATCGAACCCTTTTGACTGTTTTTTACAGTGCACGTTCTGGGCTGGCTGAATGGAAACTCTTCGAACGAACAAGCTGAAAGGACGCTCCAATGTCTGCTGTCCCGGTCGAACTGGCACGCTTGCTTGAAGGAACGACGATCGGCAATACCACACTCGCAAACGCCGCTGACAAAAAGCGCTGGTGTGCCGCAGCTCACAACCAACAAGGTTATGGTGGCACGACAACCGACACTGGTCTTGACGGTGCGCATTCGTTCGCGTATCACCTCAGCGATGTCGAGAGCTGCCTGCTCGCGGTGGGATGCACTGACGCTGAGATGCTCGTAGCGGCGTGGGCACACGATGTTCTGGAAGACACCGCCAATACGCTCGCAGATCTGGTGCTAGCAGGTTTCACCGCGATGGAGATTGCCATCGTCTGGGCCTGCACCGATGGTGATGGCGACACGCGCGCCGCCAAGAAAGCGGAGGCTTTTCGCAAGCTGCAGCTGGTGGGTTCCTCAGCCATAGCTGTGAAAGTGGCGGACCGCATCGCCAATGTCCGGCACTGCGTGATGACTGGCAACCTCACCAAATTCAAGGTCTACCAGCAAGAGCGTCGGTCATTCGAGGAATCGCTTCGAGATGGGTCGACGTTGCATGAGCTGTGGACCACACTCGATTACTGGTTCTCGCAAGAGTGCATGGACAACCACTGGCAAACGCTCTCCTGCTGCGGAGATCCAAAACCATCCAAGGCGGTTTGACGTCGGTCCAAATCTAATTCTCGGATCCATTAATGAAACAACAAGGAGCATCGCAATGACTTCGCCTATGCGAATGACGATAGTGCTGGACACTCCCAACCTTAATAACGGCGTCGCGACTGCTGGACTGCCCGCGCGCATGGTCAATCTCGCGACCGCGCTGAAGGCGTCCGGTGTCGACGTTTCCTTCATCCTCGGCGATCGCGGCATGACTGTAGATGCCTGCCGCGCCTGGAGCATTTCGGGTTTCCTGGTCAACCCTCGGTTGATCTACGGAGCGCCCGAACTTCTAGTGCCATGCCTGCAAGCACTGAAGCCGGATCTGATCGTGCTTTCGGATACGAAGATCACAGCCGTCAACGGTCCGGTCTGGGCCGCAGAAAGTGGTGCTCGACTCGTCTACGAGGCGCATGACGATGAGCAGGCGCTCGCAGAAGCGCTGGGTGAGCCGAGCAACGTCGTCGCCAGCCGCGCTAACTGGCAAAGAGCTGCTGCCTCGGTCTCGCACTACGTAACAGTGCTGACCTCGCGCGAGCATCAACTGCTGAAGGGCTACGGTGTCAAGGACGAGCGGCTGCTCATCGCCCCGATCGGAATTGACGTCGGCGAACGCACCGAGTGGGGAGCGGTGCCGTCGGCGCGCCGGCTGGTCTTCATCGGCAACCTCTTTTACGAGCCAAACGCACGTGCGGTCAGGTTCATACGGCAACTGGTTGCCAGTGTCGACAACGTGCGCGCTCGTATCATAGGGCGCGGGCCGGCCGAACTCTGCACCAGCAGCGACACCATCGAGTTCACTGGCGCTCTCCGCAACCTCAACGATGGGCTGGCGGATGTGAGTCTGGCCCTTGCTCCGCTGGACGTTGGCTCGGGCCAGAAATCCAAGCTGCTCGACTACCAGGGCGCGGGTTTACCCACTCTTGCTACGACGGAGGCAGTGAACGGGCTGCTCTCGGGACAACACGGCACAATCGTTTCCGATCAACTGTCGATGTGGCCGAGCATCGTCACCGACCTGCTAGCTCAGCCAGATCTATTGAAGAGACTCGGCGGCCAGGCACGCCTGTCCGTGCAAGAGCATCATGACTGGAGGGATATCGCGGCACGCGCAGTGGTCCAGTATCGCTCCTGGCTGGACGCGGCGCCGCCCGAACTGCCACTAACGGCGGTGACTAATCGTGACGATCATCACCCCTCCTGGTTGACCGAGCACGCGCAAAAGCTCGGTCTGGGCGACCCGCAGCTCACCAATAACAAGGACTTCGTTCGGTTCGGTTCGAATCTGTAATAAAGAAAGGGATCAGCCCCCATGAACTTCGACTGCTTGTCGATCACGGCGCGCGTTAGCGGGCCAGACGCAGCGCTGCGACGCATTGGGCACTACTTTCCGGTTGCTGAGCGCAGCGCAGCACCGGTCGTCTTCCTGCAACTCCACATGGTCAGCGATAAGTCGATGGAGGAGCTGCGGGCTTCCATTCGCGAGTTCCAATACGAACAGGTCAGCTGGGGCCATCCGGAGCTGCGCTACGAGATTGTCTCTGACGGTTCAACCACGCGATACTTCACTCCGCTGACCGATACGCCGCACGTCATCTCAATCTCCAACGGTCACGCAATCAACGTCTGGGCAACGGACCCAGTCACGCTCGGGCGCACCGCCGTGCGGGTCTTGCGCCAGCTGATGCTGCGTCGCGCCGAGCTGGCAGGGGGCATGGGCGGGCATGCCGCTGCGCTTGCACAGGCAGGCAACGGCATCGTCGTCGCCGGTAAACCCGCAGCGGGCAAAACCACAGTCTCACTCAACCTGGCCGCCAACGATTCGGAGTTCAATCTGGTCGCCAGCGACCGCCTGGTCTTCCGCCCTGAGGGGCCAAGAGGCTGGCGTGTGGCGGCGCTGCCCGTCCCCTGGCGCATCGCAGCCGGCACAATCAACGCAGTGCCGCGCCTTCGCCAGACCTTCGACGAGGGGATCAACCTGTACAGAGGCAATCATCTGGTCGGTGGCAAAAACGAGCTGGTGACCGCTGAACTGGCCGCGGCCCTGCGCACGGGTGTTGCCTTCAGTGCGCCGCTGCGGCATCTGGTCGTGCTGGAGCGCACCAGCAGTGGTGCGATCCCGCGCGTCGACCTCGTCACACCAACAGCCGGTTGTGCCCTCTTAATGGAGACACTTTTCCACGCTGACGACATGCTCTTCAACAGAGATTGGTTCGGCGGTCACAAAGTGCCATCGGTGCGCATGCTCAACGAAAGAGCCCGCTCGATGGCGGACTCTCTGCCGGTCTATCACGCAACGTGGTCTGAGTTCTCAGATCTCGCTGCGCTCGTTCCGCAGCTTAAGGAGCTATTGCAAGAAAGGTAAGTTGATGGGAGGCGCGCTGTTAGCCGGCGTATCCGGTGCCGGCAAGACGACCCTTTTCAGGCGACTGAGCGCAGCAATCACCGCATCTGGGCGCGAGATAGTACTCACGTTTCCTCAAGCGATGACGACCACGTGTCACCTGCGCTTCAACGATGAACCGAAACGGCAGGCGACCGAAGTGCTGGACTGGTGCGAGCAACTGACCAGTTTTGCCGAGCTTGTCACCGACAAGGCTCTCACCGGAGGGCTGACGACGAGAAGGGAGAACTATCCGAACCAGTGGAATCCAATGCTCTTGCTCGAAGGCGCGATGTTCGACATTCCACTGCACGGGTTCGATATCAGGCGTGAACAGTGCATGGGTCTCGAAGCGCGTCTTCGGGCACTGGAAGTGGTGCTCGTTTTCCTCACCATTCCAGACGAGATGATAGAAGAGCGATGTGTTCGCTCAACACGAGAGCACCGCGGAGAAGGCTGGTCATCGCATCTCCATGCGCTCGGCATGGACGATGAGGCCAGGGCGGAACACTTCCGCTCACAGCAGGCTATGCTGGCGCATTGGGTTCACAGCTCGCCCATGGAAACGCTTGTTCTGGACGTGACGAGTATGAGCGTCGAGTCACAGCTACAGGCGGTGATGGACGCGGTCAACGATCGTGCGGCTCGCTTCCTCGAAAGAACTACCTCCATTCGCGAATCATCTAAATAGAAAGTCCTTTCCCAGGGAGATTCTCGGCGGCACAGACCACCTCACTGTGCCGCCGAGTGTGCTCGTTAAGACCGAAAAACTCTGCCAACAGCAGCAGCGCAGTGCCAAAAAATCCAACTACTACGATAATCTACAGTAGCTAGAACATACAAGAGAAAAGAAGTGGTGCGGGCGCAAAAATTGGGAAGCGAAGAGGGCTGGGCAGGCAATCAACCCTCTTCGACAAATCATGCACTTCACTCCTTCGGTGTTTTGGCGAATGAATCAACAACAGCCCACATCTCATTCAAAAATCGGTTCACATCGGTTTCGCTCTGCTGTGTGCGCTCGAGGTAAACCAACCACGCCTGAGTGTAGAGGCTGAAGCTTTCGGTCTGAGCCTGCATGCGCTCGATTGCCTGCTCTGCGCTGAGCAGCGACGGCTCCAGGGAGCGCCATCGGTCGTACAGGTCATGCCCCTGGGCATTTGCCACGTCAACTTCATCCACGAGCACCTGGAAATCCACAAGAATCGCCGCTACTTTCAGCGTGATACTGACAAAGCGAAACCCGAAGGGAGCAGGATTGAGCAGTCTGGTCGCGTCGATGCAAATCACTTCGGCGTCGGACGCAAGCAATTCCTTGATGATCGGCGCGAGAAGCTTGAGATCAGACACGGAAGTCTGACTACGCAACATGTCCGAGATGTGTGCCGGGCTGTACCAGGGACGTCTATTGACAATCGTTGGACGACGAATTTTTTCCAGCGACGTAGAACGCCCTTTGACTGAGGCAATCGACCGAGTAGCGAGCTTGCTATCCAACTCCGACAGAAGCTGTTCTAACGAAGGCTTCAGCTGCGCCGCCTGCATCAGCAGCTGATCAATTTGCTCACTCTCGGAAAGACTGGTATCGATCGTGTTTGTGATCTGCCTGTGCTCCAAAACCACACCAGCGTGATCTCGCGCGAGCATTCGCTCGCATGCCCCGTCCCACACGACGGTTGACATAGCCGCTCCAATCTGCGCTCTTGGCGCGTAGTTGTGCCTGTATCACGAACTTCGGTGATACCGTTAGCGAAAGGTGGTGGCTTGCTTCAATGGTGTGCTTGATAGTCGAATCTGAAACGCGAATGTACATTCAAGCTACTAATTGACAGCGCTCTGGATCAATTGAATGGGAGAGTGCAGCGATGGCGGAGGAGAACGCGGCGACGGCTAAGAAGAACATGGCGACGGCAAACAGGAGCGCACAGCGACGCCTTTTGAAACCGCCCCGGAAAAGCAGCTGTATTTTTACAAAGAGTGAAATCTGACTCTGTTCCGCAATCAGAACAGAAACCGATGGACACAGTCAAATCACCAATCGAACCGTAAAAACTCAAAGAGACGCACCATATATGGTAGCGCCTCAGAGAGCAGCGTAAAATTGAAGTTCAGGCTTTAATCAGTCGCATCTCCTGTGGTCGACTGTATCCTGAGCGGAGTCCACATCAAAAATGGGAACGGGAAGATAGCCCACAAATGTACTGACCATCAAGTCAATCGAATCGACAGAATCTCCATCGTAAGTAATGCATAGCAAAGGGAGGTTGTCGTCGGTGCTTCTGCTATTCTCTTCGCTGAGATCATACTGCACCTTTTTAACGATAGACGCGAACTGACTGGGTGACAGAGCCAGATAGTCTTTGGCAAGTTCAAAGCGTAGTGCTTCGGTTCCGCAATCCAACTTCCTCAATTGAACCGCCGCTTCAATATCGGCAGCCGAGTAAGGTGCTTTCTGCCACTCATCTCTAGGCATGGTGTCTCTCCTTATAAAATCTGGGCGTTCGTCTGGCAACTCACCTTTTGGATCAGAACTGCCGTCATTAGTTGGAACAAACTATAGGTGCCATTGGTAAATTTTTGGTCCATAAGCAAACAGTAAATTCGTGCATCGCCTAAAGCGTGCTCAGGGCTGTGTACAGACGATAAAGGTCAATAACAAAGTGATCACCATCAAACTGCTCATCGCCTGTAGCAGCATCTATTCCACGGACCAAATAGGCTCCCTGGCGGACTCGTCTGTCATAGTGCCACACCAACTCATTGTTAGTTGGAGGAAAAACGAAAAGGCACTTACGGTGGTGCAGCTCATCGACCAGACAGATGACCACTGCCACCTCTAATCCCGCGAGTAAATTATCAGCTTCGTTAAGTGCGCAATTATATTGATGGTGCGGTGGATGTCCATGAAACTGATTAAAAAGTCGTGTCAAAACAGCAGCAGCACCGTGCAATTGGTAAAGTGCATTGAGCAGAACTTTCCTATCAGATCCTTCCAGTCGAACGTTGGACACTATACGTCGACGTTTGTACGCATCATTTTGTACCGCAAACGGCACAGAGGTTGAATTATGTATGACGTCCAAATTCGCTTCTCCAAGAAGGAATAAAGCGCATACTAAAGAAAGAAAGTAAAAAACTGGTGCACATCATCGATGATGAGGAGATCGCATAGCAGAAGTCAGATTCGAATCGTTTACATTTAAATTACCAACTGCAATTAGGCTAATTTCCTTACTAATTCGACCGCAACGCGGTCAACCAGATTTTAAAAGGAAGTTGGACTATGAGATGGATTCTCTGCTCTTTTGTCCTTTTGTCGGTTTGCTCGATGACCCCCGTCATGACCTCAGCGCAATCCACATCCAATGCGCGCCCAGCAAACGCAGCTTACCCAACTCAAGCACAATCGACGGCAGGTGCGCGCCCGGCACAAACCGCCTATTCAACACGCGTTTCGCCATCGTACGCCGATTTTCAAAACGAATTTTATAAGTTCGGTGCTCATCTGGGCAAAGAAGACCAGGCGGAAACTCTGCACATCGAACCGGGCGCAGCGCCAGCCTCCATTTATCAGGTCAACCAGCAGGCTGCAATGATCTCGTCGGAACGCGAGCCGACGCCGGTGGCTGAGCATGCGCCGCTGCACATCGCCAAAGCGCCGCTGCCCGAGCCAAATGCTACGCATCCACTGATGCAGAGGGAATTTACTGAATACTCACAACCACTGCAAAACAACTTCGGACCGCCGACTTCGGCTACTCCGTTCAGACACACCCCCGCTCATGAC
>WBZN01002330.1_pt1 | contig 10678 bp, 3 predicted proteins | sample 5204281 | NCBI WGS metagenome assembly WBZN01 (sample SAMN12344347, study PRJNA552823) | activated sludge metagenome | biome: Activated sludge suspended growth; feature: Nitrification reactor; material: Wastewater; isolation source: activated sludge from nitrification reactor of wastewater treatment... | reverse complement strand
CCATTTCGTTACAGGGCGAGTTTGGGGATTTCAGGATCAACCTGGCTACCGCCATTGTGGAAAGTGATCGCGATAGCAATGGCAGCTTCATTCTCGAAGATGTGATCGGGAATGTGGTCGATGATGGCGCGGGTGGGCAGATTTTTCAATTCGCCGCCAATGTCGAGAATGCCACGGGTGGTTTCGGCGATGACACGATCATCGGTAATGGCGCAGATAATGTCATCGATGTGGGCGGCGGCAATAATACCGTCGACGGCGCCGGTGGCGATGCGGATCGCGTGGTGATTCATGCCAATCGGGCGGACTTGCTCATCAGTTTCGATAACCTGACACAAACATTCACGATCGTGAAACCAGCAGATGGCACTTCGCCGGAATTGACGCAAATCGTGAAGAATGTCGAGTTCTTCACTTTTGATGATATTGGCACGATTACGGCGGCGGCATTGTTGCCTGGACCTGCGTCAGCAGACGATAACGCCACTGTCGCTGAAGATACGTCGGTTACGATCGATGTGCTGGCAAACGATGCGAACAGTAACGGGGCTCACATTCGCAAGATCAATGACATCGCCATTCAGAATGGCGGGCCGGCAGTTGCGGTACCGCATGGCAGTGTGGTGATGACCAATTCGGGAACGGGTTCGGATCACTTGATCTATACGCCGGCGCCCAATTATTTTGGGCCGGATAGTTTTACCTACACCATTCAGAACAATGCAGGGCAATTCTCGACTGCAACTGTGAATGTCACGGTCACGAACGTCAACGATCTACCAACGGACATCACCTTTACCGGTACGACGGTCAAAGAAAGTTCGGCAGCCGGTTCGGTCGTCTCGACACTGGTAACACTCGATCCTGACAATACTGCCGCAGCTACCAATGATACGTTTACGTACACACTGGCTGATGATTTTGGTGGGGCATTCCAGATCGTGGGTAACCAGATTCAGGTACTGAATGGCGCGCTACTGGACTTTGAGAGTGGTGTGGTTTCGTATGCGTTGAATGTCACTGCAGACGATGGGCATGGCGGTATTATTGCTAAACCGGTCACGGTCACGGTTACGGATGTCAACGAAGCGCCGACCGATACCATCTTCAATGGTAATACGGCGACCACGGCCGTATCGGTTGCTGAATTCCCGGTATCGAATCTGATAGCGACGTTGACGGCGACCGACCCGGATGCTGCGCCGAATGGTGCAGCGGGCGTGACGTTTGGATTGGCGGATAGTGCCGAGGGTCGTTTCAGTATTGTCAACGGTCAAATCAGTGTGGTCAATGCTGCGCTGATCGATTGGGAAGATACGACCCGGCCATCGCATAGCTTCACCTTGCAAACGACTGCCAAGGATGCGGGTGGTATGGCACGCGTTGAGCCATTGACGGTAAATGTTACTGATACCGTTGAAACGCTGCGTACTGGTACGGCAGCCGACAATACCCTCACCGGTACGGCAGGAAATGACATCATCAACGGCTTGGCCGGTAAAGACACGATGACTGGCGCTGCTGGCAACGATACCTATTACATTGACAACAGTGGCGACAAGCTGACTGAAAACGCCAACGCCGGCAATGACACCGTGTATGTACAAACCTTGACGAGTTTCGGATTGGGCAACAACTTTGAGAACCTGATCTATCTCGGCACGGCCAATGGTACCCGCTGGAGTGGCACCACAGCTGCCAATGCCTTAGTGGGTGGTAGCGGCAGTGACACCATTTCGGGTGCGGCCGGAAATGATCATCTCATCGGCAATGCAGGCGCGGATACGCTGCAGGGCGACGATGGGGTGGATCGGCTGTATGGCAGTGCTGGCAACGATACGCTCAACGGTGGCAATGGTGATGATTGGCTGGAAGGTGGTGCCGGCAATGATTCATTGACGGGTGCAGCCAATAACGATACTTACTTTTTTGCGGGTGTCTTCGGTACCGATACCATTGCGGGATTTGGTGATGTGGCTGGCAATCAGGACCTTATCGCTTTCTCGTCAAGTGTCGTGCCGAACTTTGCTACGTTGCAGGCCAATATGGTGCAGTCTGGAGCCAACGTGCAGATCAATCTGGCAGGTGTTGGTAGTGTCGTCGTGACGGGCGTGCAGCTTAATACGCTCGGAGCAGATGACTTCTTGTTCCTGTAAAGAAGACTTTTCTATCCCCCGTGACAAGCGGGGGATAGAAATTACAATCTCACTGTGATTTCCGTTTTTTTTCCTTGTCATGAGGATCGCAAGCTGTTTTCGAAAGCGCGATAGCGCCATGATCCAGGTAAATCCTATTCCGAGAAATTCTAAGCAAACACCTCGATGCTGCTGTACTGATTAGATAATGAAAATGACAGGTTCACTTGCTCTGGGGTGTGTCTTGCAAAGACCACACTATGGAGAAAGGTGATCAGATCATGATGCTGAATCATAACTATTTGAATAATAGATAGAAAGACAAATTAATCCGATCAAAAAAGAAGATGTGATTCCCTGGTTAACATCTGTTAATGGGGGGAATTAACATTAGTTAGCTATTCCGCATTTTGGCAGTTCTGTAATCTCCGCTTCGTGTGAATGAATTGTGAATGAATTGTGAATTATTAATTCCAAAAATCATTTGCCAGCAAGAAGATAAACGAACTTGGAAGTGGGAATATGCTAATGGCAATCGGTGCTTATGATTCATACTTGCATAGATTCATACTGTGCCACTGCCTGACTGACAGTAGTTCTTCAACTCTCTCTGGTTCGATCCAGAATTCTCCGCAGCAGTATTTCATCAACGGCTTGACGCAGTCTATTTTTGGTCAAGCTCAATCCAGCATACCAGCCTCAAACGCAAATGTTGAATCCGCAATCCGGTTAAACCGGAACGGCGGGACGGTCATTGACGCTCATAACAAGCAAGGTGCTGCATGCAGTAATGAAAAATGGCTGGAAGTCAGGGGAATTGTGGATCCAATAAAAACAAAGAACGAGAACAAAACCTGAACGTAGAACCGCTGTGTGCGAGCACGGCATAAGTTGTAATTGTAGTTGTCGGTGTAGTTTGGAAGTTGTTTTATGAGTAGGGAAACAACAAGGGGTAAGAATCATGGCATAAGCGAGGGGCTTCATGTCATGGCTGTGAGGGCTTTAATTCTTTTGCAGAATCAAGAGGGGGAAGTGAATTATGAGTAAAAAAATCATCAATCCGATCAGTTCCAGTCGTCAGGAAAGAGCGGTCGAGCAATACATGCAGGAAGTAAGAAATATCGTTGCGGCCAAGCTGACGCGCCGGGACTTGTTGAAAATGGGGTTGACAGCGAGTGCAGGGGGACTGGTATCGATTACGGGCGATGCTTTTTATCCGAATCTGGCAATGGCGGGTGCTTCGAATATTCACATCAGTCCACCGTGTACCAAACCGTGGACCGATCTGTTGCCGATACCCAAAGTATGTGTGCCAGTAGATGAATTCGAGGGACCGGAAGTCGACAAGGAAGGGTGCAAAAGCACGCATAACCGTTGGCACCCAGGAGAGGATGATTATTGCGATTTCAAAGAGGCACGCGTTGAAACGCATCAGCGTTGGGAAGAATTTGGCGGCAATGCAGGGATCAAGTATCGCTATGAACTGATGGCGAGGGAAATAAACTGGAATTTTTATTCCAGCCTCGAATATCCCAATTTCAATTCCAAAGTATGGACCTACGTCGATCTGAATAGCGATGCCGTGGGCGTATTGCGGATCAAGGCACAATACGGCGAACCTATTGTCATGCGTATGCACAATGGCTTGCCAACCAATAGCGGCAATGGTAATGGAGATAACCAGGGTTTTGGTATCAACCAGATTTCACCGCATTTGCACAATGCCCATAACCCGCACACCTCCGATGGCGGTCCGACACGCTTTTACGATAGCGGCACCTGGTGGGATCACTGGTATCCGAACGTACGCGCCGGTTTTGCCAGCACGCATAAGAACGGTACCACGCGCAATGGTCTGTGGTGTCCGGGAGATTGGCAGGAAACCCAAAGTACTTTGTGGTTCCACGATCACCGCTTCGATTTCACAGCGCAAAATGTATACAAGGGTCTGGCATCCTTCTATACCCTGTTCAGCGACGATATCAAGCTGGATACCGACGATGAGACCACAGGTCTGCGTTTGCCTAGCGGCGAATACGACATTCCGATGTTGATCACCGACAAATCATTCGACACCAATGGACAGATGTTCTGGGACCCGTTCATGACCGAAGGTTTTCTGGGCGATCAGCAAACTGTCAACTTCAAGATCAAACCCAAGCTGTATGTGAAACGGCGCAAGTATCGTCTGCGTTTTCTGAATGGCGGACCATCGCGTTTCGTTCAATTGTTCCTGAGCAACGGTACCAGCCTGACGCGTATCGCCAACTGCGGCAATTTGTTACCGAAAGCGCAAATCGTCCCCAGCATTCGTCTTGGCGTGGCCGAGCGTGCCGATGTGATCGTGGATTTCAGTCAGCTTGCCCCAGGCACCGAATTTTATTTGGAAAATCGTCTGGAACAAATCAACGGTCAGGGACCGACCGGAAAACTTCTGGGATCCAACGGCAATACAAGATTGCTGAAATTCATCGTGACTGATGAAGCTGTGCAGGACGATAGTGCGCCTATGGCGACACTACAAACGCAGACCATGGTACCCATGCCGCTGCCATCCAAGAACCCGGCTGTAAAACAGCGCACATTCAGTTTTGGCAGTCTCAATGGCGCTTGGACGGTAAACGATCAATTATTCAACAAAGATGTAATCAGTGCCTACCCTGTTGAAGGAAAAGCTGAAGTGTGGACTTTGAAGTCTGGTGGCGGATGGTCGCATCCAATCCATATTCACTTTGAAGAGTTTCAGGTGATTAGTCGCGATGGTGCCGCATCGAAAATGAATATCGAAGACAAGTCGCGTAAGGATGTGGTTCGAATTGGTCAAGCTTCCTGGAGTACCAATAATTCTGGCGAAGTGAAGGTGTATATGCAATTCCGCGATTGGCATGGTGACTACCCGATGCATTGCCACAATGTGGTGCACGAGGATCACGGCATGATGGTGATATTTAAGGTTGTGCCATCCGATGATCCCAATGCCGGTAAGTAATCAGCCATGACACAGGAGACTATTTCCATGAACAAAAGAGAATTTTTCAAAAGTGTGGCTGGTGCATCGGTTGGATTGGCTACATTGGGTTTGGGTGCTGCTTCTATGGCAGCGAATGTGCAATCGGTCGGTGAGTCGAGCATCAAACCGCGTAACGCTGCGGAACAGCGTCGTCGCGAGCGTTTTCCGAACATGACTTTGCTGACGCACGAAGGCGAGCAAGTGCGTTTCTACGACGACCTGATCAAGGACAAGGCGGTTTTCATCAACTTCATGTACGCCCGTTGCGGCGATATCTGCCCGGGCATGACGGCCAATCTGAAGCGGCTGGAGAACGAATTTGGCGGCCGAGTCGGGCGAGACATTTTCATGTATTCGATCACGCTGGAGCCGGAGCACGACACCCTGGCGATGCTGAAAGCCTACGCCGAGACCTTTGAGGCTGGACCGGGCTGGAAGTTTTTGACCGGCACCAAGGATGACATCGAGTTGATACGCAGGAAATTGGGTTTTTATTACACCGATCCCGTGAGGGACGGCAATAAAACGGAGCATATCGGTATGGTCAAGTACGGTATCGAGGCTCTGGAGCGATGGGGAACGGCGCCGGCTTTGGCCAGTCCGCAATCCATCGCGCAATATTTTTACTGGATGGAACCAGGTGGAGCAAGGCCAAGCCATAAAAATCCAGAGGTAGTAAAGGGGTAAATTATGACTACTACAATATGGGGACAAAATAATCTCAACGGCATCTCCGTGAGCGCAGACGCTGGAGATCAGTTCGATCCGGCCGTTGCGGACAGCGGCGGCGGTGCATTTGGTGTTGCCTGGGCATCTGCATCAGGTGTTACAGTAAGATTTTTTGATGTGATTGGAGAGCCGGACCCGGCTCTCGGTCAATTTACACTCAACAATAATTCCTCCGGCACGAGTTATGGCAAGGCCAGCATGTCGGCGGGAGGGGCAGGCACCGGTTATGGTGTGGCTTGGCAGGAGATTTCTGGTAGTAGCAGTGCGATCAATCTGCGCTACATTGGCCTGAGTGCGCCAGTGGGTGGGGTGATCAATATTGCGGCAGGGAATGCCGATCTGGCCGTGCACGATGTGGCGACATCCGGCTACACGGACGTCGATGCAAGATTCAAGCCGGTAGGAACCATCGATGGACTCAATGTCGCGTGGATTGCGACTGACACCAGCGCGGCGACGACACTGACCCCTGCACAGATCGACGCAGGACTGGGAACGGTCATGCTGCAACGCTATGCCGTACCGTTGAGTCCCGCCGGAGATCCGTTAGGCCCTCCTGCGGCGGCTGGTCTGGATGGTGCGGTAGGTGGCGCATCCGATGCACCCGTGACCCTGGCAGCCATTGGCCGAAATGTCGTGACGGCGTCAGAAGAACATTTAAGTGGCGATACGGTTGCCGCCTGGATAGACCAGAATAATATTGTCCATGCCAATTTCTTCACTGCCATTGGAACACCGATCACCACAGCTAGCGGTGCCATAGCCGGAGGTGTCAATCTCGATAACCTGGGTACAACCACCGCAACCGGAAAAGTCGAAGTCATTTCTGATGGTGCCAGTTTCATTCTGGCATGGGCGACCGCGAATGGCGTGTCGGCGCGGGTATTTGCAGCCGGGGCGAATCCGAATACTTTTACAGCGGGTAACGCGATTCAACTATTCAATGCCGCAACGCTGCCAGCGGGTTCGACATTCACCGGCGAGTTTTCCCTGGGTGGCTTGATCGATACCGGTGGTTTTGTGTTGACGGTCGGTGCGATCAATGGTGCGGGTAACAAGGATGTGTACGCGCAATCGTACAATGGTGGTGGCGGTAGCGATGGGGTTTTAGATCGCGTCAACGATATCATCGTGGGCGATCAAGACCAGGCTGGCGCTGCGGCGCTGGTAGGCGATCGGGTCGTTACAGTATTTCGCGACACCTCGGCGGGCGATGCCAATATTTCCGCTCATATTCTCGATTCACGCAATCCCGGTCAAGTTATTTTAGGAACCGATAGACCTACTCGCACCATTCCCGATGTGTTAGTGGGCACCATCGGTGACGATATTATACGCGGGTTGGGCGACAACGATTTGTTGTATGGTGCACTGGGCGATGATGTGCTGGTTGGCGGACCGGGCAGTGACATTATCGACGGTGGCGCTAATGGCCCTGAAGTCGGCGATGCGGCTGTTTTCTCCGGACCACGAAGCGCCTATCGTTTTGATTATCTCGGTGCCAATATGTTTACGGTAACGGATACTCGCGCCGGGTCGCCCGATGGTACCGATACCATTAAAAATGTCGAGTTTTTCCGTTTCGATGGTGAAGGCGGGGCCAATGTGCTGGCATCGGACTTCATTCCGAGCGGCCCTGGCGCGACACCGACGGCATGGGGTCTTACCGATGAGGACAACGATCAGGTCCCTGATATGCAAGGCACGCCCGATGTCGATGGCTTCGTCGTCAACAGTAATGCTGTCGTACAGCCAGGAATGCAAGCGAACCCCTTCGTTGCCGACAGTGTTGGCGAGTTCATCGGCGTCGTATGGGAAACCCCCGATGCGGATGGCGATTCGCATATCCGCGGGCAATTTTATGATGTCGTACTGGAACCGGATAGCTTCATTCCCAATCCCATCGACATCAGCGATGGCGTTGGCATTGAAACCAATCCGGTATTGACTTCTGGTGGAGCAAACTCGGGCTGGGGCGCAGCATGGGAGCAACGCGACAATGCTTCTGATGATTCGCGCGTGATCCGCACCAATTTTGTAGGGCCTACCACACTGACCGGACCGGAATTGACGGTCATGGACGAAGGCTCCAATGTCGATCAGCATGACGCCGCATTGTTTGGATCCTTCCTCGATCGAACCAAAGCCAGTCCGGTAGGCGGCTCGGTTCTTCCGACCGGCATGAATGATGGCTATAACGTGGTGTGGGTGTCGACCGACACGGGTGCGGCCGATGCCAATTACGGTCGTATCATGATGCAGCGCTTTGAAACGCCGCTGGATGCGCTGGGTAATCCGGGTGCGTCCAAGCCGGGTGGTGTCGATGGCATCAATGGGCTGGGTAATGACAACGCCTTTCAGCTTTCCGCCTCAGGCCGCAATCCTTCGACGACTGCGCTGCATACGTTTGAAAGCGCGATAATCTGGATTGAACAGGGTGCTGGTGGCGAACGCGTGGTGGGTCGCGTGTATGACGATCTGGGACAAGAAATTATTGTTCCCGGGTTCAACAATATTTCTGCTGGTTTCCCGGTTGCTGCTGGTACCAATGCGCACATCGTATCAGCGGGTGCGGTCAATCTGGGTATAGCCTGGGTGACGGGAACGGCTGAAGCCGGCTACAAAATCATGGGCACGATGTTTGCCTCGTCCGGAAACGGCTTGAACGGCGAAGGATTTGGTTTTGCCGGACCAGCGGCTGGTGCGCCCTATGTGTTGCAGGAACTGCCGTTTGGCGTGGATGCTGCCAACCTGGAGTTCAATTTATCCAACCTTAGCGGTGAAGACAGCGAAGATCTGGTCGTCACCTGGAAGCAGAACAATGGCGGCGATGGTGCCGATGTCATGGCGCGGCATATTCGCGTGACGCTGGATCCGGTGACCGGGCAATTGCTGTCGATGCTGCCAGAAGGCAATACGATCAAGGTCAACGCCACAACCAAAGACAACCAGGATCAAAGCAGTATCGCCGGTTTGCTGGGCGACCGCTTCATCTCGGTGTATCGCGATGACAACAATACCTATACCGATGGCGGCGATATCATTGCGCGCGTGATCGATACGCGTGCGCCAGGCCAGGACATCGAAGGCGATTTTGTGCGTCTGGGCATACCTCAGGCAAGGCGCGACGTGCTGGTTGGGACGGTTGGCGATGACACCATCCGCGGCGATGTCCAGGATTTCGACGGTCGCACCGACGATATCTGGGGCGCGCTCGGCGATGACGTCATCATGGGCGGCCCGGGATTGAAGGGCGCTGCCGCGATTCCCGAGCAGATCTTTGGCGGCGAGGGTAATGATATTTCTGTCTATACCGGCCGGCCGCAGGATTATTCCATCACCGTCAATGGCGATGGCAGTTACGAGATCATCGATCTGCGTCCGGTCAGTGGTAATAATAATAATGACTTGATGCATGATGGCGTGGACAATATTTTCGATATCGAAACGCTGCGCTTCCTCAACCTGACACAGGCGGGCGGTTCGGTGCCTGCGGATTGGGCATCGGCGAATCCGTCCTTCACGGACATCAAAGTCAGCGCACCGGGTAATCCGCCGCCGCCTCAGGCCGGTTATAACGGTACGCCCGTCAACTGGAGCTTGACCGATACCTCGCAATTCAAGGAAATCTCCGTCAACGCCAGTGCGGGCACGCAATCCGGTGTGGCCGTCACCAATCTTCAAACCGGTGCCGCGATCACCTGGGTTTCTGGCAATAACAAACAAGTGTGGGCCATCAGCCACGATACCACTGGCGTGCCGGATCCCGTGTTGCTGGATAGCGCCACGCAATTGACCAATGGCGGTGCCGGCGGTGTGTTTGCCGATAACGATGTGGCCGATATCGACGTGGGCATGACAGCCGGACTGGGACTGACTGCGGTTTGGGAATCAACCGATGTCACGGGTGATGATTCCGCCGATACTTCGATCCATTTACGAACTGCAAGCACCAATACCAATACGGTTCTTGGTGGTGCAGGTGTGCCAGGACCGGGTATCACCGGTACCGAAGATGTGATGGTGGGATCGGATGGCGCGGGTATTGCGGTTGACCCGACCATTCAGGGTTATGAGATCGTCGATAATCAAAATGACACGCTCGAATTTGGCTTCCATGCCGGCTATGTCATGAAAGCCAACGCCGGCGATGCTTATGGCGACCTGATGTTGGCGCGTTACGAAATTCCGGTCTACGACCTCCAACTTAATGGCGCAGGATTGCCAGTTGTCGACGGGAATGGGAACGGGGTATTGGTGCGAGATGGCGCGGGTAATCTCAGGCCTTCCACCGATTTGAACACTGGTGCGGAAACGGCGCCGGTTTCGATCGGACTGGATGGCTTGCGTGGCACGGGAGACGACAGTCAAGCGATTGTTCTGACCAATGCCGGTCTGTTTGCAGCTTCAGATCCTGCAGTGGGAACCGATGCCGATCACACGCCCATCAAAGGCCGTGATGTTTCTCTCGGTACGTTGCACGACGGGCAACTGGTGGTGACCTACATCGATCAGAACGAAAATGTGCGATTGCGCGTATTCGAGGCGAACACAGATCAAAATGCCGATCGTGAAACCGGCGGTCTGGGCGGTGTAGATGTCAAAGCGACTGGTCATACCACTTACAGCGAAATCGCTGTGCCATTCAGCACCACCCTGGGTCATGTTTTAAATGCCGGTCAGACACAGTATGTGGTGCCACAACTGAATGGTTCTTTCGGGGTATTCTGGGCAGATACGGGTGCTTCTGGCACGATGGCGATAAAAGGCGTCATCTATACCGGCGCTGGTGCCAACTGGATTC
>WBZN01002329.1_pt1 | contig 10680 bp, 11 predicted proteins | sample 5204281 | NCBI WGS metagenome assembly WBZN01 (sample SAMN12344347, study PRJNA552823) | activated sludge metagenome | biome: Activated sludge suspended growth; feature: Nitrification reactor; material: Wastewater; isolation source: activated sludge from nitrification reactor of wastewater... | reverse complement strand
AGCTTATGCGTCAGCCACATCCGGTAGCGATCCTTGATCGTTGGACGGATATTCTTGCCATGAATGTACCCATGCGCTTGTGTGAAACAGGAATCCCACAATCTAGCGTGCGCGCTGTTCTGCCGGGTGAGATCCGGCGTCTCCTCGACCTTATGGCAGAAACATGTCGGACAGACCATCGTGCAATTCGCACAGGCCAGACATCGTGTCGCCACATCGTCCCAGCGCGGATGTTCATGGGCGTCGCAGAGCGCCTGTGGCAAGCGGGTGCGATCGAGCCGTCTGACTTGGCTCTGCGCACAAGCATCCACGCGCGCTGCTGCTTCACCGAGTAGTTCCGGTTGAGCGGGAGACAAGGAGAGTGCAGAAAGAAGATCAGACCCAGCCTCACTCCCAGCTTCGATCAGGAGCTGATTATCGACTTCGGTCAGAGCGAGATCGAATCCACTCTTGGCGCGCGGGCCCGTATCCATTGATGCACAGAAACAGGTCTGGTGCGCCCTGGTACAGTTCACAGCAATAATGAATAGCCCCTCACGGCGAGTCGCGTAGTAGGTGTCCTGATACTCGCCTTGTAGAAAAATCCGATCTTGGATGGCCAATCCTGCGAGGTCACAGGCACGAGCACCGATGACGGCGACTTTCTCCTGTTGGGGAGGCGTCTGGCGAGCGGTAAATCCGTCCTTGCTCCGTTCAATCTGTAAGAGCGGTTCGCGCGGCGCGAAGGTGAAGGGTTTCAGCGATTGAGGTCCATGCACGACTCCGAAGATGTCTTTGGAGCCAGTTTGTGCCAACCGATAGCGCCCGGGCTCTTGATGATCGTGCCACCCGATCGGCAGATCCGACACATGGCGGATCGTTTCCCAGAGGACCGCCCCATCGCGGACCGTGGGGCCAACAGTGCGATACCCTTTTGCGCTCAGGGCATCAAGCACTTGTTGGAGGTTAGCTGTAGGTAAGACGCCGCGCGCTTCACTGGCCATCGCCATGACACAAATCCCTGCTCATTCGTCGACAGATCGATGGTCACTCTCACTGCCATGGTACGGACTCTGCTCTTTTCGTGCAAGGCGGGCAATCAGGCATGGTCCATTACCCCTTGACGCACACAATCGGTTCCAGCCTGACCACCTTCCTCGCCAGCTTCGCTTCATCGGCCGCGTCGACCACTGCACTGACGTCCTTGTAGGTGTCTGTCGCTTCCTCAGCGACTCCTCCCTCCCATGAATGAATTGCGAATCAGAATCCCGCGCGCCACCAACTCCTTCACCACATCACAAGCATGCCAGTGCCGCAGTGCTTGGGATCGCCCTATCTCGGTTGATCGGCACCGGGATTGACGATCAACGGAAGATTGAGCTTTTCCGGCACGATAATCGTCTTGGAATTAGGGTTGTCATATAACTTGAACCGTAAATAATCCGGCGTCAGGGTTTTGGTGATGATATCCTGGGCCTGCGACTGCCCCACGGCGCGTATTCTCAGGCTGTCGGCTTCGCCTTCCGCCCGAATCTTCAACGAATCGCCCTCGCCCTTGGCCTGAATCCTGGCGATCTCCGCGTTGCGCTGCGCAATGACCACCTCAAAGTCTTTCTGCTCCTTCTCCTGTTCCTTCGCCTGCCTCTGTTCGATAGCCCTTAACACCATCTGAGAAAATTCCATTTCAGAGAGCGCCACGTTGTAGACGTCCAGATGCCGTCCCTTCAACGCTTCAACCACCACGGCTTCGATCTTGTTCCCGATTTCGCTGCTACGCTCCGGCAGCGTGACCATTGAATAGTTCGCGACCACACCTCGTACAGCCGACAACAATTGCGGTTGAACCAACTGCTTATACCAATCAGGCCCAACCTCCTGGGCCAGGAAGTAGACTTCATCCGGGATGGGACGCATCGTGATTGCAGCATACACGATGACCGGAAGATCATCAGCCGTCAACGCATCCACCTTTTCTTTGAAGCTCCTCCATCTCGTGTCGTACACAAAGACGTCATTCCATGGCGCCCGCCAGTAGACGCCCTCTCTGAGCGGTTCTTTCGTCAGCCCGCTGGTAAGGGGGTACCACCGCAGCCCTCGGTTTCCCGGACTCACCGTAGTACTGCAGCCTTGGAAAACGATCAGTATCGGGATCAGAAAAAGTAGCAGACGAACCGTTACAGACTGTTTCATGTATTCCTCCTCTTCCTTTGTCATGCAGGAAGCCACCACGACTTACGGGACCGCTGGGTGGTGTTGCGCCTTACGGGCCACGGATGCATGAGATTCGGCTAACCCTTCCAGTTCCTTTGCCGTTTGTTCGTAGTAATGTCTCAACAACCGTGCACCGGAGACCAGGTCCGCTTCAGGTCCAAAGAGAGCCTCATAACGCGTCGAAGCCGTGGCTTGCGCATTGGCCTTCTCGCGCATCGCTTCGGCCTGACTTTTATAGTAGCCAGCGATGGCTGTTTGATCATGCGTCGGATCATAGGAGCCCATCTCGATCACTTCAGGTGAAACACAGCCTGGGATCCCCCCTGTGACTAGGCAGAACAGTAGTACGCCTTGTATCTTGGAATTGTGGTACATGAGACGCTCGGAATGTGACAGATCGATACGCCTCCGGTCCGATGAGACCGTGGCCGAGCCAGGTCGTCACATTCCCCAGTCCACAAGCCCGAACAGTTGCCAGGGCTAGCCAGCCCGTATGACGACAAGGACGGGCTTCACGAAGGAGGAGGCGATGCAACCCTCGTCGGTCTGTGTGGGGATTGATATTTCGAAAGCCCAGCTGGACCTCGTGGTGGAGCCGGGAGGTGAATCGTTCACCGTGCCCTATGATGATCAGGGGCTCGCGACGCTGATCCTGCGGCTCAGCCCGATGGTACCGAGACGGATTGTCGTCGAAGCCACGGGCGGTCTGGAACGGAGACTGCTGCGCGCCTTGGTGGAGGCCGCCTTGCCGGTCATCGCGGTCAATCCGCGCCAAGTGCGGGACTTTGCCAAGGCGACCGGCCAGTTGGCGAAGACCGACGCGCTGGATGCGGCCGTCTTGGCGCGCTTTGCGGTGGTGATCCAACCACCGGAGCGGGCGCTCCCCGATCCGCAGACGCAAGAATTGGCGGCCGTGCTGGCGCGGCGTCGGCAAGTCCTGGCGATGCAGCGAGCCGAGCAGAACCGCTTGGACCGCGCGTCGACACGGGTGCAGAACCGAATCGAAGCCCATCTGCAGTGGCTGAACACGGAGCTGGCTCGCCTGGATGAGGACCTGGATGACATGATTGCCCAGAGTCCCGTGTGGCGCGACCGGGACAATCTGTTGCAGAGCGTGCCAGGCATCGGGCCCGTGATGAGCCGCACCGTGTTGGCTGAGCTGCCGGAGTTGGGGCTGCTGAATCGCAAGCAAGTCGCAGCCTTGGTAGGCGTGGCGCCCTTTAATCGCGATAGCGGCCGACTGCGTGGGCACCGGACCATTTGGGGTGGGCGCGCCCCGGTGCGCACGGCTCTCTACATGGCGACGTTGGTGGCGACGCGCTGGAATCCGGTTATCCGAGCGTTCTACCAGCGTCTGCGGACCGCCGGCAAGCCACCGAAGGTCGCGCTGGTCGCCGCCATGCGCAAGTTGCTCACCATTCTCAATGCGATGGTGCATCATGGAACTCCGTGGCGATCCGCAGTGGTGCAGGGGGCTTGACATTTAAGACAGTTGCTCGCCCCTTCGCCCGCTGCGGCCTTGCCGGACAGCCTTTTTGAGCATCCTGACGTTATGTTAGCATTCAAACCGTACAGAACAGTTCAGTCATCTTGTTGGCATTAAATTTTTCCCGCAACCTGCTATCACGCCGACTCGGTCTCGGGGATCGATTCGGTAATGGCCCGGCCTGTATGGGCGATGAACACATCGTCCAAGCGGGGTCGGTTGTATTGAATGAATTCGATACTGCAGCCCAATCGATTGGCGGCTTCAAGAATCGCGGGCAGCGCCTTCTCGGGTGACTCTACCCTGATGTCCAGGCCCTTGGTCGTCGTCCGGACGGACTTGATTGCCGGGCGGCCCTTCAACTCAGTCTCAAGCGAAGGGATCCGATCCAGTTCTTTGAGAGTCAGGGATACGATGTCCCCACCAAGCGCAATCTTGAGCTCGACCGGAGACCCGAGTGTTTTGATCTTGCCGCCGTCGATAATCGCGAGCCGATCACATAATTGATCGGCCTCATCCAGATAGTTGGTCGTCATGACGACCGTCATGCCGCGGGCTTTGAGCATCCTGACATATTCCCAAATGCGGAGACGACTCTGGACGTCGAGGCCCAAGGTGGGTTCGTCGAGAAACAAAATCTTTGGATTAGGCAACAGACCACAGGCGATGTCGAGCTTGCGCTTCATGCCGCCTGAATAGGTCTTGGCTGGTCTGTCGGCGTGGTCTTCCAAGTCCACTAATTTCAGGAGTTCGTTGATCCGCTTCGTGGCTTCGTCTTTTGTCAAATGATAAAGCGCACCCAGGAGCTGCAGGTGTTCACGCCCGGTCAGAAACCGATCGATCGCCCGTTCTTGCGGGACATACCCAATGAGGGTCCGGACAGTATCTGCTTCGCGCACAGTGTCGTGCCCCATCACGGTGGCCGTCCCCGATGTGGGATGCAGCAGCGTGATCAGGGTACGCAGGGTTGTGCTCTTGCCCGCGCCGTTCGGTCCCAGCAAGCCGAAAATCTCTCCGGCGTAGACCTGGAACGAGAGGTCATCGACAGCTTTATGGCTGTCATAGGTTTTACAGAGACGGTTAACGTCGATAGCGATCGTACGATCCATTAGTCCCAACCTTTTATACCTTGATGTTCGTGCAACATGAATTGAACGAGATCGTTCAAGCGATGAGCGCGCTGGTACAGCCCCTCGGCCTCCAGCAGGAATTGTTTTTCCAACGGTGTACAGTCCAAATAGGTTGATAGAGTGTTCACCAAGACTTCATCACTCACTTCTTCGCGGAAGAATCCTTGCCACGCCGCACTATCCTCTCGCTGCTCCAGGTATCGTCCGAGTAGGTCGATCAGCGCCTTCCGCACATCCTTGGTCAGGCCTTCTTCGGTGCGCATGGGCGTCACTCGGATCGTAGCTTCGCGATAGGGTTTGTCGAAGTGCTCTTTGGTCAGCTCGCACCGTTCGAGTCCTTGCAGCAAGATGTTGGAGCGACCATCCGGCAATGGCTGCACGCTGACGATTCTTCCGATACAGAGCGCGGGGAAGATGGCCGGATTTCCATAGTAGTCCGGTTCCCATCCTTCCTTCAGGAGCGCCATAGCGATACATTGGCGACCTACCGTGACATCGGCCACCATCTGGCGATACCGAGGCTCAAAAATGTGGAGCGGGAGATAGGTTTTCGGGAAGAAGACCACATTCGGTAACGGAAACACGGGAAGCCGGTCGGGAATTGGAAATGGCTCAATCGTTTTGGACGAACTTAGGTCCGACGGCCCTCGCTCATGATCAGTCTGCATGGGCCACGATAGCTGACGCTTGTGAAAATTGTCAACGATGGCCGTCGGCCACGGACGCAGAATGAAATGCGAAACACCGCTCTCAGACAGCCGATTGGTTCGCAGACTCAACGCGTGCTATAACCGAAGCGGTTGGAGGCTCTGATCACAGGAGGGCTTGTCATTGTGGATCATAAGGCGAAACAGGGTGTGATCGACTATTGGCGGATCGTGGTGATCAGTGTCTGGCTGAGCGCGGGTGTCTCGCTTGCGGTCGCTGCAACTCCTGCATCTACGCCATTCCAACCAGCGACGGCGGGCTACCAGTATACCTTTCCGAGAGATCACGGCTCGCATCCGACCTATCGGACTGAGTGGTGGTACTACACTGGCCATCTCTATACCAAAGATGGCCGGTCATTCGGTTTTGAATTGACGTTCTTTCGACGGGGTATCCCTCCCGAGGACGTGACCACGCTTCCGTCCAAATGGTCGGTGAAGGATCTCTATCTAGCCCATTTTGCGGTAACGGACATTAATGGAAAGCGATTTCATTTCTCAGAGAAGCTCAGCCGTGAGGGCTTGGGGAAGGCGGGAGCCGACGAATCGAAGCTTAAGGTCTGGATCGATGATTGGCGAGCTGAGGCGGCGACCGATGTGTCCGGCGTACAGACGTTGATCGCGAGGGATGGCACGCATGCTCTTTCTCTCACGCTGCAACCGGCTAAGCCACTGGTCGCGCACGGTGCAGCCGGCATCAGCAAAAAGGGGAAAGAGGTAGGCCAGGCCTCTCACTACTACTCGTTCACGAGGCTCATCACGAAGGGAAAAGTGACGATCGACGGGGAATCCTTCGACGTCACCGGCCTCAGCTGGATGGACCATGAATTCGGGTCAGGCGACCTCGGGGCCGATCAAGTCGGCTGGGATTGGTTCAGCATTCAGTTAGAAGACAACACCGAGCTGATGCTGTATCGCATGCGATTGAAAGATGGATCATCTGATCTGGCATCAAGCGGCACGATCGTTTTCTCTGATGGACGGAGTCGCCACATGGAAGTGACGGACTTTCAGATCGAATCGATCGGAACCTGGACCAGTGCCGAGAGCAAAGCGACGTATCCGGCTAAATGGCAGTTGAAATTCCCCTCCCTGGACGTCGTGCTCGACGTCGTCCCGCTGCTGGCCGATCAGGAGCTGCGCACGTCGCGCAGCAGCCGCGTCTCCTATTGGGAAGGGGCCGTTGCAGTCACAGGCACGAAGCAGGGCAAGCCGATCAAGGGCCAAGGCTACGTGGAGCTGACCGGGTATGCGGAGCGGCTGAAGATGTAGGGGGAGAAACGGGGATGGTACTGCAGACCATTCCGCTCACCATGCATGCATCTTTTGATAGTAGGTTTAACGTGGTAGTCGAGATGAATCAGGACTGAGTTCAGCGACTATCTTGTTCCAAGCACTTCAGACTTCTTGGGTCATTTCGCCAGCCGTCGGATGCGGAGAGCAGCCTTCACACCCTTCTTTGCCGGATGACGTACGGCATGGCGCAGCAGCCACTTTCTTTCCTTCGTTGCACCCTCTAACCATCGTTCGCACAGCTCAAAGGCGAGCAGGGGATGGTCCTTGGCAATATCGCCGATGTGATTGGCTACACTCCGTCGGACATAGAGATCCAGATCGTCCTTGAGCGCTTCCAGTATCGGCAGGACCGGGCGAGGGTCTTTGATAAAGGCTGGAATTCGTATCGCCCATGGCAAGCGCGGACGTGTCCCTTCGGAACAGAGCCGTCGCACATGGGGATCTGGGTTATCGGTCCACTGCTCCAGTTGCGCCAAGGTGCGCTCCGGCCATTTGACCAGAAACGGGCGGATGGAAAATTCCGCACTGAAGCGCTTGGTCAGCTCGTACTGTGCCACCATCGAGATCTCGAATGGGTCTCGCCCATCGTTGTGTGCCGGATCCAGTCCATAGGTTGCGACAAAGCTCACGTGGGGCAAATAAAAGAACACGGCTAGTCCCAGATCCTCTGTCCCCGTCTGCGGCGGGGTCAGAGACTTGAGTAACACGTGGACCGCGTCCTCATATCGTTCTGGAAGATACTCACGAAGGGCTCGTGCCAAATGGTGTCCACGCTGCATAATGCTGAGTGGCTTTAGCCCGTTTAATGCTGATTGCTGGAAGGCTTTCCCATCAAAGTCAGAGTGCACGAGGTGGATATTGTGCACGATGCACTCAATGGCTTCTCGGTCGAGCAAATCTGCAAGCGAGCTACCTTTCTGGATCGAGCGAGGGGCAGAGGGAAGACGCGAGGCACTGGTGGTAGGTTTTTGAGGCATGGGAAGAGTTACTCCTGTCCCCGAGCGGATAAGTCAATGCGCATGCCTGACACGAAGCCACATTGCTCGTGTACCTCAGCCCTCGACGCAGGTATGGCTAGCCTCTGTCGATAACAATTCCGAGATACAGAAGCGCTGCTACGACAAGACCAGCTGGAATGAATCCAGTGCCAACTAGACCGACTATTGAAACCCACTTTGGTACAACTCCAGTCCGAGCGGTCTACTCCCATGTGGCATTTTCGAGAGAGGATGGTGCGCGACGCGAAATGAAGAAGCCGATCAGGGCTGTATTAAGGAGGTATGCGAGTAGACCGATCCCGGTCAAACTGAAGGCAAAGAGAAATGTGCTGCCTTCACCCCAAACTATCACGATCGGTATCACGAAGGCGAGAATGAGCCAAGACATGGTTGCCACCTACACTACCACTGAATCACAATGGCTGATCTATGCATTTTCCGGTAATGATGCGTAAAGCACACCAATGCCAATATTAGGGATTACCGCCAGCGCTACTGTCAATGGCACCATGCTTTGACTCATCCTTTACCTTTTTCCATTCTTCTTTGAGCAGGAGCTGTGTAGTTCGGGTCAGTTCATCGAGCGCTTTCACGAGTTTCTCTCTTTGTGACTCATGGGTGAGGCTGGGTATTTCTTCAATGAGCTTCTCGATCTTCCGATCCTGTATCCCCGCTGGGTTGAGACGAAGGCGAATGACATGACGTAGTCGATCGATTTCTTTTAGTGCGTCATACTCTTGTGGTTTACCCTCAAGAACTGAGAAGCACCAGGTTCGTGTGAGGCCACTGAAAGCAGAAACATCTTGTCGGAGTTGTTCTATCCATTTGATGCGCTGGCTTGTAACAGTGTTGATGAATGCAGTACGGCGGCTTGACCTATGGTTTGCAATTGCGTTCCAGATTCCAAGCACCAGCGTCACCACCACACCAGCGCCAAGAATGTAATCTTTCGGTTCTAGTGTCGCCATCTGAATCTTGATTTCTAATTAGGAAGACTATGTCAATCGGTCTATCCGGCGAACCATCGCTCCTCCAGACCATGCTCCGAGATGGCTCAGTTTAAGGCATATATCTAGACCATCGCTAGGATCGCCTAAGTGGGACCAGATTGAAATGGACTTAGGGCTGTCTATTGGGAAGCCAATGCTGTTTATGATGCGACCTCAACGAAAACTGCCGGTTGGCGTTCGACGACCTTCAGGCGCTGTTTCGTAGTGCCGGATGGTTTGCGGCTCCCTTACCACAGACAGTTTATGCGGCGTGGAGGAGGAACTCCACTTTCACGGAATCGAACGGGAAAATCACTCGACCATCCTTACCACGGTCGAGCACCCCAGCGTTCAAGAGTGCTGTCACGTCTGTGTGTACAGCCTTCACATCGCGACCCACGCGGCGCGCTGTCTCACGAATCGACAGGGGGCCGGCTCCGCACATGGCCTTCAGTAATTCCCAACGCTTGGCCGTCAGCACTTTCCAGAGCAGTTCCGGTGTGGCAAAGGTGATGCGCGCGGCTTTCTCTCTCTTCCCAGTTTTCCACACACGGGTAAAATCAGTCATCGCTTCCTTGGGGGAGCGAACATCAAGCACCACGGTTTTCATGATTCCACCTCATCATGTCACGTTCAAAGTCGGTGAGGAGCTTCTCCGGGGTTTGAAAGATGTAGCTGCTCTCTTTCGTATCGAAATGTCGGTGATCGCCCTTTCCTGCTTCATTGTCGTAGCGTACGACGCATACACCCTCGATCACGTATGCCAGTCTATACTTGTATGAGTGGAGCGACCCGGCTACGGGCTTTGGCACCTTCCATATGGCCAGCTCGGCGAATGCCGTTTCTGAGTACGCTATACGCGTCCGCAAGAGCGCAACGGCTTTCATACTCAAAGATATCAATGAGGATTGACTGTTGTCAATGAAGACAACATGGGCTGCCCCACACAAGACGCACAGTGCATACTCGTGCGGTCCTTTCAGTTCCGCTGATTAGGCCTTGACCAGTCTTCGTCTTGACTCTAATCAGATCGCTATGATTAGGTCTGCGGCAACTATGCTACTTCTCCGTCAATTTCCGTTGCTCTTCTTGATCATTCTCCTTATCGGGCTAGGTGCCACTGGCTGTCAAAAGGAAAGCGAATCGGTCGTCTCAATCGCTCTGCACCCAACGAATGCCAATATTCTCTACGTCGCCACGAATGATGCGGTTTACAAATCCCGTGATGGGGGAGGAACCTGGGAACGGTTCCCGAGTTTCAGCGCACGGCGGGTGACGACGCTCGCGATCGATCCACTCCTGCCGGCGGCGATCTATGCCGGCACGATGGGTGATGCCGTCTACAAGAGTCCGGATGGGGGGCAACATTGGCTGCCGCATAATGTCGGACTAAAAGAGCATGTCTCCTTCATCAATCAGTTTGTGTTTCACCCGGCGGCCAGTGAGCAGGTCTATGCGGCAACCACAGTCGGCGCTTTTTATTCGAAAGACGCGGGTCGTGAGTGGGTCGAGCGGATGAACGGGATGAAGGAAGTCCACATTGTGACGTCGATTGCCATCAATCCCAAAGAGCCGGCGGTGCTCTATGGAGGGACGACCGGCGGGGTCTATCGGTCAGATGATGGGGCGGGGACCTGGAAAAAAATCAATAATGGGTTGATTCCCGAGACGGAACTGATGGCGGCTATGGCCCTCGGGGTCAATGCTCTCGAGATCGATCGGACGAATCCTGACGTCGTCTATGCCGGTACGACGAAAGGTCTCTTCCGCACGGTGAACAAAGGGGAGCAGTGGGAGCGTATCGGCCAATCCATCTCCGATCCCTATATCAGCAGCCTGGTCCTCCATCCGAAAGAACCAGCCCAGCTGTATATCGGTGGCCCA
>WBZN01002328.1_pt1 | contig 10683 bp, 12 predicted proteins | sample 5204281 | NCBI WGS metagenome assembly WBZN01 (sample SAMN12344347, study PRJNA552823) | activated sludge metagenome | biome: Activated sludge suspended growth; feature: Nitrification reactor; material: Wastewater; isolation source: activated sludge from nitrification reactor of wastewater... | reverse complement strand
ACCTCAATGAATTTTGCTATCGCTTTAATCGACGTGAGTGGGAAACAGAACTACCTTCCCGACTTCTCAATGCCTGTTTGAGTCACACCCAGATTAAACTGAAAATAGTTTAGAGGCATATAATTTTATTTATTCACGTCTCCATGTCGTCCCTTGTGGGGTGTCTTCAAGTATGATTCCAGCCTCGGCAAACGAACTCCGTATCTGATCTGCTTGCTTAAAATCTCGATTCTTTTTTGCTTCTAAACGCTGGCTAATCAGCAAATTAATTTCACTTTCAGAGAATCCTTGTTCTTTGTTTGTTGCCAAACTTTGCCGAAGGTATTTTTGTGGTTCTTGCTGCAATAAACCAAGCGTGTTTGCCAGTGATTTGAGCAAACTTGCTTCCTGAGGCTTTTGAGATTTATTTATCTCGCTCGCAAGATTAAACAGGATGGCAATTGCCTCTGGTGTATTAAAATCATCATTCATAGCCATTTTAAAACTTTGTGCATGGGGGTTATTCCAATTAATCTCGCTAACACTTACTGTTTCATACCCTTTTAGGGCTGTGTAAAGCCGATCAAGCGCGTTTTTTGCGCTAATCAACTGTTCAAGAGAATAGTTTAAAGGACTCCGATAGTGCGCTCGCAAAATAAAAAAACGAATTACTTCAGCTTGGAATTTTTTTAAAATTTCACGTACCGTAAAAAAATTTCCCAAGGATTTAGACATCTTTTCATTATCTACCCGAACAAATCCATTATGCATCCAGTAGTTTACGTAAGTCCCCTCGTTTGCTCCCTCACTCTGAGCGATTTCATTTTCATGGTGTGGAAATTGTAAATCTTGTCCACCACCATGAATATCGAAGTGGTGACCTAGAAAATGTCCGCTCATTGTTGAGCACTCAATATGCCACCCAGGCCTTCCATTTCCCCAAGGCGATTGCCAGTAAGGTTCTCCAGGCTTCACTGATTTCCATAAAACAAAATCAAGAGGGTCACGTTTGTGATGATCGATTTCCACTCTTTCACCAGCACGGAGATCAGATAATGATTTTCCAGAAAGTTTTCCATAACCAGGAAAGTGATGCACAGAAAAAAATACGTCCCCATTATCAGCTAGGTAAGCACAATTTTTCTCGATTAGCTTACTAATAAGAGAAATCATCTCCTCCACATGATGAGTTGCACATGGCTCAAAAGTTGGTTTCAAGGTTCCGAGCGCATCGGCATCTTCGTGCATAGCATTGATGAAACGATTGGTTAGTGTTTCTATTGATTCATTCATTTCCTGAGCGCGTTTAATTATTTTGTCGTCGATATCTGTAATATTGCGCACATAGATAACGTTATATCCGATTGAGTGTAGCCAACGAACAACCATATCAAATACAACTAAAACGCGTCCATGACCAAGATGGCAGAAGTCATATACCGTCATGCCACAAACATAAAGTTTTACTTCACCTGGTACCAGCGAAGTAAACGTTTTCTTTGTGCGAGTTAATGAGTTATAAATTTTTAGCATCGTAACAACTATTAAAATGTGAGATATAAATAGACTTTATTGATAAAATCAACGGATAAGATAAAGTTGAATTGATCCTATTAATTTGGGATTCTAGCAGTAGCACCAACCGGTGTATATTTTCTCCTTTCACTATTTACTGATTGAATCATTATGATAAGACTAATTACGTTATTACTCGCATTATCGATTAATCTTTCTGTGTTAGCTGCTCAACCAATTGTGAAAATTGATACAAATTTGGGGTCAATCTCATTAGCACTAGACCCTGACAAAGCACCTAAGACCGTAGAAAATTTTTTGCAGTATGTCCGTGAAGGTTTCTATGCAGGAACCATTTTTCATCGCGTTATTCCCAATTTTATGATCCAAGGGGGTGGGTTTGATCAAGCATTAGTTCAGAAACCGACAAACCGGCCAATCATAAATGAAGCCGAAAATGGTTTGAAAAACGAGATTGGGACAATCGCGATGGCTAGAACGAGTGATCCTCATTCGGCAACATCTCAATTTTTTATCAATGTAGCAAATAACGCATTTCTTAATTATTCATCTCAAACAGCCCAAGGTTACGGCTATACTGTTTTTGGTAAAGTTATCGAGGGGATGGATGTCGTAAACAAAATTGCAGCACTTCCTACTGGCCCCAGAGGTGTTTTCGCTAAAGATGCGCCTAAGGACACAGTAGTAATTAAGACAATTGAGCTTCTTTCCGGAAGCAAAAACTAAAACAAATCGATTCATTATAGGTAGATCAAATGGTTAAATTTCACACTAATTATGGCGTAATCACACTCGCGTTATACGACGAGCAAGCGCCGCTTACAGTAAAAAGCTTCTTGGCTTATGTGAGTAATGGACACTATGACAACACGGTATTTCACCGCGTAATCGATAATTTTATGATCCAAGGGGGTGGGTTTGATCTCGAAATGAATCAAAAGAAAACCCTTGAGCCCATTCAGAATGAAGCAAGCAACGGGCTAAAAAATGAGACTTATACGATTGCAATGGCTCGAACTTCGGATGTTCATTCTGCAACCTCACAGTTTTTTATTAATGTTAGAAATAATAACTTTCTCGATTTTACCGCACCAACAGCCCAAGGATATGGGTACTGTGTTTTTGGAAAAGTAATTGAAGGAATGGAAGTTATTGACAAGATAAAAAAAGTAAAAACGGGTAACTATGCTGGTCATGAAAATGTTCCGCTAGAAAATGTAGTCATAGAAAGGGCTGAGATCGTCTAGATAACTAACACTATTGCAACCAGCTCATTTCAGATATTTAATTATCCATGGGTATGTGTGAGCCATATGATATAGCCTGTTAATATTAAACAAACGAGAAGTGATAGGTAAGCCGTGCGCCGATATTTTTGCCTTAATGAAGTTTGTGAATAAACAGAAATGATAAACGGATAACGTTTGTCTTTGGGTTTTGTAATAATATTCTGCTCAGGTTCTAGCAGTCGTTGTTGGTAAATTTGTTGTGATTCTGTGCTCGCTATGTGACGCGCAAATTCCCATTCTTGCTGGTCAATTTGACCATCTTTATTTGTATCAAAACGTTTTAGTAAATGCTGAGAATCTTTTTTCCAATCAAGTATTAGGTCGCTCATGATCTCGCGGATACTATATTGTGAAGCAGCTGAGCTTGTACTAAATTGACCTAATACATAAAGCGGTTGACCCGGCAAGATCAGCGATTCACTATAACGATATCGATTATTATTGCTATGTAAGACAGATTGACTTTCAAGTATCTGTGTTTGATTTGGCCATTCTGTGTTGCCATACCATACTAGCTTCTCCTCACCCTGGATTTCGGCACTATCGGGATCAACAAAACAACTGGTTGACCCATCAGTCAATTTAAATGAATGACGGCTAATATTGCTATAGATCACATTCCAATGGATTTGTGATTGTTCTTTCTCGATAAGAATTTCCTTACATTCAATCTGACTCCGATACCATAAGCAGGGATGATTAGAGAGAGGCGCGTAAATAGGCTTATCCGCTATCATCGCGCCTTTCCCTTCTATTTCAACATAACCTTGATGGGAAGAACGGAGTCTTGCAGTTGGTGTATCTTCAATAAACCGAAGTCGTTTCCAATTTTTGAAAAAGGAATAGAAACTTATCAGGTCGATCAAAATGACCCCCATCAATATAAATTCATATTCCTCATGTGTTAGAGAAGATGAAAAAATTACCACAACGCGTAGGATATTCGCTAGCTAAATAATCTACCTACAGCAACATCTTGTTTTTCAGTGGCATTGAATTCAAGTAAATCTCGCGCATTAAACTTGAACCAATTCGCGATAATGACTTCTGGAAATTGTTCGATACGAACATTATTGATTTTAACAGCTTCGTTGTAGTATTCACGGCGATCCGCAATGCTATTTTCTAGACCTGTAATTCGAGTCTGTAGATGTTGAAATTTCTCACTAGCTTTAAGTTCTGGGTAATCCTCGACGACAGCGAATAAGCTCCCAAGACCTGTTCTTAACATGTTTTCAGCAGCACCTAATGCTGGTAGATCACCGGCATCACGCGCACTAGCAACACGAGACCGCGCAGCAATTACTTGTTTAAGTGTTTCTTGCTCATATCCCATATATTGCTTACAGGTTTCAACGAGTTTCGGCAGCTCATCATGGCGCTGCTTTAGGAGAACATCGATATTAGACCACGCCTGCGACACACTATGTTTCAGATCAACCAGGCTGTTATAAATCATAATCCCGTAAACAACCGCAACTATTAGTATTGCAATCAAAAGATAGATTATTGACGTAGTATCCAATGTTAAGCCTCCTCTATGCTAGGTTTAGTAGAATACCTGAGTCATACATCGTTAGATAAGAAAAAAAGAAGCTTATCCCTAGCCTATTTCTTCGTAAAAATTAAATCCCACACTCGGTGGCCCAACTTAATTCCACGTTGCTCAAATTTAGTTAAAGGACGGCTTGCCGGGCGCTGAGCGTAATCTTTATTGCTGTTGATTAAGCTCATTTCATTACTTAGAACGGCAAGCATCTGTTCCGCGTAATTTTGCCAATCAGTTGCAATATGTAAATAGCCCCCTGATTTAATGCGTTCGCAAAGCAATGCTATAAACATGGGTTGAATAAGCCGTCGTTTATGATGCCTTTTTTTAGGCCATGGATCGGGGAAAAAAATATGAACCCCATCGAGGGATTCCCTCGCAATCATTTGGTTTAATACTGCTACCGCATCATATTGAATAATTTTCAGATTACTTAAGCCATGGAGATCAATTAATTTTAATAAACTGCCGATGCCCGGTGTATGAACTTCGGTAGCCAGATAATCATTATCAGGTGATTGTTGAGCAATTGTGGCAGTTGTCTCGCCCATGCCCGAACCTATTTCGAGTATCTTCGGCGCATGGCGCCCAAAAATAGCATTTAGGTTAAGTATTTCTTGTTGAAAAGGAATGCTGAAATCAGAGAATAATGTTTCATAGGCTTTGCGTTGCCCGTTAGTGTATCGTCCATTACGAATTACATAGCTGCGGATAGGGATAGCAGACGACATTTTAGCCCTGAGTTAGCCAAGCCCAAGATCTGACATTACCGTGACGACATCGGCGAAATGCCATCGATAGGGGAGCTCGGGCTTGCTGAATAAAGTTTTTTCTCCATCCGGCCAGCAAGATAAGCCTCCCTTCCTGCTTCAACTGCCTTACGCATCGCTGAAGCCATCATAATAGGATCTTTTGCCATTGCTATGGCAGTATTCATTAAAACGCCATCACAACCAAGTTCCATCGCAATGGCTGCATCAGAAGCTGTTCCAACCCCAGCATCAACTAAAACTGGTACAGTAGCGCGATCGATCATAATTTGTAAATTCCATGGATTTAAAATACCCATACCCGATCCAATTAATGAAGCAAGTGGCATAATCGCAATACAGCCGACTTCTTCGAGCTGTTTTGCGACGATCGGATCATCTGACGTATAAACCATGACTTGAAAGTTTTCTTTTACAAGTGTCTGAGCAGCTTTGATTGTTTCTACAACATTGGGAAACAGTGTTTTAGAATCTCCTAGCACTTCGAGTTTCACTAAGGAGTGCCCATCCAGTAGTTCTCGTGCTAATCGCAACGTTCTGATCGCTTCTTCGGCGGTATAGCAACCAGCTGTATTGGGTAATAATGTAAATTTAGATGAAGGTAAAATATCGAGTAAGTTCGGCTCATTGGGGTTTTGACCAATATTGGTTCGACGGATTGCAACCGTAATAATTTCTGACCCGCTTGCTTCTATCGCTGCTTGCGTTTCAGAAAAGTCTTTATATTTGCCTGTACCGACTAGCAGTCGGGATTTATAGCGTTTACCCGCAATTATAAAATCATCCATAATTAACTAAGCTTTTAAAGTCATGACGTGCAGCTAATGAAAGTAAATCAGTGATAGGGTTAATGCAATTAACCACCGCCAACTGCCACAACAATCTCAAGACGATCGCCTTCTGTCACGATGTAGTTTGGAAATTTACTTCTTGGAATAATTTCACCATTATGTTCAATCGCGATGCGCTTATTCTGGAGCCCCATATTTTCAAGCAATTGCTGCAAATTGAGCGAACATTCAAATTGCTGCGGCTCACCGTTGATGATCAGTTGTATCATTTGAAATCTGACAAGTGTAAGGTAAACTTTGTGGTTTTCTAATTAAGTGATTTTAGCACGCGGGTGTAGCTCAATGGTAGAGTAGAAGCTTCCCAAGCTTAAGACGAGGGTTCGATTCCCTTCACCCGCTCCATAAACCTGTTTATTTAGGATTTGATCAGCGACCGATTGGGAAAGTTAGGTGCAGTAAATACGCTATAATGTAACCATGTAAATCTTGGATCTTTTCATGAAACGTAAGATCAGTGGGCTGCTTGTTTTTTTCTGGACAGTAGCCCTATTAATAATAAGCCATGCTGTATTGGGTGATAATAAAACACCTCAACCCGAATCAAAACTCATTCTTGGTTGGGTAGAATTTGTTCGCCTTGAACCCTGGGGCATGAAAATGCGCGCTCGTATTGATACCGGTGCCAATACATCTTCGATGAGTGCGCGTGATATTAATCAGTTCAAAAAAGGAAGCGAGGACTGGGTTAAATTTGTGCTGGATTTTAAAGTAGATAAAGGCAAGCCCAATCGCTCGGTAGAGATTGAACGACCTATCGTACGTATCGTTAAAATTAAGCAACATCAAGACATATTACAAGAACGCCTTGTCGTAAATATGGATATTTGTATTGCCAACCAAGTCCATAATATCGAGTTTAATTTGATCGATCGGCGTGGACTGAATTACCCAGTCCTTTTAGGGCGCAGGGCCCTAGAAAGTTTAGCACTGGTTGACCCAGCGCGGACTTTTATTGAAAAAGCTGATTGTGGTCACGTCAAGAAAAAAAAGAAAAAAGTAGACACACCACCCGGCTCAACTAACCTTGAATGAGACAACTGCACTTATTGTTCTTAACTTTACTACTGTGCTCTATCGGGTTAGGGCTGGCAGTCTATAAAGTCAATACCTTAGGTTTGCCGCTAACGGCTTCCAAGCAAACCGAAGTTTGGAATGTAGAGGCGCGTATCAGCTTTAAAGCCAAACCAGATAGTGGAGTTAAAGTTAGCTTACCCCTTCCCTTAAATACTTCAGGTTACACTATCCTCAATGAAGACTTTGTGGGCGCTAATTATGGGCTGGCAACCGAGCAAGATGAAGGTGGACGCGTTGCATTGTGGGCGAAGAGACGTGCACAAGGCAAACAGCTATTATTTTACCGCGCAGTGATATTTGAGAATGACGAGAAAGTAGCTGATTCCAGTAAGATTCCAAGCTATCCTACTGTTCCAGATTACCCCGAACATTTCTTACCCGTCATTCAGGGTTTATTAGATAAATCGCGTCAGCAATCAGCAGATACCATTTCATTTGCGCAACAAGTCATTCAGCAGCTTAATGCCACAGCGCCTGCTCCGGAGCTAAAGTTACTTATTGAACACATCAACACATCTAAGAATTTGGCGAAGGAAATCAGTTGGATTTTAGCAGGTGCCAGAATTCCAGCTCGCATTATCCAAGGGCTTCGTCTACATGATGGTAAGCGTTATAGCGAACTGGAAACCTGGGTGCAAGTGCATGATGGTAAGCAATGGCGTACGCTTAATACCAAAGATGGGCAAGAAGGTCTGCCTGCTAATTTTGTTATTTGGCAAATAGGTGATCAGAAAACGTTTTCAGTTGAAGGAGGTACTGAAATCAGTTTACAATTTTCTGTTGCGAAAGCGCTCCGTGAACTGGTTGACGTTGCAGAGTCCCGTGCCATTCTAAAAGGCTCCCGCATCATGGAGTTTTCGCTATATTCTTTACCAGTACAAACTCAGAATGTTTATAAAGTCCTGTTAATGATTCCTTTAGGAGCATTTGTTGTCGTTCTCATGCGTAACCTTATTGGGATTAAAACTTTTGGTACATTTATGCCCGTCCTAATCGCACTTGCATTCAGAGAAACTGAACTTGCTTGGGGGCTCGGTTTATTTTGTTTAATTGTAGGTTTAGGTCTGCTACTGCGCGCTTATGTCGAACAGCTCAAATTATTACTCATTCCACGACTTGCTTCGGTATTAACCATGGTTGTGCTACTCATGGTAGGCACTAGCGTGGTGATGCATAAACTTGGACTTGAAATGGGCTTATCGGTAGCATTGTTTCCGATGGTGATCATGACCATGACCATTGAACGCATGTCGTTGGCCTGGGAAGAGGTGGGGCCGGTTGAAGCGTTTAAACAAGGAGCAGGTAGCTTACTAGTCGCGACTATTGGTTATTTAGTGATGAATATTGATGAATTGCAGCATTTATTATTCGTTTTTCCAGAGCTGCTGTTGGTCGTATTGGCGGCGACTATTCTATTTGGACGTTACTCCGGTTATCGATTAACGGAACTGTGGCGATTCCGTGCCTTAGCGAAACGGTAGTTACACGCAATGTTTTTAACCTGGCTAAATCTCAGGCACGCTGGGGTAATCGGCATGAACCGCCGCAATGCCGATTTTATCCTGCGCTATAATGAACGTTCACTTTACCCTTTGGTTGATGACAAACTACGCACTAAACAACTAGCAATTGCTGCTGGAATTGCAGTACCTCAACTTTACGGTGTTATCGAAATTGAACATGATATTGCTAATATTCCCAATATTGTTCGTGATTATAAGGATTTCGTTATCAAGCCCGCGCATGGTTCGGGTGGTAATGGTATCGCTGTTATCATTGGTCGCATTAATGAGCGATTCCAATACAATAATGGGAGTCTCTTAACTGAAGAAGAGCTTGAATATCACATTTCCAATATTCTAAGTGGTATGTATAGTTTGGGAGGTCAACCTGATCAAGCGTTAATCGAATATCGCGTGAAATTCGATCCTTTATTTGAATCGGTCAGTTACCGCGGTGTTCCTGATATTCGCACCATCGTTTTTCGGGGTATACCTGTTGCTTCAATGGTACGTTTACCAACACGGTTATCGGATGGGAAAGCCAATTTACACCAAGGAGCCGTGGGTGCAGGCATTGACCTTAACTCGGGCATGACTACCCGAGCGGTATGGCAAAACCGCCCAATCGATATTCACCCAGATACCGGATCGGTTATCAGTGGCCTTGCTATTCCTCACTGGAATAAATTATTAACGCTCGCTGCACAGTGCTATGAATTGGTAGGATTGGGATATCTCGGAGTCGATGTGGTATTGGATCATGAATTAGGTCCTTTGGTACTCGAACTCAATGCACGTCCGGGTTTATCGATTCAAATTGCTAATGGAAAAGGCATGGAGAAACGGTTGGAATATATTGATCACCTCAACAAAATTCCAGAAAAAGCACAGGATCGTGCTGCACTTGCTCAGTCGCTGTTTAAAGCAGAAAATTAAAATTCAGCGAATAATTGCTGAAAATTATAATAATCGCCTATTTAGGTCATTCTATGGATCCTCGTTTTATTATTTATGGCGATATCGGTGGCACAAAAACTATTCTGCGGCTGGCGAGAGTGCAGAATGACGATTTATCACTCGTTCAGGAACAACGCTATACGAGCCAAGCTTATCAACACTTAGATGAGATTATTAGTGACTTTTTAGCCAATCAACCAGATGCTGGCGCTGTAAGCAAGGCGATCTCAGTTGCCTGCTTTGCTATTGCGGGCCCGATTGTTGAACAACAAGCACGACTAACCAATCTGCCGTGGTTAATCAATGCAGCAGATCTTTCGCAGCGATTTACTATTCCCCAAGTTAAGTTAATCAATGATTTTGAGGCGACAGCGCTGGGCGTTGAGAAATTAACGCAACAGGATCTCGAAGTCCTTCAAATAGGCAAAGAGAGTAAAACTGGTATGCGCGTTGTGCTCGGGGCAGGGACTGGCATGGGAGTTGCCTGGATAGCACACATTGGGTGTCGCTATATTCCCATTCCAACTGAGGCAGGACATATTGACTTCGCGCCAACAAGCGATTTACAAATCGAATTGCTCAATTTCTTATCTACAAAATTTGGCCATGTTTCCATCGAACGAGTTCTTTCAGGTCCGGGGCTAACCAATATTTTTAACTTTTTGCAGCAGCGCGCAAATCGACTGCAGCCTTCTTCACTTCTAGAACTAGGCGAAGATGAAGGTCAATTGATTATTCAATTGGCACTAGAGCAAAGCCATGATTCAGCAATTGAATCCTTGCAGCTATTTACTGAAATCTATGGCGCATTTGCTGGAAATCTGGCTTTAGCAGGCCTATGCCGTGGTGGAGTTTACATTGCTGGCGGTATTGCGCCACGAATTATTCATTACCTAAAGATAGGACGTTTTATCCAAGCATTCCACAGCAAAGGCCGTTTCGCGGGATTAATGCACGAAATACCACTCTCGGTTATCCTAAATACTCAGGTTGGTCTCCTTGGTGCAGAGAGCGAAGCGCAGCGATTGCTACGAAATGATTTATCAGATACTAGTCGATCCTGAAATATCCACAAGCACTTGATTCTATGCAGCAAAGATCTTTCTTTTGATGAGCATAACGACCAGGAATGTTAAAATAGCATCCTATTTCTGGTCGAAATGGTGATTAAAAATG
>WBZN01000957.1_pt2 | contig 10686 bp, 10 predicted proteins | sample 5204281 | NCBI WGS metagenome assembly WBZN01 (sample SAMN12344347, study PRJNA552823) | activated sludge metagenome | biome: Activated sludge suspended growth; feature: Nitrification reactor; material: Wastewater; isolation source: activated sludge from nitrification reactor of wastewater... | reverse complement strand
CTTGACCAGCAGCTTCTCGAGGTCGACCGTGATGCTGTTGGCCTCGGCCTTGACCTTGGAGATCACGCCGCCCGCGCTCGCGAGCGAGCCGCCGCTCCGGCTGTACGGGCGGTCACCGTAGTCGGGAAACTGCAGCTTCGCGTTCAGGTCGTCGAGGACGACCGGCTCGTACAGGATCTTCATCAGGGCTGCGGTCCGCGGCCCGCGCTGGCCGGGCGTCTCTTGCAGGTAGTACGCGAGGAAGTCCGCGGTGCCGGTGGTCTTGTGGCACAGCATGAACGGGATCGCCGCCAGGTTCACGGCTGGGATCTTCACCAGGAGCGGCCCCGCGCCGTACGCGAAGCCTTTGTACGGGTCCATGCGCACGTCGTACATGTTCGCGAACGCCTTGGCGGGCACCTTCGAGACCGCGGCGATCAGCGCGGCGCTGGTCTTGGCCTGGCATCCCTCGAAGGCCTTGCGCGACTGGAACAGCGCCGCGGTGTCCATCCCTTGCGCGAGCTCGAGCAGCTTCGCGTCGGTACCGAGGGTCGTGGTCCACTCGGTGCGGGCCTTCGCGACCACGTCGAACACCTTCTTGTAGGCGTCGTCCTTCTTGAACATCGCCTCGACCTGGGCGGTGTGCTCCTTCAGGCGGGTCGGCAGGTCGAGGGTGCGGAGCCGCATCCACATCCGGTGCTCGCCCCCATGTGCGGTGTCGGCGCGGAGCTGGTCACTGAACTTTGTCGCGTCGAACTTCTCGATGTCGCCCTGGCACAGCGCCCAGGTGACGCTGGGGATCGACGTGACCGATCGTTCGCCGAGTTTGAGGCACTGGTCGATGAACGCGAACCGGCCCACCTCGGAGAGGTTTCGCTCGAGTACGTCGGCGATGTAGAACACGTCCTGGAACGGCATGTTGCCGCCGGGGCGGCGAAAGCCTTCGGTGATCGCCACGTACTGATCGAGCGGCGTGAACGCGCTGATGTCCTTGGTCGACATCTCGAGGTGCTCGGGCCGACCTCCCGCCTTCGCGAACGCGACGGCATCGGCCCAATCGGCGTCGACCATGTTGAGCTTCTTCGACCAGGCTTGGCGCGACTTCTCGATCTCGGCGGCCCCTGCCGTCGCCTCGGGCGTCGGCGTGCACACGGCCTTGGCGAACGTGACGATCACGTCGCTCGGATCCTTGGCCGACAGGTCTTTCAGATCGTAGCGGTCCGAGCCCAGCGACGCATCCTTGCACCAAGCCGGCACACCGGCGAGCGCCGCGCCGCCCTGACTGATCGCGATGACTCCACCCAGTGCGACTGCGATACGCTTGTTCATATGAGACCTCCTCAGACCGTGATGTGCTCGTGCAAGGCGTGATCGCTAGATGATCACGGCCTCCCTCGTGAGTCGGTCACGCTAGCGAGGCCCCAATGCGAGCGTCAACCCTCGGAGCCGACTTCGAGCGATACGCGAAGCGCGTAGCGCTCCTTCCGCTGCGTAGTCCACCCTGTGAACGGGGACCACACGCGCATACTTCTCGGATCTCTACGAGTTTGCACACACCGGCACCACGGACCCGCGTGTGCATCGCATATCGAATCGTGGGTCGCGCAGCCTATGATGTGGATCTCGACGTTTGTCGAGGCTGTTAGACAACGTTCCACATTGGGGGGGAGTGAACAGATGACGGGATGCACATGGTCACGTGGGGTTCGTGTTTGTGCTGCGCTCTTGCTCGCTTCGGGATGCACCGACGATCTGAGCGCCGGCGGCGATGAGATGACGGCGACCGCGTCGCAGGAGGTCGGGACGAATACGCAGGGCGTGAAGACCGAGACGATCTGCTTCACGGCGCACAATCCGGGCGATCCGGGCGCGATTCCGCTGACGGGCACGCGGTTCAGCAAGCGCAGCTTTCATGCGATGCGGCCAGACGACCGGGTGATCCTCCTGCTCCACGGCGCCGTCGAGACGCGCGAGATCTTCGACGGCGGCAAGGCAGGAATCGGCGCCGTCGGCTCGTTTGCCCGCCTGCTCGCAAAGCAGGGCTACATCGTCGTGACCGTCGACCGTGCGGGCTATGGCGAGAGCCCGTACGTGCGCGGACCCGGCGCTGGGTTTGGACTCACGTTCAACAGCTACGTCGAGATGACGCACGAGATCATCACGCAGCTCCACGCCGGTACGTATACGAAGAAAACCGGTGGAAGCTGCGGTACGGGGCCGGTGGTCGGAGTCGCTTCGGAGAGCGTGATCCTCGGCGGCCACAGCATCGGTGGTGGCGAGGTCATGCTCTACGCGTCGCGCTACCACGACATCGACGCCATGGTCTCGTTCGGGTGGAATAACACCGGTGCCGCGTCGATTCCGACGGGGTTCTTCGTGAACTGGATCGTGCCGCAGTTCCAGCAGGGGAAGGACTACGTGACGTTCTTCCCTCCGGGACCCACCCAGGTGTCGAGCGCCTGCGTGCTCGGCCTGTTCTCGCAACCACTGGCCGACACGGCCGTCTGTCCTACCGTCGTGAATCTCGAGTGCGCCAACGCCAACCTCGGCACCTCGCCGAGCGGCGAGCTCGCCGGCTCGAACGCGCTCCGGCAAGCAAACCTCGCGGCGCTCGGTGGAGTCGGTCCGACACCGGCGCTCCTCACCTTCGGAGACCTCGATACGATGGTTGCCGGCGCCCACAATCCCGCCGGTGACCCCGACTACTCGGGTCAAGAGGTCGCGCTCTGGCAGCAGAGCTGCAACTGTGACATCAGCTCGTACACGCAACCCCGTGCCGGCCACGCGATGTTCTACCCCGACACGATGCCGCGGCTCGCCGACAAGGTCGTGAGCTGGCTCGCCAGTCGGGGGCTCGACCCTCGCTGAGCGACCGACCGCGCGTGGAGGCGGTCGGCTCGCGCTGCGGTCGCCCTTTTCAGTGTGACTGTAATCGTGTTATCCGAATCGAATACGGGTAGGAGGTGCGATGGCGGAGACACGTACGGCTCAGATCGAATTGCACCCGTCCGGGTGCGTGATCGTTCGGGCTCTCGGGATCGCTCAGACCGTGGACGATGCGCACGAGAACATGGCCGTCGCGATCGAGCTCGGCGGCGGGCCACGCAGATATCCGTTGCTCGTCGACATCAAGCGGACCGCTCCGCTCGCTTCCGAGGTGCGCCACTACTACGTCGGCGGGGCGCTCAGGGACAACTTCACCGCCGTCGGGTTGCTCGTCGAGCCCTCGCCGATGGGCCGGATGATGGGGAACGTATTCTTCCGGATGATCGAAGCCGCGAACAGCGCCTGCGCGGATGCGTCTCCGACGGAGGTCTTCGAAGACGAGGACTGCGCGCTCGCGTGGCTCACGTCGAGGAGGCGATGAGCGGCTTTTCGAGCGAGCGCGTGGACAGCTTGCTCCAGGCGCTGGAGCAGATCGCCGGCGGTGATCTCGACCGGCGTATCCAGCTGACGGTCGGGCATGATGAGCTGGACGCGATCGCGCATGCGATCAACGTGCTCGTCGGCGAGCTGCAGATCGTGACGACCGGGCTTCGCCGCGCCAAGGAGGAGGCCGAAGCTGCGAGCCTCGCCAAGACGATGTTCCTGCGCAACGTCAGCCACGAGATCCGCACGCCGCTGACCGTCGTGCTGGGAATGTCGGACCTGATCGCGTCGCAGAACATTCCCAGGATCCGCGTCGAGCAGTTTCGCGAGCGCATCTTCGCGAACGGGCGCGCGCTCGTCGGACTTCTCGATGATCTGCTCGACCTGGCCAAGGTGGAGGCGGAACAGATCGACTTCGATCTCGAGCCAGTGCACGTGGCACGTCTCGCGGCGGAGGTCATCGCGAGCTTCGAGCCCGACGCCACACGCAAGGGCCTCGCGCTGGTCCTGGACTGCGGCACCGCGGAGCCCGCGCGGGTGCTCGCCGACGAGAGGCGCGTGCGGCAGATCTTGATGAACATCATCGGGAATGCCATCAAGTTCACCGAGCGCGGCCAGGTCGCGGTTCGCATCGCGCGATCGGGTGATACGAGGCAGGTCCTGGTCGACATCGCCGACACGGGGATCGGCATGACCGCGGCGCAGACACGCGTGCTATTCGAACCGTTCATGCAGGCCGACGCCACCATCGCGCGCCGCTACGGCGGCAGCGGGCTCGGTCTGGCGATCTCCAGGCGGTTCACGCAAGGCATGGGCGGAACCCTCGACGTCGTCGCGAGCGGCCCGGGAATCGGCACGACGTTTCGCCTCGCCTTGCCCGCGACGACAGCGGACGCGAGCCGGACCCCGGGCGTCCCGAGCGCGGTGCTGCACGAGCACCCTCACCTGCGGGCCGTGCGCGTCCTCGTCGTGGAGGACCATGACGACGTGCGAGCAACTACCGTCGAGCTCCTGCGCCGCGCGGGCGCGATCGTGAGCGAGGCATCGGACGGCCTGGAGGGGATCGATGCTGCGCAGCGTGCCGCGTTCGACGCGATCCTGATGGATGTACGAATGCCAAAGCTGGACGGGATCGAGGCCACGCGCCGGCTGCGCGGCAGCGGCCTTGCGATACCGATCATCGCCCTCACCGCGGACGCAGTCCCCGAGCAGCGGATCGAGTGCGCCAGCGCCGGCTGCAGCGGTTACTTGTCCAAGCCGCTCGATGTCGCGCAGCTCATCCCGCTGCTGGGTGATCTCGTCAGCCCCAAATGAGCGCGCGAGCTGCCATCCGACGCACGTCCATCAGGGGGCGGGCTCGTCGAGAAGATCCTCGACGAGCATCCACGTCTGCGCGTACGTCCGCGGCGTGATGCGCAGCGCGGCGAGGGCTGCGACGATCGCGATCGCCATCGCGAACCACCAGCCGTGGGCGAGCGGGTTCGCCGCACCGGCCGCGAGGCCCGCGAGCACGACGACCACGCTGGTGCCGAGCGCGAGTCCGACCTGGCGCGACATGTTGACGACCGCGCTTCCCGTCGACGCGCGCTCCGGCGGCAACACCACCGTGGCGGCGGCAAAGATCGATGGAAACGTCAGCCCGACGCCGATGCCGCCGACCATCCACGCGGGGAGCGTGCCGGTCAGGTAGGAGTCCTGGCCGATCGTGAGGAACAGCAGCGCGCTGATCGCGATCGTCGCGCAGCCGAGCGCCGCGACCACGCCGATCCGCATCGTCGTCGCGAGCCGCTGTCCGATCAACGCGAACACCGGCACCATCAACGGCCCTGGGACGATCGCGAACCCGGTCTTCATGGTCGACCAGCGCCAGCCCTCCTGCATCAGCAGGACGATCGAGACGAGCTGGATCGCGAACGCGGCGGAGATCAGCAGCATCGCCACGTTCGACCAGGCGAACTCGCGCTGCCGGAGCATCGTCATGTCGACGATCGGATTGGGATGCCGCGCCGATCGCCGGATGAATACCGCGAAGCCAGCCACGGCGACCGCCCAGCACACGCTGGTGAGCGGCGCGTGCCAGCCGCGCGCGGGAACCTCGACCAGCCCGAGGACCAGGGCGCCGATCGCGATCGCCAGGATCGCTCCGCCGAGCAGGTCGGGCCAGCGGCCGGTCGGTTCGCGCGGCGTCGCCGGAACCAGCCGCATCGTCGCGATCATCGCCGCGATGCCGATCGGCACGTTGACGAGGAAGATCCATCGCCACGACCAGCCGATCAAGAGCCCACCGACGACCGGACCCGCCGCGCCGGCCAGCGCGCCGCTCGCCGTCCAGATGCGAACCGATCGCGAACGGGTCGCCTCCGGCAACACCGTCAGCACGAGCCCGAGGCTCGCGGGTGTGAGCAGCGCACCGCCGGCTGCCTGGAGGCCGCGAAACACCACGAGCGACCACAGATCGGGTGCCGAAGCGCACGCGATGCTCGCGATCGTGAACAGCGCCAGGCCCGCGAGGAAGCCCTGCTTCTTGCCGAACCGGTCGGCGAGTCGGCCCGCGGGCACGAGCAGCGCTCCGTAGATGATGGTGTAACCGTTCAGGATCCACGACAGGTTGGCGAGCGAGCGATCGCCGTAGTCGCTGCCGATGCTCGTCATCGCGACGTTGACGATGAACATGTCGAGCGCGGCCATGAACACGGCCGTACACAGCACGATCAGGGTCGCCCTCGGTCGCACGGCGATCGCGGTCGCAGCGCGCGAGGGCAGGGTGAGCGGGGACGGAGTGGCCATAGAAGCTCGTGCGGTCATGACAACCTCAGGCGCGCACGGATGGCGCGTTTCGATGCGCCGAGGATCCGGTCGGAGCGCTCGACATCCGGTTCAGCACGCGCGAGTGAGAGCGCGCCGACGAGCTCGGTCAGCACCGAACAGGCGAGGAGCTCCGCGTCGGCAGGGGACCGCGCCTCGTCGAGCAGCTGGAGGTGCGCGGTCAGCTGCTCGATGATCCACCAGCGCCCGGCGGCGAACGCATGGCGCGACGCGGCGGTCAGCCGGGGGATCTCACCGGCGAGGGCCGGCATCGGGCATCCGGTGCCGCGCGCATCGCGATGCTCGGCCGAGAGATAGAAGTCGAGATACGCATCGAGGCCGGCGGCCGGAGTGCGACCGTCCATCGAGCGGGCCCAGCGCAGGCGCGATCCGGAAAACATCTCGCCGATCGCCGCCGCCACCAGCGCGTCCTTGGACTTGAAGTGCGCGTAGAAGCCACCGTGAGTCAAGCCTGCCGCCTTCATCACGTCTGCCACCGCAACGCCGCTGGAGCCGTGGGCGCGGATTTGCTTCGCAGCGACGGCGAGCAGCTTCGCGCGCGTCTCCTGCTTGTGGTCCGGCGAGTAGCGCATGGTTTATATGATAGTCATCATATAAACAACCGCAAGAGATTTCCTATGGCATCGCCGTTGCGGGGGATGCCATCGAGCCGCTGGATACGCTCGAGCAGTTGCGAGCCCTCTACAAGCTCATGCTCTACCTGCGTATGTCCCAACCGGTCGGGACGCGTGCCACATCCGCACCGGGTTGATGCTCACCGTAGGACGGCGTGTTAGCCGCGGCCGTAGACCGGCACGAGCGCGCCCGATGTCAGCGTGTTCTCCGGCGACGCGAGGAACCCGATCGCCTCGGCGATCTCGGCAGGCGTTGGCCAGCTCGCATGATCTGCCGCCGGCATCGCCGCGCGGTTGGCCGGCGTGTCGATGATCGATGGCAGGACCGCGTTGACGAGGATGCCGTCTCCGAGCACCTCGGCGGCGAGCGCCTGGGTCAGCGCGGCGACGCCCGCCTTCGCGGTGAGATAGGCCGCCATCCCGGGCACGGGAGAGGCGACCACGCGCGCCGCGACGTTGACGATCCGTCCGCCCCCCGCGCGACGCATCGACTTCACCGCCTCGCGGCACGACAGGAAGCAGGTCACCAGGTTCATCCGCCACTGCGTCTCGAGCTCTGCGAACGACGTCTCGGTGAACGGCTTCATCGCGAACCCCCCCGCGAGGTGGATCGACGCCCACAGCGGCGGCAGCGTCGCGTAGTACGCGACCGCCTGCGGTTCGTCGTCGAGCCGGACGTCCTTGATATCCGGGACGTGCACGGTGGCGCCGCGCTCGCGCAGCTTCGCGACGACCCCTCCGCCGAGCGCGCCTCCGCCGCCGGTGACGACGACGTGCTTGCCCTGCATGACTAGAGGATCCCGCCGGACGCGGTGATGACGGGGCAGGCCCGGTCCGCGACCACGGCCACCGCCGAGACAAGAACGGAACGCAGAATAGTCTTCATGGCGGAGCTCCTCTCGAGGTCGCGCGGACAATACCTACGGTCCCAGTCGAGCAGAAGCGTTTTGTGGGGCGGGCGGCCGGGAGGTCGGGAAGGGGCTTGCCGCCGCACGTGCTCGACGATACGAAGGCCACATGGGCGCACAGTGGAAGACCGCCGGGAAGATCGTTGCCGCCAACGCCAAGGGCAAGGTGTTCAGCAAGCTGGCGAAGGAGATCATGATCGCCGCGCGTGGCGGCGCTGATCCGGCGATGAACGCGCGCCTGCGGGCGGCGGTCGAGTCTGCGAAGAAGGCGTCGATGCCACGCGACACGCTCGAGCGCGCCATCAAGAAGGGCGCCGGCCTGCTCGATGAGCCCGCCAACTACGAGACGGTGACCTACGAGGGGTTCGCCCCCCATCGCGTGCCGGTGATCGTCGAGTGCCTCACCGATAACAAGAACCGGACCGGGCCGAACATTCGCTCGCACTTCCGCAAGGGCCAGCTCGGGACGACCGGGACCGTGTCGTGGGACTTCTCCCACGTCGGCCTGGTCGACGCGACGGCTCCGGAGGGCGCCGATCCCGAGGAGGCCGCGATCGAGTCAGGCGCGCAGGACTTCGAGCCCGACGGCGATGGCGCGATCCGGTTCTACACGGAGCCGAGCGATCTCGACGCGGTGAGCAAGGCGCTGACCACGCTCGGCTGGACCGTCGCCACGATGCGGCTCGGCTGGCGGGCGAAGAACCCGATGAAGCTCGAGGACCCGGCGGCGCGGACCGAGGTCGAGCAGTTCCTCGCCGAGATCGATGACGATGACGATGTCCAGCACATCTACGTCGGCCTCGAGGGCTGACGGCGCGCTCGGTCACGCCTGTCGGGCGAGGCGTACGAACCGACGAGCCGCCGCCCCCGCACGAACAGCGTATCTGCTACAGACGCGTCGTGAGTGATTCGTTCCGCATGCCCGCCGAGTGGGCCCCACATTCCGCGGTCTGGACCGCCTGGCCCCACGATCCCGAGCAGTGGCCCTGCGGCCTCGAGGCACCGCGTCGCGCGCTGATGCAGATGGTCGCCGCGATCGTCGACCTCGAGGGTGGCCGTCCCCGCGGAGAACGCGTCGAGTTGCTCGTGCGCGATGCCGCCGACGAGGCCGCGGCGCGCCAGCTCCTCGGAGCCGCGGGCGCCGGCGTCACGTTTCGGCGGGCGCGCTATGGCGATATCTGGCTGCGAGACACCGGGCCGATCTTCGTCACGCGGGGTGGCGAGATCTCGGCCGCGCGGTTTCAGTTCGATGGATGGGGCGGCAAGTACATGATGGACGGCGACACCGAGGTCAGCGGGCGGGTCGCGGCCTGGGCCGGCGTGCGGGGGGCCGCCTTCGAGTTCGTGCTCGAGGGGGGCGCGATCGAGGTCGACGGTGAGGGGACCGTGCTGACGACGCGGCAGTGCCTGCTCGGCGGTGCGCGCAACCCGGGGCTCGATCAGGCAGGGCTCGAGGCGCGCCTTCGCTGGGCGCTCGGCGTCGAACAGGTCGTGTGGCTCGATCGCGGCCTGCTCAACGATCATACCGACGGGCACATCGACACGCTCGCGCGATTCGTCGCACCCGGCGTGGTCGCGTGCATGGCGCCGGCCCCGGGCGATCCCAATCGCGAGGCCCTCGAGGGCATCCTCGCGGATCTGCGCGCCGCGCGTGGTGGCGAGCTCGAGGTGGTCACGGTGCCGTCGCCCGGCGCGGTCGAGGATGCCGCGGGTAACCTGTTGCCCGCGAGCTACATGAACTTCTACATCGCGAACACCACGGTCGTGGTGCCGGTCTACGGCGTGGCGGCCGACGATGCGGCGGTCGCCGCGATCGCGAAGCTGTTCCCGGATCGTCGCACGGTGGCCCTCGACGGCAAGGCCGTCGTCGTCGGCGGCGGCGCGTTTCACTGCTCGACCCAGCAGCAACCGCGGATCTAACGCCGAGCCTGCTCGTGGTGACGAAGCCGGGCGGCTTTGCTCGCGGGCGACGTCGGCTCGCGGACCCGCTTCGCCGTCGACCGGCGAGACGCTGGTCGCGCGTGGTCGGGCAACTCCTGGACCTGTGGCGTCGCGGGCGCGCGCGGCTCGACGGAGCTCGCGGGCTGGGGCTCCGAAGGGGGCGTGGTGTGGACCTCCGAGGAGGGCACGTGCTGGAACTTCGAGGAGCTCCAGGGTTGGGACTCCGAGGAGGGCACGGCCTTGGATGGTAACGAGCCCGCCGCAAATGACCGCGGCGTCGGCGATATCGAGTAGAGCAGCGCGATCGACAGGGCGACCAGGGCGACATCGAGCAGGAGCGTCCAGCGCCGCGGACGTGGCAAGGGAGCCGCGGCCAGGGGGGCGACCTTCGACGTGTCGAGGCCGGTCCAGGGGGTCGCGACGTCGAAGAACGGGTGCGGCGCGGATGGCGGAGGGGGAGGCGGCGTCGGCGTCGGCGTCGGCGTCGAGGCCACGGGGAGCAGATCGGGCCCCCGGGAGCTGGAACTTGGTTCTGAAGCTTCGAGAGGGCGCGCGGGGAGCAGCGGACGCGAGGGTGGCGGAGGAGAGGGGAGCGGGAACGAGGCCATGGGCTCGGCCCCGAACTTGCTCGGCGTTCCGGACAGGACCATCTTCATCTGGTCCGAGGGTCGACGAACGAGGGTCCGGAGATCGTCGAGTGAGGTCGCGGCCTCGAGCTCCGCGTTGGCCAGCTCGAGCTGTCGAAGCGCGGCTCCGAGCTCCGCCATCGTGGCGAACCGGTCGCCAGGGCGCTTCGCCAGGCAGCGGTCGATGATCGCGGAGAGCTCGGCCGATACCCCTGCGGTCGTCGCCGCGGGCGGCGGAGCGCAGAACGCATGCTCTGCTTGCATCTCGCTGGTGTCTCGGCCGGCGAACGGCGGCGTCCCGGTCGCCATGAGGTAAATGATCACGCCCAGCGAGTAGATATCGGCGCGCATGTCCACGTCGCGGCTGCCCAGCGCCTGTTCGGGCGCCATGTACGCGGGGGTCCCGAGCACCACGCCCGTCGC
>WBZN01002326.1_pt1 | contig 10687 bp, 5 predicted proteins | sample 5204281 | NCBI WGS metagenome assembly WBZN01 (sample SAMN12344347, study PRJNA552823) | activated sludge metagenome | biome: Activated sludge suspended growth; feature: Nitrification reactor; material: Wastewater; isolation source: activated sludge from nitrification reactor of wastewater treatment... | reverse complement strand
GCACGTCGCCCTCGTCCACGGTGCTCGCAAAGAGCTTCAATCCGCGGGGCACCCGGGCTTCGATCGCGTACACGACGCGATAGCCCAAACGCTCCCAGCCCTCGAAGCAGCAGTGCCGCCCCTCGCCGCGTTCGTTGAACGGGCCGCAGGCGCGCAGCCGGGCCGTCGGACCCACGACCGTGCGCTCGAGACTGACCTCGCGGCGGGCGTCTGCCATCAGCTCCGGCGACTCGGCCGTGACGGTCTCGCGGACGACGAGAGCGATGTCGTCGCGATCCTCGCCGAGCACGGTCACCGCGCCGCTGTAGTTCTCGAGATCGAAGCGCGGACCCGCGGTGCCGGGCACGAAGCGCAGCCGATCCTCGAAGCTGCGGGTTTCGACCAACCCCTGGCGATCGAGACCGCTGCGGTCGTGCCCGCGGGTGACGGCCGCGACTCCCGCCGCGCACAGCAACGCGAGGTAGAACGTGCCGAGGGACAGCCAGGACAGGCGACGTCCAGCCGGCGAGCTCATCGGTTCGCGCATCGTCAGCTCCGATCTCCGAGATTGGCCTGCACCCGCTGCCGCACGGTCGGATCGAGGTTCGGGCGCGCGAGCAGCGAGCGCAGCGCCGGCGCGGCGTCGTGCCCGGAGCCGGCCGCGACCGCGTCGACGAGGGCGATTTGCACCAGCGGTGAGCGCTGCTCGTCGAAGCCGTCGAGCAGGCGTTCACGCACGTCGTGGCGACCGAGCAGCGGCTTCAGGGCGTCGATCGCCGCCAGCCGCACGTTGTCGTTGGGATCGCGGTTCGCCGCCTCGAGCAACGCCGCCAGCACACGCGGATCGCTGGCGCTCGCCTCGCGGCTGTAGCTCACGCCTTGCAGGCGGTCGGCCGCGGAGTCGTTGCGCAGCAGCGACAGCGCCACGAGATGGCTCAGCGAGCGCACTTCGTCGCGCAGGGCGTGGACCTCGTCGCCCCGGCTCTCGACCGCCGCCGGCATGGTGAGGCCGGCCGTCGCGGTGGGCGCCGCGTTCGGCGCGGGCGGCGTCACGGCCTGGGACAGCGCGGGCGCCGTCGGCACGACGGCGGTGGGCGCGGCGGCGACGGTGACCGCCGGCGCCGCCGGACGCAGTCGCGAGCCGATCGCGACGCCCAGCACCAAGAGGGCCAGCGCGGTGGCAAACTGCAGGGCCGGCCGCTCTGGCCAGAGTGCGGCGAACAGGCGGTTCAGACGCTCGCCGAGCGGTACGCGCTGGAGGTCGCGTTCGGCCTGGTGCAGCCGGGCGTAGAAGCTCGTGCGCAAGGCCTCGCTCGGCATCTCGTCGGCGAGCAGCGCCATGTCTTCCCAAGTGCGCTCCAAAGTCGCCACCTCGAGACCGCAGGACGTGCACGACGCGAGGTGGGTCTGAATGTGGAGATTCTCGTCGGCGAGGAGCGCGCCCGCCAGGTAGTCCGGAAGCAGATCGCGCAGCCGGTCGCAGCTCATGGCTGGCATCGCGGCGACCTTCTTGCTGTCCTTCGTGTTGTCCTTCATAGAGGAGCCTCTCCGGTGCCCGCCCCGGCAAACTCGCCGTGGTAGGCATCCCGCAAGTCCTTGATCGCCCGGTGCACCCGCAGCTTTACGGCCCCGACGCTGCAGCCCAGCAGCTCGGCGATCTGTTCGTACTTAAGGCTCTGGTACCGGCTGAGCACCAGCACTTCCCGCTTCTCGGGCGGCAGGGACTGGAGCGCCCGCCGCATGCGCCGGCTCGCCTCGTCGCGCTCCAGGGTCTCGGGAGCGAGGGGCTGGACGTCCGGCTGCTCGGGTGGATCCTCCGGGGCCTGCACGTCGCGCCCGTGCTTGCGGTAGTGGTCCGCTGAGACGTTCCTCGCCAGCTGGTACATCCAGGGCAGGAAGTCGCCGTCGTCGCGGAAGTTGTTGCGGTACTTCAACATGCGGAAGAACACCTCCTGCACCAGATCCTCTGCGTTGCCGGCCGGAGCCCCCAGCCGGCGGAAGAGGTTGAACAGGCGGCCATGGTGGCGTTCGAACAAGACCCCCAGCCGGGAAACGTCCCCGTCGCGCACCGCGCACATGAGCGCGGTGTCCGGCGTCTGGACCGGGCCCGGGCTGCCGGGCGTCTGAGGGTTCGTTTGCATGCGTCGTTCGTCCTCGTCCATGGTTCTCAACCCGGGTGCCGGAGAAAGGTTACTGCAGCGAGGCCCGGCTGGACGGTAGGCCGGGCCACCGCCGGGCGCAGTAGACTGCCCCGCCATGGCCGATTCCAAGCTCCCGGGCCGCGTCCCTGCCGCCACCGAGGCGTCCGACGGCCTCGCCGAACCTCGGCCGCTCAACCCGGGCCGCGACCTCGGCTTCGGCTCGGTGGTGGCGCGGCAGGCGCGCGGACGGTTCCTGAATCGCGACGGCACCTTCAACGTGCACCGCGACGGCCTGGGCTTCCTCAAGTCGCTCAGCCTCTATCACCAGTTGCTCACCGTCACTTGGTCGCAGTTCCTGGTCTTCCTGTCGATCGGCTACCTGCTGGTGAACCTGCTGTTCGCCAGCGGCTACTACCTCTGCGGGCCCGAGGCCTTTGCCGGCATGCACTCCGGCTTCCCCGGGGGCCGGTTCGTCGAGTGCTACTTCTTCAGCGTGCAGACCTTCGCCACCATCGGCTACGGCGCCATCAGCCCGGTCAGCCTGCCGGCGAACCTGCTGGTGGTGCTCGAGTCGGTCACCGGTCTGCTGTTGGTGGCGCTCGGCACCGGCATCTCGTTCGCGCGGTTCTCGCGCCCGAACGCCAAGATCCTGTTCAGCGAGCGTGCACTCATCGGCCCGTACCGGGACATCACGGCATTCGAATTCCGGATCGTCAACGGTCGCAAGAACGAGATGATCGAGCTCCAGGCCAAGGTGCTGCTCAGTCGGCGGCTGCCCAGTGGCGACCGTGAATTCAAGCAGCTGTCGCTCGAGCGCGACGTCGTGCCGTTCTTTCCCCTGAGCTGGACGATCGTGCACCCGATCGACGAGAACAGTCCGCTCTGGGCCGTCACGGAAGCGCAGCTCCTGGAACAGGAAGCGGAGTTTCTGATCCTCCTCCAGGGGATCGACGAGACCTTCTCTCAGACCGTGCATACCCGCTCCTCCTACAAGGCGCACGAGGTCGACTGGGGCGTGAACTTCGTGAGCATCTACAACCCGCCGGCCCGCGACGGCAGCCTGAGCATCGATATCGGGCGACTGAGCGACGTCGAACGTCGCTAGGAGGCGGCCGAAAGGCCGCCATCCGCCCCTTCCTCGCCCTCGCGAGCCGGTGGTCCCAACTCGCTAGGCGCCGCCGCCCGGGCATGTCACGATGCCTTTGCGCCATATCCGAGGCGCTCGCCCGGAAGGGGTGCTCCATGAAACGACCTGCGGTCATCCTTACTCTCTTATTGGCCTTCATCGGCCTCACACCGCTCTTCGCTCAGGGCAACAATCCGCTGCCGCTCGGCGGCGAGCTCGATCTTTCGAGCGACGCCGCGCAGGCGTCCTCGCCGGCCGTCGCTGACGACGCCTACGGCCGATTCCTGGTGACGTGGCGCACCCAGTCCGCTGGCGGCGACTCGGTTCGCGCCCGCATCGTGCGGCGCGCGGGCGCTGTCACGGAGGCCCAGCCCGAGTTCACCGTCAAGCCCGTCGTGGCAGGCGTCACGGTGTCCGCGCCAAGCGTAGCGATGGATTCCGCCGGCCGCGCAACGATCGTGTGGGGCGAAGCTCGCGCGACGGAAACCTGTGTCCGCACCGCCCGCTACGACCCCATCGGACGCCTCCTTCCAACGCTCACGCTCGCGGCGTGCACACCGGCTTCTGGTGCCGCGCTCGTGGCACCGCAGGTCGCCGCCGGCGCCAACGTCGGGGGCGAGGTCGCCCTCGTCTGGACGCGCCGCGCCGGCGATTCCAATCAGGCTCTGGTCTTACGCACGATCTCGCCGGCCGGCGTGCTGCGCGACACCGCGCCGGTCGAGCCGCACGCCGGTTCCGACCCGCGGCCGGGAGTCGCCGTCGGCGGCGGTCAGGTGGCCGTGGTCTGGCAGCAAGTCGAACCCGGAGTGATCTCTTTGTTCGAGCGGCGCTTCGACATTCTCGGCGCGGCGCACGGACCGCGACTTCCTCTCACCTACACCGGGAGTCTGCACCCCTCGGTCGCGGCCAGCCGCAACGGACAGATCGCCGCCCTGTGGGTGGCAAGCGACTACGACATCCTGGGGCAAATCTACCTACCCGATGGAACGAAGCGGCCGCGGGGCGGGCTCGAGCCAATGGACTTCGACGACTCGCAGCCGCCCTTCCAGGTGTTCCGGCCCGTCATCGCCTCCGATCGCGTCGGCGGCTTGGCGACGTTCTGGGAGAGCGACCGTTACGACGACGAGGCAACCGCCATCGTCGGGCGCATGTTCAACCAACTCGGCGATCAGCAGTCCCCCATCATCGTAGCCAACACCGAGGGTGCCGGAGCGCAGCACAACCCAGCCGTGTCGCTGGCCGACGATGGCCAGTTCCTGGTCGCCTGGGAAACCCCGCCCGCCGGAGCCGACACGGTGCAGCACGTCCACGCCGCGCTGTTCCGGCAACCGCACGACGACGACGCCTGCGTCTATCGCGGCGGCACGTTCCTCTGCGAGTTTCTGGGCGCCCGCTTCCTCGCCGCGCCCATTCCCTTCGGCGCCGGTCGCAGCGGCGGCGACGTGCCGCTGCTCGGCGACGTCGACGGCGACGGCCGCGCCGATCCCTGCGTGCGCCGCGGCGGCGACTTCCTGTGCAATCTCAGTCACGCCGGCGGCAAAGTGGAATGGCACGACCGCTTCGGCGCCCCCGGCGTCCCCGCCCTGCTCGGCGACGTCGACGGCAACGGCACCGCCGATCCGTGCGTGCGCAGCGGCCGCACGTTCCTCTGCGACACGAACCACAACGGTGGGAGCGCTGAGTTCGCCGACGTCTTCGGCCTGGCGGCCGACGTGCCCGTGCTCGGCGATGTCGACGGCGACGGCCGCGCCGATCCGTGCGTCTTCCGCGCCGCGATCAAGACCTTCCTCTGCGACACGCGGCACGACGGCACCCGCGGCCTGACGTTCGCGATTCCAGCGCTGCCCGGCGATCGACCGTTGCTCGGCGACGTCGACGGCGACGGTCGGGCCGACTTCTGCCTGGCGCGCGGTGCCAGGCTCTTCTGCGATGGCCGCACGCCGGCCTTCCCGTTCTCGGAACGTCTCCTCGCCTCACGGCCGAGCGACTGGTTGCTGCTCGGCAACGTCGACGGCATGTGACCGGCCAGTAGCACCCGGGAAGACGCGGCCCGGCTCCGGCCGGGCCGTTTCTGTGTCTGGGCCGCCCGACGCACGCCGTCGATCGCGCTAGGATCGCGGTGCCGCGCCTGCCGGCGCGAAACTCAGGAGAACAGCCCATGACCGCCACGTCCACGCTCGCCTCGGCGAGTCTCAAGATCCAACCGCGAATCCTGCTCGGTCCCGGGCCGTCGATCGTGCCGCCGCGCGTGCTCGCGGCCATGGGGCAGCCGGTGGTGGGCCACCTCGATCCGCAGTTCGCGGCGGTGATGGACCACACGCAGGAGCTGTTGCGCCAGGTCTTCGAGACCGCGAACCACCTGACGTTTCCGATCTCGGCGACCGGCTCGGGGGGCATGGAAGCGGCACTCTTCAACGTGCTCGAACCGGGCGACGAAGCGATCGTCGCCGTGGCCGGTTACTTCGGCAACCGCCTGCACGAGATCGCGACGCGGAGCGGCGCGCGCATCCACCGCCTCGACAAGCCCTGGGGCGAGATCTTCGAGACGCAGGAGATCGCCGACGCCCTGAAGGTCCATCCGAATGCGCGCCTGGTCGCCATCGTCCACGGCGAGACCTCGACCGGCATGCTGCAGCCGTTGCAGGAGATCGGCGCGCTTTGCCGTTCGCAGGATCGCCTGTTCCTGGTCGACGCGGTGGCGTCGCTCGGCGGCACGCCGCTGCCGGTCGACGCGTGGCAGATCGACGTCTGCTACAGCGGCAGCCAGAAGTGCCTGAGCGCGCCGCCGGGCCTCGCGCCGATCACCTTCGGACCGCGCGCCGAGGCCAAGCTGCGCGGCCGCAAGAGCAAGGTGCAGAGCTGGTACTTCGACGCCGCCGCCCTGTCGACCTACTGGACGCTCGGCGAGGGCCGCCGCGCCTATCACCACACGGCGCCGATCTCGATGGTCTACGCCCTGCACGAAGCGCTCGCCATGGCCATGGAAGAGGGCCACGCCGCGCGCTTCGAGCGCCACCGCGACGCGAGCGCCGCCTTGCACGCCGGCATGACCGAACTCGGCTTCCGCCCCTTCGGCCGCGAGGGCTACCGCATGCCGATGCTCACCGGCTTCCTGCTCCCGCCCGGCCTCGACGACGCCTCGACGCGCAAGCGCCTGCTCGACGACTACGGCATCGAGGTCGCCGCGGCGCTCGGCGAGATGAGCGGCAAGATGTGGCGCGTGGGGCTCATGGGGGCCTCGGCGACGCGGGAGAACGTCGCGGCGCTGCTCGCCGCGTTGGACGAGATCCTCGGGAGCGGTGGTGCGGGAGCGAAGGCGGGAGCGAACGTCAGCGCATAATCGCACCTCACCTGCGGGGGTACCTCGTCACCCAAAGAAACGCAGCATGATCCTCGACAGAAACGCTGCACTCACACTCGCAGCTCTCGTCGCGCTGTCAGTGGAGGGCTGTTCTGGCCGCCCGTCGCCCTCTGCCCACGCAGTAGTATCCAGCGCAGAAGCTGCTGAGATCCTGCAACTTGCTGGCTCCTCGCGAAAGCCGGCCGAGATCGCGCTGGCAACGGATATCTTGACCGGTGCGCTGAGCCACGATTACCAGTACTCCTCCGACGCGAGACAGGCGGCCTTCACATATATCCAAGACGCGCGACCGGATGGCGCGGAGCGCTTGGTCCGGCGAGTCGCGAGCCTCCAAGCTGACCCGCGCATCGGATGGAAACAGGGCAGCGATGTGATCTTAATCAGTGACGCACTCTTTGCCCTAGCCTTCTGGCGGGACAGAGACGCTGTGCGGCTCAACCGAGCGCGGCTGCACGATCCCTAGTTGCAAGCCTTCGCAATACGGAATTTGAACGACCTTCACGATTGGGCATCTACGCGCCGCATCGAACACAGTCTTCGTGCAACACCAGTAATAGAGGAGCGTTGCATAGACCTAGCTGCTCTCCTCGCCTTCCTGGCGCACTCTCCCAGAACCTCTGAAACGGTATGCGCTGATTTGCGGCGACTCGACCAAGAGTTCGGCATGCGCTACAAGGACCCGAGCCTGGACTCTTTCTGTGATCGAGCCGGAGAGTCCGCAAGGATCCTGCGCGACCGTCTCCGCTGCACCGTGCCCCCCTAGCCCAATCGAAACAATCCCCTCGCCCCAGTCGAAGGGCCACGGCTAGGGATCCCCCTTCGATCTCGTGCTGCGCCGCTCTCTTCTGGCAGGCCGGGCAGCCACGAACGGAATCGGACATCCGCCCGCGCCGCCTTCCTCGCCAGAAACCGGGATTTCGGCCTCCCAGCCCCATTTCTCCTCAGCCCCCATTGGAAACCCCCACGAGCGGCCCATCCCAAAGGCACCCCCCGATCCCTGAAGATGGTGTTATGACATTGAGCAAGTCGCCCGACCGTCAGGGTAAGGCTCTGTTTCCACGCTTTCTAGTGAGGACGTCCGCTATGCAAACAGTTCGTCGCAGCGCTGCGCTGGCCCTTCTTCTTTGCGGCTTTGCACGCTTGTCTCTCGCGCAAGGCACCGCCTGTGGAGGGGTCCTTGGTACCTTGGCGCCTCCGTCCGCCACACCACCTCAGGCGCTGTGGGATCAGTTGCAGCCGGCCGGAACGATCTGGAACTCCTCGAACTACACCGGCAATCAGACCTTGAACTCAAGCTTGCCTGCGGTCAGCAGCGTAGATATCGAAGGCAACGTTCTCTTCGCCTCGTACTGGGCCGGATTCGCTCTGTTCGATCTCAGTGGCGGTCCGCTGCCGCCGATCGATCCCAACACCGGCCGGAGTGTCACGCTGTCGATGATCGACGGCTGGCGCGGCGATTTCAGTCCCGGGCTCTTCGGGCCGCTGCGCTACGCCGAAATCGATCAATTCTCGTACGCGATCGACGCGCCCGAAGGCGACCCCAGCATCTTCGGTCTCGGCGGCCTCGAACCCAACAGCACCTCGGTCTGGGACAGCAGCAATCCACGCTCACCGCGCATCCTTTTCCAGGACGCCAACAGCGGTGACGTGCAGCAGGTGTACTCGACGACGATCGGCGGCCAGGCGTACACGTTCGCCGCCTCGACCAAAGGAACCTTCATCTACAACATGAGCGCCGCACGCGCGCTCGGCAGCACGTGCATCTGGGACCGTGCCGCGCACGGCAACGCCAATCCAGCGTGCGGGAGCGTGTTCGTCGGCAAGCTCGGCACGTATCCCAGCACCTACATTCATGGCTTCAAGTACGCCGGCAAGAGTTACGTGGTCCGCTCCTCGGGCGGCGCCTCGGCCAACACCAACCCGGCCAAGATGCTCGAGATCTTCGACGTGACCAATCCCATTGCGCCGGTGCCGGTGACCGCGCAGGCATTTCCGGGAGCGTTCACGAGCGGGGTGGCGTTGTGGTCCACGGGCTCCAACGCGTACCTCGCGGTTCGGCGGCCCTTCATTCCCAGACAGCAAGAGGCGTCAGTGTCGATCTTCGACATCTCGTCGTGCCTCGGCTCGGCAAGCTGTGGCGCGCTGACGTCGCCGATTGAAGTGATTGCGATCCCCAACGAAGGCTCGAACAATTGGGAGAGTCTGACCGTATCGTTCAGCGGCTCCCGGCCCATGCTTTTCGCCGGCAACTTCGCCCTGTGCCATGCGCCCGATAACGTGGTGCCTCCGGGTACACAGACGGAGTTTCTCTGGGACATGAGCACGCCGACCAATCCCGTCGATGTTTCGCCGCAAACTGTCGTGGGCGGCAGGAACTACTGGGAGTGGTACTACCCGACCTCGACCACGGCCGGTCCGGCCGGCGTGTCCACCGGCGGCGCCTACCAAGCCGCCCCGCGCAGCGGCATCTTCAAGGGTCAGTATTTCTATCGCGCGGATCACACGATCTTCGACGTGCACAAGTTGGTGAACACCACGCCGGTGGCGCCGATCGCGGACTTCACGTGGAGCCCGTCAGTGATCTTCCCGGGCGACCCGGTCAACTTCATCGACGCCACGACAGGCACCGTAACGACCCGCACCTGGACGTTCCTGCCGGACGGCACGCCCGCTTCGAGCACCGCGACCTCGCCGAGCGGCGTGACGTTCGCGGCCTCAGGTACGAAAACGGTGTCCCTTCAAGCCTGCAACGGTCCCAGCCTCTGCAACACCCGCACCCAAAACGTCGTCGTCACCAACCCCGCCCCCGCGGTAGCGAACGTCACGTTCACGCCGCCGAACCCGCTGGTCTGCCAGCCGGTGACCTTCACGGCGAACGGCGTCGCCGGCAAGACGCCGCTCACCTACGGTTGGACGGTGACCGGTGGTGACACCGGCAGCGGCAATCCGTTCACTTGGACGACGGTCGGGAAGACCGCCGGTCAGTACACCGGCAGCGTGACGGTCCACAACGCTTTCGGACCGGACGCGAACGCCTCGGCGGTCGTCACCCTGGGGGCCCTCGGCACGCTCGCGTTCAGCGGACCGCCGACCAACGACCCGTTCAGCTTCGGCACGGTCACCTTCCACGCCAACACACAGAACGCCACCGACTGGAACTGGGACTTCGGTGATGGCCAGGGGTTCCGCGGCTACGCCGCCGGGTTCTCGACGGCCAATCCGACGTTCACGTACAGCACGACGGGCACCAAGGTCGTGCAGGTGAAGGCGAAGAACTGCATCACGGCGGAGATCACGAGCGCCACGCTCACGATTCAGATCACGCAGACGCAGCCGCTGCTCATCAACGGCTTCGTGCCCGAGGTGATCTGCAACTTCGGCGTCTGCAGCGGCACGCCGGCGAACACTCCGATCACGTTCGACATCGACGTCTCCGGCGGTCCCGACACGTTCGCCTACGACTGGGACGGCGACGGTGCGTTCGAGACCAGCGGCCCGCCGCCCAGCCTTACCTGCGATCCGCCTCCGTCGCAGGGAGCGCCGCACTGCCGTACGACGGTGCAGCACACCTACGCGACGCAGGGGATCAAGAACCCGGTGTTCAAGATCCAGCGCGGCCTGGAGTCGAAGCAGACGACGGCCTCGGTGACGATAACCGCCGCGCAGCCGCCGAGCATCAGCGTGAACGGCCCGTCGAGCGGCACCGTCGGCACGACCTACAGCTTCTCGGCGCAGGAATCCAACTGCACCGCCAACGCCAGCGGCTGGAACTGGGCCACGAGCGGCGGCACGGGCTCGAGTCACTCCAACAGCATCTCCATATCGTGGACCTCGACCGGCAGCAAGAACGTGACCGCCACCAATCCCGGCTGCGCGGGCGCCACGGGCTTGCGGGCGGTCGACATCACCTCTACCGGCGGCGGCGGTGGCGGTGGCGGCGGTGGTGGCGGCGGGACGGGTGGACTGGTCGCCAAGTTCACGATCTCGACGACGACGCCGACGCCGGGCCAGGCCGTCACGTTCGACGGCAGCACGTCGGTGGGCAGCCCGACCGCCTACAGCTGGGACTTCGGTGACGGC
>WBZN01002323.1_pt1 | contig 10692 bp, 5 predicted proteins | sample 5204281 | NCBI WGS metagenome assembly WBZN01 (sample SAMN12344347, study PRJNA552823) | activated sludge metagenome | biome: Activated sludge suspended growth; feature: Nitrification reactor; material: Wastewater; isolation source: activated sludge from nitrification reactor of wastewater treatment... | reverse complement strand
GCCCGCCGCGCCGGCCGGGCTCGCGGCGGTTCCGGCCTCGCCGTCGAACAGCAACACCCCCACGATCAGCGGCACGGCGGAGGCCAGCTCGACGGTGAAGTTGTACACGAACGCGACGTGCACGGGCGCCACGCTCGGGTCCGGGCCCGCGACCGCCGGTGGGTTCTCGATCGTCACCTCGGCGCTGGCGTCCAACGCGACGACCACGATCTATGCGACCGCGACCGACGCCGCGGGGAACATCTCCGCGTGCTCGGCGAGCAACGTGGTCTACGTCGAAGACTCGGCCGCTCCCGCAGCGCCGATGTTGACCTCGACGACCCCGGCATCCCCGGCGTCGGCCTCGACCGCTCCTTCGATCAACGGAACCGCGGAGGCAGGTGCCACGGTCCGGATCTACGCGACCTCGGACTGCTCCGGTGCCACGGCCGGCATCGGCGTCGCTGGCGGCGGCGCGTTCTCGGTGGCCGTCACCGTGGGCGCGAACTCGTCGACGACGTTCAAGGCGACCGCGACGGACGCGGCGGGCAACGCGTCGGCCTGCTCGGCCTCCTCGATCACGTACGTGCACGACAACCAGGCGCCCGCCGCCCCGACCAGCCTCGCGGTCGCGCCGGTCAGCCCCGCGAACAACAACAACCCGACCGTGAGCGGTAGCGCCGAGGCCGGCACGACCGTCACGCTGTACACCAACGCGACGTGCACCTCGGTCGCTGCGGGGAGCGGCACCGCCGGCGGCGGGACGTTCGCGATCGTGGTCCCGGGCGGGATCGTCGGGAACGACTCCGCCACGACGTTCTACGCCAAGGCGACCGACGCCGCGGGCAACGCCTCGGCGTGCTCGACGAGCAACGCGGTCTACGTCGAGGACTCCACGGCGCCCGCGGCACCCGCGATCACGTCGACCACGCCGGCATCCCCTTCGAAGTCGGTCACCACCCCGGCGATCAACGGCACCGCCGAGGCCGGCTCGACGGTGAGCTTGTACACCGCCGCGGCGTGCGGTGGTGGCGTCCTCGCGACGGGCCCGGCCACCGGCGGCGCGTTCTCGATCTCCGTGACCGTCGCCGCCAACTCGACCACGACGTTGTTCGCGCGGACGACCGACGCCGCGGGCAACCAGTCGGCGTGCTCGGCCGCCGGCTTCCTCTACGTCCACGACAGCGTCGCGCCGACCACGCCGGCCAGCCTGGCGCTCGCGCCGGCCTCGCCGGCCGATAACAACGCGCCCTCGATCACCGGCTCCGCCGAGGCCAACGCGACGATCAACGTCTACACCAACGCGGGATGCACGACGCTGTCGGCGAGCGGGACCGCGACCGCGGGCGGCGCGTTCTCGGTGCCGCTGTCGGTCGCGGACAACACCACGACGACGTTCTTCACCAAGGCGATCGATCAGGCTGGCAACGCCTCCGCGTGCTCGGCCGGGGTGACGTACATCGAGGACTCGACGACGCCCAACGTGCCCGTGGTCAGCGGCACCTCGCCGGTGTCGCCGTCGAACTCGAGCACCACGCCCACGGTCACTGGCACCGCCGAAGCAGGCGCGACGGTGACGATCTATGGCAGCTCGAGCTGCTCCGGCGGATCGCTCGGCTCGGGTCCGGCGACCGGCGGTAACTTCTCGATCGGCGTGACGGTCACCGCGAACACGGCGACTACCCTGTACGCCACGGCGACCGACAGCGCGGGTCACACCTCGGGGTGCTCGGCGACGTTCGCCACGTACATCCACGACAATATCGCCCCCGCAACCCCGGGCTCGCTCGCGACCACGCCGGGTTCGCCGTCCAACGCGACGAGCGCGACCGTGTCGGGTACCGGCGAGACCGGCGCGACGATCAACATCTACTTCACGAACAACTGCAGCGGCGGGGTCAAGGCATCGCCGGCGGCGGCCGCGGGCACCTGGACGACCGCGAGCCTGTCGTTCACGACGAACACGACGACGCCGATCACGGCCCGCGCGGTCGACGCCGCGGGCAACCAGTCGGCGTGCTCGGCGGTGCTGAACTTCACCCAGGACGCGGTCGCGCCGGCGACGCCATCGATCGCGAGCGCGTCGCCGGCCTCGCCGTCGAACGTCAACACCCCGTTCATCAACGGCACGGCGGAGGCCGGCGCGACGGTCACGCTCTACACGTCATCGGCGTGCACCACGCCGGCGTACACCGGGGTCGCGACCGGTGGCGCGTTCTCGATCCAGATCACGGTGGGTGACAACACGAGCACGAGCCTGTACGCCCGGGCGACCGACGCCGCCGGCAACTCGTCCGGCTGCACCGCCTCGGCGTTCGTCTACCTCGAGGACTCGACCGCGCCGAGCACCCCGACGATCGGCGCGACGAACCCGACCTCGCCGTCGGGCAACAACACGCCCCAGGTGCTGGGGTCCACGAGCGAACCAGGCGCGCAGATCAAGTTGTTCACGAACGCGAGCTGTACGGGCGCGTCGATCGGCAGCGGCACCTCCGGGGTGGGTGGGACGTTCTCGATCACCGCCACGGTCCCGTCGGACGTGACCACGTTCATCTTCGCCCAGGCGACCGACCCCGCGGGCAACGCCTCCGCGTGCATGGTGTCCGGCTTCCAGTATCGCGAGGACTCGACGCCACCGTCGGCGCCGAGTGGCCTCGCGATGGTCCCCAACTCGCCGGCGAACAACAACAAGCCCGACATCACCGGCACGGCCGAGAACGGCGCGATCGTGAACGTGTACGCAGGCAACAGCTGCGGCGGCGCCTCGCTCGGGTTTGACACCTCGAACGGGACGTTCTCGGCATCGACCGGCGCGCTGGCCGACAACTCGACGAACACGTTCTCGCTCCAGGCGACCGACGCGGCCGGCAACGTCTCGGCGTGCTCGGCCGCGATCACCTACATCGAGGACTCGCTCGCGAACGCGCCGATCGTGGCGACCTCGACCCCGACCTCACCGTCGGCGACCTCCACGACGCCGACGATCAACGGCACGTCCGAGGCCAACTCGACCGTCACGATCTACGCGACCCCCGCGTGCAACGGCACGGTGTACGCGACGGGCACGGCGTCGGGGACCGGCTCGTTCTCGCTCGCGGTCAACGTCAACGCCAACTCGTCCACGACGTTCTACGCGCAGATGCGCGACGTCGCGGGCAACACGTCGGCGTGTTCGTCGACCAGCGTGACGTACGTCCACGACAGCACGGGGCCGACGTTCGGCGGACCGACCTCGGCGCTCGCGACGTCGACCACGACGATCCGGGTCTCGTGGGCGAGCGCGACCGATAACTTCACGTCGGCCGCCAACATGCGCTACGACCTCTGCGCCTCCGGCACCCCGAACGGCTGCGCGGTGTTCACGGTCACCCAGACCTCGGCGGCCGGTGCGACGTTCCTCGACGTCTCCGGGCTCGGCGCGAGCCAGCGGTGGTGGTTCCGGGTCCGCGCGGTAGATCAGGTGGGCAACATCGGGACGAGCCCGGTCGAGGTCACCGACCGGACCTTCGGCGCCGGGAGCACGAGCCAGGTCGCGGCCGGCCTCCGGTTCGCGTGCGCGCTCGGTTCCAATGGTCACGTCGCGTGCTGGGGCGACAACACCTACGGTCAGCTCGGTGACGGATCGAACACCCAGCGCCTCGCTCCGACCAACGTCACCGGCCTCGTGGATGTCGTCCAGATCTCCGCGGGTGGCGTCGACTCCACGGGGCACCAGCACGCGTGCGCGGTGAAGTCGAACGGCGAGGTCTGGTGCTGGGGCGCCAACCAATACGGCGAGCTCGGCAACGGCCTCGGGCCCACGCCGTCGAACGTCCCGGTCCAGGTCTCGGGCATCTCGAAGGCGACGCAGGTATCCGCCGGCGGCGTGTTCAGCTGCGCGACGCTGTCCAACGGCACGGTGAAGTGCTGGGGGCTCGGCGCACAAGGCGAGCTCGGCGACGGCCTGTCCACGAACTCGACGGTGCCGGTCACGGTCTCCGGGATCTCCTCGGCGGTCGCCGTCGAGGCGGGCTACTTCCACGCCTGCGCGCTCCTCACCGATGGCAGCGTGCGCTGCTGGGGCGCCGACGACGTCGGCCAGCTCGGCAACGGCGCGGCCGGCTCGAGCGCGACGCCGTCGACCGTCTCGCTCACGGCCGGCGAGAAGGCGAAGGCGCTCGACGTCGCCGGCTACCACGCGTGCGTGCTGATCCAGAACGGCGAGGTGCGGTGCTGGGGCGCGAACGAGGCCGGTCAGCTCGGCAACAACACGTTGGTCAATGCGATCTCGCCGGTGCCGGCCTTGCTCGGCGCCTCGAACCTCAACAACGTCATCGCGATCAGCGCGGGCGGCGACTACACCACGTCCGCCCAGCACTACGGCACGACCTGCGCGGTGCGGGCCACCGGCGTCGTGCGGTGCTGGGGCTACAACGCGTCGGGGCAGGTCGGCAACAACACCACGGCCAACGCGCTGACGTCGGCCGCGGTCACCAACGCGAGCAACGCCGCGCGTGTCAGCGTCGGCGCCGAGCACGCGTGCAGCCTCAGCGCGAGCGGCACGCTGACCTGCTGGGGCAACGGTGGCAGCGGCCGGCTCGGCAACGGCCTCACCACGAACCAGCTGATCCCGGTCGCGGTCACCAACCTGACGTCGACCGAGAGCGGGACGAACATCGAAGCCGGCGCCACGTCGACGTGCGCCCGGATGTCCAACGGAGAGATCCATTGCTGGGGCGCGAACGGCAGCGGCGAGCTCGGCAACGACGGCGCCAGCGCGCTCCCGTATCCCCTGGCCCCGGTGACCGATGGCTCGTTCATCCTCTCGAACTTCACCGACCTCGACGTCGGCGGCTACATCTCGGCCCACGCGTGCGCGGTCCGCAGCACGGGCGGGGTCATGTGCTGGGGCGCGAACGGAAGTGGCCAGCTCGGCGACAGCTCGACGACCGACCGCACGCACGCCGTGGCCGTGTCCGGCGTGGTCAACGCCGTCGCCGTGGCGACCGGCGGATCTCACTCGTGCGCGGCGATCGCGGATGGCACCGTGCAGTGCTGGGGCAGCAACGGGTACGGTCAGCTCGGCAACGGGACCACCACCGGCTCGCTCGTCCCGGTCCTGGTCACCGGCATCACGAGCGCGGTCGACGTCACCGCCGGATACCTGACGAGCTGCGCGCTGCTCGCCGACGGCACGGTGAAGTGCTGGGGCTACAACGGCAGCGGTCAGATCGGCAACGGCAACACGACCTCCCAGTCGCTACCGACCGCCGTCACCGGCTTGACGAACGCGCGGAGGCTCATCGAGTCCTGGTACACGACCTGCGCGATCTTGTACGACGGCAGCATGAAGTGCTGGGGCGCTGGTGATCGCGGCACCCTCGGCAACGGCGGCGTGGCGGGATCGTCGACGCCCGTCGTCGTCTCCGGTACCGGCGACTACGTCGTCCTCGGGGCGGGCGGCCAGCACGTGTGTGGTACGAAGCTCGGCAACAGCCTCGCGTGGTGCTGGGGCATGAACAACGACTACGGTGGCAGCGGCGGCGGCCAGGTCGGCAACAACAGCACGATCAACCAGCTCACCCCGGTGCTGGCGACGGGGCTCGATACGACGACCGACATCACCGGCGGCGACTACCACACCTGCTCGCTGCACTCCGACGGAACCGCGGAGTGCTGGGGCATGGGCAACGGCGGTCAGCTCGGAGATGGCAGCACCAGCGTCCACAACCTGCTGGTGCCGTCCACGGTGCGCTACTTCCCCTGACCCAGCGCTCGGCTGCTGTATGGACCCGAAGCGCACGGGTCACGTGTCGGCCCTCCCAGTCCGCTCGGCCAACCTCGCGAAGTCAACGCGTTCATGGCCGCGTTCGGATTGGATCCACCTTGGTCGCGACGATACGATGATGATGCCGTCGCAGATGAGCGCCGCCGCGATGCTGCCACCAGCCAAGCGGATGGGGACCGGGCCGACCGTAGCGCAGGGGAGCCAGGGCAGCGTGGCCCCTGTCAGCGTCGCCCCGAGCACGAAGCCCAGCAACCCGTCCACCGTCGTCTTGTCGAGCGTCGAGGGGGCCGGCGGCGGTCGTCGGGTCTTCCCGCGGGGATCAGAGGATCGGACCCCTAGGAATCGAAGGCGATTGCGTCTTCGACCGCGGCGCTCATGACAAAGGTTACCTGTCGGTAGAGGCTGGCGTCGTCGGCGGGCATGATCATTAGCTCGGTGACCGCGCCCTCCGTGACGCTCCACATGGCGGTGTAGGCGTCGTGGTCGAGCCCGTGCTCGGCGTCGAGGAAAGAGACCATACCCGGCTTCGCTCGAGGCGTCGGAGCGGTTCCGCGCTCTGGGTTCGAGCGCCCACCGGGCCATACTCCGATGGCGAAGTAAGGCGCGCGGCGCGGAACCGGCATCGGTTGAGACACGGCGTCGACCAGGACCGAGGGGGGGCGGTTCGAGGTGTTCGACGATGTGTGCGGTGACGCGTAGATCGTTTCCGGCGAGAACGCGCGGTAACGACACCCCGACCCGGTGCGGATGCCCGTGCTCAGCGCTGCAGGCAGCGGCCCGGCGCGATCGGCGGATCAGTCGGCCGCTGTGCCTCACGCTCGAGGATGCCGAGCCTCTCGGTGGCTTCGTCGCAGTTGCGGCGCCGCTGCTCGACCTCGAAGTCGCACAGCATGCGGTCCTTGGGATGTTGCTGCTTGCACCGCGTCACCTGTGCGGGGTCGATGCGACACGCCTGGTCCTTCCGCGCGATCGCTTCGGTTCGCTCGCCGGCGATGAACGTGGCGACCGCCTGCTGCGACTCGGCCCGCGCCTTCGCATTCTCAGCGGTGATCCGCGCCCGGATGACATCACACGTCGCCAGGTCGGCGAACGGCATCACGCGCGTGACCTTCGCCGTCGGCACCGGGCCGTCGGGTGGTGCGGGGGGCCTGCTACCGTGCAGGGTCGACTCGAGGGTGTTGTCGAGCTCGGTCTGCGGCTCGATGGTGACGAGCAGGACGGGGTCGACGCCTGGCGCACGAGGCAGCCTTGCGGTCGTGCACGCGGTCACGACCGGCGACGCAAGCCCAGGCACGCGGCGGACCTGCGCGACCTCGTTCGCGACGATCGCCTCGCACAGGGCTCGGGCGCGATCGTCGACCGCCGCGACGACGACCTCCATCCAGGAGCCACCGCCGTCGGCCACTGCAACGCGCGCGCGGATCGCCGGCGCCTCGACCGCGATCGCCGAGACGGCATGGAACAGCGGTGGAGCCGACCGCTGCGTGGTCGCCTCTCCTCCGCATCCGCACGCGAGCAGGATCACGAAGCCGAGTAGGGGACGTCGCATGTCCGCAACCTACGCCAGCGCCTGGGCCGTGCGCGAGCTCATCGGAGAAGCAGACGCCCTGCGTCGCCTGAGCGCCTGGAGCACCGGAGAAACGGTAGGCGAAATCCGAGGGTTGAGCTTCAGTTACCAAGGGGTTCGGCCGCCGTATCAACCTGTGTATACCGAAATTCTCTCCTGACAGAAATATGCTCCCATAAGAAAAATAATATAAATCAATAAATTATACAGGAGTCATTTTCTTTATTGACCTATTTTTCTTGCGGACGAATAATCAGACCAGAGAGAAAATGGAGGTAACGCTAGCCCTTCCTGAGGCGATGCACGCTTGGATTGCTTCGCGTTCCTGGCTGCGTGTTTCGCACGCTACGAGCCCGTCCATCGCGTGGGATCGCTTGTCGGTTCCGCTCGAGCTGATCCGAATCGAAAGCCATGCCGACACAGCTCAGTTGCTGGAGCGACTGTCTCGGCAACGTGGCCCCGGGCAACCTCTACCCCTTGTCACCAGCAGCTACATCCGCGCCGACCTGCGCGAGGAGCTGGAGAGGCGCGGGCTCGGCTACCTCGACCGAAGAGGGAATCTTCACCTGTCGTCGCAGGCCGGCATCGTGCATATCGAATCTGGCCCGGCTGCTCATCACGGGTTCGCAAGTGGTCCTGGACCACAGGTCGCCGGTCTCGGTGTACACGGCGTTCGCGCCGTTCAAGCTTTGCTGTCCGATGGGGATGACCAGCAGGTCACTCACCTCGCTGGCGTTGCGGAGCTCTCGCTATCGCGCACGCATTCGGTGCTGCGACTTCTCGAATCGGAAGGCCTGGTCCGTGTCACCGGAAAGGGACCGGCTACCCGCCGCCACGTGATCGACAAGTCGCGCTTGCTCGACTGGTTGGCAGCACAACCCGTCGCACGTCGTCGTGAACGACAGATGTTGGTAGCGCTCTATGCGCGCACCCCAAGCGAAGCTTGGAACCTCATCACGCAGCGACTCGATCGCGCACAGATTCCTCATGGACTCACGGGAGGTGCCGCTGCGGCTGCACTCGGAGCTGGAGCGACGAGCGTCATGGTGTCGTCCGTTCGGATATCTCCGCAGTTCAGCCTCGAGGATGCAGCCACGGCGCTCGAGTCCGAGAAAACGGAGCGGGGGGCCAACGTCAGGCTCATTCGTGACACCGGGATGCTCGGCAGTGCGCACACGATCGAGCACGACGGTGCCCGGCTCGCCCCGCAGGTACGTGTCTACTTGGACGCGTTGAGCGAGCGCCGCGGTGAGGACATTGCTCAGAACTTCAGGGAGAGAGTCCTTGGCTATTGAAGGTGGACACCTCAGCGACTACGACCCGGTGTTGAAGTCGAAGCTGCAAGGCGAGGCTGCACGCATCATCCGGGCGTTCGGCTTCGCGGGCGCGCACGTGATCATCATCGGTGGGCTGGTGCCGTCGCTCCTGGTCCCCAAGGTTGAAGTGGGGTTGGAGCCTCACATCGGAACGACCGACCTCGACCTCTGCTTGCGCGTCGCACTGGTCGAGGGCGATGTCGGAGCCTACGATCGACTAGAAAAGTGCCTGCGAGATGCCGGCTTCGAGATGGCGAGAGAAGACGGAAAGCCTCTCAGCTGGAGGTGGATTGGAGGCAAGGGGGCTCGAGTTACCGTCGAGTTCTTTTGCTCGATGGCAGAAGGGCGCGAGCCCGGCAGACTTCACCGGCCTGGAGGCGTGATCGGGGGGAACCTGTCGGCCCTGGTGCTGGCTACCGGCGGGCTCATCGATCGTGACTTCCGTACCGTCGAGCTCGAGGTCGACCTGCCTGACGGCGGCGGACGAACAAAGCAGGAGTTCCGGGTCGCGGGACCGGCAGCCTACCTGGCCGCCAAAGCAGATGCTCTCCGCAGACGGAACAAGAACAAGGACGCGTATGACCTCGTTTGGCTGGCCGAGTGCTGGCCCGGTGGGCAGACGGCGCTCGCGACCCAGATCAAGGGAAGCTCCATCTTCTCCGAGCTCACGGATACGCTCGACATCCTTCGCGAGGAGTTCGCGACTATCGACGCCGCCGGAGCCATCAAGTACGGCAGGTTCATGGCAAGCGACAGCGGCGGGCAGGACGCGGCTGCTCAGCGTGCCGCCGGCGCAGTCCGAGCACTGCTTTCGGCCCTTGCTCGACCAAGTGCGGGTTTCGGCTCATGGCGATCACCGAAACCGGCGGATGGCGATCGCTGAAACCGGGGCTGCCTGGTTGACTCCGTCGTTCGCGATCACACGGGGCCCCGTGATCCCCGGTCGTCGGCTCGGACGGGACTGGCTCATCGCGTGGATTGCCTGGTGAGCGCTTCCATCGCCGGATGGACGAGGGCGCCGCCGTGGAGCTCCCAGGCCCGCTTCGTGCCCGCCGTCTCGTAGACGAACCGGCGGAGCTTCGCGCCCGGAGCCGGATCGTCCTCGAAGCCACAGGCGAGCGGGGTCGCGCCGACCGTCGGGTCGACGAGCTCGCAGCTATCGCCGTGGCGGATCACCCAGCGATCTCGATCGGCCTCGTCGAGGATGAACTCGGTCTCGCTCGCGATCGGGATGGCCAGCGCGCCCGCGGTCCAGCTCAGGTAGATCCGGTCGCCATCGACGAACGCCGGCACGAACTGGGTCGAGCTGCCCGTCTTGAAGGCGAGCTGGCGCTCGCGCACGAACGCGAGCTCGTGCGGCGGCTCGTCGTGGCGCGTCGCGCGCTTGCCCTGGCCCGACGTGCGGGTGACCTCGAGGGCGCCGGTCGGCGCGAGCCTCCACTGGATCGCGTCGTTCCGCCCGACCGCAGGACCGAGCCAGGTTCCGGACAGCGCCGCGACCCGCGTGGCCGAGTCCTCCGGCGACAGCTTCGCGCCGAGCAGCGCGTCGCGGCGCGCGGCGCCGTCGTACAGCACGAACAACGGCTCGATCCCGCAGTCGGAGGCCCGGCCGGGCGGGTTGCGCAGGCAGGCTCGCTGGGCGTCGCTCAAGCGCCCACACGCACCGAGACCGGCGACATTGTGCGCTCGCGCTCGGGCCTGCGCTGCGGTCTCGCGGATCCCCAGCTTCGCGAGGGCCGGGGCGAGCCGCGCGTGTGCGGCGTCGAAGATCGCCACGCACTCGGCGGTGGTGTCGCGCGCCGAAGGCGCGGGCGCGATCGCCGCGTCCTCGTGGGGCGCCCGGGAACGGCCACAGGCCACGATGACGAGGAGCGCGGCGGGGCCTACACGTGTCATCAACGGCGACTCTAACGTGAGCGCGGACGCGCGTGACAACGCGGCGTTCGAATCGCGAACCTGACGAACTCTTTGGTACCATCGTGGGACGCATGCCTCGTTGCAGACAGTGCAAGAAGGACTGGCCCGAGGGAGTGACCTCCTGCCCGGATGACGGCTACTCGTTC
>WBZN01002320.1_pt1 | contig 10710 bp, 7 predicted proteins | sample 5204281 | NCBI WGS metagenome assembly WBZN01 (sample SAMN12344347, study PRJNA552823) | activated sludge metagenome | biome: Activated sludge suspended growth; feature: Nitrification reactor; material: Wastewater; isolation source: activated sludge from nitrification reactor of wastewater treatment... | reverse complement strand
CCCCACGGAGAAGATGCCGGTGCTCTTCCTGGGCCATGGCAGCCCGATGAACGCCATTGAGGACAACACCTTCGTGCAGGGCTTCCGCGAGGTGGGCAAGGGCCTGCCTCGCCCAAAGGCCATCCTGTGCATCTCCGCGCACTGGGAAACGCGCGGCACGCAGGTCACCGCCATGGCGAAGCCGCGCACCATCCACGATTTCCGTGGCTTCCCGCAAGAACTCTTCGATGTGCAATACCCTGCCCCCGGTGATCCACAACTGGCGCAGGACATCAAGCACATGGCAACCGGAACCCCGGTAAGCCTGGACCACCATTGGGGCTTGGACCACGGCGCGTGGAGCGTGATCAAGCACCTCTATCCGGCAGCCGACATCCCCGTGGTGCAGCTAAGCCTGGACTACACCAAACCACCGCAAGACCACTTCGACCTGGCCCGTGATCTGATGGCCCTGCGCCACAAGGGCGTGCTGGTCATCGGCAGCGGCAACATGGTGCACAACCTGGGCCTGGTGGCCTGGGACAAGCTGGACGGCGCACCCTACGCCTACGATTGGGCCATGGAAGCCAGCGAACGGATGAAGGCCTGCGTGGTGGGCGGCGACCCCGCGCCGTTGATCGACTTCCGCGGCCAAGGCAAGGCCTTCGACCTGGCCATCCCCACGCCGGAACACTTCCTGCCGCTGCTGTACGCCATGGCCTTGCAGGAAAAGGACGAACCCGTGGCGGTGTTCAACGACCAACCGGTAGCGGGTTCCCTGTCCATGACCTCCTTCCGCTTCGGTTGACCAGCGGCGGAAACCTGTCCGCCCCTGTATCCCGTGGGTGGGCCCGCTGCGCCGGAAAGGATAAACGCAGCTAAATAGGCCCAACGACGACCCTACTGGAGGCTGGGACATGAAGTGCATGTGCCGCGCCTTCAGCGCTCGGCGCATGGGGGCGCATGCCAGCCCGGAGCTTCGCCCCGGGCTGGCATGCTGGCGGGCCTTCAGCCCGCTGTGGTCAACTATACCATCCATGCATTCAAGACCAGCCGATCTGCTTGGGCTCATCCCCGATGACTTCTCCACGGAACAGGTTCCGTAGGCCCCGCTACCCAACCTGTTCCGCGTATCGTCCCCCGAAAACGTCGCGGCGCAATTCTTGGCCGGACTTGAATGCGTAAATGGTATTCCATGCACGGTGCAGGGCTGAAGGCCCGCCATCAAACCGGCGCATGGCGGTGCCATGCGCCGGTTTGATGCATAGGACCGCAGCGCTGAAGGCGCGGCACATGCACTGGCCAGGATCCGGTGGCCCCCTTCCCACCGCTCACTAACAGTTGCTGAATACGGAGCCCTGCATGGCAAGGAAGATGCGTTTGCCCTGGCTGCGCCGGAAAGGGCCCGCGCCCCCCCGACTATCTTCGCCACGTGAAGGAATACCTCGACTCCCTGCTGCACCATTTCCAGCTGCCGCTGCAGAACCCGGTGCTGGTCTTTTCGCTGATCCTGGCGATCATCCTGCTGGCACCGGTCCTGCTCAAGCGGCTGAACATCCCGGGCATCATCGGCCTGATCATCTCCGGGGTGGTCATCGGCCCCCACGGCCTGCACCTGCTGGACAAGAATTCGGCGATCGACCTCTTCTCCACCATCGGCCTGCTGTACATCATGTTCATCGCCGGGCTGGAGCTGGACCTCAACGAGTTCAAGGCCCACCGCAACAAGAGCCTGGTGTTCGGCCTGTTCACCTTCGCCATACCGCTGGCCGTGGGCTTTCCCGTGTGCCACTACCTGCTGGGCTATGATTTCAACGCCTCGTTCCTCACGGCCAGCATGTTCGCCACGCACACCCTGGTGGCCTACCCCATCGTAAGCCGCCTGGGCGTGTCAAAGAACCAGGCCGTGGCCATCACCGTGGGCGGAACGATCCTCACGGACACGGCGGTGCTGATCATCCTGGCGGTGATCATCGGCAAGAGCCACGGCACGCTGGACATGGACTTCTGGATCAAACTCGCGGTATCGCTCGCGCTCTTCTCGGCCATCATGTTCCTGGTGGTGCCCCGCATCGCCAAGTGGTTCTTCCGCAAGCTGGAGAATGAGAAGCACAGCCACTACATCTTCGTGCTCACCGTGGTGTTCTTCGCCGCGTTCCTGGCGGAACTGGCCGGGGTGGAGGCCATCATCGGCGCCTTCGTGGCCGGGCTGGCCCTGAACAAATTGATCCCGCACTCCTCCGCCTTGATGAACCGCGTGGAATTCATCGGCAATTCGCTCTTCATCCCGTTCTTCCTGATCAGCGTGGGCATGCTGGTGGATACGGGCGTGCTGTTCCACGGCCCCGCCGCCTTGATCGTGGCCGGCACCCTCACGGCCGTGGCCGTGCTGGGCAAGTGGCTGGCAGCCTGGCTCACCCAACAGGTCTTCCACTATTCCAAGGCCCAACGCGGCCTGATCTTCGGGCTCAGCGGCGCGCACGCCGCCGCCACCCTGGCCGTGATCCTGGTGGGCTACCGCGAAGGCATCCTGGACGACAAGATCCTCAACGGCACCATCCTGCTGATCCTGGTGACCTGCATGGTGGCCTCCTTCGCCACCGAAAAGGCCGCCAAGCGCATCGTGGTGGAAACCCCCGACGACGGCAGCGACCTGGCCCCTTCCAACCACCACGTGGCCGAGCACATCCTGGTGCCCAGCCCCACCAAGGCCAGCGCGGACAAGCTCCTGGAGTTCGCCATCTACATCAAGGACAAGCGCTCATCGGCCCCCATCACCGTGCTCACCGTGGTATCCAACGACGATGAGGCGGAGGTGAACATCCTGCGGGCCCGCAAGAAGCTGGACGAGTACGTGATCCAGGCCGCGGCCTCGGAGACCAAACTGAAGGCGATGACCACCATCGACCACAACGTGGCCGGCGGCATCGTGCGCATGTCCCGCGAGGTGATGGCCGACATCATCGTGCTCGGCTGGCCCCGCAAGTCCGGCTTCTTCGACCGCTTCCTCGGCGACAAGCTGCCGGTGATCCTGCAGAACGTGGACAAGACCGTCTTCGTGGGCCACTTCGAACAACCCCTGGTGGCCCACAAGCGCGTGGTGTGCGCGGTGCCGCCCCTGGCCGAGTTCGAGAAGGGTTTCGAACTGTGGGTGACCAAGGTGGCCCAATTGGCACAGGAACTCACCGTGCCCCTGGTGGTGCACTGCAATGCCGCCACCGGCAAAGCCGTGATGAAGACCACCGTCAACCTCAAATCCTCCGCACCCCTGTCCATCGTGCCCTTCGAGGAATGGGAGGATTTCCTGATCCTGGCGCGGAGCGTGCGCGAAACGGACGTCTTCATCCTGGTGTCCGCGCGCAAGGGCGCTGCCTCCTACGTAAACGAGCTGGACAAGGTGCCCGCCAAGATGGAGAAGTACTTCGCCACCAACAACCGCATGGTGATCTACCCCCAGCAGCACGGCGAGCACCAAGGCATCGAAGACTACTCCGACTTCAACGCGGAACCGCTCCACATCGGCATCGATGCCGTGCAGAAGCTGGGCAAGACCATCGGCAGCATCTTCAAGCGGGAAGAGGCCGAGGGAAGTGAAAAGGACCAACGTCCATGATCCACACCGGCCACACACAGGAACTGTCCATCCTGCGCCACACCGCCCACGGCCTCTTCCTGGGCGATGGCGCGGGGAACGAAGTGCTGCTGCCCAACAAATACGTGCCCGGCACATTCACCATCGGCAGCCCGGTCAGCGTGTTCGTGTACCGCGATTCGGAAGATCGCCAGGTGGCCACCACCTTGCAACCCAAGATCCTCCTCGATGGCTTCGCCTCCCTGCGCATCAGCCAAGTGGGGCAAGTGGGCGCCTTTGCCGAATGGGGCATGGAAAAGGACCTGCTCATCCCCTTCAAGGAACAACAAAAGAAGTTGGAGGAAGGGCGCTGGTACGTGGTGCGCATGGCGCTGGACGGAGAGACCGACCGGCTCTACGGCAGCACCCGCATCGAACGCTTCCTGGACAACGGCGAACTCACCGTGGCGGAACGGGATGCGGTGGACCTTCTTGTCTTCGGCCGCAGCGACCTGGGCTGGTCCGTGATCGTGAACGGCAAGCACCAGGGTTTGCTGCACGCCAGCGAGGCATTCAAGCCCATCGCCATCGGCGACCGCCTCACCGGCTTCGTGAAGCACGTACGTGCCGACAACAAGCTGGACATCACCCTGCAGGCCATCGGCTATCGCCAGTACAACGACGCCAACGCGGAGCTGCTGGTAAAGCGGCTGAAACAGAACGAAGGCTTCCTCCCCTTTACCGACAAGAGCTCGCCGGAGGACATCCACCGGATGTTCGGCATCAGCAAAAAAGCGTTCAAGCAGGCCTTGGGCGCCCTGTACAAGGCCCGCCAGGTGCGCATTGAGGAGCAGGGCATCGTGTGGGTGGGAGACCAAGCCGGGCGAGGCCACCACGGATCCTGAACACGGAGCACCCTCCCGTGCGCATCTTCGCACCATGGCCGCACCCGTGATGCCCGAGATCAAGAACCGCCGCGCGGCGTTCGATTATACCTTTCTGGACACCTTCGAGTGCGGCATCGTGCTGGTGGGCAGCGAGGTGAAAAGCCTGCGCCTGGGCGATGCCAGCATCACCGAAGCCTTCTGCACCTTCATCGGCGAAGAGCTCTACTTGCGCAACATGCGCATACAGCCCTATGAAAAGGCCAAGAACTTCGGCCATGAACCCATCCGCGACCGCAAACTGCTGCTGCACCGCAAGGAGCTGAACAAGCTGCAACGCAAGCTCAAGGACCAGGGCGTCACCGTGATCCCGGTGCGCGCCTTTTTTGCCGCCAACGGCCTGCTGAAGGTGGAGATCGCCCTGGCCAAGGGCAAGAAGACCTTCGACAAGCGCGAGAGCCTGAAGGCCAAGGACGTGAAACGAGATATGGAACGGGGCCGATGAACAGACCTCCGTGGCGGGAACAAGTGGAAACAGCGGCCAAGACCGTGCTGCCCGGCACGCCCGTGCAGCGCACCGTGCTGCTGGGCCTGTTGCTCCTGGCCGCCGCCTTGCGCCTGTGGAACTTGCCGCACATCCCGTACACCCACGACGAGATCAGCGCGCTGCTGCGGATCTTCCCGGGCCTGGTGGATACGATCCGCAAGGGCGTGGCCGTGGATGCGCACCCGCCCGGCGTACAGGTCTTTGAATGGGCCTGGACCCGGCTCTTCGGCATGGACGAAGCCGTGGTGAAGCTGCCCTTCATCCTGATGTCCCTGCTGGCCCTGCCGTTGCTCTACCGCTTTGCCTTCGCTTGGTGCGGGGGAACGGTGGCCTTGGTCAGCACGGCCTTGCTGGCCACGTTGCAGTACACGGTGATGTACGGGCAGATCGCGCGGCCTTATGCCATGGGCTTCTTCACCACGGCCCTGCTGGCCGACCAGCTCACCCGCTACGTGGGCTCGGGTTCACGCAGGGCGCTGGTGGGCATGGCCTTGGGCACCGTCCTTTCCGCTTACACGCACCACTTTGCATTGCTGCTGGCCGCTCTGATGTGTGCCACTGGCCTGTTCCTGTTGGATGCCGAAAAGCGCAAAGCCTATTTGGTCGTCTGCGGGGCCGTGCTGCTGGCCTACCTGCCCAACTTGCCGCTCTTCCTGGGGCAGCTTGGCTATGCAGGTGTGGGCAACTGGCTGGCCCCGCCCACGGCGCAATGGATCCCCGACTACCTGTGGTGGCTGGCGCACTGTTCCGTGTTGTTCGCCGCCGTATGGGCTTTGCTGCTCCTGGCTTCGGCGGCCTTGCGCATCCGCCACCGCGAGACCATTGGTCCGGTGTGGGCCATCACCTTGGTGTGGGGCCTGCTCCCGCTGGTGATCGGCTACGCCTATTCGCTCTGGCGCGCCCCCGTGCTGCAATACTCCGTGGTGCTCTTCTCCTTCCCGTACCTGCTGCTGGGCCTGCTGGCCGGACTGCGCCACCTGCGCAACGGCTGGACGCTGCCGGTGATACTGGCCACCGCTGCCGTGGCTGTGGCCACGCTCATTTCCTCCCGCCACCACTACCAGGTGTTCTACCGCTCCCCCTACGAAGCCGCCATCAAGGGCACCCTGGCTACTGCGGAACAACCGGACCGCATCGCCCTGGTGGATGCCCCGCCGGAGAAGGTCGCGTTCTACTTCCGCCATTGGCAGGTGGACACCACCGCGCTGCACTTCCACAACGTGCGCGGCATGCCCCTGGCACAAGTGGCCGCGCTGCTTCAGGCCCCCGGAACGGCTTCGGTCTTCCTGGGGCTTACCGCCGGCGCCGCGCCGGAACTCGCCGCCCTGGTGCAGGCATCGTTCCCTTTCCTGGAAGAGCGGCACGACATGGAGGAAGGTCAGACCTTCCTGTTCAGTGGCATGCCCGTGCGGAACAGGGTGGAAGACCGTCTATGGGCCCGCACCATCACGCCCGAAGCCATCGGCCATGCGGACTGGCAGGTGGATGCCGGCTTGCCCACGGACCGCGATAGCACCATGGCCATGGCCCCGCGCCGCTGGAACTTCACCGGTAGGGAATGGGGCATCCTGCTGGACCTGCCCGTGTACCAGGTGGCCCACGACGACAACGATGTGATCGAAGCCCGGATGGATGCCGCCATCGGCCAAGGCAAAGGCTTGAAGCTGGTGACCGAACTGCGTTCGGGGGAGGTGACCACCTTCTACCGCAGCCAATCCTTGTCCGAACCCCATGCACAGGGCACCTTGGTGTCGGCCATACCGCTCGCGGACCTGCCCGGGCACGGCCAAGGCCAACGCCTGCGCGTTTACGTGTGGAACGAAGGGGGAAACCCGGCGCAAGTGTCCCTGATCGAAGTCCGGGTCCGCGAAGGGAACCCGTGGCTGTACGGGCTGTTCCAGCCCTTGAAGGGAACATTGAAATACCCTTGAGGCGCTTGCCTCCAGTGCCGTTCACCCCCGCAGCGGCCGCATACCTCCGGCCCGAACGCAACAGCCCTGTGCCGGCCGGATGCAGGAATCGAGCGGCAGGCAAGCTGCATGCCCCGCCCGGATCCCTTCGTTTTCCCGCTTGCCGGTGCGGGCACACGCCCGAGATTCCCAAGCAGAGATCCCATAAATCCCCATTTCCCGGTATTTTCACAATGCCCGGCCCGCCCCAGTTTTGGCCGCAACAACACGCAACAGCCATGACCTTGCTACTGGTGGATGACCAGTCGATCATCCTGGACGGCCTGGAAGCGCTGCTTGCGCACGAGCCGGACGTACAGGTGGTGGGCCGTGCCACCAGCGGGGCCGAAGCTGTGGAGCGCGCCAAGGAACTGTTCCCCGATGTGGTGCTCATGGACATCAGCATGCCGGGCATGGACGGCATCGAAGCCACCAAGGCCTTGCTGAAGTGCTGCACGGACACGCGCGTGCTGGTGCTCAGCATGTACGACCACCCGGACCTGGTGCGTGAGATCATGGAGGCCGGCGCGCGCGGGTATGTGTTGAAGAACGTGGGCAAGGAGGAACTGGGCCTGGCCTTGCGCGCGGTGGCTGCCGGCGACAGGTACATCGGCCGCGATGTGCAGGAGGCCATGGACCACGACCACCGGTTCCAGGACCGTGCCGGTGCCACAGGATGCAACGTGCTCACCAAACGCGAACAGGAAGTGGTGAAGCTCATCTGCCGGGAATACAGTACCGCGGAGATCGCGGAAATGCTGTTCCTCAGCCCGCAAACCGTGGATACGCACCGCAAGAACATCCTGCAGAAACTCGCCGTGAAGAACAGCGCCGGCCTGGTGAAATACGCCATGGAACGCGGCTGGTGCTGAGGATGGAAAGACATGAACCCCAACACGTCCACCCCAATGCCCCAACAAGACCTCCTTTCCCTGCCCATCGTGTTCAATACCATGCAGAGCGTGGGCCAAATGGACTGGAACGGAATGCCTTCACGGCTGATGCAACGCCCATTCCTGTACGTGGCCAGGGAAGCCTCCGTGCGCTACAGCTTTGCCGTGGTGGCCCCGCACCGGGAAGTTACCTACTTCATGGCCAACGGCTCGGACCTGGGCCAAAGTCCCGCCTATGTCTCCTATCAGACCATTCCGGGCGCCAACGGTCGCGCCTGCATGGTGCACACCATGCGCAATGCACCCGTGGAGCCCGCCATCCTGCAAGCCGCCGTGGATGACGGTGGCTCAGTCTCCACCCAAGTGGTGCGTACCACCCACGCCGACGACCAGTCCGAGCCCATGGTAGGGGGCACGCCAACGCCTACTTGCTTTGTGGAACAAGGCAGGGAGCAGGCCGTGTTCCACTGCATCTTGTACATGGCCGGTTCCGGTTTCCAGCTCAACAAGGCCGCAGCAGCACAGGCAGCGTTCACCAGGCACACGGATCCCCAAGGCCGCTTGGTGGATTGGCGCCTGGAGATCCCGCTTCAATCCGGTGGTCCGTACATGCTCCAGTATGTCTCATTCACGGCGGATAGGTCCATCGGTATCCGAACAGGGGATGTGGTGCGCGTGCGTGTTGCCGCCCCCGGCGGAAGCGTGGGCCGCTCCTTCGCCATCCCTTGGCCATAGATCCCTGCTGAACCAGGCTCCATGACGCAACCGTTCCTATTCGCTCTGCACCGGCGGGCTTTCCTGCTGGCCGCATGCATTGCATTGTGCGTGTTGTTCTTCTCCGGCGGCGTCCGCGCACATGGGAATGTTCCGGACCGGGCGGATTCCTTGCGCAAGGCCAGCTGGGCACTGAAGGATTCCGACCCGGCACAGGCGCTGCGCTTGGCCCGGGCCGCCGGGCACCTCTACCGGGGCGCTGGCGATGCCGTGGGCGAAGGACGTGCCCTGCAGTGCATGGCCGCCGCCCACAGCAACCTGGGCATGGCGGACAGCGCGGTGCTGGAGCTCCGCCAAGCCTTGCTCATCAACCAGCAGCTCGCCAACCGGGAGGGCGTGCTCAGCTGCCTGCAAAAATTGGCCATGCTGCAAACCGGCATGGGTGAAGTGGCAGAAGCCTTGGGCCTGTTGCAACAAGCCGAAACGCTTGCCGAGCAGCTGGGCAGCGAGGAAGAGCTGGCCCGTACACTCAACCTTAAGGGGGCTGCACTGGAGACTGCGGGACGGTATGAACAAGCCATTGCTCCGTATTTTGAGAGCATCGAGATCCGCAGGCGCACCGGTTCGGCCAACCTCTCCAATTCCTACCAGAACCTTGCTTCGCTCTATCTGCATATGGGGCGCATCAGCGAAGCGGCCGGTGTGTACCACAGCATGGTCGCCAACGGCCGGAACCTGAAGGATACCGGTTTGGTTGCCGAGGGCTACCTCAACCTTTCCGCCGCCCACGCCGCGTTGAACGCCTTTGAAAAAGCCCGCAACTATGCAGATTCCTCGTTGGCACTGCTCCGCCACACGGGCAACAATCGGCTGCTTGCCGATGCGCTCATGAACCGATCTGCAGCCTATGGCGGCCTGCGTATGTACGGAAAGGCACAAAGCGACCTGGATTCGGCCATGGACCTGCACCAACAGGCCAACAACCGGGAAGGCCGGGCCGCTGCCTATGCGAGTGCCGCCAAACTGGCCTTGATGCAAGAACAGCCGGACAGCGCGCTTGCCCGCATCGGCCGGGGCAAGGCGCTAGCCCGAACCATGGGGCTGGCTGCGCTCCGTGCTGATTTCCTGAGCTTGGAGGCCGATGCCTTTCAAGCCTTGGGCCGCTATGATGAGGCCATTGGCGCGCTGCATGCCTTCTTGGCGTTGAAGGACAGCCTGCTTGGCGAACGCGCCACCGAACAATTGGCCGCTGCGGAGATGCGGGAAAAATACGGCGCCGTGGAACGCTTGGCCGAGGTGGAGAAGCTCCGGTCTGAAATGGCACAGGAGACGGAATTGCGCAGTCGGCGGACCACCGAGCGCAACATGCTGGTGGTGGCCGCCTTGTTGCTGCTCGTTCTCTCCCTGCTGCTCTATCTCAACATCCGGCACCGGCGCAAGCTCGCCCGCCAAGAGCGGCAGATCCACGATAAACGGGTGATGGAGCTGCTGCGTGAAAATGAACTGAAGGTGCTGAACGCCGCCTTGGACGGGCAGGAGGCCGAACGGCTGCGCGTGGCCAAGGACCTGCATGACCGGCTGGGCAGCATGCTCAGCGCGGTAAAGCACCAGTTCGGTGCGTTGGAATCGCGCATGGATGCCTTGCACCAGGAACGGAAAGGCGCCTATGCCAAGGTGTACTCCCTGCTGGACCATGCGGTGCAGGAAGTGCGCAACATCTCACACGATATGATCAGCGGGTCGCTTTCCGAATCCGGGCTGGTGCCTGCCTTGCAAGGCCTGCGGGACAGCATTACCTTGGAAGGCCGGCTGGATGTGGAGCTGAACTTGTACGGCCTGGAGCGCCGCCTGGAACGCCGCTTGGAAATTGCCGTGTACCACATGGTGCAGGAGCTGGTTGCCAATGCCCTCAAACACGCCCGGCCTACCGAACTGAGCATGGCACTTACACGATCCCCTGGGCAGCTCAGCATCATCATCAGCGACAATGGCTGCGGCTTTGACCCGGCCCAGGCCACCGATGGCATGGGCCTTGCGAATGTGCGATCGCGTGCCGAAGAGCTGGGGGGCTCCATGCACATTGATTCCTCGGTAGGCAACGGAACCACGGTGAGCATTCAGGTGCCCTTGGACTGAACCGCTGCCCACGGAATGCCCAGATCCCTTGGGAGCG
>WBZN01002319.1_pt1 | contig 10710 bp, 9 predicted proteins | sample 5204281 | NCBI WGS metagenome assembly WBZN01 (sample SAMN12344347, study PRJNA552823) | activated sludge metagenome | biome: Activated sludge suspended growth; feature: Nitrification reactor; material: Wastewater; isolation source: activated sludge from nitrification reactor of wastewater treatment... | reverse complement strand
ATCGGTCGGTAATGGGTTCGGAATTCCACGCTCGTACCTCGTCGAGCTAGAATTTGTACCCGAACCGACGGAGCAACGTCCGTCTGTCGGCGATATCCTGAGCCTCCTCAACTCCCTTCGGGCTGGAGCCATCCACCACACCCAGAATCCCGCGTCCCCGTTCCGTCTCCGCCATGATCACCTCCACATCATTCGCCGTCGCACAGAAGATGGTACAGACCTCCGGCACCTGACGAATCATCGGCAGCACGTTGATTGGAAAACAATCTTTCAATAGCACGATAAAACTATGGCCGGCGCCGATCGCCGAGGCATGTATCCTCGCCAGGGCGGTCAAGGCCTCATCCGTCCCGCTCCACCGAACAAGGCAGGGGCCGGAGGCTTCACAAAACGCCAATCCAAACTGAATCCCCGGCACCGCCGTCACCAGCGCTTCGTGAAGATCTTCGACGGTCTTGATGAAATGAGCCTGACCAAGGATCAGATTGACGGAGTCAGGCTTTTGAAGGACTACGGAACACAGGGTCAACGCCATTGCAGCCTCTTCGTTGGTTGTTCGTGAACAGACGGGACACCCTCTTGCTATGGTTTCACGATCAACACCGGACAGGTCGCCAATTGAGCCACGGCCTGCGATACGCTCCCGAGCGCCACCGCTTTTACTCCGGTCAGCCCTCTCGCGCCGAGCACCAACAGATCTACGTCATCCCGCCGGGCGGAGCGCGCGATCGCCTCGGCCGGATGCCCGGCCAGCACTACAGTACGGATGTTGGCCGGCACCCCCTTCAACACCTCCAGAGTCTCGGCAATGGCCTTGCGTGCCGCCGCACGCCGGCTGCGCAAAAACTCGGCTCGCATGGTGCGGCTCTCGGCGCTCTGAAACCGGTCGAGCACCACTTGCACCGCCCCGAGCGGACGCACGACGCTCACCACGACAATTTCCCGCACGCCAGGCAGCTCGCTGACGAGGCCGGCGGCACGCCGGGCGTCGGACGAACCGTCGGTCGCCAACATCACACGCAGGCCGCCTCCCGACGTCACCTTGCCGGGCACCAACATGAGCGAACAGGGCGCATAGGCCAAGAGACGTTGCGACACGCTGCCGAAGGCGAGCCCCGCGGTGTGGTAGAACCCTCGCATGCCCGACACCACCAAGTCCGGCCGATGTTCCTGGATGAGGTGCAGGATCTTCTGACTCGGCACTCCCTCGCACAGGACGACCTCCACCGTCTCGAAGGACTGCTGCAGAAGCGTCCTGGCTCGATGCAGGAACGCCTCCACCATCGATCCCTGTTGCCGACGCACGAGTTCTTGCCCCTTGGCACCGACCGCCTCCGGCACATCCAGAGGCTCCAGCACATGCACCACCGTCACCGTCGTGTGTTTCGGATGGGGAAACGTTCGCATCCATCCAAGGATCCGCTCCGAGAATTCAGATTCATCGAGGGCGACCAACCATCGCATCACCGGCGCCTCCTCTTGCGCCTCTCGACCATGAACCGTCACTTGTCCCGATTCTGAAATAAGGCAGCATAGGTTATGCCAGGGTCGACCTCGACGATGGAGACAACCATGTACAGGCGAACAGAAAGAACAGACCAAGAAACAAGGGGTTTGCAAACGGTGTGGAACGGAATAAGACATGGACACCCGGCATCTCGTTGCCGTTGCCCTATTATGCTACAGCGCAGGATTTCCTCTGTAGCATGGCCGCCGCACGACGGGAGTGGAGCAGCTTGACCACTGCCGAACGGACGTTATCTGTAGAGTGAGCGGAGGCTTCGGTGAGAGGAACAGAGACGGACACCGAGGTCAAGCGCAGAGGTGGTGAGCAGGCCCGCAGGTGCCAAGCGGGAAGCCTGAAACCTCTCCAAGATCTCTACTGGTGCTGGAAAGCTCTCTGAACCCGCCTCCGCCCTGCTTTTTTCTCTCTGCCCATCATTCCGTTGCCGCCGGCGGCGCGACAATCAGCCCCTCGCGCAACAACACGCGCATGGCCTCATGCGCGGCGCGCACCTTCGACTCCGCCAGAATGTGGATCTGATCGCGAGTGCGCTCCACCCTGGCCAGTCCCTGTTCCTGCGCTTTCGTGGCCGTGGCCACCGCTAACCGCATCGGCACCTGCCACTCCTCCATCGTCGGCAGAATACTGTCCTCGTGAATGCCGCGCTCCCGGGCGCAGAGCGCGAGTTCATGCGCGGCCGCGAGCGCCATTTCATCGGTAATCGCCCGCGCCCGTACGTCGAGCACGCCGCGAAAAATGCCGGGAAAAACGAGGGAGTTGTTGACCTGATTGGGGAAATCGCTGCGTCCGGTGGCCACGATGCGCGCGCCCGCCTCCTTTGCATCCCATGGCCAGATCTCGGGCACGGGATTGGCGCAGGCAAACACAATGGCATCTCGCGCCATGTCCTTGACCCATTCCGGCTTGATAATGCCGCCTGCTGAAAAGGCCACGCACACATCGGCGCCCCGCAAGGCGTCCGCAATACCGCCGCGCAGACCGCCGGGGTTGGTCTGCCGGCAGACCTTCCACTGTTCGGCGAACGCCGGGTCCTCCTCATAGTCTCGCCGATGTCGCCCCAGAATGCCTCCGGCATCGCAGGCTACAATGCGGGACGGATCGGCCCCGCAGGCGGTCAGGAAGCGATAGGTCGGCACATTCGCGGCGCCCATACCGATCATGGCTATGCGTACCTTGTCCATCTCCTTCCCGATCACGGTCAGCGCATTAATCATGGCAGCCAGCAGGACGGTTCCGGTTCCTTGCTGGTCATCGTGCCAGACGGGAATCGGACTGCTCGCCTGCAGTTCGTGCAGGATTCTGAAACACTTGGGCATGGCAATATCTTCCAGGTTGATGGCCCCGAATGACGGGGTCAGCAGCCGGACCGTCCGAATCAGTTCATCGGGATCTTTCGTGTCAAGACAGATCGGGACCGCGTCTACCCCGCCCAGGTATTTAAACAACATCGCCTTACCTTCCATCACCGGCAACCCGGCCCCAGGACCGATGTCGCCCAGGCCCAGGATTCTGGTGCCGTCCGACACGACGGCGATGGTGTTTGCCTTGTTCGTATAGTCGTAGATCAATTCGCGATCGGCCTGAATCGCCTTGCAGGGCGCTGCCACCCCCGGCGTGTACCAGATTGCGAAGTCCTCCAGGCTTCGGATCGCGCATTTCGGCATCGTCTGCATTTTCCCTTTATAGTAGGCATGCAGGCGCAACGCCTCTTCCGCAGGTTTTGACGCTTTTGCCAATAGCTCGGCTCTATCCATCATCCTCGCTCTCCCTTCAGCAGGGGATCACCATACGATCAGCAACACAGCATTCCAGCGCCCGTATTGTCATTCCGCGCTCATCGTCGGCCCGAGAAGTTGCTTCACCTCCGCATACGATCTCGTGTTGAGCACGTCGGACTTTTGAAGCCAGCCCCGGCGAGCCTGCGCGATTCCATATCGTCCGTTCTCAAGATCCCCCGTACTGTGCGCATCCGTATTGATTGCCAACATCACGCCTTCCTCCTTCGCCATCTGACAATGGATGTCCGTCAGGTCCAATCGTTCGGGATGCGCATTGACCTCAAGAAAGCAGCCTCGCTCCCGGGCTTTCCGGATGATGCGCAACATGTCCACCTCATAGGGGTCACGTCGACCGATAAGGCGTCCGCTCGGATGGGCCAGAATCGAAAAATGCGGATGGGCCATGGCCCTCATAATACGTTCCGTCTGCTTCTGTTTTGGGAGGTTGAAGCGGCTATGCACCGCGCCGACCACCAGATCCAACCGGCTGAGCACATCATCCGGCAGATCTAACTTACCGTCTTCCAGAATATCGACCTCGATGCCCTTGAGAATCGTGAGCCCCGACAGGGTGGCATTCAAACGATCGATCTCCCCTATCTGCCTCAACAGCCTGGCCGGATCGAGCCCCTTGGCCATCGTCAAACGGCGGGAATGGTCGGTAATTGCCAGATATTGCAATCCGCGGCGCCGGGCTGCCTCCGCCATGTCTTTGAGACTATGTCGGCCGTCGGTGGCCGTCGTATGGGCATGAAGATCTCCCGCCAGATCCTGCAGCTCCACGAGGTGCGGCAGACGGCTCTCCTTCGCCGCCTCGAACTCTCCCCGATTCTCTCTCAATTCCGGCGGAATCCACGGTAGGCCGACCGCGGCATAGACCGATTCTTCCGTGTCTCCGGCCACACGTACGGCACCACGAAACACGCCATATTCGTTCAGCTTGAGGCCGCGCTGCTGAGCCAGCTGCCTGAGCACGACATTGTGATTTTTACTCCCGGTAAAATAGAGCAGCGCCGCACCATAACTTTCCTCAGACACTACTCGCAGGTCTACCTGCAGGCGGCTGTGAAGACGGACACTGGCCTTCGTCTCACCCTGGGCAAGGACCGCCCGAACGTCCGGGTACGCCACAAACCGGTCCGTCACAGCCCGTCCCGTCCGAGCCGTGACCAGAATGTCCAGATCGCCGATGGTGTCTTTTCCACGACGATAACTGCCGGCCACGATGACTCTGCTCACGCCGGTCGTCTGCCTGAGGTACGCCGTCAGCGCTTCCGCATAGGGCATCGCCACCGCCAGTTCCACCCGCAGTTCTTTCCCGACACGCGCCGCCACGGCATCGAGAATATGCTGCTCGATTTTCTCTCCGAACCCGGGCAAGGTCCTCACCCGCCGTTCCTCCGCCGCCTTCTGCAGGTCGGATAGGCCGCGGATGTCCAACTGGCGGGAAAGCGTCTTCACCCGCTTGGGTCCCAGGCCGGGAATGCGCAACAACTCCGCCAACGTGGCGGGAACCTTTTTCCGCTGCGCCTCTAAGGTAGAGGACGTTCCTGTCGCGATAATTTCAGTGATTTTTCCCGCCAGGTCTTGGCCGATACCGGGCAGGCCGGTCAAATCGTCTCCCTGTGCCACCATGTCTGCCACCTCGACGGAGAGATCACGCAAGGTCCGGGCGGCAAAGCGATAGGCCCGCACCCGAAACGGATTCGCGCCCTCGATTTCAAGCAGATCCGCAAGTTCCTCGAACATTGCCGCAACCTCGACGTTATGCACCATCATGATCCCCCTGCTTCTCGCCCGCAGGGCATGGCTCTCGCCCTGGCAACCGTTATGACGTAAGCAATGAGCAGGCCCGACCACCACCGGCAGGGATCTGAGACCCTACCGGTGATCCGGGCGTGAAGCTGAGCGAGCCTTTGTACCAACCGTTGCCTTCCTCCCCGATCAATGGAGTCGGGCCGGAGTCGGGCAGTCGCAGAACACCTCCAGACGGCGGGGGCTGTGACGGTTCCTCAAGGCTGTCTTCTAGGTCTCAAGCGGAATACGAGCGAGGAATGCGTGACGCCCTTACTAATCGGAGATGACCGGGCGCGTAGCAGAACGTAGGCAGGACAGGATGGCAGGATGGATCGGCCGTTGGAGGGCTTCGACCGTGGCGATTGGGTGTACTCAACAGGCGGACCTGCGATTCCGTGCAGGCTGAACCTCAAAGAAATTCTTCTTTGGCATGGTCGGTACCGGCCGGCTCTTTTTATCGCACTGGAAACACAGCAAGGTCTCCCGGCTGGCGAGGGCCAACCCTGTCTTTGCTGATCCGGCGAAAACCGGAAATCCGCCCAACAGTCGACTAGTTCAGACCGGCCTTCTCGCTTTTCGCCATGAGCTGTCTCACCCCTTCCGGAGTACGCATCTTCCGGCGGTGTTCAAGAATGAGGGGATCGATGTGCTCGCCGCACATCACACAACGCCACCCCATCTGGCAGACCTCGCGAATCTCCTCCGGAACCATAAACCCTCCGCAACGATGGCACCGATCACTAACAATCTGTGTGGAGCGCATCACCATATATCGTCTCCCTTTCGGTTGAAAGTCATGCCGGCTATTACTCCTCATTTGAGTGCGGCGCGACAAAAAGGATTCAGGACTCTTTCGCCTGGCTGATCACCCCCTGCAACACATCCGTAAGAGTCGGGCGCCCGAGGTCCTCCGCGTCATCACGCACTCGCACTCCATCCTGCTTGGCGCGATTATCCACGGCCCATCTCCCACCACTGATGACAAATGCTACAGATCGCAGCGCTCCCGTCCATGCAGAATTCTCTGGAAACAGTTCAATCCGGCGCGTTTCCCCATCCAGGCCTCACCGCCAGGATGGTCTATGCCTTGCAGAACCCATGCTCGGAGCGTGGGCCGTACAATGCCTTGGAACCCGATCATCAAATCGAGACGAGACTGGGATGTGATCCCGAACCTCTACGACTATGAGGCCGTTCGGAACGCGTTTTCATGGGACCGAGCGCGAACGGAATTGGACGGGCTCACCGACGGGGAAGGACTCAATATCGCCCACGAGGCGATTGTCCGTCATGCGGCCGGATCACAGGCGCAGCAGACGGCGATTCGCTGGCTGGGTAAAAACGGGCAGGTTGAGGACTATGCCTATGCGCGCCTCGACGAACTGACAAACCGTTTTGCCAACGTACTGCACACGCTCGGGGTGGTCAAGGGAGATCGGGTCTTCGTCCTCGCCGGCCGCATCCCGGAACTCTACATCGCGGCGCTAGGCACGCTGAAACATCGCGCCCTCTTCTGTCCGCTCTTTTCCGCCTTCGGACCGGAGCCCATTCGTGCCAGGCTGACGATCGGCCAGGCTAAGGTGCTGGTGACCACGGACTCGCTATATCAGCGCAAGGTGGCCGCCATCAGAGACGCGCTGCCCCACCTGCAGCATGTCCTGCTCATCAACGAGGAACAGCCGTCGACGCCGCGACCTGGCACACAGAGTTTTCGTGACCTGCTCGAGCAGGCTTCCGGCACCTACCGGATCGGGCCGACCGATCCCGAAGACCCGGCCCTCCTGCATTTCACCAGCGGAACCACCGGAACGCCGAAGGGCGCGATCCACGTGCATGGAGCCGTCGTCGCCCACCACATCACGGGCAAGTTAGCCCTCGATTTTCACCCCGAGGACATGTTCTGGTGCACGGCGGATCCCGGCTGGGTCACCGGCACGTCGTACGGCATCATTGCTCCGCTCACCAATGGCGTGACCAGCATTGTGGACGAGGCCGATTTTGACGCTGAACGTTGGTATGGCATCTTGCAAGACCAGGCGGTCACGGTCTGGTACACGGCGCCGACGGCTATCCGCATGATGATGAAAGTCGGCGTGGATCCCGTGCGGAAGTACGATCTGCGGCGCCTACGTTTTCTCGCCAGCGTGGGCGAACCTCTCAACCCTGAGGCCGTGGTGTGGGGAGAGCAGGCGTTCGGCCGTCCATTTCACGACAATTGGTGGCAGACCGAAACCGGTGGCATCATGATCGCCAACTATGCGGCAATGGATGTCCGCCCCGGGTCAATGGGACGACCGTTACCGGGGATCGAAGCCGGCATCGTCAGAAAGACCGATGCGGGAGACGTGCAATTGGTGGAGGAACCAGGGGTACAGGGAGAACTGGCACTGCGGCCCGGATGGCCCTCGATGTTTCGCGGCTATTGGAATGAGCCGGAACGGTACAAGAAATGTTTTGCCGGCGGCTGGTACCTCACCGGCGATGTGGCCAAACGGGATAAGGATGGATACTTCTGGTTCGTGGGCCGGGCGGACGATGTCATCAAAACATCGGGACATCTTATCGGCCCCTTCGAAGTCGAAAGCGTCTTGATCGAGCACAAGGCGGTCGCAGAAGCCGCCGTGATCGGCAAACCGGACCCCGTGGCGATGGAACTCGTGAAGGCCTTTGTATCGCTGAAGGACGGTGTTGAGCCGAGCGACGCATTGAGACGCGAACTGCTCGGTTTCGCGCGGGCCCGCCTCGGCGCCGCAGTGGCGCCGAAAGAAATCGCCTTCCTCCCGACCCTGCCCAAAACCAGAAGCGGAAAAATCATGCGGCGTCTGCTGAAAGCGCGGGAACTCGGTTTGCCGGAAGGCGATACCTCAACATTGGAGGGGAGTTCATGACGACCTCCCTGACTCGCGAGCAGGGCCTTGAGCAGTTGCGGCAGATGCTGCGGATTCGCCGCTTCGAAGAACGTACGGTGGAACTGTATCAATCGGGCAAGATCCATGGTTTTCTCCACCTCTACATCGGCGAAGAAGCGGTGGCGGTCGGATCGATCCCCGTACTCACGAACGATGACGCGATCGTCGCCACCTATCGAGAGCATGGCCATGCGCTGGTTCGCGGAACCTCCATGAAGGCCCTGATGGCTGAGTTGTATGGCAAAGCCACCGGCTGCGCGCGCGGTCGCGGAGGCTCCATGCACTTCTTCGATGCCTCGCGCCGGTTGTATGGAGGCTTCGCGATTGTCGCCGGCGGATTGCCCGTCGCAACCGGATTGGCACTCGCCGACAAGTTGCAAGGTCGCGCCCGCGTCACTGCCTGCTACTTCGGCGACGGCGCCGTAGCCGAAGGAGAGTTTCATGAATCATTGAACCTGGCGGCGCTGTGGAAGCTGCCGGTGCTCTTCCTCTGCGAAAATAACCTCTACGCCATGGGCACCGCCCTGGCCCGCCATCAATCGCAACCGGATATTGCCGCCAAAGCGACGGCGTATGCGATGCGCTCCGACACAGTCGACGGCATGGATGTGCTGGCGGTTGAGACGGCGACCCGCCGTGCGGTTGAGTTCGTGCGGCAAGGCAATGGGCCCTACTTTCTCGAATGCCGGACCTATCGCTTCCGGGCCCATTCCATGTATGACGCCGAACTGTATCGAAGCAAAGAGGAGGTCTCCGCATGGAAGCAGCGAGACCCGATCGCAACTTTCGAACAGAGCCTTCGCACCACCGATCTGCTGCGTAACGACGAGCTCGACAAGGTCGAAGCCGCGATTGCGACAGAAATCGAGGAGGCCGTCGACTTCGCCGAGGCAAGCCCCTGGGAGCCGGTCGAAGATTTAACCAAGGATGTGTCCGCGACCGTGAGGCGCAAGACGTGAACCGTGACGGACGAACGACGAGAGACCACCGACGAGACACGAGCGACGGACGGCCATGACGAAGATCACCTATAGAGAAGCGGTGCGGAGCGGATTGCGTGACGCGCTGCGGCGCGATCCTCTGACCTTCCTCATGGGGGAAGACGTCGGGAAATACGGCGGCACCTATGCCTGCAGCAAAGGCTTTCTCGACGAGTTCGGGCCGGAACGCATTCGTGACACGCCGCTGTCCGAAAGCACTTTCGTCGGTGCGGGTATCGGTGCGGCGCTCGGCGGCATGCGGCCGATAGTGGAAGTGATGACCGTCAACTTCAGTCTATTGGCGCTCGATCAAATCCTGAACAATGCGGCCACGCTCCGGCACATGTCAGGCGGCCAATTCAACGTCCCGCTGGTGGTTCGCATGGCAACCGGCGCCGGTCGGCAGGTGGCCGCACAACATTCGCACAGCCTGGAAGGTTGGTACGCGCATATTCCCGGCATCACCGTGTTGACGCCGGCCACCGTCACGGATGCGCGTGGAATGCTGCTTACCGCCCTTGAACAGCCCGATCCGGTCTTTATTTTCGAACATGCCTATCTCTATCCGATGGAAGGGGCATTGGAGGAAGGCCCGCTTGCAGTCGACATTTCCCGCGCCGCCCTGCGCCGGATGGGCAAAGATGTCAGCCTGCTTACCTTCGGCGGCAGTCTCTGGAAAGCACTGGCCGCCGCCGCACAACTGGCCCAGGAGGGTATCGACGCTGAGGTCGTGGACCTGCGCGTCTTGCGCCCGCTCGATCGTGATACGATTCTGCGTTCGGTCCGCAAAACCCACCGGGCCGTGGTGATCGATGAAGGCTGGCGCACCGGAAGTTTCGCAGCCGAAGTTTCCGCACAGATCATGGAGCAGGCCTTCTATGATTTGGACGCCCCGGTCGCGCGCGTCTGTAGCGAAGAAGTGCCGATTCCCTACCCCAAACATTTGGAAGACGCCGCACTTCCGAGCGTGGAAAAGATCCTGCGCGCCGCACGCGCGATCTGTATGCCGAGGAAACCGTAGCGATGAACCGAGTCGCGATGGAAGAACCGTTATCTGTGGCCTTCGGTCGTTTTATTCCCACCTCTCTCTCGGTGGCTCATGGCTGATTTTGTCATGCCCACACTCGGCGCTGACATGACCGAGGGCACGCTCGTGCAATGGAAGAAGCATGAGGGGGAGCGGATCATGAAGGGAGAGATTATCGCCGAGGTCGATACGGAGAAAGCGGCCATCGACGTCGAATGCCATACCACAGGGGTGATTGAACGATTGCTCACCAAACCGGGCGACAAGGTCCCCGTCGGCACGGTCATGGCGGTCATTCGCGAAGAGGGCCGACCTGGGGTAGGACCAACCTCGACACAGGCTGTCGCACCTCCAATAGCAGCGCCTCCGTCCACGCATCGGGCCGAAATTCCACCTGCCCCCTCCCACACCGGCCGCTTGCGCATTTCTCCGGCCGCCAGGAAATTGGCCGCCGACCGCGGCATCGATCCAACCGGTCTGCAAGGGACCGGTCCGGAAGGAGCCATCACTCTGGAAGATATTGAGCGAGCCGCCGCAGCACCCAGCGCCCCCCCGGCCAGTGCCGCCGACCGCCAGGCACGCATGCGGCAGACCATCGCCTCGGCCATGGCCCGCTCCAAACGCGAAATCCCGCACTATTACCTGAGTACCACCATCGACATGGATCGCGCGCTCGCATGGCTGAAACAAGCCA
>WBZN01002318.1_pt1 | contig 10719 bp, 7 predicted proteins | sample 5204281 | NCBI WGS metagenome assembly WBZN01 (sample SAMN12344347, study PRJNA552823) | activated sludge metagenome | biome: Activated sludge suspended growth; feature: Nitrification reactor; material: Wastewater; isolation source: activated sludge from nitrification reactor of wastewater treatment... | reverse complement strand
CGCGGCCGCCAGCCAGCCGTCCGACAGCGAGCCGTCCGCCGCCAGCAATGACACCGCCGCGGCGCCCGACAAACCGGCCGATTCCTTCTTCGCCAGCACTACCGTGACCGCGCTCGGCCGCGAAACGGACACCTTCGAGATCGCCACGCCGGTGACAGTGGTGCCGATCAAGGAAATCGAGCTCCGCATGCCCCAGAACCCGGCGCAGCTGCTGCTCGATCAGCCGGGCGTCGACGTCAACGGCGTCGGCCCGAACCAGCAGCGTCCGGTGATCCGCGGCCAGCGCGGCCTGCGCGTGCTGTTCCTCGAAGACGGGTTGCGTCTGAACAATGCCCGCCGCCAGAGCGACTTCGGCGAAATCAGTGGTCTCGCCGATCTCGACTCCGCCGCCGCGGTCGAAGTCGTCCGCGGGCCCGCCTCGGTGCTCTACGGCAGCGACGCCATCGGCGGCGTGATGAACGTCATCACGCGTCACGCGCATCCGCGCGACGGTCACGACTTCGGCGGCTCCGTCGAGGCGCGCGGCTTCTCCGCCGGCAACGGCTACCGCGGCGCCGCCTCGGTCGACGCGTTGTCGGGGAATTTCGATTTCCAACTCGGCGGCTCCTACCGCGACGCCGGCGACTACAAAGCGCCGAGCGGCGACTACGGCAAGATCCACCTCGCGGACGCGGTCACCGTGCGTGACAGCGGCGACCGCGACCGCAGCTTCTGGGGCACGATGGGTTACGCCTTCAACGAGCGCCACAGCCTGCGCCTGCGCCTCAGCGACTACCACGCTGCGGACACCGGCTTCGGGCTGGTCGACCCGACGCTGCTCGAAGCCAATCCGGTGACCAACATCCGCATCCTGTATCCCGATCAGAAGTTTCAGCGCGCCGTGGTGACGTACAACGGCGGCGGCTTGACGAATCCGACGGCCGACTCGCTCGAGGTCAAGGTCTATCACCAGCGCAACCAGCGCGTGCTGGTGAACAACATCGGAATCGACATCGGTCCGATCGCGCCCGGTTTCCCGCATTCGGGGGTGCAGGCCGATACCCGCAACCACACCGACGTCAAGACCGACGGAGTGCGCGCCGAGGCGATCAAGCTGTTCGGCGACAAGAACACGCTCACGTACGGCGCCGAAGCTTTCCGCGACGATTCGCAGAACACCGACTTCTCCACCACCACGACGTCGATTCGCTTCCCGTTCCCGCCATTTCAAGTGCAGCAGGTGAGCACCGACAGCCTCGCCAACGCGCCCAATGCACAGAACTCGAGTTGGGGCGTGTTCGCGCAGGACGAGATCGCCGCCTTCGATCGCCTGACCGTCACCGGCGGCCTGCGCTATCAGGAGACCAAGACCAAGGCCCAGTCGACTCCGGGCTGGGACGTGCGCGGTCTCGACTTCAGCGGTAACAAGCTGGTCGGCGCCGTCACCGCCACGTACCAGATCATGCCCGAGCTCAACGCGCTGGTGTCCTACGGCACGGCCTTCCGCGCCCCCAGCATCATCGAGCGGCTGTTCAACGGACCGACGCCCGAGGGCACGGGCTTCCAGATCCTCAACCCGAATCTCACGGCCGAGGCGAGCAAGAACTGGGACATCGGGCTCAAGTACCGCCGGCGCGACGCCTTCATGGAGCTGGTGGCGTTTCGCTCGGACATCAACAACGGCGTGGTCCAGTACTTCCTCTCGCCGCAGGAGGTCGCGGCCTTGCCGGCCGACGTTCAGGCCGAGATCGCGCAGAGTCATGCGCAATTCGTGGTGCAGCAGAGAAACGCCGACCGCCTGCGCTACGAGGGTATCGAGCTGTCGCTCGGCTATCGCTTCGCGAACGGCGTGACGCTGGGCGGCAACTTCACCAAGCTCAACGGCAAGCGTTTCGACCCCACGAACCCGCCCACCGGCGATACCTACTCCACGAAGCTGGTGGCCTACACGCGTTGGGAACCGCTCAGCGGACGCTTCTGGATGGAGTACCGCCTGCGCTACAACGGCGGCAAGAAGGCGGACCTCGACCCCAACGAGCCCGCGCCGCCGGTCGGCACCCGGTTGCCTTCGTTCACGGTGCACTCGATCGCCGGCGGCGTCACGCTGTTCGAGCGCGACGGCATCCGTCACACGCTGCAGCTCGAGGTGTCGAACCTGACCGACCAGCTCTACGCGGAGTTCTCGAACGCCTCGTTCTTCCGCCCGGAGCCCGGACGGAACGTGACCGCCAGCTACCGCTTGCGGTTCTAGGTTCGCTCGCCTCAGGCTGACGGTTCGCTCAGGCGAGCCGTCAGCCGCGCGAGACCGCGCCGGATCTGCTCCAGATTCGGCGCGCGCCGGCTTGCCACTCCACGCGAGCTCGTCCGCCGCAGTCGGTGCCAGCGCGCCAGGCGCGTCGCGGCCTCTTCCCTTCTCTCACGCAATCCCGGGCGCCCCAGCGCCGCGGCGACGTCGGGCACCGCGGCGAGCTGCCGGCAGATCGGCAGCACATCACAACCCGCGGCGAAGGCCTCCGCCGTGCGTTGCGGCAAGTCTCCCCAAACGGACAGCGCGCCCATCTCGAGATCGTCGCTCACGAGCACGCCACCGAACTTCAGTCCTCGCCGCAGCAGCTCGGTCGCGATCGCCGCCGAAAGCGTCGCCGGCCGACCGCTCGGGTCGAGCGCGGGATAGGAAGCGTGACTCGCCATGACCATTCCGGCCTCACGACCGAGGGCCGCGAACGGCGCCAGATCGAGCTCGAGCTCGGCGCCCGAGAGCGCGATCGGTGCTCCATCGCGATGCGTATCCATGCGTGCCGCGCCGAGCCCGGGGAAGTGCTTGACGCAACCGCCGACGCCCGCGGCCCGCAGCCCGCGGAGGAAGCGACGACCTCGAGCGACGACCGACCGCGGAGTGTCGCCCAGATAGCGCCCATCGAGTGCATTGTCCGTGAGGCCCCGGTCGAGGTCGAGAACCGGCGCCAGATCGACGTCGAAGCCGAAGTGGCGGAGCGCCGAACCCACCCAGAGCCCCGCCTGCTCGGCGGCGCGCGGCGGCGCGAGCGCCAATGCCTTGCCCGCCGGCGCGCCGCCCACGATGCCGCGCAGGCGGTCGACGCGGCCGCCCTCGGAGTCGACGTAGAACATCGCGCGCGGACTGCACGCCCGCAAATCGGCGATCAACGCGTGCAGTTGCGCCGCCGCTTCGATGTTGCGCTGAAACAGGATGATGCCGCCGGGCTCGACGCGGCGCAGAATCCGGCGCTCCTCCGTCGTGAGCGAGGCGCCCTCGAAGCCGACCATCAGGAACTCGCCGGCGCGCATCGTCATTCCGCGCCAGGGTCGGCCAGCCGCGCCTTCAGGCTGTGGAGCAGATTGAGCGCCGCGAGGGGGGTGAGCTGCTCGACGTCGAGCTGGCGCAGCAGGCCCGCCACGATCTCTTCCGGGGGCGTGAACAAAGCGAGCTGAGCGTTGCGCGCCGCCAGCGCTGCCGCCGGCGCCGAGGCGCCGCGGGCCAGCCGCGGCTTGCCGGAGAAGTCGTACTCCTGTCGCTCGAGATTGGCCAGGATCTCGCCGGCCCTCACCACGACGCCTTCCGGGATGCCCGCCAGCCGCGCCACGTGCAGACCGTAGGACTTGTCGGCGCTCCCGGGAATGACCCGGCGCAGGAAGATGATGCGATCCTGCCACTCCTTGACCGCCATGGTGCGATTCACCACCCGCGGCAGGAGGGCCGCGAGCTCGGTGAGCTCGTGGTAGTGCGTCGCGAAGATCGTCTTCGGACGGCCGTGCTCGTGCAGATGCTCGACGATCGCCCAGGCGAGGGAAAGCCCGTCGAAGGTCGCCGTGCCACGGCCGACTTCGTCCAGCACCACGAGGCTGTGCGCCGTCGCCTGCCGCAGGATGTTCGCGGTCTCGATCATCTCCACCATGAAGGTGGATTCGCCGCGCGCCAGGTCGTCGCTGGCGCCGACGCGCGTGAAGATCCGGTCGACCGCGCCGATCTCCGCCGACTCCGCCGGCACGAAACTGCCGGCCTGCGCCATCAGGACGATGAGCGCGACCTGGCGCAGATACGTGCTCTTGCCGCCCATGTTCGGACCGGTGAGCACCACGATCTGACTGTCCCCGTCCATGGTCGCGTCGTTCGGCACGAAGGCCTCGCGCACCGTCTGCTCGACCACCGGATGGCGGCCCTCGCGAATCGCGATCGCGCCGCCTTCGTCGGTGACGCGTGGCGCGCAGTAGCGCTGCTTCGCCGCCACCTCGGAGAACGCGGCCAGCGTGTCGGCGGCGGCGAGGGCGCGGGCGAGCTGGGTGAGGCCGGCGCCGGCGGCGGCGATCGTCTGACGCAGCCACGCGAAGTGCTCGGTTTCGAGCTCGAGCTGGCGCTGCTCCGCCGAGAGCACCTGACGCTCCAGATCGGCGATCTCGGGCGTCACGTAGCGTTCGGCGTTCACCAGGGTCTGCTTGCGCGTGTAGTCGTCGGGCACGCGCTGCTGGTTGGCCTTGGTGATCTCGATGTAGTACCCGAAGACCTTGTTGTAGCGGATCTTGAGTGACGAAATGCCGGTGCGTTCGCGCTCGCGCTGCTCGACGGCCAGGATGTGGCGCTTGCTGTCCTGCGCCAGCGACCGGCAGCGATCGAGCTCGGCGTCGATGCCTTCGGCGATCACGCCGCCGTCCGCGAGCGACGCCGGAGGCTGCGCGACCAGCACGCGCTGGAGCTCGCCGAAGAGTGCCGCCAGCGGATCGGTTGCCGCGAGCTCGACCAGCAAAGGCGCCACCGAGGCCGCGAGGTCGGCCAGGATCCCGGGCGCCTCGTTGAGGCCATCGCGCAGCGTCGCGGCCTCCCGCGGCGTCAGCGTGCCGAGCACCGCGCGCCCCAGCAGGCGTTCGAGATCGCCCACCCGCCCGAGACGGTCGCGCAGGCGCTCGCGGCGTCCGCCGTCGCGCAGCAACTCGCCGACCGCCTCGTGCCGGCGCGCGATGCGCTCCGGGTCGCGCAGCGGCCGGCGCAGCCACTCGCGCAGCAGGCGCCCGCCGGCCGCGGTCGCCGTGCGGTCGAGCACGCCGAGCAGGCTGCCGCGCTTGGCGCCCTCGCGCTGCGTCTGCAGGACCTCGAGATTCGCCAGCGTCGTCGAGTCGAGGTGCAGCGTTTCGCGCGCCTCGCGCAGCGTCAGGCCGCGCACGTGGGACAGGCCGCTGCGCTGCGTGTCCTGGGCGTAGCGCAGCGCGGTCGCCGCGGCCACCACCGCCGGCTCCGCCGGATCGAGCCCGAAGCCCCGCAACGTGGCGGCCCCGAACTGGCGCAGCAGGAGCTCTTCCGCGCGCCGGCGATCGAGCGCGTCGGCCGCGTCGATCTCGCTCCAGCATGCGATCTGCGTCGCCGCCCAGGAGGCGATCGCGGCCGGGACGCCCACGGCGGGCAGCAGGGCTTCGCGCGGCCGGAGCAGGCGCAGTTCCTCGAGGGCTTCGTTCGTGTCCTTGAACCGGCGCACGAAGAACGCTCCGGTCGAAACGTCCAGGAAGGCCGCGGCGCCGCCCTCGCCTTCCCAGGCGATCGACGCCAGGAGGTTCTCCTCCTTGCCCTCGAGCAGCGCCGGCTCGCTCACCGTCCCCGGAGTGACGACCCGCGTCACCTCGCGCCGCACCAGGCCCTTCGCTTCCTTGGGATCCTCCACCTGATCGCACACCGCGACCTTGAGGCCGGCGCGCAGCAGCTTGCCGATATAGCCCTCGACCGCGTGGTGCGGCACTCCGCACATCGGCGTCTCGTTCTCGGTGCCCTTCTGGCGCGCGGTCAGCGTGACGTCGAGGATCGGCGCCGCGCGGATGGCGTCGTCGAGGAACAGCTCGAAAAAGTCACCCATGCGGTAGAGCAGGATGCAGTCGGCATACTGCGCCTTGAGCTCCAGGTAGTGCCGGAGCATCGGCGTCAGCTCGGAAGTGCGCGCCATCGCGGGCGCGAGTATAGCGGCCGGCGCGACCCCGAAGGTGCGCACCGCGTGGCGAACCTTCCACCCCAACGAAGGTCCGTGCGACGACCGCCGCGCCACCGAGCGCGAGTCGCCGATCGCGGCCCCGCGCTGGCTATACTCCGGCGGCGATGTCGGTGGTTTCTCCACGAACACCTCGCCGCCTCCTGGCGCTCGACACCGGCTCGCCGGTGGTGAGCGTGGCGCTGGCCATCGACGGCGAGGTGCGAGCGAGCTCCGCGGTCGAGCAGGCCCGCTCCTCCGTCGAGCTGCTGCAACGCATCGACTTCTGCCTGCGGGAGTGCGACCTGCGGCCCGGCGACCTCGACGCACTGGTCGTGCTGCGCGGCCCGGGCAGCTTCACCGGGCTCCGCGTGGGGCTCGCGACGGCGCAGGGCCTGTGCGCGGCGCTCGGCGTCGAGGTCGCGGTGCTGCCCTCGCTACGGGTCCTCGCGGCGCACGCGTGGGAGCGCCTCGAGTCCGGCGAGAGCGCTTCGACGCTGGTGAGCGCCATCGACGCCCTGCGCGGCGAGTGGTTCGCGCAACCTCATCGGGCCACGGCACCGGGCCGGGTTCCGGAACCGGTCGCAGCCGCCGCGATCGTGCCGGTGAGTCGGCTCGCCGGCTGGGCGCCGGGCACACTCGTCGGGTTCGGCGTGGAGCGGCTGGCGGCCGCAGAGGGGCTTGCCGATGGCCTGGCGGGGCTGCGGATCCTCGAGGCCGGTCCGCTGGCTCCGACCGCGGCCCGACTGGCCCCGCTCCTACCCGAGTGTTGGAATGCGGAGCTGCTCACCGACCCGCTCTACCTGCGCGAGCCGGCGGTCACTCTGCCGCTGGCCTGATCCGACATCGTGCGCGACGCCAAGCCGAGCGACCTCGCGGCGCTGACCCTGCTCGAGCGCGAGGCGTTTCACGATCCCTGGAGCGCCGAGCAGATCGCCGGGCACTTGGCGCATCCGGGTAGCTTCACCCTGCTCGAGACCGCTCGCTCGGGCGAAACCGCGGGATACGCCGCTTTTCAAGTGGTCATCGACGAGGCGGAGCTCCTGCGCGTCTGCGTCCTGCCCTTCCAACGACGGCAAGGAATCGCCGAAACCCTGCTCACGGAGGGACTCCGCCGGTTGGCCGCGCGCGGGGTGCGGTCGGTGCATCTCGAGGTGCGAGCGGACAACGAGCCGGCCATCGCGCTCTACCGCCGCCTGGGCTTCGAGCTCGTCGGCGAGCGCCGGACTTACTATCGCGACGGCACCTCGGCCAGGCTCTACCGCCGGACTCTGTCTCCGGACGACTCGCTCTGACTTCCGAGAAACAAGACCCTGACGCTCCGAACAACAGCGCTGACGTCCACTCCCACCGTTCTGTCGCTCAACGCAGACCGTCCCGGCGTTCAAGCGGGGCATCTTCCAACGCGGCGCGGCGACTCGACTCCCCTCTCGCACCGAGGACCGGCGGCGAGCGCGGCGAGGATCGTGTTCGGGTTAGGGAACGCGGACTGGGCGCTCGTTCGTGGAGCTCTCGAAGTCCTCGCGGTACCGCCGACTGGACGCCAGCAGGCCACCCGCTCTCCGATCCGGCGCCGCCGCCCCCCCATCGACCCCACCCGGAAACCAACGGTCGGGCGTGCGTCGTTCGGCCCTCGGCACAGTGGGCCACGGGGAACGGTCGCCGCAGCCGCAGTATCCGCCCGGCGCGGCGTGCGCGCCGCGTGGAGCAGTCTCCCTGGAGTCGTCGAGCTCGTCTTGCCCTCGAACGCTTCGCGTCCGGGTCGCTGAAGCTGGAGCCGGGACGAAGCGCTTGGTCGCCAGCCAGGCTGCCCGGCCGGCCGCCGCTCAGAGCAGCGGTGCGATCCGCGTCGCGACCGCAGCCAGAGCCTCTTCGTCGGTCTCCCCCACTCCGAGATCGACCAGCCCCGCGCTGACCCGCGCCAGGACCTCGCTCCGCACGTCTGCCGGCGGGAACGGCGCGAGCGGCGGCAAGGCGCGGAAAGGCTGCGGCCGGCGGGCGATGACCTCCGAGAGGAGCCGGATGTAACCCGCCGCTGAGCTCTCGATCGCATGATGCCCGGCGGCGTGGTGCCTGGCATTCTCACCGAGCTGCGCGCGTAGAGTCTCATCGGACGCCAGCCGCCGCAGCACGGCGAACAGGTGCTCGCCCTCGGTGGCGTCGTGTTCGACCTTGGCGCAGCAATCGTCGGGCACCTCGGCGAACGCACCGGCGTTGGTGACCACGATGGCCTTGCCCAGGCCGAGCAGACGGATCAGCGTGCCCGAGGTCTCGCCGGCCGTCGGCCAGCGCAAATTCACCGCGACGTCGCAGGCCGACATGTGGAGCAGGAACTCCTGGAGCTCCAGGCGGCCGGTCACCGTCACGCCGTCGAGCAAGGCGCGATCCAGTCCGGAGTAGAAGTCGAAGTGCGGCGAGATCTCGCCGGCCAGCACGAGCCGCGCGTTCGGAAACTGCTGCCGTACGCGCGCGAAGGCCGCGAGCACGGTGAACGGCAGCTTCGCCGGCGTCACGAAGCCGAAGGACGAAAAGACCAGTTCGTCCGGCGCAACGCCCAGCCGCCGCCGTGCCTCATCCTTCGCCACCGCTCCGTCGAGACTGAGGTGATGCGGCACGACGTTCACCCAGGCGGTCGGGCGGCTCGCGAGAATGCGCTGGCGGCTGAATTCGTTGTGCACCAGCACCGCCAGGCTGCGGTCCACCAGGCGCTCGAACAGCGGGAACGTCCAGGGATCGACCGGCACGCCGGGATCGAGCGCGCGGCGGCCCGCGGCTTCGCCGGTGCGGCCGCAGCAGTAGCGCAGCTCTTCGACGTAGGCCTCGCCGTCGCCGCGATGGAGCGTCGCGCCGAGGACGAGATGGTGCAGCACGACGTCGTGAATGACGCTCACCCCCGGATGGGCCAGCGCCGCGCGGCGGATGCCGGCGTGATACTCGACGTTGTTGCCGAGGTGGTAGAGCATCCCGTCGAACGCGCCGCTCCCGAGCAGCCGCGGCAGATTTCGCGCCTCGTGCACGGGATACGCGGCGGCGATGTCGGCCTCCGGGCGCGCGCCGTCGTCGACGATCAGCGACAGCTCGGCGTGACGGGCCAGGTGCGGCAGCAGCTCGGCCGTGTAGTCCGAGATGCCGGAACGCTGCGGCGGCAGCGGGCTGTAGATCCCGACGCGCATCGCGGCGCTCAGTCGCCGAGCAGGCCGTCGATCACCGCGTCCCAGCCGATGCCGGCCACGCGTGCCCTGCCGGCTCTGCCGAGGCGCTCCGCCAGCGCGCGATCGTCCGCCAGCCGGTCGATCGCCGCCCCCATCGCGCGCGGCGCGTTCGGCGAGGTGACGAACCCGTTCTCGCCATCGCGAACGAACTCGAGCACGCCGCCGGCGTCGGCGGTGGTGAGCACCGGGCGCGCGGCGAGGAACGCCTCCACCGTGACGTAACCGTAGTCCTCGTCGTAGGGCGCGTAGTAGACCGCGAGAGCGTCGGCGTAGAGATCGACCAGCTGCGCGTCGCTCACCCAGCCCAACCACTCGACGCGGTCCGCGATGCCGAGCTTCTCCGCCAACTCGACGAGCGCATCGCGCGCCGGACCCTCACCGGCGATGCGGCAGCGCACCGGCCGCTCGGCGGCAGCGACGGCGCGCAGCAGCTGATCGAAGCGCTTCATCGGATCCAGCCGGCCGGCGCTGAACACGTAGTCGCCGTACGCTCCGGCGCGGTGCTCGCCGGCGAGCTTCGGCGGCGGGTACAACACCGTCGCCTCGAGGTCGTTGAACTTGCGCAACCGGTCGGCGGTGTTCTGCGAGATCGAAAAGATGCGGCGCGCCTCGCCGAGGCCTTGGCGGTCCATCGTGCGCACGCTGTCGATCACCGCGCGATCCCGCTCGCCGTCGCCGAAATCGCTGTGCTTCGTGCCCTTGAGGTCGTACACCTGCCGCAGCTGGTGCACCAGCCAGACGACCTTGTGCGGGTGGCGCACCATGTACGACGGAAACCGCGTCGCGATCACGCGGTCGACGCGCTCGCCGGCGACGCGCTCGAGATCCACGAGACGCCACGCGAGCGCGCTGGTCAGGATGTTCTCGCGGGTCTCCCAGTTGTACGGCAGCGTCACCACGTCGGCCTGGTGGCCCCGGCGCAGCAGCTCGCCGCGCAGCGAATCCACCAGGATCTCCGCCCCGCCGCGCGCGAACGGGACCTGGGCGTTGCACAGCAGGACACGCATGGTTCAGTCCGGATTCTCGGCGCCCGCGGCCGGACCGTGCTCGAGCCGCTCCAACCGGTGCTGCAGCAGCTCGAGCCGGCGCTGCAATTCCTCCTGCCGTGCCGCCACCTCCTGCGCGGCCGCGCTCGCGGCCTGGTTGAAGCCGTTCTGTTGCTCGAGCACCGGCCGCGCATACCACTTCACGAACAGGTGGTACGCGACCTTGCGCGCGAACACGATCGCGCGCCCGAAACCGCCGCGGTGCGACGTCGGCGTGGGCTCGCGCACGAACTCGCGGGCCCGCATCTCCAGCAGTTTGGCCCGCGTGCCGCCGCTGTCGGACGGCACCGCGGCGAGCTCGGCCACACGCTGGCGCACGCCGGAGCGAAGCTGCTGGAGCACTTGCGCTACGTCCGGTTGGGCGGCGCTGGGACGGGAATCAGAAGGATCCATGGGCGGCGGAGCGTCCTTTGCCGCCATTCTCGCATTCGAACGTCACCGCGAACAGAGTGACGGTGAGATCGGCCCCACCGGCGCCCACCAGCTCGATCGCCGTGGCCTCGCTACGACAGCGTACGC
>WBZN01002317.1_pt1 | contig 10722 bp, 10 predicted proteins | sample 5204281 | NCBI WGS metagenome assembly WBZN01 (sample SAMN12344347, study PRJNA552823) | activated sludge metagenome | biome: Activated sludge suspended growth; feature: Nitrification reactor; material: Wastewater; isolation source: activated sludge from nitrification reactor of wastewater... | reverse complement strand
TCCGGCTGTCGCGACATTGCTCTGGGAGGCTTCATAGGCGAGGACGTCGACCGTAAAATTTCCACCCGTTGGGATATTGATATCCCAGGTGTCAAAGGTAGTACCGAGCAACGGTCCTGTCGTGAGCTGATTGAGAGTACCTGTCACCTCAAGTGTGTTCGCAGCACCAAGAGACGGGACGGAAAGGATCAGCGCCATAAGCGCCAAGAAGCACGAACGTGTTCGCATGAACACACCTCCAGAGTTAAAGTTGAAGTAGGAAAATCATGGGAATCAGGCTGCATGCCGAGGGTTTGTACCAGGGAGACCCTAGAGGATCTACTGATCCAATCCCATGCGTGCAACAGTTGTGACGAAAAGATTTTCCCCCGCGCCGCCGAGCCAGTTCGTAGCCGTGGAGCGACTCCGCTCGCGCTATGACTCCTCCAATGTGATCTAAGGCCGATCTTGATGAACCGCTGGCAGCGGCGGGCTGCCTCACTTCTTGCCGTATTGTAATGCTGGGTTGACTGTGTGATCATTTACAACTATCATACTTGTGATATATGCATAGTTTCGAAAGGTACGGTGCAACATGATAGAGACGGTGTCAACGTTGGAAATCCGTCAACGGCTTGGAGACTTGCTGAATCGGGTAGCGCTGCGGCACGATGAATTCGTGATTGAGCGCAAAGGAAAGCCGTTGGCGGCGATGGTTCCTGTCGAACGGCTCGAGCAAATGCAGCAAGCGGCGCGATTGCACTTGCTGTCGGTTCTTGATCGGAAACCGAAAACGATCGCTCAGGGGCTGGCCGATGAGTTGGCAAACGAAGCCAAACATCGAACTCGTAAGGCGCGCCGGAAGTAAGTTGTGATTCGAGCCGTTCTTGATGCCAACATTTATGTCAGTGCGTTGATTCGCCCGCAAGGACCTCCGGGACGTATCCTTCGTTTTTTGGTAGAGGACCGGTCGTTTCATCTTGTCGGCTCCGCTGCAATCTTTGATGAAGTTCGACGCAGTGTGAATTACTCGCGCGTACGGCGGTATCTTTCCCTGAGAAATGAGGACATTGATCGTTGGATTATAGCGTTGGCCCTGATCGCTGAACCCACCGAAGGCCGTTTGAAACTCCGGGTTGTTGAGAAAGATTCGGACGATGACAAATATCTGGTGGCTGCGCTCGAAGGGCATGCAGAGTACCTCGTCAGTGGAGACTCGGACCTTCTCGAATTGCGCGACCACAAGGGGGTAACTATTGTTACGGCTCGGGAGTTCCTTTCTGTCATCGAGGGAAGGAAATGAGTCTCGAAGAGTGAGACAAGAGCAGTCTCCCTGTGTGTTTCCCCTGTGACTCGATCCGCTTCCGGCAGCGATCCGGAATATCTCTGTTTCAGCTTCCCATCTCGTTCAGTGTTCTTTAGCCCGCAGTATTCATGACAGTTCGTGACGAAACCGACGAAACGCTAGGCGAGACGGGCACGCGGAGCCCTGAGAGACCGAGGCATACTTGACACAGTATGTCGAGACCACATAGGGCGAGCCTGCTCGCCTGGCCGCTGACAAACCGCAGCCAGGCTTGTCGCAGCGGGGTATCGGCGGGTGCAGTAGAAGTGTTCATGAATAATGCGGGTTAATGTGGCCCGAACACACCTTCCAGGAATCCCGGCAGCGGCGGACCACCGGCTGCGCCAGTCATCGGAATTTCCAGAAGGTCATCCTTTGCGAAGCCCTGTTTGCCTGGTTCGACCTGTTGATGGTTGCCTGGGTGCCCGTTCGGCACGAATAGTTGCGGGTGGTCGAACGGCGCCGCGGCAATGCGCACCCGCTCATCCGTGAGAGCTTCAAGCCAAGCCACGACGGCATCAGCCTCGTCGGAGGTCATGTTGGCGATCCCGAGCGGCTCGATAGGTGTACCATCCCGTTGCGTGATCGGCGCAACGTTTCCTCCACGGCTGTAGAACAGGACAGCCTCGCGCAGCGAATGCGTATCGCCGTTATGAAAGTAGGGTGCGGTCAGCGCGACGTTGCGCAGCGAGGGCACTTTGAACGCGCCTTCAAGGCCGAACCCTTTGGTTACCGCCGCGCCGTCGAAGCTGGCAGGCAGTGAGCCAGGGAACAGGCGTTTGCTGTGTGACAATGGGCCAAACGCATCGCTCGCCCCCACGCCTAAGTCGTCGTCCGTGGGCCGCAGGCCGATATTATTGAACCCCTTGTCGATGATATTGCCGTCGCGGTTGCGCACCGGGCCGTTGGCAGCTAAGCCGATGCGGCGAACCGAGGCATCCGTGAGTTCGGCGCTCTCATGACAATTGCTGCAGCGCAGATTATTGGGACCTCTGGTCCGGTCGTTGAACAGCTGAGCGCCAAAGAGGGCAAAGCGACTGATGTGAGTCGGATTGGTATTTGTCCAGGGATTGATCGCCGCATCGGAGGCACTCGGATGCTCGCGGCGGAAGCGGTCCCAGGGGGTGTCATCGGACACGAGCGTGGCTTCATAGAGCTGGACGGACAAACCGAAGAAGAGCGCAAAATTATATTCCAGGAGGGTAAACTCATCTGTAGTCCGATGTCGATCGCGTTGGTCGACGATCGATACCGTTCCGTCCTCGGCTACCTGAACGAACTTCTCGCTCTGCCAGTATTTCTCCTGGAACGCTGTCCGGATCATTTGGTTGTAGGAGTTCATCCGAAGGCCACGTTGCGGATACCGGCTGAGCGGCCCCAAGACGCTGTCCGATGGATCGACAAGCTGCTGCTGCAGCGGCCTGGATCCATGGATGCGTTGGCCGAGCTGTCGGCTGCGCTTGCCTTTGCGAAAGTCGCGCGCGATGTCTTGTGCGGTGCGGCCAGGAGCGGCCATCTCGATCTCGCTGACGATCGGGCCGACCGCTTGTGACGCAAGGCTGGAGTTTACCAGGGCCACTTGAACCTCGATCAGGTTGCTGCCCACCGACGCCATCACACGGGCCTCCGGGTCCCGGGTACCCAGGGGATTCACCCCATTGAAGACGTTCTCGGCGCGACCGTCCCAGAACTGGCGGTGATTGAAGACGGCATTGATCACAGACGGGGTATTGCGTGGTTCGACCCGTCGAGTTTTGAGCCGGCCGACCTGGTACCCCAGCGGGTCTTGGCCTCGGTCGAGAAATGGGACGCCTTGGGAACTCACGACATCGTTACTGTCGGTGCCCTGGTCGAGTGCTCCTCGCTGTCCGACAATTGCCAAGCGAGTGAGCGGGAACTCCGAGCCCGTGAGTTGATAGTTCGGCCCGCCTGTCTTGAAAGTCAGGTCCTGCTGCGGCACATGTTTAAGGCCAGGGGAGAGCTGATTTTTCGAACGCGGGTCTGCGCCGGCTCGGAAGTGGCAGCTGGCGCATGCCTGCACGCCGTCGCTGCCGATTTGCATGTCCCAGAAGAACGCCTTGCCCAACGCGATCGCAGCCTGCTTATCTTTCACGTACTCCGCCAGATCCTGATCGCTTGGACCAGGCACCGGCACGCCGCGTAAGTCCCCTGGTAGATTCGCGAGGTCGCTTGACGCGGGTGGATTCAGGACACGCGGAATCGTGCCGTCACCGGTCAATGCGTAAAGAGTGGATGTACACAAAATCGACACGATGCTAAGACCGATTGATAGCCGTCTCCCTCTCATGATTCCTCCAGCGTTCTCGGCCTCCTAAAACCTGTTCCAAAGCGGTTGTCCTCATCGGGTTTTCCGTCTGACGAACACCGAATGAAGATTACTGTTTTACCCCGCTGGCCGTTCCCAAGGCGCCGAACGTATTCTCCCAACGGCCGACAAAAGATTTCTTGTCCCGGTGCAATTGGAGCTCGAACGTGGACTTGAACGGAAGCGGCGTGAAGTCCATCGTCAGTTCCGCTGAACAATCCTCCTTCACGGTTGCCTCGCCGGTAAATGTGAGGCCGGTCAAGGGATTTCCTTGATCGTTTTTCAACGAAAAGTCGCAGGTGCCTTCGGTCTTTCCATTCTCGATTGAAAACTTGCACACCCCGGTGTGCGGATTCTTCAGAACTTCGTTTTGATAAGAGACCCAGCTTCCTCGCAGGTCACGTTTCTGGCATCGGCCTTCCTCTTCAAAGAACGCCTGGGCCTGGCTGCAGAGGATGAGCGACACGATGGTGGTAGAGAACAAGAGACGCTTCATACCAACACTCCTTTGACAATGTGCTTCAAGGATGATCCCTGAAAGGCGAGCAAATGGTAGCAGGGGTGAGAAATGGGACACCATGCGCGACTGCTACAGATGCAACAGATGTGAAGGAAAATGACGCGCGTTGTTTGGTGTCACCTATTAATAATACGTACAAAACAAGTTGGCAGAGGCTTTAAGGGGTAGAAGTAAAGGTATCCGCATGGATACTGCTTGGACAGGCTGGTGTTGCGGCGGGCTCATGGTCCATGGATGTCGTGAAACGTCGCACGTGAAGGGTGCTGCTGCCAAAGCCTGTGAAGCGTATCCTGTTTCAGACTGCAGATGTTCCAGCTTTCATCAGTTACGCTTCACGATTCACGAACGACGAGTGACGCAACTATCTCCATACCGGCCATTCCACATCGGGATCCTTGAACACGGGTTGGCGCGGCGTCGAATCTCGCCGACGGACTCGGTGGTGCCTCGGGCGAGCCCTGTTTTGCACAATTACCGGGTCGATCAGCTCGCCGCAGGTCACGCAACGCCAGGCGCGAATGTCATCGAGTGATGCACCTTGGATGAGATCAAGCGGATCGAGTGGATCGATTGGATGCATGAGACCATGACAGCGTCGACAGATTACGCGATCCATGTTGAGACCTCCTGATGGGCCGTGCGAGGCTGCAAACGGTTCTCGATGGCTCGACCGGTAGTAGGGCTCGGCTCCGTGCCTGGTGAAAGTGGTGAACCTACCGCGGCATTAAGCTCCGACCGGAGCAATCGACCGATGTATGCGAACTCGAGTGGTTTGAGGGGAAGATGGAGATGACGAAGGAGACCGCTGTTTGGGATGTCCGTCTGATCTCCGTTGGTTTGGGGCCCCATCGTAATGACCGGCACATGGGGCGAAGCGGTCTTGATCGTGCGGAATAATCTCCGCAGGCTGAGTGTGGCGACAGGCTCCGAGAAACTGAGTCCGATGAAGACGGCTTGGGGGCGGAGTTCACGACATTCATTGATCGCCGTCTCCAACGACCGGACGAGTATCGCCTGGTAGGCATGCGCCGCGAGCCAATCGGCGAGTTTGATGCCATACTCCAAATTGTGGTCTACGATTAGGACACAGGCTCGCTTCTTGTTCGGTAGAGTCTCCATCATCGGTTCTCCTTATAATGCTCGCTGGCCGTATCAAGCCGATTTGCGGGTGATGCGGCATGGTAAGAGAAGTTGGGGCTATGACAGGACGTATCAAGCCACAGAGGGGGGATGTCGGACTACCGGCCGGCGCTGATCAGTGCACCAGATTTGGTGAAAAACTTCTCATGTCTGCCGGATGAAATCAGGCGGGCTCCCGGTATGCCAAGATAGGAACTCGACTCTCGCGTCAGCCGAACCCACATCCTTCATGAAGTATGACTTCATGGAAGGTCAATTACGCGGTGCCTCGCCGCCGAGCCAAGCCGATCAATGTGACTACTCCACTCCCGAACAACCACACAGCGCCAGGGATCGGTACGGCAGCGACCTCCATGCGCCAGGCCAGCGTGTAGTCCTGCGAGAAGTTGCCGGTCTCGCCCGCTGTCACTCGCAATTCATACCGGCGTCCCGCCAAGAGTCTCATGTAGAGATTCTGGCTGTTGTCCAGGTCACTGGTGGATTCGGTGAGCAAGCTGTTGGCCGTGAGATCGAACAGCGAAAGGTTTAACCGATGTCGCGAGGTGGTGAGGGCGCTGTTGTTTGAGACGCCCACGTTCCAGGCCAGTGAGGAAAATAATGTGACGTCGCTGCTCGTTGAGAATAGATACGAAGCTGTTCGAACACTCCCGTTCAGCCCTCCGAAGGTCTCACCATAATCGAATCCGAAGCGGCCGATGTCGCCGCCGCCCTGCTGTAAGCTTGGTTGCTCGCCGCCGGCGAGGATATGGTAACTGTTCAAGATGTTCACCTGCCCGGCTCCGTAGCGATCATCCAATCCGTTCGCCGTCTCATGCCCGGCGCTGCGATAGTCGGTGATATTGGCGGTGGTACCTTGGTTGGCGGTTTCTCGATTTGCACCCGCCATCAACAGGGCCTTGATGGTTTCGGACCGTTCGGCGTTGTAAATGGTTCCGACTCCGGAGATGGCCGTAGAGCCGTTGGAGAGGGATAGACCGGCTTCATGTCCGGTCTGCACTAAGAGGGCGGCCGCGGACGAGACCACGGGTGTTGCGTTGCTTGTTATCGATTCCGGCGCCACGAGGAGTGGAGCGGTGCGGACGGCTCCATAGAGACTGTCGCCGGAGACCGAGACGGTATTCCGTTGATGCCCGCCATCGGTGCGACCGACGGAGATCGCGTTGTAGGCGCTCCCTAGTAACGGGCTGTCGGCGGAACCGTTGGCTAGGCCGACCACTTGAATGGATTCGTTTACGTGGACCTGACGATCGACTAAGCGCAGAATCTGCCCGGTGGCCGCCGGCGTATCTCCTGTGCCGACCCAGCTGTGGTTGGTGATGCGGGTTGGACCAGTCGTGGCCGTGCCGGACGGGTTTGATAAGCCATCGAACCAGCGATTGGCATCATATCCGGCGATCTGGGTGATGCCCGGCGCGATGGAACTCGTAGTTCCATAGAACAATCGACCGACGACAGTCGCATGGCCTGAAAAACTGCCTGACGGATTACCGTTGATCGCGGTAATGGTTTTCCCGGAAAATTCGGCATCGCTCGGGTTCGGCATGAAGATAGGAGCCGCGCCACCGCTCGTGTCATTGATCGGGGCCTCGACCTGCGAAGCGCGTACGCCGGCTCCGCTCGGTGTCCCGGCGCCCAGCTCGGCTTGGAGGGCACTGTACCCCACGTCAGTGAAATCGGCGGCCAAGGTGAGGGAGGCTGTGCAAAGGCAGAACCCTAAGACAATGACAAGGAGAGTCGAACCTGTGAACGAGTGCGCTCGCTCAATCTGAACGCTCGTTCCATGGGACCGCATGCCTCGACTCCATGAGCAGGGCACGAATGAACTCCGGTGCTTCACACGCACGGCAACCTCCTCTGTGATGACTGATGTCGGACAAGACCCATCGATTCAGGCCTGGAGACGAGTACTTATGCTGTCGGTCGACAAGGGACGTCCGCACTCTGTGGAGACGAACAGCTCAAGGGTGACGACCTTCACCTGAGGTCAATCACGTAGCGTCAACGTAGTGGTTGATTGAGGCACTGTCCAGCAATGGATACCGATCTCTGCAACAGTTGTGACAGATATATATTGCTATCAACAGGGTAGATACCTTTTAGGAACAGGGCCCGGCAACGGTTTCGGTCGATGCGGTGGAGCACTCAGACGGCTCAGCTCCGAATGCGGCGTTGAAACCCGCAGTCGGAATAAGTTTCGTCGCATCTGTAGCATCTGGAGCGGACTGCTATAGCAAGCCGGGGAGATACAGGCGTAAGTTACAGCCATAGAAGAAGGTCCTCGTCGGTCGTGATGTTTCGTGTGGGAGACGATTTGGTCGTACATGCAGATCATTGAAGCGATTCGTTCCATCCTGTTGGCCCTTCTCTTCCTCAGTCTCGCGCCGATCGTCGGTATCGTGGCGGCGTTTACCCATGATGAGTGTTACGACGAGCTGCGCGACGATTGGTAGTCCGTGACCAGCGCATTCGCCGGAGCGCGAGCCGTTCATTGAACGTACTGTTTCAGGGCAAGCTCATAGCCGGATTGCCGGGAATCTCAAACATGTTCCTCCAGCCTTACGTGTAGATCTCCTGTAATTCTCGATCTGCTGATCTTTTCCACAGTGCGTTTTCTAGTCTTCCCGAGCGTACGCTTGATAGTACTCAGTGCCCGGTCTATTCCTCGATGGCTCCGCATACCCGAGACCGATACCATGAGGAATTGCTCGATGTTCGGGGGCCCGAATGTGCTGTAAGAAAAGAACCGGTGGATCAGGTTATGGTCCACACGCACGAAACCCACTGGAACGGGTCTGGAGATCCAGTGGGTTTCGTTGGGGGAGCCGACTGAGTCGATCCTTCTCGCGGGGGACCGAATCAGGGCGCCACGATTTGTAGGATTCGGGAAACTACCGGCCTGCTACGATACGACCTTGCGTGCACGCCGAAGAAGCAACCCGGCTAGCCCTGAACCAAACAGGAGGGCTGCTCCCGGCAAGGGGACTGCTGCCAGTTGCGCCGTACCGTTGAGCGTGAACTGTACGGTCAGATTGCTCGGCAACCCTGGCACCCCACTCAGACCATGCGACCAGGTCAACCCGGTAAAGGCGTTCGTCAGGCTATTGAACGAGCCGATGGCACTGCCGCCGATATTCGTCGTTAACCCACCGACAGGAATAAGTCCTCCTGTCAGTTTAGTCAACAACGAAGTGAGATCGGCCGTGATGGTCGAGCCGCTCGTATTGCCGCTCGGGAAGGGGTTCGGGCCGCTGGTGAACAGCGAGAACGTATGGGTTCCGAGCAGGGGTACATTGATCGAAATGGGAGCAATGATATCCGGGAGCGGCTGGTATTGTTCCATGACGATTTGTCCGCTCGTCGTAAAATTCCTGGAAGCAATCGTCGCGCTCCCGCTTTTCAGTGCGATCGATCCACTCGTAAAGTCGAGCTCACTGACGGTGAACGCATCCGCCGAGGTAGGGCAGATCCACAGCGCCGACAGCAATGCGACCGTGGCGGTCACTCCCAAACATACTTGACGCAGGGCTCGGTGCTTCATATTTATAGCGACCTTTCCGGCCAAGAGACGGGTTGGCTCCGTCTTGACCCTCGTGAGAGTTGAGATGTCGTGCTGCATGCTCATCGACAGTTATCCTGTGTTCGTACAATCCTATGCGGACGTGCCTCTCTGCAAAATTGTGTCACAAGGCACGCGTATCATGGTGGGTGAAGGTATCAGGATCGTATGGATCGGACTACAGAAGGGTGCCTACGTTTGCAACAGATGTGATGGAAACTGCGGTGAAAAGTTTGTTCAGTCGGGGGTGTGTCCTATCGGCGTGGTGCGGTAAGCGCCGCACGCCCTACATCTTCAATAGACAACAAACCCAAATCACTTCTCCGAATCGAGTGCCCTCTGAATCATCACGACGACACCAGAAATTAAGGTGGGCAGTGAGGTTCTAGATCGCCCATCTTCCACATGGTATTCACCTCGTTCACACCTGGGGGGCGCCTCAAGGACAGTTCGCTCCCTTCGACGATTCTGTCTCATCTGTTGCACTCGGTGCATAGGAAGGTAGAAGACCATCATAGCCTTTGATACACAAACGTATGGTGGAAACTAAAAGCGTTCCTGTTCCAGTGAGGAAAATGGTTCAGGGTGATATCTACTTCCAGAAATAATGTTGAGTGACCAAACGGACTCGTTCCGAGCAAGAGAAACAGAGGAGACATGATGAATACGACAATGAGAAAGCGCTCAGTTAACACGTTGTTCGTTGTAGCCATGGCCGTCGGACTGTTGATGGGGCCCGGCACCGCCGGTGCCCACGTCGAATACCTTGATCTTGGGGGGGGTGGCTCAGCGACCGACTCCATGAAGCGGTATGGTTGGATTGATGGCACGGATACGGATCTGGGCGATAGTCACCAGGTCTCGTTCTTCAAGTTCAGCTTGAGTCAGGCGTCATTGGTCAATATCACGATGACCGGCGCAAATGAACTCGGATTGAACCCAGCCTTTACTCTCTATGCGGGGCTCATGGGCGACTTGGCGCATGACGACACGGCGTTTGATCCGAATAATCCGGTAGACGGAAGTTTTAATAAAATCGCATCGCCGGTGGATAACGGCGTGACGACAGATGCGTTCGGGCGCGTGTCTCCGTTCCGGGATACCGCCAACATTGACTTCGAAGGTCAATTCAACGCCCTAGGCACGTGGAGTATGGCCAGCGACCCGTCTGACGGTGACGTCTGGCGCGTCATTGAATATCTCACGCACAAGAACGATACCGCCGGTAACGAGTCCTTGCTCGGCTATTTTCTCCCGGCCGGCGATTATACGATCGTCGCGTCGGGCGCTGCCTGTACCGATGCGGGTGCCGGTTGCACCGGTCCCTTTATCAATGGAACCGTGAATGTAAGTACCTCGCCTGTGCCGGTCCCGGCCGCGCTGTACTTGTTTGGGACGGGCTTGGCGGGGTTAGCCGGACTGGCTCGCCGGACGAAGACCGCCGTTTAAGGACAAGATTTGTCGGTCGTGAAGCGTGAAACGTATCTCGACTCATAATGCGGACGCTTCACGCATGACGCGAGCGGACTATGTCGATATTCTCGCGAACGCGAGCAGCCCTGAGGCTGATGAAGGAGTATAGAAGTCATGACACTCTCAATCTTTAGCAGCAGAAAGCTGAGCGAAGCCATGAACACCCATACTCGGAAGGTTCTTGCGAGTTGGGTCTTGGGCATGGGCGCCTTGTTGTCGGCCAATCTGCAGCCGGCCGTCGCCCATGTCTCGTTCGACAATGCCGGTACCTTCAACGGAACGGATGTTCTGACGTACTCCAACACCCGTACTGCGTACAAAGCTCATGGATGGGTGGACGGGACCGACGCTGACTTGGGTGACAGCCACCAGATTGGTGGGAC
>WBZN01001031.1_pt1 | contig 10725 bp, 7 predicted proteins | sample 5204281 | NCBI WGS metagenome assembly WBZN01 (sample SAMN12344347, study PRJNA552823) | activated sludge metagenome | biome: Activated sludge suspended growth; feature: Nitrification reactor; material: Wastewater; isolation source: activated sludge from nitrification reactor of wastewater treatment... | reverse complement strand
CTGGATGAGTTGGTGAATCTCTGCACACGACTCGATTTAGATGAGCGAGTTAAGAACGCTGGTGAATTGAGCACGCGTCTTGCTGCTATCAGTGAAAAGAAAACTCCGGCAATAGCCGGCGCTGAGCGGAGCCGCGAAGATGTCTGAACAACCCTCGTTTCTTGTTTCGGAGGAGCGGTCAGTCGCTGGAAATTTCGCAGAACCCGTGTCGAAACCTCAGCTTGCTTCGACTGTGGAACTTGCATGCAGCCCGGAGTTTATGGATACTCAGTCTGCAGGTTCGCTGCCCGGCTCCGAACCCGCGGCGCACGTTGCTGTGCCTGCAAGCCCAGATGCCATGCCCGCAAGCCCAGATGTCAAACAAGCCACGTCAGGAACTGAAACAGTGTTGAGTCAGAGGGCTCTTTCTGCATTCCAACAAACAGAAGTCTTAATCCAATATGGACACCTCGAGGAAGACCTTCAGCAACTGTCGATGGCTACGCAGCGCCAGAAAGAGCGAGCCCACGAACTACAACTGGCTGTTATGGTGTGCATTGCCGCGCCTTTTGTCACGGTTGAAAGTCTGTTCGCCGCAGCAAAAAATTTGTGTCCATCCTTGCTGATCCAATTTGGCGGCGCTTTTACTATGCTGCACAGTCATACTGATGAATTTTATCTGGAACACGCACATGGATTGATGTATGGGCTGGGCGGTCCGCTGCTGATTTTGACGCTGGTCATTTTTGCTCTCTATCGATTGCATGCGATTGGACCCTGGGGAATTCTTGCGCCTACGCATATCGGCATACTTCCTGATGGCTTGCGCCGTCACTGGAGAAGCTTTTTCCTCGACTGGACGCCTGGCACCCGCCCGTGGAGCGAAGTTAAGTCAGTCGAGATTCGCGAGTACGGCAAGAAAAATCATCGCAAAAAGATCACATTACGATATGAGCGAAGCAGCCCTTTGTCGATTGAAGTGACCGGAATTCGTCGCACTTTTGAGAAAGAAGCTCTTGCAAATGCGCTCAGGCACTATCTGCCCGAACAACTTCAGGGCGAGCTGAAGTTGCTGCTGGAAAAGACACTGCCGAAACAAAATCGATATACCGAAATATGGACTCAAGCACTGTTAAACAGACCGCAACGGCTGTTGCTTACTGCACTCGCTCCCCAAACGACACTGCATGAGGGTCGTTACACCATAAAAGAGCAGATTGGTGCAGGTGGTCAGGGCACTGCCTATCTGGCATCGGCTGATGGCTTGGTATCGGAAGTGGTGCTGAAAGAATACGTTCTCCCCGACCATAACAATGTTCATGACAGACGTCGTGCCTTGAAGAGATTGGAAGACGAAGTTCAAATTCTCAGTCGTCTTAACCATCCGCAAATTGTCAGCCTTCATGATGTGTTTATTGAAGATCATCGTGCGTATCTCGTGCTCGATTATATTGACGGTCCATCGCTCAAATCCATCGTTTCAAAAGAGGGCAAGCTGGAACTTGCACGTGTAATCGAGCTATCACTGCAAATGTGCTCGATGTTGAAATATCTGCACGCATTATCACCACCTCTGGTGCATCAAGATTTTACTCCCGACAATTTGTTGCTCACTAAATCTGGTGTTCTTAAACTCGTCGATTTCAACGTTGCAAAGGAAAGTGCGACAACCAAGACCAGTCTTGTTGTGGGAAAACAATCCTATATGCCGCCGGAGCAATTTCGCGGCAAAACCAGCGTGCAAAGCGATATTTACGCAATGGGTGCATCACTTTATTATTTGCTGGCAGGTGTTGAACCAGAACCATTGACGGCGTCACATCCAATTAAGGTTCGCAGTGAAGTGCCCGAAGAGCTCGATCGAATCATCGCTAAGTCCACCTCACTCGAGCCGGATAGCCGCTATGCAACAGCGCTAGATCTCGAAAGTGATTTGCAAAGATTGCACGATTCGTTATCGGCGCTTGATGCCAGCGTACCTGAGGCGGAGGCTTAGATGAGCGACGACGTCTTAAGTCTTGCAGTAGACTCGAAGAAAATTATCCATTATCCATTCTATCTAAATAGTAACGAACGACCGCATCGTCTCTATCCGCTAATTGATGTTTCGATTCAGATTGCTCAGATTGTTTTGTTCATCTGCTTGTTAGAGATGGCAATGTTTATGTCCGTCAATGCCGGTGGTCCTCCTGAACTCGCTCTCTTAATTGGAGGTTTGATTCCGACTTTAGTAATGAGTTCCAAGATTTTTCTCCGAAATACGCGGCTCACTGTCACAGACGCAGGAATCTCATTTCCGTTATTGATGGCGTTCGGACTAGGAGGACGATTATTCCGTGCCTGGTCGGATATTGATTCGATTGATATGCATGAAGGCAAAGATTATTTGAATTTGGTGACTGGAAATGTTTTGACAATTACGTTTAAATCTGGAGGCAGTGTAAACGTTGACCTGACACGAGTTCCTCGCGAGGATATTCGGCTGTTGCAGGAAAGTCTGATCAAATTCACTGACCTTGCGAATGCCAACGTCTTAAGTGATGCCGTTGCGCGTAATGATTTAGAGATCAATGACTCACAAATGTATGTTTTTGCGAAAAGGCATCGCTCTCTGATTAGTAGTTCTTTTGGATTGACTAATAGCGACCTTTTGTGCAGAGGTGATGCGGTCATCGGCGGAGATTATCTGGTCGAAAGTGCACTGTGTGCTTCGGGAGGTCAAGCATCGTATCTGGTGAATGACGTTAAAATCGGTCGCGTTGTCTGTATGACTGAATACGATTTGTCAGTTGTAGAGCCATCTCGACGTGACCAGGTTGGGACTGAGTTGCTTGAGCTGGGACAATCGTTTTTGAATTTGCAAATTCCGAATCTGTTGAATCTATTGGATATGCGTGTGGACAGTGGAAAGTTTTATACGGTTATGGAGCCGAGAACTCCTAATCTGCGAAAGTTTATTGAGAGACATAAATGTCTGGGCGAAAAGGAAGTTCTTTCCTTAGCGCTGAAATTGGCAGAAGCGGTCGAATGCTTTCAAAATCGCCTTCCAGGTGCGAGTATTTCCGGAATTCGCCCCGACTCAGTGTCTTACGAACGCAACGGCACCCTGTCGATAGGTGAGCTCGGTTTTGCGGAAGATGTATTGATGAAATACTCTAATACGCTTCTTGTGGATGCACCATATGCGGCGCCAGAGCGAATTTGCGGCGAAGGCAGTTCTAGAGGTGATCTCTACTCCATTGGTGCGACTATGTATTTCGCTCTGACGGGAATGGATCCCATTCCGAATGCTGGTTCAAGCGTTCGTGCCATCCGATCAGCAGTCTCTCAGTCAACCACAAATCTTGTGAGCAGGTTGCTTAATCCAGACCCTTCGCTTAGAGGTAATGTGCAGGAGTTGATAATTGATCTTGGTGGATTCGTGCGTGAGACGCATGCTATTGGCTCAGCATCTTCTGCTGACGGTCAAAATTCGGCTAATCTGAATAGCTCACTGAAATCAGGAGCTGAGCATGAGTAACGAACTTGTTCCGGTTTCGAGATGCGATCGCGAAAGCGCAATCGTCGATGTCGCCATGCCGCTTTTCGATCTTCGCGATACTTCCCTGCAAGCTCTCGATCAATCTAAGACTACGGCAGGCGACCTGCAGAGCCAATTACTGCTTGCATATCGGGGTAACGAAAATCGAGCGCGTGTTTTCTCCAGATCTTTTCTAGACTCCAATCGGCTGGGCATGTTCAAGTGGTTGCAGGCTTTCACTCCGCTTCCTATCGCTTTTGCGCTTTTGGGCGCGTTTGAGTTGCCGGTGATGCTGATGACATTTCTACCCAATAGAATTTTTTTGCAGGTTCTGGCGATGCTCTTTTTTATTTCGGCTACAACAGTGCTCACTGCTTTTACTGCTTCAAGAGTGCTGTTCAATCGGAAGAAAGCCTTTACCGGGGGGAGTCGTCGAGATTTGCTGGCGAGTGTATTTGAGCCCGACCACATTGCTATTTCTCCGCAAGGGCTGAACCTGCAGTGGTCGTCAAAACACTGTAGTTTCATGGGATTAGTTCTGCCATGGAAGCGAATTGCACTGGCGTATGCGGAAGAGCACATAGATCCAGTCACAAATGAGAAATACGAAATACTTTGTATTCGCGATAATGTTGGGAAAGCATTGAGGCTGGATTGCAGGCAGTTTGCCAGCGACGTGCTTGTCAAAGCGTTGCAGAAAAGAGCGCCATGGTCTGTCAAAGCACCACCTATGGTGCTAGCTATGCAACCAGCACAGTCTTTTCGCTGGCAATATTTGTTGCAATGGGCATCGAGTATTTCAAAATTTCGTAAAGATGGCGCACGGGTAAAGACAAGCATTGTGAGTGGATCATTGCTGAAAGGTGGTAAGTACAAAGTCATCGAAACTTTTACTTTGCGAAAGTTAGGCGTTGAGCACCTCGCTGAAGTTTTGACAGGCGGGGGTGGAAACACTTCCGGTCCAGTCTCGTACAAGGGATTGAATAGCTACGAGCCCGTCGAGCATTCATGTTTGACTCGTGTGTTGGTTCAACAGTTTGTGGTGCCTCTAGAACAGACGTTTCTCCAGTGGTATTGGACTCTGCATCATTTTGAAACAGAAGTGCGGCGACTGAGTAGTGTCAACAGTAATAACATCACACGTTGGCTTGACGTCTTTGCCGAGAATGGCTCGTTATTTGTTGTCACCGAATATGATGCTTCACCATCGCTGCGTCAAATTGTTCGTGAATCAGGACCATTGCCAGAAGCACGAGTGCGAGAAATTGCGCTGGAAATGTGCGAAATACTGCTTCACTTGCACCAGCTTGATCCTCCATATGTCCATAAGTCGTTTACACCTGATGCTCTGGTGCTTGCAAAAGAAGGATTCGTTAAGCTCAATCAATTTACGCTCGGGCAGCAGTTGGTTCCTTCGCAGATGTTTGCGTCTTATCTGGATCGCCGATACACCTCGTTCGAACTGCTGCGCGATAGACCGAGTCATCAGTCCGACATTTATTCGTTTGGGTGCACGTTGTTCTATTTGCTCACGGGTGAGGATCCGAAACCGTTTCAGCAGTCAAACCCCAGGCTTATTCGCCCTGAGATTTCAGAGCGGTTCAATCACATCGTTTTGAAGGCAACAGAGCCTTCCGCGAATGCACGCTTCGATTCGGTTTCAGATATCAAAGATGCCATTCTCGAACTGGCTAGTTCTGAAACAAGTCTTGTGTTGCTGTAGGCACGCTACGATTCTAACAATAATTACGAAGCCCGCGGGACGCGGGCGCTCCATGGAAGTGCTAGCCACGGGACGCGGGCGCTCCATGGAAGTGCTAGCCACGGGACGCGGGCGCTCCATGAAAGTGCTAGCCGCGAATTGCTTTGGCTCGGCCTCTCATTTTTGCCGCTTCGGATTTGTGATTGGTTTTTTCTAGCACTTCTGCGTAGCTATCCAGAATTGGAGAGAGAGATGCGTGCTGCGGTCCATTCAGTTTCTCTGACACCTTAACGGCTTCGTTCAAAAGCGGTGCTGCCTCAGCGTACCGTCCTTGTTTTGCAAGTAGTGCACTGAGAGCGAGCTGGCAGTTCAAAAGATAACCGCTATTTTTTCCATATGCTTTCTCAAACACTTCAAGACCGTGATGATAAAGTGTTTCTGCTTCCTGAGGATTGCCCATCTTTATCAAGCACTGCGCGAGATTATCCATGCGAGTTAAGGTTTCAGGCTTTTGTTCGCCCAGGACTTTTCGCGAGATGTCTAGCGACTTACGAAAGAGGGGTTCTGCTTGAGCAGCTTTTCCTTGCTGCAAATATAATTTGGCAAGGTTTTCGCAACTCGATGCAATCGCGATATGCGATGGCGACAATATTTGTTCGCGAATCTGAAGTGAGCGTTTATAAAACTGTTCACCATACGCCAGTTTTCCAGATGCAGCGTATGAGCCGCCCAGACCATCAAGCAGAGTCGCGAGTTCCAGGTCACCTTCGGTGCCGCGTTTCTCTGTCATTTCCTGTGCTTGCTTGACGAGAATTTCTGCAGATTCCAATTCTTTATGAGTTTGGTAAAACGCTGACAGTTTTGAAAAGCTCGATGACACGGCGGTTCGGTCTTTCATCATCTTGTCTGCGTAAGCGAGTATTTTGTTGCTCAACGCATCAGCTTTCGCCGAGTTGCCTGACTTTAAATAGAAGTGGCACATCTTTCCGACGCTGGCGATAACTTCTGGATTATCTGCGCCCATCGCTTTCTGCTTAATTGCAATTGCACGCTCAAATAATGGTTCGGCTTTAGCCGATTGTCCGCGGAAGTTATACAGAACGCCGAGGTTGGTGAGACTTGAGGCGAGGCGCAAATCTTTATCGCCGAAACCTTCTGCCTCTTTCAATGCTTGTTTGAACAGACGCTCTGCCTGACCCCAATTAGCCTGGTCGTAGGCTTTCGCGCCTTCCGTACTATATTTGTTCCACTCGTCCTCGCCTGCATATGCGGACTGAACAGTGAAAGCACAAAGTGCCGCAGCGAATGTTGATCGGATATACAAAAGTGGCTTATTCACGGCGTTTGCTCCTGCGATAATTCTAGCGCGTTCTGCATGACATCGCATTATGAAGTTACTCATGAAGCAACTTAGTTGGAGTTGGAGCTGTCGCGGAAACTATCCCGGCTCTATTAATCCGGCGCGGATAGTATCTTCCTTAAATTCTTTGTGAGGCACCAGATCTGACGGCAGCATCTCCGAATCTGCCAACGGTTGGCTCATGCCTTCGGACAACATTCTGATTTGAGCAAACGCAGTGAGCGGGTTGCGCATAGACTTTTCGGAAGCTGCGGCAATCATGTAGTGCGCTAGAGCAGGAACCGGAACGATCAGCGCTGGCTTTTTCATAACCTTCGATACGCGTTTCACTGCTTTTGACAGAGTGATTTCTTCCGGTCCTACGACTGCGCATGTCTGGCGCGAGAGCCGCCCGTCAATCAGGGCGGCGAGCAAAACGTGCACCATATCTTCGACGGCGATTGGACTCATTTTCTTTTCCATGAGACCGACAGACGGAAAAACTGCGACCCCGGGGATGATTTCGAGCGTGCGTTTGATGCTTGTGAGCATGCTGTCGCCGCTGCCATATATAATTCCTGGCTTGAGAATGGTGTAGTCAAGTCCGCTGTTGCGAATCAGCTCTTCAGCTTCCCACTTTGATTTGTAATACGCTGAGAAGGCTCTTGGTCTGGCTCTCAGATAACTTACGTAGACGATCTTTTTGACTCCTGCGCGAAGAGCGGCATGAATCACGTTCTTTGTAGCTTCCACGTGGATGCGGTAAAAGTCGCCTCTCTGCGATTCCCGGTTGATACCAACCAGATGTGCCACCGCATCGCAGCCCTGAAAAGCTGCAAACAGCTTTTTTTCATCACCATACTGAATTGGCGTGAACGCTGCATTTGGCGTTTTCCGAATCTCGGGATCTCTATTGTTGATGCCGCGCGCAAGCACTTTCGCATAGTGCCCATTGGCAACCAGCGTGCGTGCCAGATGCGCGCCTAGAAAACCCGTTCCGCCTGTTATTGCAACGATCATAATCGCACCTGAGAAGTCGCACTTCCTGAACTAGCCTAGCGCAGGCATGGCTGGGGCACAAGGTGGTTTGCTGCCGCTCGCTCAGGCTTAGTACTTTAGCAGCACCTTCAAAGTATTCCAATCTGAACTGTCACATGCTCCGTGTTCCTTAGCCATGTGCGGATTTCAAGGATGTTTTTACAACCGCCGGTTGCTCATGACAACCGTATGTAGTGCGTAATGTTATGTTCGAGAGCGCCAAAAGCTCTGGGATCTCGCCTGCTGATCCTGTATCTTTACTGTTTCTGCCAGATCTCGGAGCCAATAGCGAGAAAAATGATTAACACAATTAACGAAACTGAGCCGTCGAGTCAAGTTGCGATTACGAAAGTTTCAGAAGATAAGAACGTCGTTGAGTATCGCTTGCCTAACGGCTTGAAGGTATTGCTTCTCGAAAATCACACAGCACCGGTTGTGACGGTGCTTGTTCTCTACAAAGTTGGCAGTCGAAATGAGGGTGTTGGTTACACTGGCGCCACTCATTTTCTCGAACATATGTTGTTCAAGGGAACCAAAAAGCATAACCCTGAGAAAGGCAATGGCATTGATGACTTGCTCACTCAGATCGGTGCTTATTGGAATGCCACCACGTGGTTCGATCGCACCAGTTATTTCGAAGTGGTGCCCGCTGAATATCTGGAATTGTGCGTCGAGTTAGAAGCAGACCGCATGCGAAATTTGCTTTTGCGGCAGATTGACCATGATTCGGAAATGTCGGTAGTACGCAATGAACTCGAGCGCGGCGAAAATTATCCGGAAGAGGCGCTGGAGAAAGACCTGTATGCTCTGGCATTTAGAGAGCATCCTTATCATCATCCAACAATCGGTTGGCGCACCGATGTTGAAGGCGTGCCGATGGATAGACTGCGCGAGTTCTACAATACGTTTTATTGGCCGGACAACGCTACTGTGGTGCTCGTCGGTGATTTCAAATCCGAAGATGCGCTTTCAATTGTGTCGAAGCACTACGGAAAGATTCCTGCGGCACCGCATCCGATTCCACAGGTTTACACAACCGAACCGCCTCAAGAAGGTGAACGACGTTTCGAAATCAATCGCGCCGGCGACCTGGCTCGTGTTTTGATTGGATTTCACGTTCCAGAAGCTACTCACCGCGACAACTATGCTCTTGCCGCTTTGCGTCATATTCTCGGCAGCACTTATGAGCGGTCGAGCTGCTTGTACAAGATTTTGATCGATACCAGCCTCGCTGCCGAAACGTTTGCGCGTCATGACGATCTTCGCGATCCTGGACTGTTCATCATCGGTGCTACGGTGACTGAAGATGTTGAAGTTAAGCAAGTCGAAGAGGCAATTTTTGCGGAACTAGAGCGCCTCAGTCGCGAGCTTGTATCGCAAGAAGAATTGGATCGCGCAAAGAGCTCGAATCGCAAAGGCACCATTCTGGCGAAGGCGGATCCAAGCAGTCTCGCATTCATGCTGGGAGAGGCTGAATCGAAAGCCGATTGGCACTGGCTCATGGAATATGACGACAAGTTTGATGAAGTGACACCGGAAGATGTGCGACGTGTGGTGGCAACTTACTTCGGCAAAGCTAATCGAACAGTCGGAACTTTTATTCCCAAAGAAATCGAGATGAGCCCTGAGCAAATGCAGGCTGCAATGGAAGCTGCAGAGGCGCAGGCTGCAATCGAAAACGTGCTGGACGCCAAGCATGACCTGGCTGAACTGATGGCACACAAGCCTGCCGTTGCAAAAGCGAAGGTGAAGAAGCCGAAAATTCACGCATCATCTTTTGCGTCGCGGTTAGTCAAAAAGGTTTTGCCAAACGGTCTGACTGTGTTACTGATGCAAAACCCAGGCACTGAGTCTGTGGGCGTATGCGGCATCTTGAAAGCCGGAAAGTACTACACGAACGACGCAAATAAGAACAGTAATCTGGCTGAACTGGTGGCGGACTTGCTGCCCAAGGGATCGGCTAAATACAGCAAGATGCAAATCGCCCAGGCGCTCGAGAACATGGGTATCGCCGGAGGGCTTGAGTTCTCTGTCGACAACTACAGGTTAAGTTTCGGAACGCATGTCGTTTCAGAAGACTTGCCGATGTATTTGGATTTGCTCGCGGACTTGTTGCGCAATCCCGAACTATCTTCTGAAGAGCTGGCAAAAACGAAGATCGAGTGGCGTTCGCGCTTTACTGAAGCCCTGAATAACACGCGCAGCATGGCTTGGAACAAGATGAGGCGCACCATATTTGATGCTAGCCACCCATTCTTTGAAAAAACTTTCGAAGAACAAATGATTGATTTGGAAGAAGTTTCGCTGGAGACGGTGCAAGAGGCTCACAAGCGGTTATTTACTCCCAAAGGCATGATCATCACGGTTGTTGGTGATACCGATCTGGATGAAGCATTCCAGCATATTTCCGATAAATTTGGTGACTGGCAGGGGGGCGATGTTCCATCCGTGAACATTCCGCAGGCTTCATTGCCGAAGAAGTCGACCAGGATCGATGTGCCGATTCCTGAGAAGAAGAGCACCGACATCGTTATCGCTCATCCAACTGATTTGCTCAGAACCGGTAAGGACTTCTATGCCGCGAAGCTGGCGAATGCCGCCCTTGGACAGGACACCATCACTTCCAGATTGGGCAACGTGGTGCGCGATCGTGCCGGGTTGACTTACGGTATCTACTCTGCATTTTCCGACACCGCATTCGGTAGCGCACCATGGTCGGTGAGCCTGTCTGTTAATCCAAAGAATGTCGAGAAGTCGATAGACCTCGTGTCTCAAGTGTTATCGGACTATATTGAAAACGGAATCTCGGCTGAGGAATTATCGAAGGAGACAGGTCGAGCCGTGGGCGCTTTCACTGTAGGATTAGCCTCATCTCTGGGCGTAGCACGGGCTCTCACAGAATTCGAGTTCTTGAAACTCGGACCTGAAGAATTGGATAACATGTCCAAAAGTTATGCTGCTGTGACTAAATCTCAGGTAGATGCGGCGATGAAGAAATATTTTCATCCAGAGAAAGCTGTCACTGTTGTTAGTGGCACGTTCGATAAGTAGGAACTTTTGCTTTCAAAGATGATGCCGTCTGAATATATGGTATGTGCAAGTTATACTTAATCCGGTACTATGAACGTACGCACTAGAAAGCGAGTC
>WBZN01002313.1_pt1 | contig 10730 bp, 9 predicted proteins | sample 5204281 | NCBI WGS metagenome assembly WBZN01 (sample SAMN12344347, study PRJNA552823) | activated sludge metagenome | biome: Activated sludge suspended growth; feature: Nitrification reactor; material: Wastewater; isolation source: activated sludge from nitrification reactor of wastewater treatment... | reverse complement strand
GCGTATTCACCAGACCTTAACCCCATTGAGCACAAATGGGCACAAGCCAAAGCAATCAGAAAACAACAAAACAAAACCGTTGAGCAGCTCTTTAAAATCGAATCATTTTATGTGACGTAGGCTATAATGTTTATAAATTGGGAACGAAGATTATCATGTCAGGTAACTCTAATTTGGGGCATGATTACGGTACTCAATTGTCTGATGATGATAAATGGTCTTTGGTTGAGTATCTGAAAACACTTTAACCAAGGAATTTCTAAAAGTTATTTGTCCAGACTGCTGTGAGGTACTGTCAGAATTTGATCTTTGAAAACATCACAGAAGTTGTAGGATTTTGGAGGTACGCATAAAATGTTATTGCTCTTCCAAAACCCATCTTGTGGCATAGCGGATTAAATCTGCGCTGTCTTTTAGGTTTAATTTGGTACGAATATTAAATCGATGAGTCTCAATCGTCTTGATGCTACGATTGAGTAACTTGGCGATCTCTTGCGTGTTGTGTCCTTTTCCGATTAAATGCAACACTTCAAACTCACTTGGTGTAAGGGTATTTATCGCTATTTCTGGTTTATTGCTTCCTGAAGCTACTCGGTTTAACAATTTTGTTTGCATTGCTTTACTCAGAAACACATTTCCCTTTAAAACTTCTCGGATTGCAATAATTAGATTCTCGCCAGGCTCTTGCTTCATTACATAGCCTCGTGCGCCAGCATGTAAGGCGCGTTCGGCGTAGACGGATTCATCATGCATTGAAACAACGAGTACAGGCAGCTCTGGCTTCTGCAAATGAATACTTTTAATGACTTCTAAACCGGAAATGGTTTTAAGGGATATATCGACCAAAATAATATCAATATCCGGCTCTTTCTTAAGAAAAGCTAATGTTTCAGCATTATCGCTGGCTTCAGCAATAACTTGCATATCAGGCTCTGCATCAATGAGCATGGCCATGCCATGGCGCAACATGGCATGATCATCGACGAGCATAACTTGTGCTTTTTGAGTTGACATATTAACTAAGTTTCCTCGATACGTTCACTTCTACTCCTCCTTCCGGCCGTTCTAGAAATTCTAAAACCGCACCTATTTGTTTAGCGCGATAACGCATTATTTTAATGCCAATACCTGGCGTTATAATGTTTTTTATATCATGACTGGCATGGTTATGGCTAAAACCACTACCATTGTCAGCGATGGATAACCATAGCTTTCCTTTTTCTATGAGGAACGAAATACTTATCTGTTGCGCTCTCCCATGCCGAATTGCATTGTTCACTGCTTCTTGAACGATTCGATAGAGATTGAGCGCAACATCATCATTCATAATAACCGCACTATTAGTCGAGAAGTGGCAGTCAATTTTATAAGTAGTAGCTATTTTCGCAGTAAATGCGTGTAGTACAGCAATTAACCCGTTTGTTTCTAACTCAAAAGGTAGTAAACCTTGCGCAAGCTGCCGACATTGGGTCACAGCCGATTGTGATTGCGTTGCGATACTAGTTGCAATTGCGGTAGAGGCTTTATCACCAGCAGTGATCATTCTTTTCTCGAGCGCTTTAGCTTGGTAGCTAATGGCTGCGATTTGCTGACCAAGATTATCATGTAATTCTTGTCCAATTTGCCGCTGATTTTCCTCAGCAACTGATACTAGAGCTTGCTCTAGGCGTTTACGTGCAAGCCAGCTTTCGATATCTCGCGCAACTGCATCAAGCAGCTTTTGTTCTTCAAATGCTAAAAATGGCTTATCGTAAGGGTAAAAAACATATAAGTGACCACAGATTTTTCCATCTAGCTCAATTTTCGATTGGAGAAAATGAGTACCCTCACATTTGAAGCTATCTGACATATATTGAATACCATCTAACTCAATATATGCAGAGGCATCATCTGGGTATTGCATCGCAGCGATCAAATGTTTAAAAACAATCTGACAGATCTCTTGAATGGAAAACTCTGATTTCATATTACTGCCGATTTCATAAAGGCAAGTAATTTCTTTAAGCCGTTCACGTAATGCAAATTCCTTATAAGCAAGCTCAGTAGAAAACTGATCCGACCTTTCTTTGGCTTTTCGAGATCCGCGTATCGCTTTGATGAGCTTACGAACCAGCCAATAAAGCAATAAGATCTCAGCGATGATCAATCCAGAAATATACATGACAATGACTTTAAGCTGCTCATTCATTGGCCTAAGTAGTTCTTCTTCATCAAGCTTGAGCACCATTCCAAGTTCAATCGATTCTAAAGGCGCGTACGCCGCTATGACTGGAATATGGCGATAGTCTTTTGAAGCGATAACCCCTCTTTCGCCGCGTAGCGCATATTCCATAGGAAGAGCTTCATTACGGATGACACGGGACAAGAGTCTAAATTCCACTCCTGATATTTGACTGATGAGGCAATGCATTCGATCTGGTGCTTCACCAGGGGGGGCACAGAGAATAAATTCTCCTGTTTTATCGATTTCCCATATTTTGCTAAAGCTTTCGGTTAATAGAGGTAGGTTTTTTTCAATTGTTAGACTGCCAATCTTTGCTTCAGCTCGGTTGAGAATATCTTTGGTTACTCTGAGCACAAATCCATCACTCCAGTATAACCATGCATTAGATCGAATACTAATAGGCAATTTAGGTGTGTGATCCGATGAGAGCTTACCAACACGCGCCAATTCTATGCCATCACTATTAGAAATCGATGCGGCTGTAAAATCGGCGAGTATCAATGAATCAACATTGCGCTGAAGATCCTGTAATGCCTTGATGTTATTGGAATGTTCTTTAATTTGCTCAAGCGAGCGAATCAGGAAGGGGCGATTTACAGTGGCGCGAGTGGCTGCTAGACCTTCAGAAATTTGACTTTCAAATAAGCGAGCTTTACCTTGTAAAGCGACATCAAGTCCTCGACCTAAGGTAGACTCGATCTGCTGACGCATCACATTATAGACAGCCATTCCAGAGGCCAATGTCAAGCCGAGTAGGAGTAAACCTCCTATAATGCTGATCTTGCGATCGTCCCGTATTAGCTGCAAATCATCCTCCTAACAATTAGTTTAATCCTAAAGTTATCGCTGATCGCCTGTTGCGTATGAGATTATAGGAGCAAATGATTGAGGGTTGTTACAATCTATTTTAAGGAATTGGGTAAAAACCTAGAATTCAATTCGAATTTTTAATGTTCCACATTACAGCACTGTCGTGATGCGCGTTTGCAATTCACGGAGATCACAGTAGCCACGCATAAGAAAATTAGGGATGTTATTTTTCAAATATACTAAAGAAGGAAATCCGCTTATACCCCATTGCATGGCTTGCTGGAACTGCTGCAGCGTCTTGAGCTTGAGCGTATCTGAACTGTAAATAGCAATAAATTGCTCGGGTTGAATGCCTATATTAGTAGCGAGCTGACTAAGTGTTTTTGCACGGGTAACATCAAGCTGATTCACGTAGAAGGCTTTCTGAATTGCATGTAGTAACGGAAAAACGTATTCTGAATCAATGGTTGCTACACTGACTAACGCTCGGCAAGCGGGCTCTGTGTCGTAAATAAAGTCTTCAGGTAGCGCATTCTCAAATTTAAAGGACTGACCAGTCCTACATTGAACATTTTGCCAGTGCTGGAGTATTTCGGAACGTTTGCTGGAATGCAGCGGTTCTGTGGCGCCAGCGCGTAATCCACCGACGATTAGTTCTATTTGAAGCTGATTTTTATACATCTCCCTGATAGTTTCAATAACAGGTGAAAACCCCCAGCACCAGGAACACATAGGGTCAGCAATGTACCACAGCGTTTGCATCGAGAGGTACTTAGGAAGTAAATCCGCTGTGGCTTATATCTGCTAACAATTAGGCCGCTGAGCGCGCAGCACGTTTACGCTCATGTTCCTGCAAGTGGCGTTTACGAATTCGAATACTCTTGGGTGTAATTTCTGCTAACTCATCATCAGCGATGAATTCAACAGCCGATTCAAGCGTGAGTTGAATGGAAGGTATTAAAGCCACGGCTTCATCATGCCCAGAAGCACGGATATTGGTTAATTGCTTTCCTTTGATTGGGTTTACCACGAGGTCATTTTCACGACTATGAATCCCGATAACCATGCCCTCATAAACGGGATCACCAGGAGTAACGAACATACGTCCTCGATCCTGTAATTTCCATAAAGCATAAGCTACAGCTTCACCATGCTCAGCAGAAATCAAAACCCCATTTCTTCGGGCTGCAATTTCTGGGCGCATTGGACCATAATCATCAAACACATGGCTCATCATACCAGTGCCTCGCGTCATGGTCATGAACTCCGATTGAAAACCAATCAATCCACGAGCGGGAATCCGATAATCGAGTCTAACGCGACCGCGGCTATCAGATGCCATATCGAGAAGGTCGCCGCGACGTGCGCCTAGCGCTTCCATGACAGCACCCTGATTTTCTTCATCGACATCAACGGTGAGCACTTCAAATGGTTCACATTTAATCCCATCAATTTCACGAATTACGACGCGAGGACGCGATACCGCGAGTTCATAGCCCTCACGGCGCATATTTTCGATAAGAATGGTTAAGTGTAGTTCGCCACGTCCTGAAACCAAGAATGAATCGGTATCTGTTGTTTCTTCTAATTTTAGCGCTACATTAGTCAGCAATTCTTTTTCAAGCCGTTCACGAATTTGTCGGCTCGTGACAAATTTCCCTTCTTTTCCCGCAAACGGTGAAGTATTGACCTGAAATGTCATCGATAGCGTTGGTTCATCTACTTTAGGCATGGGTAAAGCTTGAGGATGATCGATATCCGCAAGCGTAGTGCCGATGCTAAGTTCTTCGATACCATTGATTTGAACGATGTCACCTGCTAATGCTTCACCGAGTGGCACACGTTCCAAACCTCTGAATCCAAAGACTTGATTCACTTTTGCCCTTTTCGGCGTTTGGCTGCCAGTCATGATCATTACTTCTTGCGCAGGCTTAAGGCGACCACGGGTAATCCGACCAACACCAATCCGGCCGACGAAGCTTGAGTAGTCCAGCGCGCTAATTTGCAGTTGCAAAGGCTCATCAGGGTTGCCGCCTGGACTTGGAACATGCTTGAGGATGGTATCAAATAAAGGCCGCATATCGGTACTCGGTTGTTTGAGGTCTGTTGTGGCATAGCCATTCAAAGCTGAAGCATAAACCACGGGAAAATCGAGTTGAGCCTCGGTTGCATTAAGTTTGTCAAACAAATCAAAAGTGTGATTGATAACCCAATCTGGGCGCGCGCCAGGCCGGTCAATTTTATTAATCACCACAATGGGTCGCAATCCTAGTGCAAGCGCTTTTTTCGTTACAAAACGCGTTTGCGGCATGGGACCTTCTACTGCATCAACAAGTAGCAAAACGCCATCGACCATGGAAAGAACTCGCTCTACTTCACCACCAAAATCCGCATGGCCCGGTGTATCAACTATATTGATATGCACGCCTTCGTAATCAACAGCACAGTTTTTGGAAAAAATGGTAATGCCGCGCTCTCGCTCAATATCATTGGAATCCATGACGCGCTCAGCAATGGTTTGGTGAGCAGCAAAAGTTCCTGCCTGATGGAGCAGTTTATCGACCATGGTAGTTTTACCATGGTCGACATGGGCAATAATCGCAATATTCCGAAGTGGATGTGACATGTCAAAAATCTCTGAATGTTAAGTAGAATGATTTGTACGTGAAGGGGGCGAATTATAACAGTAGATCAATTACATAGCTAGCTTGGTTATTTTACAACATGACACTAGGTGTTAAATTTTATCCTTTGATCTTTTTAAATCATACTGAAGTGATGGACGCGCGTTCTAGATAGGAAGCAATTCGCCATGTCTGAAAAGGGGATTTCTGGGAGTAAATAAATCAGTAAATAAGAAACGTATAGATTAATTAGGTGACCGAATGCTGTGTTGTAGCTCCGCAGTTTCTCTGCAAGCATTTCACCAATCTTGAACGATTACGGAAACCTAGGAAATTACTTCTTTTAACCAGAAATAATCGAACTCGAGGATTATTCCTGGTTGTATATTTAGAGGTTAATACTTTGCTTAATTTGACTTTTTAGCCTGCTCTAAGCGTTTCTCGATTTCTGCAGATGGAATCATCCCTGATACCACAGACCCATCAGCAAAAATGAGCGTAGGTGTACCGGTCACTCGGTATTTTTGACCTGATTGGAGCAAGGTCTGAATGGGTGTTTCACATTCTTTGCTGGCTGGCGCTTTACCATGCAGCATAAAGTCATCCCAAGCTTTCAACCGATCTGATGCACACCAAATCGATGTGGCCGTTGGCATTGAACCATTTAAGATTGGATAAAGCAAAGTATGGATGGTAATGTTTTTGATATCAACCAACTCTTTTTCAAGTTTTTTGCAAAAGGGACAATTGGGATCAGAGTATACAATCAAGGTGCGCTCGCCCTTTCCTTTTACAGCTTTGATGGAATGTTCAAGGGGTAGTGTATCGATAGGAATACGGCGTGCATCTCTGATTTGCTGCATACGCTCACTTGTCAGACTCACTCGCGATTGCGTATCAACCATGTGACCCATGAAAAAATATTTTGCCTGATCATCGGTATAGAGGATCTCTCCACCTACAACGACTTCATAAAGGCCTGCAAAAGGCGTTTTACGTAAGCTTTCGATTTCCGTTCCTGGAAAATGATCTTCGAGTAATTTCCTAAGCTGCGCTTCATCTGCTAATGCCTGACTGATCAAACAACTTAGCGACAATAACATCATCAACGATCGTAATCGCATCATGGTAATAACTCCTATTTATTATTGGGAAATGGGAAAGTAATCAAGGCAATAGCTTAATTGAGTGCGTGTTGCATGAGTTTACTTTTGATAAATGGTAAGCGATTGGTCATCGTGAAGCCAAGATTGCGAAAGCGCCTGATTATTGGATCTTGGCTGCTGAATAGTTTGTGCAGGCCATCTGTAACAGTTTCCATCGCGATGATATCTGCTTTGCGTGCTCGTTCATATCGCAGGAGTAGAAGATAATCACTACAATCATAATAGATCTCATCTTTCTTCAAGATTTCCGACAACACTTTTACATCACGTAAACCCAGATTAACACCCTGACCAGCCAGAGGATGAATGCCATGCGCTGCATCACCAATCAGCACTAATCTCGGCTTCACGAGTTTATTTACATGAACAAAATTTAGAGGAAAACCTGCTGATTGAGTGATGAGTTGTAGCTTACCTAGAACACGATTGGAAGCATCTGAAACTCGTTGGGAAAAATCTTCATCCGATAAGCAACGTAATTCATTTGCATGGGTTTCATGAGTAGACCAGACAATCGACACACGCTTATCAGGAAGTGGCAGAAACGCAAGAACACCATCTCTTCTGAACCACTGATAGGCAATATTATGATGAGCTAGCTCAGCGCTAAAATTAGCTACTACACCGATTTGCTCATAGCGATGACGCTCCACAGTTATTCCAGCTTGCTCACGAACCCAGGAATTAACGCCATCAGCTGCCACGACCAGGCCTGCTTGGATTGCACGTCCATCGGCAAGCGAAACGCTTACACCAGAATCGTGCCAGGAAATTGCTGCGCATTTTGCAGGGGAATAAACTGTGATATTTTGGCTATTATTTAATAAAGCATCCCACAGAACTGCCTGTAACTGCCTATTCTCAGCGACAAACGCTAACTCAGGCAAACCACTCTCATAGGCACCAAAATCAATTTCAGCAACGCCATCATCGCCAAATACATTCATTTCGTAAACCGGTGTGACACGCGATGCGTCAAGCTGCTGCCAAAGACCTAAGGATCGCAAGAAATCTGCACTACCTGGGCTAATGGTATAAACCCGATTGTCCCAGCTCGCATCATTCGGTAAGGTTGTGGGTACTGAGGTATCGATCAACGCTACCGTTAAGTGGCTACCTTTTAATGAAGCAGCCAAACTCGACCCAACCAGGCCACCGCCTATGATCACAATATCAAATTTCATACTGGGATTATACAGAGAGGTTAGGCACTAAGAAATAAACGTATGGAAAATTGTTATCGAATTGATCATCTTTTTGCCAATCAGTATTGACAGCATTCTAGCTCCAAAGGCAAAATGCAGGTCTTACCTTTTTGGCGAATTAGCTCAGTGGTTAGAGCAGCGGAATCATAATCCGTTGGTCCGGGGTTCAAATCCCTGATTCGCCACCAATAAAATCAATGAGTTATGTCTAGCAATTCTTTGTGGGCATCTTTCATGTTTTTCCGTGTAGTGTCAATGGCGGAGTAAAAAGGTACCAAATAGCGCGCGAAAAGTGTACCAGTTAGGTTAAAAAAAAAGAGGGATTTGACCTCTGGTTTTGCGCTTCTGATTTTCATTATTTTTGGGGTTCAGGTATAGCGCAGTGTGCTTCCCCCCACATCACTTATATCGGTTTGAGATTCTCCTTCTCTGTAGATTTGGACTGTGTTGCCTGTTTATGTCGTTTCTTGCTTGTAGCTAAGCGGTATGATTCTCCGTTCATTTCGAGGATATGGACATGATGGGTCAATCGATCCAGTAACGCACCGGTTAATCGTTCCGATCCCAGAACACTTGTCCATTCATCAAATGGCAAATTCGACGTGACCAGGGTGGCAGCGTGCTCATAGCGGCGACTGAATACTTCGAACAGAAGCTCTGAACCAACTGCAGTAAATGGCACATAACCCAGTTCGTCGATGATCAGCAATTTGACGTTGGTCAACTGTGAATCGCCCCGGGTTTTCTGGAGATAAAATGATTTGAGAGGAGGAGGAAGAGATGAAGAATCAAATCAGTTATTCACCGGAAGTACGAGAACGAGCAGTAAGATTGGTATTCGAGCAACAAAGAGAGCATGAATCGCAATGGTCAGCAATCAAATCGATCGCATCGAAGATTGGGTGTGCGGCAGAAACGTTACGTACATGGGTAAGAAGAGCGGAGACGGATCAGGGAATTCGAGGTGGTATGTCGACATCGGACCGGGAAAAGCTCAAGGAATTGGAACGGGAGAATCGTGAATTAAAGCGTGCCAACGAGATATTGCGTAAGGCATCGGCTTATTTTGCCCAGGCGGAGCTCGTATATGGACGCCTCCAGTTTGCCAAGTGATTTTTGTCATTTTGGTGTAGAAGGTTAAGATCGCAATCGTATATTCGGGCTATTTGTGCGCTCATTTTGGCCATGCGCTGCCCATGATGGAATCTGGCCGGCTCCCAAACGACCGCACAGCATTGACCGATTGGTCTTTGCTATCGAGCTCCACGGGTTTTGCCAGCACCGGTCTGACCTGTCTATGCCATCACGTCAATTAGTCACCTGTAGCAATCAAGGAAGAAATATAAAGTTGTAGTTTCAGTTAGGCCGCGATCAACTGGTTTGCCAGTTGATCGCGGAAATTTCTATCAAAATTCTGCTCCTGCGTCATCACGGCCCAGGCAATGCGGGCATTGCGATTAGCCATAGCCACGACTGCCACGTTCATGTGCTTTCTGGCCAACCATCCCATAATAGTCTTGTCTTGCTTTTGGACATTGGACGATCTGCGCACAGAAGCCACGACGGCTCTCGCTCCATGCACGAGGAGCCTGCGTAAATAACCGTCTTCACGCTTGCTGGTACCTAGCAGCATCGGTTTCCCTCCAGCCGAGTGCTGCCTGGGAACTAGACCCAACCATGCGGCCAACTGCCGTCCTGCCCGAAACTGGGTAGCATTGCCAACGTATGCTTCTAAGGCTGAAGCGGTAATTGGACCAATACCGGGAATCGTTTGCAGACGACGCGCAACGTCCGACTGACGAGCATGCATTTCGATTTATGTGGTTACGTCCTCGATACGCTGATCCAGTTCTCCGAGATGCTCCCATTGCTGCCTGATACAGCTGACGAGAAATGTGGGCGAGATCTTCGTAAGATCCTCAAGCAAGGCGGGAATTGCGTTGTGCAGTGCTCTACGTCCTGTTGGGGCTGTTAAGCCGAATTCAGTCAGTAATCCGCGCAGCTGATTTATAGTCGCCGTTCGCTGGCCTATCAGCATCTCACGCACCCTATGTAGACTCAGAACCGCCTGCTGCTCGACGGTTTTTACTGGGACAAAATGCATGTCAGGACGTTGCGCCGCTTCGCAGATAGCACGTGCATCGTTACGGTCGTTCTTATTGGATTTGACGAATGGTTTGACGAATTGCGGCGAAATCAGACGGGTTTCATGGCCCGGCAACTGGCATAACCTGCCCCAGTGATGGGCGCTTGCGCAAACTTCCATTGCGACCGTAGTGGGCTCGCTGCGATGCAGATACTCGGTCAGTTTCAAGCGTGAGAGCTTGATTGCCTTGACTTGTTTGCTAGTATTATCGACGGCATGTAAATGGAACACGTTCTTTGCCAGATCAATGCCAGTGATGGTGATTTTGCTCATTATAATCTCCTCGATTTTGTGTGGCTACGCGTGGAATACCCCATTTGGGAGCTGTACGTCAACTTCAGGTGGAGGCGTCCATTCCATTGACCGCCGGTTGAAATGATGATGTTGTTTGTTGATAGAAACAAAGCGGAATATGGGGTCGAGCCAGCCTGTAGACAAATACAGATTGCCCCGTCGAGTTATTATGAACACAAAAGGCGCGAACGAGATTCGGATCGATTACCCGATCGCATTAAGCGCGACATGAAACTGGAACTCGAAATACAACGGGTTTGG
>WBZN01002312.1_pt1 | contig 10731 bp, 5 predicted proteins | sample 5204281 | NCBI WGS metagenome assembly WBZN01 (sample SAMN12344347, study PRJNA552823) | activated sludge metagenome | biome: Activated sludge suspended growth; feature: Nitrification reactor; material: Wastewater; isolation source: activated sludge from nitrification reactor of wastewater treatment... | reverse complement strand
ACGACCGCGGCATCGCCTGTGACTGGGAACCGAGCGGCCGCCTGATGGTGGCGCTCACGGAGGCGCACCTCGAGGAGGCGTCGCGCAGCGTGGAGCTGGCGGAGCGCCTCGGGATCCGGACCTTCCAGCGCCTCTCCCGCGAGGCGGTGCAGGCGGAGCTGCATTCGCCGCTGTACCTGGGTGGCGTCGCGGTGGCGGGGGGCGGGATCCTCGACCCGGCGCGCTTCACCGATGGCCTGCGGCGGGAGGCGGTGCGGGCCGGGGTCCGGCTGTACGAGCGCACCGCGGTGCAGTCACTGGCCGCGGCCGGCGCCGGCGTCGTGCTCCGCGCCAACGGCACCATGCTCCGGGCGCGCCGCGCGGTGCTCGCCACCAGCGCCTACACCCATCACCTCCTGCCCGGGCTCACCCACCGCTTCATCCCGCTCTACGATTACATCATGGTGAGCGAGCCGCTCTCCCCGGCGCAGTGGGAAACGCTGGGGTGGCGCAACCGGCAGGGGGTCACCGACGGGCGGACCTTCTTCAATTACTACCGTCCCACCGCCGACGGCCGGGTGCTCTGGGGCACCAGCGAGGCCACCTACTACGCCGGGAACCGGGTGGACCCTTCCTGCGACCACTCGCCGCCGCACTACGAGTCGCTCCGCCAGAGCTGGAAGCGCCACTTCCCCGCGCTGGCCGACCTGCGCTGGGAGTACGAATGGGGCGGGGCCATCTGCTCCACCACCCGGCTCACGCCGTTCTTCGGGCGCGCGCTCGGGGGCCGGGCCTGCTACGGGCTCGGCTTCACGGGGCACGGCCTCGGCAGCACCCGCATCGCGGGCCGCATCCTGGCGCACCTGGCGCTCGACCGCGCCTCCGACCTGCTCGACCTCGCGCTGGTCACGAAGCCGCCGTTCCCGTATCCCCCGGAACCGCTGCGCCGTCTCGCGGTCCGCGCGGTGACCCGGGCGCTCCGCCGGGTGGATGCCGGCGAACCGCCCAGCCTGATGCTGCGACTGCTGGAGCGCATGGGACTCGGGTTCTCCAGCTGACCCGGGGCCGGCGGGTGGCCACCGGGCGTGAAAAACGGGAAACGGCGCGGTGCCGTTTCCCGTGTGTCGTTGGCGGGCCGATCGTGGCTCAGCCCGCGCGGACCTTCCCGAGGGCCACGTCCAGCGCCTCCAGCGCAAAGTCCACGTCGGCCGCGGTCAGGCACATCGGCGGCTTGATCCGCAGCGTGTTGCCGTCGAGGCCGCCCTTGCCGATCAGGATGCCGAGCTCGCGCAGGTGCTCCATCACCGCGAGCGCCTCCTCCCGCGCCGGCTCCTTGGTGGTCCGGTCGCGGACCAGCTCCACGCCGATCATCAGGCCCATCCCGCGCACGTCGCCGATGAGCGCGTGGCGCCGCTGCAGCTCGAGCAGCCCCGCGCGCAGCCGGCCCCCGATGGCCTTCGCGTTCTGCTGCAGGCCATCCTCGTCGATCGCGTCGAGCACCGCCAGGCCGGCGGCCATGCTCACCGGGTTGCCGCCAAAGGTGTTGAAGTGGATCCGCTGGGTCAGCTTCTCGGCGATCTCGCGCCGGGTGGTCACCGCGGCGAGCGGCGCGCCGTTGCCGATGCCCTTGGCCATGGTCACGATGTCGGGCACCACGCCGAAGTTCTGGAAGCCCCAGTAGTGCTCCCCGGTCCGGCCGAACCCGGTCTGCACCTCGTCGGCGATGCAGAGGCCCCCCGCCGCGCGGGCCGCGGCATAGGCCTCGGCCAGGTAGTTGGGCGCCCCGTGGGTGGCGCCCCCCACGCCCTGGATCGGCTCGGCGATGAACGCCGCGATGCGGCCCGGGGTGGAGTAGCGCACCAGCTCCCGGATGTCCTGCACGCTCTTGCGGGCGATCTCCTCGGGGGTGCCGGTGAACGGGCTCCGGTACGGGTCGGGGCAGATGGCGTGGTGCACCCCGCTGTTGAGCTGCTGGGGGAACTTCCAGGTGTGGTGGCTGGTGAGCGGCATGCTCGCCGGCGAGCCGCCGTGGTAGCTGTTGCGCACCGCGATGACGTCATTGTTCCCGGTGTAGGCCCGCGCCAGTAGGATGGCGAGGTCGTTGGCCTCGCTGCCGCTGTTGGTGAAGTAGGTGACGTCGAGCCCCGGGGGCATCTTCGACGCCAGCTTCGCCGCCATCCGGGCAAAGTTGGGGTGCAGGTAGATCGTGGTGGTGTGGGCCAGGGTGGCGAGCTGCTCCTGCATCGCCCGGGTCACCTTGGGGTGGCAGTGCCCCACCGAGACCGTGACGATGCCGGCGAAGAGGTCGAGGTAGCGCCGGCCGGTCTCGTCGTAGAGGTACTGCATGTGCCCCTCGACGATCATCAGCGGCTCCTTGTAGAGCGTGAAGATCGCGGGGTTGGTGTACTGCTGCCGCAGGGCGAGCACCTCGGCCCGGCTCGGCCCGGTATAGGGCCGGGGGCGGTGGTCGCACGGGGGCATGGCCGGGCGGGCGGGTGCCGTGGCGGTCATGTGGCTGTCCTCTCTGCTTCCGTGACGCCTGCCGGGGGTCCTCCAGGGATGGCCCCCACTACGTGCCGGTGAGATCCCCGCTCACCCGTCCGTCGCGCTACTTGCTCATCCAGGTGGTGCCGGCCTCCCGGTTCCACTTGGTGGTGATCTTCTTGGTCTTGGTCCAGAACTCGAGGCTGCTCTTGCCGGTGATGTCGCCCACCCCGAAGCGGGAGTCGTTCCACCCGCCGAACCCGAACGGTTCGCGCGGCACCGGCACGCCGACATTCACCCCGACCATCCCGGCGCTGGCGCGCTCCATCGCGGCCCGGGCGGCGCCCCCCGACTCCGTGAAGATGGAGCAGGCGTTGCCGTAGGGCGAGGCGTTCTCCACCGCGAGGGCCTGGTCCAGGTCGGGGGTGCGCACGATCGCGAGCACCGGCCCGAACACCTCCTCCTGCGCGATCTTCATGTCCGGCCGCACCTGGTCGATCACCGTCGGCCCCACGTACCAGCCCCCTTCCTTCCCGGGCACCGTGGCGCCGCGACCATCCACCAGCACCCTGGCGCCCTGCTGCTCCGCCTCGGTGATGTACTCCTCGATCCGGGCCTTGGCCGCCGCGGTGATCACCGGGCCGACATCCCGGCCGGTCACCATGGCGCGGGCCTGCGCGGCCAGCTGCTGCACGATGTGGTCCGTGGCCGAGACCGCCACCATCACCGAGGCCGCCATGCAGCGCTGCCCGGTGCACCCCGCCATCGCGGCCAGCACCCCGCCCGCGGCCATCTCGGGGTCGGCGTCGGGCATGACGATCATGTGGTTCTTGGCCCCGCCGAGGCACAGCGCGCGCTTCAGGTTCCCGGTGGCGCGACGATACACCGCCTGCGCCACCCGGGTGGACCCCACGAAGGTCACCGCCTCGACCCCGGGGTGGTCGCACAGCGCCTCCGCCACCTCGCGGTCGCCGTGGACGATGTTGAACACCCCGTCCGGCAGCCCCGCCTCCTTGAGCAGCTCCGCGATTCGCGCGGCCGAGAGCGGCACCACCTCGGACGGCTTCATGATGAAGGTGTTCCCCAGCGCGATGGCGTTGGGGATCGTCCAGTGCGGCACCATCGAGGGGAAGTTGAACGGGTTGACCGCGGCCACCACGCCGAGCGGGTAGCGCTCGAGGCGGCATTCCACCCCCCGGCTCACCTCCAGCACCTCACCCGCCACCAGCTGCGGCAGCGAGCAGGCGAACTCGGTGAGCTCGATGGCCTTGAGGATCTCGGCATCGGCCTCGCCGGCGATCTTGCCGTGCTCCTCGGTGATGAGCGCGGACAGCTCCCGCAGGTGCCGCTCCAGCAGCGCCTTGTACCGGAAGAAGACCTGGACCCGCTCCTTGATCGGGGTGCGCGACCAGCCGGGAAACGCCGCCCGCGCCGCCTCGACCGCCGCCGCGACCGTGCGCCCGTCGCCGAGCGGGACCCGGGCCAGGACGCTGCCGTCGGCGGGGTTGTGAACCTCCTGCAGGCGTGGGCCCCCGGCCTGGAACTGGCCGCCGAGGTAGTGCCGGACGTCGGGGTACTTCACTGAGCACCTTCGCGGGTCGGGGGCGTCACTGTGGTGGGTCGGGGGAGTCTGGCCGTCTACCTAGGGCTTGTCAACACGCTGGCCCGGGGCTTGCCCCCTTGCGCCCGGCGGCGACTCTGCCGATAGTCCGGAACATCCCTCTAACTGCAGGCCCGGCAAATGGATATGAATCCGATGCTGGCCGGCGCGGACGCCCGCGCGCGGTCAACGTTCTGGCAGTTCCCGCTCCTTCTTGCGATCGGCGGGAGCCTCGTCGTCGCCTGCAGCAGCAATGACAAGGGGTCCGGCCTCGAGCCCGGGATCGCCGCCGCGATCGACATCCTGACCCAGCCGCCCGTCGGCGCCACCAATCGCGCCGCCCTGGGCGGCAGCGTCGTGGTGCAGGTGGTCGACGTCAACGGGGACCCGGTGGACACCGCCGGGATCAGCATCACCGCCGCGCTGCAGGGCGGCGGGACACTGAGCGGCACCACCGTCGTCGCCACCAACGCGAGCGGCCAGGCCACGTTCAGCAACCTGACCATCGCCGGCCACGTCGGCGACCGACAGCTGGCGTTCACCTCCGGGTTCCTGGTGGGGATCACCTCGAACGACATCACCCTGAATGCCGGCGCGGCGGCGCGGCTCCTGGCCAACAGCGCCACCAGCCAGACCTCGCTCAAGGGCCAGCCGGTCGGGACCAAGCCCTCCGTCAAGGTCGCGGACCAGGACAGCAACGGCGTCGCCGGGGTGGCCGTCACCTTCGCGATCACCGCCGGCAACGGCTCCGCCGGCGGCCTCGTCCAGAACTCGGCCAGCGACGGCGTGGCCACCGTGGGCAGCTGGACCCTCGACACCGCCGCCGGTACCAACACCATGACGGCGACGGCCTCCGGCCTCACCGGCAGCCCGGTGACCTTCAACGCCACCGGCTCCGCCTCCGTCTCGAACTTCACCATCACCCTGGTCTTCCTCGGCAGCGGCTCGCCCACGCAGCAGGCGGCCTTCACCGCGGCCAAGAACCGCTGGGAGCAGGTCATCACCGGCGACCTGCAGAACACGACCATCAACCTGAACAACGACGTGCTCTGCTCCGGCGGGACGCCGCTGACCTACAACGGTGCCGTCGACGACGTGGTCATCTTCGCCGACCTGATTCCCATCGACGGCGTGGGCAACATCCTCGGTGCCGCCGGCCCCTGCTACATCCGCAGCGCGGCGCAGAATGCGCTCACCATCGTGGGCTACATGAAGTTCGACACCGCCGACCTCGCGAACCTCGAGGCGGGCGGCGACCTGGCCGACGTGGCCCTGCACGAGATGGGGCACGTGCTCGGGTACGGCACCCTGTGGGACCAGCCGCCCCACGGCCTGACCAACACCGTGAGCGGGACCAACCCGTTCTATGTGGGCAGCAACGCGGCCACCGCCTACACCTCCGAAGGCGGGTCCGGGTCGGTCTCCCCGGCGGCCTGCGGCGCGGCGGTGCCGCGCTCCGCGGTGCCGCTGCAGGCCACCGGCGGCGCGGGCACGGCCCTCTCCCACTGGGAGGAATGCGTCTTCCAGAGCGAGGTGATGACCGGGTACATCTCCGGCAACGTGCGGCCGCTCAGCCTGACCTCGATCCAGTCGCTGACCGACCTCGGCTACACCGTGAACCCGGCCGCTGCCGATGTCTTCAGCCTCGGGACCCAACCCACGGTGCGGGCCGGGGCGGAGAAGGTCATCGACCTGCGGAATGACATCCTGCGCAGTCCCATGGTGCAGGTGGACGCCCAGGGCCGGGTGCTGCGGGTCATCCGGCGGCCATAGCACGGTCGGGTCTGGACAGGAGGCGGGGCGCCGCGTAAGTCCAAGCGATGGCGCCCCGCCTTCGTGTCATCCCCCTGCTGCTGCTCCTCCTGGGTCCCGCCTGTGGCGGGGGCGGGGATGGCGGCGGCACGGGGCCGTCCGACCCGGTGCCGACCGCGCTGCGCGCCGCCCTCCAGCCCAGCGGGTCCACCGGGAGCCGCCGGCCCTTCCTGGCCCAGCCCGCCGTGCAGCTCATGGGCGACAACGGCCGCGACGTGGCCAAGGCCGGGATCACGATCACCGCCACGCAGCTGGGTGGCGGCACGGTGCTCGGCACCACCTCGGCCACCACCGACGAAACCGGCCGTGCCACCTTCACCGACCTGGCCCCGTCCGGCACCGTCGGACTCCGGCGCCTCCTGTATTCCTCCCCCGGGCTCCGGCCCGACAGCTCCGCCCTGTTCCGGATCGTCGGCGGTGCGGCCACCACGCTCGCGGCCTTTGCCGGCGATCACCAGGGCGGGTTGGTCGGCACCGCCGTGACGGTCAACCCGCTCTTCGTGATCGAGGACCAGGATCACAACCCGGTTGCCGGGCAGGTGGTCGCCTTCACCCTGCCGGATGGCGGCGGCGTGACGGCGGTGCGCGACACCAGCGACGCCACGGGCCGGGTTGCTCCCGGGGCCTGGACGCTCGCCCCCAGGCCGGGCCTGAGCCGCCTGGTCGCGACCATCGCCGGGCCACCGTCCCTCGCCGATACCGTGACCAGCACGGCGTTCGCCGGGCCGGCGTCGCGCCTCGAGGTGCTGGCGGGGGAAGGGCAGCAGATGCCGGTGTTCACGGCGGCGCCGATCGCCCCGGTGTTGCGGGTCCGCGACCGCTTCGACAACCCGGTGCCCCAGGTCATCCTGAGCTTCATCACGGTGTCCGGCGGCGGCCAGACCGGTCCCGGGAGCGTGGTGACCGACAGCGCCGGTCTGGCGACGTACACCGGCTGGTCCGCCGGGCGGCTCGCCGGCCCGACCACCCTCGCCGTGAGCGCGCTGGGCGTGGGCGGGATCGGGGAGGTGCACGCGGTGATCCTGCCGGACCCGCCCGCGGTCATCCGGCGGTTCCACGCGCCGGTCGATACCCTGATTGCCCCGACCGGCTATGGATTCCCCGACCTCGACTTCGAGGTGGTGGACCAGTACGGGAACCCCGTCGGCGCCATGCCGGTCACGGTCACCGCGGTGGGGGGCACGGTCGATTCCCTGACCGCCACCACCCGCCCCGACGGCCACCTCTCCCCCGGCGTCTGGCGCCTCGGCCCCGTCGCAGGGTTCCAGCAGCTGCAGCTGGTGGCGGGCGCCGCGAGCTATGTCCAGCAGGCGTTTGCGCACCCGGGCCGGGTGCTGGTCAAGGTGCAGGGGGACAGCCAGTCGGCCGAGGTGGGCAGTCCGGTCGCGGTGGACCCGGTCCTCCGCGTCACCGACTCGGTGGGGCAGCCGGTCGCGGGTGTGCCCGTCAGCTTCACGACCAGCGGCAGTCAGTTGACCGGGCCGACCGCCGTCACCACCGACGCCCAGGGCGAGGTGGTGGCCGCCGGCTGGACGGCCGGGACCATCGTCACCTCGAGCGGCACCCTGACGGCGGATGCCCTGGGGCTCGCGGGGGCGCCGGCCACGTTCACCCTGTCGACTCACGCCGGGCCGCCCCATCACTGGACCAACGGCTATGGGCCGGTCACCGGCCTGGTGAACGCCGTCCCGATCGAGATCCCCACTGCGACGCTGGTGGACCTCTATGGGAACGTGCTGCCGGGTCTCCCGCTGCAATGGACCGTGCGTCTCGGCGGGGGATCGCTGTCCGCCGCGGACTCGGTGACCGACAGTACCGGGACGGGCCGTGCCCGGGGCTGGATCCTGGGCAGCACGGCGGGCCGGAATGTGCTCGTGCTGCACACGCCCGGCATCCCCGACAGCATCACGTACACCACGAGCGGGATAGCGGGACCCGCGGACACGCTCCTGGTGCAGGACGGCGCGGCCCAGGTCGGCGCCGTCCGGCGGCCCCTCCTGACGGCGCCCGTGTTCGAGCTCCGCGATCCCTACGGCAACGTCCTGAGCAATGTCCCGGTGAGCTTCACCGTGGTGCAGGGCGGCGGCAGCCTGCTCAGCCCCAGTGCCACCACCGACGGGTTCGGCCGGGCCAGCCCCGGCACCTGGACCCTCGGACCGATCCGGGGCACCCAGACGATCCGGGCCCAGGCCGTCTGGCACGGCCAGGTCACGCTGACCCTCCAGACGGATCTCGATGCCACGGCCGTCCAGCCGGGCGCCGCCCTCCTCGCCGCGGCGGGCGGGTCGGGCCAGACCCTGCGCGCCGGGGTGCCGAGCCCCATGCCGATCGGCGTGCGGGTCACCGATAGCACGGGCTTCGGGGTCGAGGGCGACACCGTGCAGTTCACCGTCACCGGGGGCGGCGGCAGCCTTCCCGCCGCCGTGGCGGTGACCGATACCGGTGGCTTCGCGGTGCTGTACGGCTGGTCCCTCGGGAGCGGCGCCAACGCCGCCGCGGCCACGCATCCCCGCCTGCCGGCCCAGTCGGTCCAGTTCGCGGCCACCGGGCTGCCCGCCGGCTCGGCGTTCGACATCACCGTCGACGCGCTCACCGCCCTGCCGGCGAACGTGCAGTCGGCGTTCGATGCGGCCGCCGCCCGCTGGCGTGCGGTCATCTTGTCCGACATCCCCGACGTGACCGTCAGCCTCGCCGCCGACGCCTGTTTCACCGGCCAGCCCGCGCTCAACGGCCCGGTGGACGACCTCCTGCTGTTCGTGGAGGTGGTGCCGCTCGACGGCACCGGTGGCGTCCTCGGCGGGACCGGCATCTGCGCCAAGCGGGCCGGCACGGCACTACCCTCGGTCGCCGTGATCATCCTCGACATCGCGGACATGGCCGTCTACGGCACCCTCGTCCCGGAGATCGTGCTGCACGAGGTCGGGCATGCGCTGGGGATCGGGTCGGCGTGGCAGGACCGCGCGCTGGTCCTGTCCCCCGGCAGTGCCGCCCCGCGGTACCTCGGTGGCGGCGGGCGCCTGGGCTACTGGGCCCTGCGCCGGGGGGTGGGCTTCACCAATCCCAACGTCCCCGTCGAGGGCAGCGCCTCCCCCGCCGGCAGCCGCGACGTGCACTGGGAGGAAGCCACCTTTGACCGGGAGCTGATGACACCGTACATCGACGGCGGCGGGGAACCCCTCAGCCTCCTCACGGCCGCGTCCCTGACGGACCTTGGCTATGTCGTCGACCTGTCGGCCGCCGACGGCAACTTTGTCCTCCAGCGCCAGGGCCCACCCTCCGGCCGGGTCCTGCACCCAGGCTGGGAGCTGGTTTTCCCCGGCGCCATCCCCCCGGGTGTGACCCACGTTCCGGAGCCGCCCCGCTGAGCCACTCGCCTCACCTCCCGCCTGTGCCCCCAGTCACCGCCCTTTTCCCCGCCCGATAGCACCTTTTCCTGCACTCGCAGTCCCATTTCGCATCACATCCGTCTGCCGGGAGTTGCCATGCGCTGGATCCGCCGCGCGGCGCTGTTCGCGTCCGTCGCCTGCCTCGCCGTCACCCCGCTCGCCGGCCAGCGGGTCGCCGACCACAAGGGCGTGTGGTTCGGGGGCGGCCTCGGCATGGGCTCGGCCCGGCTCTCCTGCTCGATCTGCCGCGCGGGCCGCGACGGGGGGGCCGCCGGCTACCTCCGGGTCGGGGCCACCGTGACCAGGCAGGTCCTGGTGGGCGCCGAGACCCTGCTGTGGTACCACAGCGACGGCCCGGTCGATTACCTGCTGGGCTCCGTCCAGGCCGTGGTGCTGCTTTACCCCATGAAGGACAACGGCTTCTACCTCAAGACCGGTCTCGGCCTGGCGCAGTATTCCGCCAAGGACAGCGACGACAAGGCCTCCACCCAGGCGCTTGCCGCCCAGGTGGGGGTGGGGTACGAGGTGCTGGTCGGGAAGGGGATGTCCATCGTGCCCTTCGCCAACTTCATGGGCACCACCGGCGCCGATCTCCGTTTCAACGACACCGTCTCCGGGCTGTCGGCCAACACCAGCCTGTTCCAGCTGGGCGTGGGCCTCACGCTGCACTAGCACCGACGGCCATTCCCCTTGTCACCGATTGCCTCTTCCCCTGCGGAGGCCTGCATGCGCGCTCGACTTCTCCCGTTGCATCGTCTCGTGGCCGGGGCCCTGCTCCCGCCCACGCTCCTGCTGGCCGCCTGCGGCGACGGGGCCTACACCGGCATCCCGCCGGTCGAGGAGACCGGCAACGCCGTCCAGTTCGGCATCTGGACGCCCGGCACCGGCGATACCTGCACCCAGGCGGTCCACGACCGGTTCTCGGTCGTCGGCCCCGACGGAAAGCGGTACAACACCTGGCACCCGCCGGTGGACCCCGCCTCCGGCTGCAGCTTCGGCCATGAGCATGGCCGCGATCCCCGCGGCTCCAACCTCTACAGCCGGGTGGGGCCGATTCCCTTCGGCCTGGCCAACGAGGCGCTGGAAACCTGGGACCCGCAGAACGTGCGGCACGAGGACCACTTCGGGCACAAGATCGACTGGGAGAACGACGTGGAGTTCGTCCGCAAGGACGGGCTGACCGGCGCGCTGTTCAGCGTCAAGTGCGACGTGCTCGCCAAGTTGCACCAGGGCACCCACTCCAAGGATGCCTTCACCAACAACCTGCACGAGATCGCCTACCACGTGCAGTGCACCGACGGCACCGAGATGCACGTCACCCTGATGTCGGCCATCGGGGAGCCGGGCGGGTTTACCCGCACCTGCGACGGCCAGCGGGTGGACGTCGGGGCCCCGGTGCCCGCCAACTCGCCGAACGGCGGCGGCCAGCGGGTCATCCCCGACCGCACCTGCGTGGACCAGAACCTCTAC
>WBZN01001977.1_pt2 | contig 10733 bp, 10 predicted proteins | sample 5204281 | NCBI WGS metagenome assembly WBZN01 (sample SAMN12344347, study PRJNA552823) | activated sludge metagenome | biome: Activated sludge suspended growth; feature: Nitrification reactor; material: Wastewater; isolation source: activated sludge from nitrification reactor of wastewater... | reverse complement strand
AACTCTTGATATAAGGTCTGATATTTATTCATTTGGCTGCGTGATGTACGAGGCGGTTACCGGAGTTCCACCGCTTCAAGCCGACGGCGTGTTCAAAATAATGATGAAACACATACACGATGTGCCACCATCATTTAAAGACGTTCGACCTGATTTGAGTAACAGCGAAGATCTCGAACGAATTGTTTTCAAAGCATTTGCAAAAGACCCATCCAAGCGATATCAGCAAATGGATGATTTATTGACCGACCTGGAAAACCTGGGTAAGCGAAAGGGCTTTGCCGAAAAGATCAGACAGAAATTCGAATTGACCGGTCTCAGGCAAACATCAAAATCGATCAATTTCCTTGTCGCTAGTTCTGTCGTAATTGGTGCACTTATTTTGTTTGGCAGCACACACTGCATAAATGCAATTCAAGAGGTTTCTGCGCAGCCCGACTTGTGGAGCGAGAATCCAATCTGGCAGGCCTACAGCGATAAACCGGCAATCGCTGACAAAGATCCTGAAAAGCGCGCACTTCTAAATGATGGACAAGCGCATTTGATTGAAGGCGACGAGTTAGTAGTTGACGCAGCACTCAAAAAGCAGCAAGGCGAGATAAATTCAGAAGAAACTATCAAACACCAATCCGAACTCGCAGCTGCAAAAATCATCAAGGCGGAATCGGATAAACGGCACCATGATTACGAACTCGCTGAAACTGGCTATTTCGAAGCGATTCGCGAAATCAGATCTTACTTAGATCAGGCCGGGGATCTGCAGCGCTCCAATGCACTGGACAAACTCATTGTCGCGAATATGGGTAAGGGAGACTGCGAATATTTCAAGTCACCGCCTAATTACTCGACTGCGGCACAATCTTATGCAGATGCACTTGCCCTGCTTCGCAGAACAAAACGCAACTATGCATGGACGCAACTTGAAACCAAAGATCAACTCTACTTATTCCTGCGATACGCAGATGCACTTGGGATGATGGGTCGATATGCCGACGCCGCAGCCATACGAGTGCAAATTCCTGAGCTAATGCGCTCTGCTGACCGCGCACTGAAAGACGGCAGCTACATTGCACTGACGCGAAGCAAAGATGCGGAAGAGGATTTCCGGCTAAGAAAATTAAGCGACGCGAGAAAGAAATATTCGACAGCGCTTGAAGAATGGCACAAAGACAGCAATAATTTCATGCGAGAAGAAACGATCGTAACTGCGCGATTAGCTGAGATTGATGCGCTTCAAAATAGCAGCGACCATGATACGCTGTTTTTGGATTTCGTCGCCCTTGCTGATAGGGTCGGCAGAGATGACCCAAAAGTACTTCGCACTCAATGTTTCTCAGATGCATTCCAATGCTACGCTCACTATTTGTGGCAACATCACGACGTTCTTAAAGCAATCCAAATGCATCAACGCTCGATTGACTGCAAGTCATAGGCGCTTTCGCGCTTTGTATTTGCCGCATCCCGCACTGCTGCTGCTGCTAGCTGTTCAGTGGACATTTAGCCAGCCGACGATGGCGGTTGAAGATGTGATTAACCGCGTTTATCATGCGTGTCTCGTTAATGAAAATCATAGGGCTCTTGAGCTGATAGAGCCGTATGTACATGGTATCGGGAGCGCTGATCCGAACGCGCATTTATGGTACGGACGAGTGCTTGCCCGCTTAAACCGCAATGCCGAAGCTCGCGTCGAATTCAAAAAAGTGATTGATATGGACACCGGCCGAATCGCAACGGAAGCCAAAGCGGCAATGAGTGAGATACGTGAAGCACAGTCCATCACGAGCAGCATTACTAAAGGCGGAAGACGCGGATACATTGGCTTAATGCTCCACGAAAATGAAGTGCAATCTGTGGTGCCGAACTCTCCAGCGGCAGCTGCTTACATTCTTGCTGGAGACAAAATAATCGAAGTCGACCACCGCTCAACCTCAAAAATGCACACAAGCGAAATAGTGAAGTACATTCACGGTCCAATCGGCACAACTGTAAGCATTCTCATCGAACGAAAGGGAAAGCAGTATTTATGCACTCTTAAGCGATCCGAAGCCGAGGAAAGCTTCGGAATTCATGGGCAAACAGTCGACTTTAAACCTGCAAGTCAAATTCCAATTTCCGCTCAGCCAACATCGACAAGCCAGAGCAAAGCATCTGAGACGAATGCGAGCACGTCAAAGATTACGGGCCAATCACAATCGAGTGCTAGTTCGAATCAATCTTCGGAAATCGATCGTCAACTAATCACGGTATTCCGTCCGAGCAGCGACAGTCAGGCGGTGAAAGAGCAGGCGTTAAGCGCATTACAACCAGTAAGGTTACCCTTAAAAAAGGAACTGCTGGAGTGGGGTCTGCGGGTCACAATCGTTCCTAACATCCTCGAGGCACGACCTGAATTACGAAACACTAAGCCACGCGGATACATCCACGGTGGGGACTATAACAATTGCGCAGGAATGTTTATGCCCGGCGACAAGACAATACTCGTCGCAGAAAGGGCATCCATTGGAAGCAGTCCTTACCAGCGCAACGTATGGGTGGCAAGCACCATGCTCCATGAGCTGGGGCACGCAGTAGATGCGATGAAGTCGGTAACAAAATCAGATCCATTTCAAGTCGCCTCTGACGAGGATAATCGGCGACTAACAAACGAATTGCGAAACAAATTCTACTACTACACTCAGACCGAAGGGGCAGACAGTGAGCTGTTTGCACAGCTTTTCGCAATCGGGCAAGGCGCGCCCGAAAGTGATGCCGAGGAAATGACAGCATCATTCCCCAGAACTATGAAATTTGTACGAGAGTTGAAATGATTTTCGTCCGATCAATGATTTCTTAATCCAGCGGATCCTGAATATCCGTGGATGCCGCCAGTATTCCTCGTTGCTCGTTGACTTTCGAGAGCATAAACATTCCTGACACGAAGAAAAGCAGAGTGAATAAAATAGCGACTCGATAATTATTGTGAGTTAGCCAGAGCATCGAACCAAAACTCAGGGCACCAACTGCAGTGGCAAGCTTGACAGCAACGCCCCACAGACCGAGAAACTCTCCGGATCGACCTTTTGGCGCAAATTGCCCTACCAGAGCGCGTCCGACTGAACCGGTAGAGCCCATGGCAATTCCGACCAGGTTAGCGGCGATCCAAAGCTGCGGCTTGTTCTGAGCAGCGGCTGCAACAACGATGGCAACCATCCATATCGACAGAGTGATCATAAGTGTTTTCACGGAGCCTATACGATCCTGAACAAATCCGAATATCGACGCCCCAATAGCCGCAGTCAAATTGACCACTAGAATCATGATTATCGAATCCTGCGTTGTGAACTTCACCACTTCCTGTGCATAAACGGAAGCGAGATGCACAATAGTTGTCGTGCCACAGCTGTACAAAAACAAGGTAATTAAGAACCGGAAGAGATCGCGGTAGTGCCGGGCGTGGGTGATAGTCACCTTGAGTCGCTGGAAACCAGCTGTCACAGGGTTCTTCCCCATCGCTTCCGGGTCGGGAACAGCGCGCTCCTTCAAGCAGATAAAGGTCGGCAACGACGCCACACCAAAGAAGACTGCGCAACCCAGCATGACTATCGGCACATATTCTGTTGCTGGCTGCTGCTGGTGCATAGCCCATGAAACATACACCAGGCAACATCCCAAGGAAATCAGACCGCCGACATAACCAGCAGCCCAACCAAGCGAAGATATTCGTCCCATGTCATCTTTTGTGGCTAACTCCGGCAAAAACGCTGCAATCAAATCTTCGCCAGTACCAAATGCGGTGTTCGCAATGATGAGCAACAGCATGGCAGGCACAACAGCACCAGCACTGCAAAGGGATAACAGTGCCGTTGCGATTACGCAGATAAAAGTCGACACAAACAGAATAAGTTTTTTTGATGCTGTTGCATCAGATATGGTGCCAAGGATCGGTGCAGTGACGACGATAAGCAAGCTGGCGACGCAAATAATTGCGGTCAAAAGAAGCGTGCCCACACCTTGTTCCAGATGTGAGGCGGGTCCGGCGATGACGTTTGCAAAATAGGCGTTGTAAACAGCTGTAGCAACGACGGTGGCATATGTCGCGTTGGCGATGTCGTAAGACGCCCACGCCAAAATCTCTTTGCGAGGAGCGTTTCTAGCCGCCTTCTCTGGTTCAAGGCTGCTAAGTGAAGGATGTTCCATAAGACTCCGCCCGTGCCTTTTAAATTTTAGAGCATCCAGACCGATGCATGAGCGACTATTTGCCCATCATTAAGTGTCCGTGCAGGAGGCGGATAAGTGTCCGCAGGAGTGATTGTCCGGACAGTAGCCAGGTAAGTGTCCGCGCAATAGCCGGGTAAGTGTCCGCGCAGTAGCCACGTAAGTGTCCGCAATAGCCGGGTAAGTGCCCGCGCATGAGACATCCGCGTGAGACGGGTGCCGGTCTAGCCGTGCTGTCTGACCACAGGCAGGGCGAGCTGGTGTACCCACTGGGTGAACTTGCTTGGAAACGTTTGAGCCTGGGCAGCCGCAGCGCTCAACTTATCCAGAGTCCGCATGGCGCGGTGAGCGATGCGCTCGTCCTCATCTTCCGCCAACGTCTCAAGCAAAAAGTCCGGTATATGATTGTTGTCCGCAAGACTGGCGCGAACAGCGAAAGAAATATCCTCGGCTAGCTTCCAGACCAATTCTTCTGGCAAATTCTGGTTAGCCGCGACGGCACACCGAACTTCAGAATTAGCATGGCAAGCAAGTTTCGAAAGAAGTTCGAGGTCGCCACAATGCACTATGTGGTCAACGACTTTCCGGTGAAGCGGCGCGGTGAGCGACTCTACCTGAACTAACGCCTCGACTGCGGCTGAAATTTCATTTTCAGCTAGCGCTCTGAAGGCTGATGAACCGCCGCTTTCGTTCCTCAACACGGGAACCACCTCATTCTGCACAGGGAAATCAAGACCTGATTCACTAGTGGATTGTTCCACTTAATAACCGCGAAATTTCAGCGGCAATCAGGTTTTTACAGGCTTTTACAAGTTTCTTACACAGCGAATTTTATCTGCCCGTTTTAAAACTTTCCTTGCCAGTTTGAACTACCGATAAGTGAAAAAAATTAGGGCAAAAGAAGTACAAAAGTCTACTTTAATGGCAGCGGTCAGAGAAAATCTGCCACACTTAGATGCTGTAACCAACGTCGTTTCGGAGTCAAAAATGAGAATTGCTCAGGTCGCCGCCAACACAGAACCAGTACCGCCACAGGGTTACGGCGGAACCGAGCTAATTGTAAGCCTCTTAACTGATGAGCTGGTCAGGCGCGGGCACGAAGTGACGCTCTTCGCCGCTGGCACGTCCAAAACCAGGGCGAAACTGATTACGGTTGTAGATGAACCGCTCCGAGCGGCGGGCAAGTACAACATGCTCCAATGGCCCGCCTTCGACATGCAGACTCTAATTGAAGTTGAGAACAGGCAGGATCAATTTGACATCGTGCATTCGCACATGAGCTGGAGTGCGCTGCCAGTGCTTGATCGACTCAAATGCGCAACGGTCACAACTATGCACAACCAGGTGAAACCGTACTGCGAAGGCATTTACTTGCGCTACAAACATCTGCCCTACGTTGCAATTAGCGAATCGTTCAAAGCGCTCAATAAACCAGACCAACTCAACTATGTTGGCACCGTATATAATGGCATACGCGTCCAAGATTTTCACAGCAGCAACGACACTGACCAGAGGAAAGGGCTTCTTTTCGTTGGCAGACTGTGCAAAGACAAAGGCACAGCGGAAGCGTTGGATGTAGCTAAAAAGCTCAACATGCCATTGACTATAGCTGGGAAGGTCGACAAAAACGACGAGGCATATTTCGATCAAGAAGTGAAACCTCGACTGGATAACTCTGACGCCAGGTTCGTTGGAGAGGTGAATCACGATCAAAAGGTCGAGCTTTACGGAAAAGCTCTGGCCGTCGTCTATCCAATCAATTTCAATGAGCCATTCGGGCTGGTAATGGCGGAAGCGCTTGCAGCCGGAACACCTGTTATGGCTTTCGATCGTGGCTCGGTGCGGGAAGTACTGGACGATCCCAAGACGTCCATAATCGGCTCAACCGTTGATGATCTGGTGAAGCGATTCCCAGAATTGCAACATATAAATAGGAACGATTGCGTTGAACGCGTCCAAAACTTATTCAGTGTTGAAAAGATGGTTGACAGCTACGAAGCCGTTTACGAGCGGCTGTTAAAACAACGAGCATAAATCAGAGCAGAACTCAAAGCGCTCAGTCTTTCTAATAAGCGTTCGTTATTGCAAACGGCGGAACTTTACTCTGCGACGCAAAGTCATTACGCAAGCGAACAACCACAAATCAGAAGGAGAATTCCCATGGAATGCAGTAAGAGCGAATATGAAGGCAGCATGGAATGCAAGCTCAAGGAGCTTGGAGCCAAAATCGATGAGATGACTTCCAAAGCCGGTGAGTTCACTGCAAAAGCTGGCGAAGCCAAAGATCAAGCTGCATGCAAACTCAAAGAGTTGAACGAAAAGCGTGAAGCTGCAGGCAAACGTTTCAGTGAAATGAAAGACGCCAGCGGAGAAGCCTGGTCTGAGTTCCGCGGTGGCATGGACAAAGCGTTCGATGAATTGAAAGCAGCTTGGGATGAGCTGAAGATGGGTTCGGAAAGAGCCGCCGATAAGTTGTCACATTAAGCCATCGGGCGGACGCGGTGCCGGTCCAACCGTAAGCCGGATCGTTTATGAGCAAAATTTGCACGAACGATCGGAACTAAATGGACTCGGCACCACGTCGGTGGTCCAGGGTAAATTCATTCCAGGTGAAAACCATGATAATTAGAGAACGAGATCCCGATGTAGTGGTCACAGCACCACAGACCGACTCGACAGCCGCTTACGCAGTGATCGCAGTAGTTCTTTTAGCAATTGTAGGATTCGCTATCTGGTACTTCAGTTCAAGCTCCGTCACGAACACGACGACGTACCAACCAGCAGCAACTCCGTCGACGACAATTATCAATCAAGCGCCACCGGCCGCACCAGCCTCGATACCAGAAGTGCCGATGGCTCCTCAACCAGCACCGTCAGCACCGCCTACGCAAGTTGTAGTCCCAGTGCCTGTACCGGCTCCAGCAGCACCAGCACCAGCACCAGCCGCGCCGGCTCAAGCACCAGCGGCTCAGTCAACACCGGATACGTCAAGTTCGACAACAACTACCGAGACCAAAACAGAATCGGCTCAGTAAGAGCTTTTAAGCCCGAGAGGATGGAGCCATTCCATCCTCTTTTACTACAGAAAGAGAATACAAATGTCCGGCTTGAACGAAAAACAGAACGCTATCGAAATACTCCGCACTGAGCATGAACAGATGCGCGAGATGCTCACCATAATTGCGGCGACAGAAGAACCAGAACTGAAGCGACAACTTCTGCATGAGTTAGTGTGCATCGCAAAAGTGCATGCTGAACTAGAAATCAAGTATTTCTATCCGTTTGTTTCTCGGCATGTGCGTTTCGAGCACATGAAGCGTCCAGCTCAAGAATTTCAATCTGTCGAAAAACTGCTTGCCGAGCTGGAATCGGCTGCACCAGATCAACTTGCTCTTATGTTGACGCGGGTGGGCGAAAGGCTGGAAAAACATATTTTTGACACCGAAGAATTGCTGTTCATGCGCATCGAGCAACGATGCTCAGATGTGACCTATTCACTTTCGCACCTTTCCGCCAAAATGATTTCAACCCGAAAAGCATTGCATCGAAAACTGGGCATCAACAGACAGGCCTCGTAAAAACCATATGCTCGAAGAACGCTACAACCTCGCAAGGCTGTACGTTCTCAGACGACAAGCACATGAGACTAAAAACCTCCCACTCCCAGCCCAGGCTCGGACGTGGTATAGTGCATCGTCAGTTGACGAGACTCCATGGCAATGAGGTCTGGCGCCCATTTTTCGCCTCATGGGTCTCAGGAGGAAAGATGAAACTGGGACGTGGTTTTCTATTTGTTGCGCTTTCAACGATTGCTAGTCTTGCCGCCGCTTCAGCGCAGACACCGCAAGCGGCCCAAACGGCGCAAACATCCGGGCATTCACCAGGTTTGCCGAACAGAAAGCTAGCACCCGGAATGATGTTCGCCCCCGGACATATCCTGCCGATACCCCGACCCAAGAATACACGGGTCGGCATGAGCCACAGAGTTGGAGAGCTGGTACTACCTGTTCCTGATAACTCGCTCTGGTTTCGCTACTACAAAGCCGGAGAATCCGCCGCATTCAGTGGCAACAAAGCGCTTGCACACAAATATTGGATGGCGAGCCTGGCAGAACTTGAAAAGGTAGCCCCTAATCCAGAAGACGATTTGATGAGTGTTAAATTGTCGGCACTGGAACAGGCGCTTACCTACTCATATCCGTCGGATTGGAGCAAAGAATCAACACCAGCAGCTGAAACAGCTAAAAGAAGGGAAGAACAGGTATCTGTGTTGGAAAGAATGGCGAAGGTGAACCGCAGATTGGTGCCTAAAGATACCTTGCTCTGTCAAAAATCTTATGAGCGTTTTGACAATGCTAAGAAGAGTTTTGAAAAAACCAGTTCCGAATCAAAGCCAACAACTGACAGCAATTAGACTAGTCGACCGCGTCAAATCAACCATTCCTTATTGAAAAGACGAACGGTTACACGAAGTAGGAACAGAAACGTTTCCATTCTTGCGTCACTACTTATCGACCATTAGTGCCTCAGGCGCCACCCTGGTTGCAACCATAAGAATCGCCACTGAAGAGCTATACTAGTGTTACTTTTAGGCGATAATTCTGCGGCCGTCCGTTAGCCGTAGCCGCTCGTCGTGGTATATTAACGCTCAAGTCCTCAAGTAGAGAACAGACTGCTTTCCGACACTCATTTAAGTCAAGGAGTTTGCGATGCAATTGAGAAAAATCGCCTCGGCCGCTTTGATTACACTAATCTCGATTGGCACCACTCTTGGTGCGCATGCATCGAATGTGATCAGCGGTGTCACATTGCCTGGCCCAGCCACACGCGCGACAAGCACCTACGTCGCTAAGGAACCTGGTTTCGGGGCGTATCACTCTTACCTGGTAAATACACTGCCATCAGGGAAATTCGGCACAGGTGTGAACTTGCCGGCAATCTACAACGGCGACGGCGTGTTGCCCGCAAGCATTGGCAACTTCTCTGAGTTTTATATTTATTACGATGTGCCTAACAATGGCGCACCTGCAAATTCCGGCTTGAATGTGGTCATTCAAACTTCTGACGGCTTCAGCCGAATCGCCAGCCCAACCTCGAATTTCGTACAATCAAGCAACGGCTACAACATTTACAACATCTATACTCCAGCAACGAGTTTCTCACCATCTTTCAGTCCAAATCAAACAATTTTGAGAACTGCGTCGGTGAGATATAACGGTTCAGTTGGACCGATCTATATGTTTTTTCCGATCGTGATAGGGGCCAACGGCAACTATTTACAGAATGGAGACTTCAGCTTCAAAACGAACCCCGACTCGAGATTTAACAATCAATAGCTGCACGGGACGCATGTATAGTAATCAAAAATAGCGATTTCTCAGATTGTCAAACAGCAAATTTAGGAGCTTTCGATGCAATTCAAATCAATTGTTTCCACCTTTTTAAGCACACTGACGGCGCTAGGCGTCATTGCTGCCACTGCCGGTGATGCAAAGGCTTCCAACCTTGTGAGCGGGGTCGCGCTCGGGGGCAGTTTCAAGGGCAGTAGCATTTACCTGACAAGCGACCCAGTCTATGGTAATTCCGGTCCTTATCCGACATATTTGATCAACGCTCTTAAACCGGGTCGCTTTAGCTGCGGCTACAATTTGCCTGCTCTCAACAATGGTGTTTTGCCAGACGCCGGCAGATTTCAAGAGCTTCTCATCTACTACGACGTTCCTAATAATGGACCTGCAGCTGACTCCGGCTTGAATGTGGTGATTCAAACTTCTGATGGTTTCAGTCGCATCGCTGCGCCGACGTCGAATCCGTATGACTCTGGCAACGGATACAACGTCTATCAGATTGATCTCCTGCCACAGAACTTCTCACCAGCCTTCAGCCCGAATCAAACGGTGCTGAGAACTGCTTCCGTGCGGTACAACGGCGCCGTGGGTCCAATTTATATGTTCTATCCAGTAGTCGCAGGCGAAAATTCGATTTTCGAAGCTTTCGACTTCACATACAAAACCAATCCGGATTTCTTCTTCAACAACGGAAACTAATTACGGGTTACAGCTATAAGTACAAAGGCGCGGTTCTCGGACCGCGCCTTTTGCATGCTGCAAGTTCTTTGCGGCAAAAGATTGAGAGCTGAGTAATGGTTTCAAAGTCAATTGTGCCCCACAGGCACAAACTCATGCGTGGTACAGTTCACGCAATCGGATCCCCTCCGTTAGATACAACGGTTCTGTTGGACCGATCTATGTTCTATCCAACTATATTTGGACAAAACACAACGATCACATGGAGCGATTTCAACTACAAAACGTTTGCTGATCCACGTTTCAACAATCAATAACCAACCATACAAGCAGATGAAGGCATGGGCACCCCGGTGTGCATGCCTTCAGGCTTATGCTCAACTGGAATTTAAGAAGCTCGCCCGAACACTGTCGCCGGGCTAACCTTTTGCGCCAAATAGCTATGCTGCGTCGTCGAGATTAGAATGCCGCATCGCGAGCTCAGTGTTATCGCGCATCCGATCGCAGCGCAGT
>WBZN01002310.1_pt1 | contig 10737 bp, 9 predicted proteins | sample 5204281 | NCBI WGS metagenome assembly WBZN01 (sample SAMN12344347, study PRJNA552823) | activated sludge metagenome | biome: Activated sludge suspended growth; feature: Nitrification reactor; material: Wastewater; isolation source: activated sludge from nitrification reactor of wastewater treatment... | reverse complement strand
GTTGTCGGGGAGGGTGGCGAACGTCCCGGCCAGCAGCAGGTCGAACTGCCCGTTGGTGACCACCCGCTGCCCCTGCGCCGTGCCGAGGGAGGAGTCGGCGGTGAAGGCGAAGGTGCCCGCGATCTGCCCCGAGGTCAGCGTCGTGATGGTGACGGTCCCGGCCGCGCCGGAGAGCGGCGTGCCCCAGCCGCGCGGCAGCAGGTCGGTCACCTGGGCGTATCCCCCGACGTTGGTCCCGCCCATGCCCAGGCGGTAGGTCCCGACGGAGTCGATGTTGTAGAGCTGGATCAGGATGGTCGTGCCGTTCTGCGAGCCCTGGATCTGGATCAGCCCGAAGGCCCCGACCTGCGCGTGCTCGGAAACGGTGGCGCTGGTCCACGGGACCCCGTCGATGACGGCCGAAATTCCGCCACCACCCCCACCACCTCCGCCCCCACCACCTCCGCCGCCACCACCGCCGCCGCCACCGCCACCGCCACCTCCCGGGCCCGTCGACCCACCACTCCCGCCACAGCCCGCAACCGCCGCGAAGCCCGCCGCGGTCAGGGCCGCCCATCGGAACCAGCGCATGTGCCAACTCCAGGTAGGGGTTCTCCCCCCCATGCGTGGCCCGGGCCCACAAACCGTCACTTGGCGTGTAACAAGGCCCCGACTGGCTCAATCGGGATTCAAGCGTACCTTGGGAGCACGGACCCCCACCCATGACCAGCGCCCCTGTACCAGACAGCGACCGGGAGGTCGTCGACCGGCTGTTCGCCGCCGCCTACGAGGAACTCCGGCGGCTCGCGAGCGCGGTGCGCCGCGGCGAGTCGTCGCACACCCTCACGCCCACCGCGCTGGTGAACGAGGCGTGGCTCAAGCTCTCGGCCACGCCGGTGGTGGGGCGGCTGTCGCGGCCGGAGTTCAAGCGGGTGGCCGCGCGCGCCATGCGGCAGGTGCTGGTGGAAGCGGCGCGCCGGCGCACCGCGGAAAAGCGGGGGGGCGGGATCCCGGAGGTGACCTTCGACGAGGCGCTGGTGCACCCGGCCGCGTCGGGGGACGACCTGCTGCAGCTGCACGAGGCGCTGGACACCCTCGCCACGATCAGCCCGCGGCAGGCGGCGATGGTGGAGGGCCGCTTCTTCGGTGGCCTCGAGGTCCCGGAGATCGCGGAGTGGCTTGGCGTCTCCGAGGCCACCGTGCTGCGCGACTGGCGGGCGGCGCGGGCGTGGCTGGTCCACGAACTCCGCCCCAACGCCTGAGGCCGCGATCAACCGGGCACGGTGGGACCGGGTCCAGGCGCTGTTTCATGAGGCCCTGCCCCTGGCCGCGGAGGCGCGGCGCGCGTTCCTCGAGGAGGCCGCCGCCGGGGACCCGGCGCTGGTGGAGGATGTGCTGGGCATGCTGGCCCAGGACGCGCGGGAGGACTCGCTCCTGGATCGGGGAGTAGGTCCCGCCGCGGAGGCCGTCCTCGGCCGGCTCGACGAGGCGATGCTCGGGCGCCAGCTGTTCGGGCCCTACCGGCTGCTGCGGATCCTGGGCGAGGGCGGCATGGGCGTGGTGTACCTCGCCGACCGCGCCGACCTCGGCAGCCAGGCCGCCATCAAGATCCTGCCCGACGCGTGGCTGTCCCCGGGACGCCGCGAGCGGTTCCTCGCCGAGCAGCGCACCCTGGCGCAGCTCAACGACCCGGGCATCGCCCGGCTCTACGACGCCGACACCCTCCCCGATGGCACGCCCTGGTTCGCGATGGAGTACGTGGACGGCGAGCCGCTCACCGCCTGGTGCCGAAGCCACCGGTCCGGCATCCGGGAGCGGCTGGCGCTGTTCCGGACGGTGTGTGAGGCGGTGCGGCACGCCCACCAGCACGCGGTGATCCACCGCGACCTCAAGCCGTCCAACATCATGGTGCGGGCCGACGGCGCCGTGAAGCTGCTCGACTTCGGCATCGCCAAGCAGCTCGAGGCGGTGGACCTCCCCGCCGACCAGACCCGCACCGGGCTGCGCGCGCTCACCCCCGCCTACGCCGCGCCGGAGCAGCTGCGGGGCGGCCGGGTCGGGGTGCACTCCGACGTGTACTCCCTCGGCGTGGTGCTCTACGAGCTCCTCGCGGGCCGCCTGCCGCATGACCTCACCGGCCGCTCGCCGGACGAGGCGGCGGCGGTCCTCGCGGCGCGGGAGCCGCCGCGCCCCTCGGTGGCGGCCCGGGAGACGGCGGTGCTGGGCGGGGAACTCTGGTCGGCGCCGGGCACCGCGGCCTGGGCCGACCTCGATGTGCTCTGCCAGACGGCCATGCACGCCGAGCCGTCGCGGCGCTATCGCACGGTGGACGCGCTGCTGGCCGAGGTGGACCGGTTCCTCGACGGCCGGCCGCTCGAGGCGCGGCCCGACACCGTCGGCTACCGGCTGGGGAAGTTCGTCCGCCGCCACGCCGCGGCCGTGGGTTCCGGGGTCGCGATCGCGCTGCTGGTGATCGGGCTGGTGGCGTTCTACACCCTCCGCCTGGCCCGGGCCCGGAACGCCGCGCTGGCGGAGGCCGCCCGCACCGAGCAGATCCAGCGCTTCATGCTGAACCTCTTCCAGGGCGGCGAGGAGGATGTGGCCCCGGCCGACAGCCTGCGGGTGGTGTCGCTGCTCGAGGGCGGCGTGCAGCAGGCGGGCACCCTGGACCGCGAGCCGGAGGTGCAGGAAGAGCTGTACCTCACCCTGGGCTCCGTGTTCCAGCGCCTGGGCAAGCTGGACCGCGCGGACTCGCTCATCGGCAAGGCGCTGGCGCAGCGCACGGCACGGCTGGGCCCGGAGGCCCCCGGGCTCGCGCGCGGGATCGTGGCCCTGGGCCGGCTGCGCCTGGACCAGGCCCGGCTCGAAGAGGCGGAGTCGCTGGTCCGGCGCGGGCTCACCCGCGCGCGCGCCACCCTGCCGGCCGACCACCCGACGGTGATCGACGCCACGGTGACCCTGGGGCAGGTGCTGCAGAAGCGGGGCCGCTATGACGAGGCCATCGGGATCCTCGCGGCGGTGGTGCAGCGCGACTCCATCGTGGGTGATGCCGCCCCTGACCGCGCGGCGCACCTGCGGGAACTGGCCAACGCCCACTTCTACGCCGGTCACTACCCGGCCGCCGACTCGCTCGGGCGCCAGGTGCTGGCGCTGCACCAGCAGCGCTACGGCCGGCGGCACCCCGAGGTGGCGACGGACCTCGCGAGCCTGGGCGAGATCGAGGTGATGCTGGGCCGCTACGCCGCGGCCGAGAGCTCGTACGCCCAGGCGCTCGAGATCACCGAGGGATGGTACGGGGAGGATCACCCCGAGGTGGCCGCCAACCTCACCCGCCTGGGCCGCGCCCTCACCTACGAGCAGCGGCTCCCCGAGGCCAATGCCGCCCTCGAGCGGGCCCTGGCGATCCAGGAGCGGGTCTTCGGGCCGGTGCACCCGCAGGTGGCCGAGGCGCTCAACGAGCTCGGCAATTCGGCCTGGACCGCGGGGGACCTGGAGCTGGCCGAGTCCCGCTTCCGCCGCGTGGTGGCGATCTACCGCCAGGTGTTCGGCGAGCAGCACCAGTTCGTGGCGGTGGCGCTGTCGAACCTGGCGAGCGTGCTGTCGGAGAAGAAGGACTACCACACCGCGGAGGAGCTCTTCCGGCGGGCCATCGCGATCTACGACGCGGTGCTCTCGCCGGGCCACGTGAACGCGGGCATCGGCCACATCAAGCTCGGCCGCACCCTGCTGCGGCAGCGGCGGTACCGCGAGGCCACGGTCGAGACCCGGGCCGGCTACGACATCCTGGTCCGCCAGACCGACCCCGCGACCTCCTTCCTCCGCGCCGCCCGCAAGGACCTCGCGGCCGCCTTCGATTCGCTCGGGGAGCCGGCCCAGGCGGCCCGGTTCCACGCCGAGCTGGCGGATACCCTTCCCCGGACCGCGGCGCGACCCGCCACCTGAACCGGGCGGGGTCAGGGAACCTCTCGCGGGTGGAGAGCGTCTCCGAAGGAGCGGCCACCGGGCAGTCCGGCGGCGGCACACCTCCAGGAGACCCCTCGATGCACCCCGGACTCTCGCGCGCCCCGCGGCTCCGTGCCGCCGCCCTGCTCCTCCTTGCCCTCCCCCTGCGGCTCCAGGCCCAGGCCGTCAACACCGATCGCGACGGCCTGGCCCTGGGCGGCTACGACGCCGTGGCCTACCACGAGGACCAGCGCGCCGTGCCCGGCGCCGATGACCTCCTCGTGCGCCACGAGGGCGCCACCTACCGGTTCAGCACCGCGGCCCACCGCGACGCCTTCCAGGCGGACCCGGCGCGGTACCTTCCCGCCTACGGGGGCTACTGCGCGTACGGCGTGTCCCGCGGCTACAAGGTGAAGGTGGACCCGGAGGCCTTCACGGTGGTGGAGGGCCGGCTCTACCTGAACTACGACAAGGGCGTGCAGGCGCGCTGGCTCAAGGACATCCCGGGCTACCTCGCGAAGGCGGACGCCAACTGGCCGGGCCTCAAGGACCAGCCGCGGCGCTAGCGCTCCCTCGACCACCCGGCAGACGACGGCCCTCCCCGGCAACGGGGAGGGCCGTCGTCCACGGACCGCGTTGCCGCCCCTTCAGTCGGCGACGCGGCAGAACACCTTGATGACGCCCTGGCCCATGGTGAGCAGGTCGAGCAGCCGGGCGTGGTTCGCGAGGCCTTCCACGGGATGCGTCAGCAGGCGGGCCAGCCAGCCAGGGTACTGCGCCTCACAGCGCACCAGGTCACCGACGCCGGCCTCGAAGTACTCGCGATTCGCGTTCACCGTCCCCACCATCACCTTGTTGCCGAGGACGAACGCGAGGTTGATCCGGTCGGCCGGGACTTCCACCCGGCGATCCCCGCCGGTGACGCTCGAGAGGACCAGCACCCCGTTCTTGGCCAGCGCCTGCATGCTCTCGAAGACGATGGGGGAGAATCCGGTGGCCTCGAAGATCAGGTCGAAGGGGCCGTGCCGCGCCGCCCCCTCGAGCACCGGGAGGTCGCGGGTGGAGCAGTACCGCGCCCCGAGCGCCTCGACCAGCCCGGCATTGAGGTAGGGGGCCCGCTCCAGCCCGAACACCGTCACGTCGAGCCCCCGGAGCCGGAGCGCCATGGCGGCCAGCAGGCCGATCGTTCCGGCGCCCATGACCGCGGCCTTCCGCGGGCGCCAGACCCGGAGCCGCCGCTGGATCTCCCACGCCTGCGCAATCCCCTTCTCCACGACCGTCGTCGGCTCCAGGAGCACGCCCCGTTCCCCGAGCGAGGCCGGCAGCTTCACCAGGTACTCCGCGTCGTCCACGTAGTACTCGGCCAGGTAGCCGTGCCGCAGGTTGATGCCGCGCTCGTAGTAGGTGTCGTCGGTGGTCATGTCGCTGGTGCCGATGGCATCGTACAGGCTGTGGCCCGGCCGCCGCACCGTGGCGACCACGAGGTCGCCCGGCGCCAGGTCCGTGACCATCGGGCCCACCTCCACCACCGCGCCCAGGCTCTCATGCCCGATCACCAGCACCTCCTCACCCGGGGGCGCGGCGCCGTACTCGGCGGCATTGATCTCCTTGTCGGTGCCGTCCACCCCGACGCGCAGCACCCGCACCAGCACCCCGCGACCGCCGGGGATGTCGCCCACCCGCGGGCGTGGCAGGGTCGTCAGGTGGGCCGATCCGGCGCGGCCCGGGATGACCGCCACCGCCTGCATCGTGTCGGCGGGGACCGGGGCGCGTGCGGGCAGCGGAGGGGTCAGGGTACCAGTCATGCGATCGCTCGCTGGGGGAGGAGGTCGAGGCCACGCGCGGCGATCGCCGCGGGCCGTACCAGGGTGTCGGCGTGCCGGTCCTCGCGCGTGACGTCCTCGGCGATCACCCGCACCTGCAGCCAGCGGCCCAGGTCGAGCAGCAGGGCGCGGGCCTGGCGGGCGATCCCCTGCCGGCGCGCCCCGGGCTCGACGTACATCGCGGCGACGTGGGCCAGCGGCGGCTCGAAGGGGCCCGCCTGGCGGAAGCGGAGCACGAGGTAGCCGACGGTCCGGTCGGCCGCGCGGATCAGCCAGGCATGCCACAGCTGGTCATCGCCGAGCATTCGTGCCGCCTCAGTCGCCGCGTGCGCCGGCTCCAGGCCGACGCCCTCCAGGCGCCGCCACCGCACCAGGTGACCCGCGAGGCGGTCGGCATCGGCGGGGCCGAGCTGCTGGAACTGGGTTGCCATCGCTGCCTCCAGGACCGGGTTACCGGTCGATGAGCCGTACCACGTGACCGTCGGGATCCTGCACCAGAACGCCGTCGCCCAGGCCGAGGTTCCGGGCGCCGAGCATGGCCGGCGCCCGGGAGAGCCGTGGCACGCCGGCCGAGTCGAGCCGGGCCAGCACCGCGTCGAGGCGGGCCACGGCGATGGTGGTTTCCCAGTGCAGCAGGTCGTTCGGCCGGGCGTCCGTGGGATAGGGCCGGCCATCGGCGGGCGCGAGGTACTCCAGCAGTTCCACCCCCGGACCCGCCGGGCTGCGCAGGCCGGTGATCCGGAGACGGGCCCCCTCGACGTTGTTGAGGTGCTCCTGTTCCTCACCCTGGTTGAGGCTCTCCCCAGCCACCCGGAGGCCGAGCAGGTCGCGGTAGAAGGCGAGGCTCCGGCCGGTGTTCGCCACGACGATCGCCGTGTGGTCGATCCCGAGGAACAGCGCCTGGCCGCGGTGCCAGCGCGGGTCGCCCTTGTCGGCGGGGAACTGCAGGATCTCGAGCGGATGGCCGTCGGGATCCTTGAAGTAGAAGGCGCGGATGCCGGCGGCGCCGGGAATGGACCTGGGCAGCAGCTGCGGGCCGGTGGACGCGCTCCGCACCCGGTGGGCCCGGAGCCGGGCGTAGGCGCTGTCCATGTCGCGGACGATGATCGCCACGTGCTGGAACCAGCGGTCGTGGCTCCGGGCGTCGACCGGCGCGGGGCGCCCCGGGGTCGACGCGGCGAGGTACTCCGTGAGCTCGAGTTCCTCGTCACCCAGCCGGAGGCGGACGATCCGCAACCGGACCCCGAAGACCCCGGTGAGCTCCTCCCACCGGCGCCCGGCCACCTCGGTGTCGGCGACCACGCGAAAGGGCAGCACCGAGGTATAGAACCCGAGCGAGCGATCCATGTCGCTCACGGTGAGCCCCACCACCGGAACCGCCTGCGCCGCCGGCAGCCCGACGCCCGGGCCGGTCCACGGCGCCTGGGCCGTGGCGGGCGAGGCCAGGCAGCAGGCGCAGAGCAGGTAGTACCAGACGAGGTACCGGGTGCCGCCGGCCAGCGCGACCACCATGCGCGCCCGCCAGCCCTCCATCCGTGAGGCGAGCCCGCTCATGCGAGCCTCCCGAGCAGGTGGTCGCCGACCCGCAGCGCATTGGCCATGATGGTGAGGGCCGGGTTCACGGCGCCGCTCGAGGGGAAGAAGCTGCCGTCCACCACGTAGAGGTTGTCCACCTCGTGGGCCCGGCAGTTCGGGTCGAGGGCGGAGGTCCGGGGGTCGGTGCCGAAGCGGATGGTCCCGTTCTGGTGCGCCACGCCGGCGAGCGGGATGCGCTGGCCCAGGAAGAGGTTCCGCGCAAAGATCCCCTGGTGGCACTCGTGCCCATGGACGCCGCAGGCCCGCTGCCCCTCGAGCAGCTGCTTGAGCTTGGCCGTCAGCCGCCGGTGGCCCTCCTCGTTGTTCGGGCGGTAGCTCAGGACGATCCGGCCGTCGCGGTCGAGCGTGACGCGGTTGTCCGGATCCGGGAGGTCCTCGGACGTGAGCCAGAAGTCGAGCGAGTGCCGGCCCATCAGTTCCAGGGTCCACCCCGGGGCGATGGCGGGCGCGCCGGCCGCGAGGGTGTCGCCGTCGAGCTTGCCCACGAACGAGATGTGGCCCATCGGGTAGGCCCACTCCGGCGAGCCGAAGTAGAAGTCGTTCAGCGCCAGCGTCTTCTGGAAGACCGTCGGGTTCGGGCACTTGGACAGGGCCATGAGCACCGAGTTGATGTGCCCCATGTAATGCCGGCCCACCACGTCGGAACCGTTGGCCAGCCCGCGCGGGTGGCGGTCGGATGCCGAACGGAGCAGCAGCGCCGCGGAGTTGATGGCGCCGGCGGCCACCACCACCACGTCGGCGGAGTACCGCTCCCGCCGGCCGTCACGCTCCACCTGCACGGCGGTCACCCGCCGGCCGGAGGCATCGGTGTCGAGCCGCTCCACGCAGGCGCCGGTGAGCAGGGTGACGTTGGGATGCGCGAGGGCGGGATCGACGCAGACCACCTGCGCGTCGGACTTGGCGTTCACCAGGCAGGGATGGCCGTCGCAGGTGGCGCACCGGATGCAGGCGCTCCGGCGCGGCTCCCGCTCATTGAGCATGACCCCGATCGGCACGTGGAAGGGGCGCAGCCCCTGGGCGGCGAAGTCCTCGTGCAGCTGCTGCAGCCGCGGCTCGTGGGACACCGGCGGATGGGCATACGGCGCGCTCGCGGGCGGCTCGGTCGGGTCCTCGCCCCGGGCGCCATGCACCTGGTAGAGGTGCTCCGCCTGGGTGTAGTAGGGCTCGAGTTCATCGTACGCGATGGGCCAGGCGGGCGACACGCCCCCGTGATGCCGGAGCTCCCCGAAGTCCTCCCGCCGCAACCGGAACAGCGCCGCGCCGTAGAACTTGGTGTTGCCGCCCACGAAGTAGTTGGTGTGCGGGTGCAGCGGCTCTCCAGCGGCGTCCCGCCACTCCTCCCGGGTGTTGTAGCGTCCCTCGAGGTTCACCGCGCGGGTGCTCCAGTTCTCCCGCTCCCGGGGTACGTACCCCCCGCGCTCCAGCAGCAGGATCCGCTTGCCGCTCGGCGCCAGCCGGTGCACCAGCGTGCCGCCCCCGGCGCCGGAGCCGATGACGATGATGTCGTAGTGGTTCAGTGACACGGCGCGTGCCTCCCGCGCCAGGCGCGATCGGCGGGGTCGGCGGGGTGCGGCCGGGCCGGCCGGAGCCGGCCCGTCGCGTCGATCTCCTGCGCGATCCAGCCTTCGTCGCGCCGGGTGAGCAGGGTGTGACCCGCGAGCAGGGCATCCACCAGGATGCTGCGGGCCTCGAGCGTCTCGGCCATGGGAATCCTCCTGCCCCGTAAACGCCCTGCGGGGCAGGAGGTTCCCGCGCCTACCAGCCGGCGCCGCGGGTCGCGGTCCGGATCCGGAACACCTGCGTGCCGGCCGTGATGTAGAGGAGGGAGCCATCCCCCGCCCACGCGGTATTCGAGGTGGCGCCGCCGGTCTCGATGATGCCGAGCAGCGTCCCATCGGGGTGAATCACGTAGACGCCCCCCGGCCCGCCGCCGAAGATCGTGCCGGCGGCATCCAGCTTGAGCCCGTCCGGGACCCCCTTCCTCCCGGCCGCCCAGGGCCGGCCATCCAGCAGCAGCCGGCGCGGACCCAGGCTCCCGTCTGGCCGCACCGGCAGGGCGTACCAGCCCCCCAGCTCCGGCTTCGACTCACTCACCACGAGCATCCGCCCATCAGCGGTGAGGGCGATGCCGTTGGGCGCCTCGAACTCGCGCGAGAGCAGGCGCAGCGCGCCATCGGGGGTGCGCCGGTACACGCCGCTCCAGGGAAGCTCCTTGCCGGGATCGTCCCACCACCGGGGCAGCCCCCACGGCGGGTCGGTGAACAGCAGGTCGCCGTTGGCCGCCACGATCACGTCGTTGGGGCTGTTGATGCGGCGTCCGTCGAAGCGGTCCGCCAGCGTGGTCTTGCGGCCATCCGCCTCCAGCCGGCTGATGCGCCGGTCGCCATGCTCGGCCATCAGCAGCGCACCATCGGGCGCAAAGGCGAGCCCGTTGGAGCCGGGCTCCGCCCCGGTGAAGGGCGCGCTCCCGGTGTAGCCGCTCTGGGACAGGAACACCTCCTCCCCGCGCCCCTCGCACCAGCGGTAGATGGCGTTGCGCGGAATGTCGGAGAACAGCAGGCAGCCGGCGCGCCGGTCCCACAGCGGGCCTTCCACCCACTGGTGCCCGCCCGTGACACGCTCCAGCGTGGCGTCCGGCGGGATGAGGGCGTCGAAGCGCGGGTCCAGCCGCGTGATGCGCCCCTCGACCGAGGGGGTGCCCGGCCCCTGGGCGGCCAGCGGGGCGGCGAGGCACAGCAGCAGCAGGGTGCCGGCCCTCATGGACGCACCGGCTGCCACAGGGTGATCTCCGTGCGCCACCCCTCGCGCTGCCGCCGCGCGAAGGACGCGCGCAAGGGCGGGCTCTGCTTGTGCGCCTCGAGCGCGGCGGCGTCCTGCCAGACCTCGTGGCGCAGGAAGTCGTCCGGGTGTTCCACCGAGCGGTAGAGGTCATAGCGCAGCGCCCCGGGCTCCGCGCGGGTCGGGGCGCTGAGCGAGCGCAGGTGGGCCTCGAGGCTGTCGCCCTGGCCGGGCAGGCCATGCACGAAGGTGAACGCGGTGAGCGGGGAGAGCCCGGCCGCGCCCAGCGCCGTGGTGTCCCGCAGCTCCACGAGGATCCCGTGCGCATCGGTGTCCCCGATGTTCTCCGGCGCGTGCATCACGGCGTCGCTGTAGAGGACGTCCCCGGCCCGGGTCTCCCGGATCCGGGTGGTGCCGTCCGGCAGCGTGAACCGGATGCGGAAGCCGGTCAGCACGTACAGCACGTGCGCGGGGTGCCGGTGCATGGCTTCCCGGTCGCCGCGGCGCAGCTGGAAGTCGAGCACCCGGACCCGCGCATTCTCCACCAGTACGCGGTAGTTGTCCGGGTAGCGCGGCACCGGGTCCTGGGCGGTGAGCGGGCCGGCGCCGACGAGCACCG
>WBZN01002309.1_pt1 | contig 10739 bp, 7 predicted proteins | sample 5204281 | NCBI WGS metagenome assembly WBZN01 (sample SAMN12344347, study PRJNA552823) | activated sludge metagenome | biome: Activated sludge suspended growth; feature: Nitrification reactor; material: Wastewater; isolation source: activated sludge from nitrification reactor of wastewater treatment... | reverse complement strand
TGGTGATTCCGATGGGGCCCTCGAGAAAACCGCTCTCCTGGAGCCACGTGGTGCCCGTCATCTCACCGTTGCCGTTGAGCGTGAACCAGGCCCCGAAGACCGCATCGTCGCTCTTCTTGCCGCGCGCCGCGCACGCGACCGAAATACGGATCGAGGGCACCGACGTCGTGATCGGCGCACCGATGCGCTACGGCCTCGGGTTCTCGCTCGGGAACGCGCTGTCCTCGGCCGCGCCCGCGACGGCGTTCGGGCACTCGGGCGCGGGCGGATCGCTCGGCTTCGCCGATCCGGCACGCCGGATCGGGTTCGGGTACGTGATGACGCGCATGATCGTCGGTCTCGCCGAGGACCGGCGGCCGCGCAACCTCACCCGTGCGGTGTACGCGTCGCTCGACGCGATGTAACGCCGGCCCGCGCGCTCCGGTCGAAGCCCTCCGCACGGCACCACGACCCGTGCGAGGAGGACCGACATGTACACCTTCGCCATCATCGCCCTCTTGGGCCTCGCGACCGTCAAGCTCGTCGACTTCGGGTGCGACACGGTCACCGCGTTGCGACCACTGCGCTCGTTGCTCACGTTCGTCGTCGCGATCGCCGCGGTGCTCGCCCTCGACTTCTCGATGTTCACGGGCTGGAAGGCACCCGTGGCCGACCACGACCTCGGCGTGTGGATCACCGGCTTCGCCGTCGCGGGCGTCACCGTCGCATGGCGGGCCGTCTTCGCGTGGCTGACCCACGACCGGGCCACGCGCGACGAGACCCTCGGCGAGTCCACCACCCTGCGGCGGGCGGCGTAGTCCCCGCCCCCGCCCGCTCCGACGGCCGGTCCCGACAACGACGTCGGCGGCCGGCCGTCCCGCGTCACCCCGTGACGATCCGCTCGACCGCGAGCGTCGCGACCGCGGCGACGAGGGCCGGGAGCGCCACCGGGACCGTCGTCCGGACGTAGCGTCCGACCCCGACCGACACGCCCTCCGCCCGGAGCAGCCGCAGCCACAGCAGGTTTGCGAGCGCGCCGACGGGCAGCAGGACCGCCGCGGTGTTGACGCCCAACAGCCAGGCCCACACCCCCCACGACGCGCGGTGCAGCCCGTCGGTCACCGCGAGCAGGGCCGGCAGGTTGTTCACGACGTTGGCGACGAGACCACCGAGTCCGGCGATCCCGACGACGGCGAGCGGACTCTCGTGGGCGACCAGCCGGTGCAACGCATCGGACGGCGCGACCAGCGCGACGACCACGCCGAGGACCGCGACGCCGGCCGCGGTGGCGAGTGGGACGTCACGCCACGGGATCGTGCGCGTCATGACGACGAGGACCGCGTCCGCGACGAGCGCGACGACCCACGGCGCGATCCCGACCACCGGACCCGCGACGAACCCCACGAGGAGCCCGGCGACGACCACCCCACCGCGCCGCAGCGCCCGGAGGTCCGGTACGGGTCCGGCCGGCAGATGGAGCCGGGTCGGGTACCGGCGGCGGTACGCGAGCCAGCCGACCGTCGACGCGGCGACCGACGGCAGCGCGAGGTGGGTCACGAAGTCGCCGACGCCGACGTGGACCTGCTCGACCACGATCAGGTTCGTGAGGTTCGAGACCGGCAGCACCGACGACGCGAGGCTCGCGAGCAGCAGCGGGACCGCGACCACCGGCAACGGCTCGGCACCGGCGCGGCGGGAGAGCCGGAGGTAGAGCGGCGTCAGCAGGACCACCGTCGTGTCGAGGTTCAGCACCACCGTCGTGAGCGCGGCGAAGATCCACAACGCGACGACCGGTCGATCCCCACCGGGCCCGACGACGCGCGCCGCCGCGGCCTCGAAGAACCCGATGCGGTCGAGCAGCGCCGCCAGCGGGACGCCTGCGAGCAGGAACGCGAGCGCCGGCCACAACGCCGACCACTGATCGCCGAGCCCCGTCATCGCCCCGGACGGTACGCAGGTCGGGTCCGCCCGGTGGCAGCCCGGGACGGGGTTTCCCCCGACCGGACCGGCGCCTAGCGTCGCCGTCATGACCGACGACCGCCCGGCGGTGTGGGTTGGGCACGTGGCCATGACGGCGTCGGACCCGGCCCGGTCCCACGACTTCTACCTCGACGTCGGCATGCGCACGATCTTCCGCGGCGACGACCTGGCGATCCTCGAGCTGCGCGGCGGCACGCACCTGCTGCTGTTCCGCGGCGACGCCACGGCGGGGCCCGCCCCGTTCGATCTGATGGTCGACGACGTCGACGCGATCCACGCCGACTGGTCCGGCCGCGGCCTCCCGGTGTCGGACCTTGCGCGCGGGACGATCCACGACCAGTTCACCCTCACCGATCCGGACGGCTACGAGCTCACCGTCCAGAACAGCCACGTCGAAGGCGTCGTCTGAGTCGGATCGGGGCGCTCGGCACGACGGCACGGTCCCCGGCACGCGGCACGCGGGACCGAGGCAGGGCCGACCCGGGGTCAGGCGTCGGCGTGCATGGCCTCGAGCTCGTCGACGGTCATGAGCACGGCCCGGGCCTTGGAGCCCTCGCTCGGACCGACCACGCCCTTCTGCTCGAGCAGGTCCATCAACCGACCGGCGCGGGCGAATCCGACGCGGAGCTTGCGCTGCAGCATCGAGGTCGAGCCGAGGCCGGAGCGCACGACGAGCTCCATCGCCTCGGCCAGGAGGTCGTCGCCGTCGTCGTCGTCCCCGCCGGCCCGGCCGCCGCCCGAGCCACCGGTCGACTCCTGCACGCCCTCCACGTAGTGCGGGGACTGCACCTGGCGGCGCCAGTGACCGACCGCCTTGCGGACGCACTCCTCCTCGACCCACGAGCCCTGGATGCGCTGGGCCCGGGAGGAGGATGCGGCGAGCACGAGCATGTCGCCGTGGCCGATCAGCTTCTCCGCGCCCGGTTGGTCGAGGATGACGCGCGAGTCGGCGAGCGTCGAGACCGCGAACGCGAGCCGCGACGGCACGTTGGCCTTGATCACGCCGGTGATGACGTCGACCGACGGTCGCTGCGTCGCGATGACGAGGTGGATGCCGACCGCACGGGCCATCTGGGCGATGCGACAGATGCTCTGCTCGACGTCGCGGGCCGCCACCATCATCAGGTCGTTCAGCTCGTCGACCACGATCACGATGAACGGCAGGCGCTCGTAGTTGCGACCACCGTGCGGGTCCGGGTTCTCGGCCGTGGGCAGCTCGCCGCGGTCGAACATCGCGTTGTAGCCGGTGATGTCGCGCACGCCGACCTCGGAGAGGAGGTCGTAGCGCAGATCCATCTCGCGCACCGCCCACTCGAGCGCGTTCGCCGCCTTCTTGGGGTTCGTGACGACCTCGGTGAGCAGGTGCGGAAGGCCGTTGTACTGGCCGAGCTCCACCCGTTTCGGGTCGACGAGGATCATGCGCACCTGCTCGGGCGTGCAGCGCATGAGGATCGACGTGATGAGCGAGTTGATGCAGCTCGACTTGCCCGCGCCCGTCTGACCGGCGATGAGCAGGTGCGGCATCGTGGCCAGGTTGAGCATGGTGGCGTTCCCGGCGATGTCGCGACCGAGGCCGACCTCGAGCGGGTGCGTGGCCTGTGCCGCCTCGGGCGACGTGAGGATGTCGCCGAGCGTGACCAGCTGGCGCTGCTTGTTCGGCACCTCGACGCCGATCGCGGAGCGGCCGGGGATCGGGGCGAGGATGCGGACGTCGGGGCTCGCCATCGCGTACGCGATGTCGTGGCTCAGGCCCGTGACCCGGTTGACCTTCACGCCCGGCGCGAGCTCGAGCTCGTAGCGGGTCACGGTCGGGCCGACAGTCATCCCGATGAGCCGGGCGTCGACGCCGAAGTCCTTCAGCGTGGCCTGGAGCACCTCGCCGCCCTGCTCGACCACCCGGCCGTCGACCTCCTTGGCGGTGCTGCGCTTCAGCAGGTCGCGCGGCGGCAGCGTCCAGTCGCCGTGGCCGTACGCGGTCAGGTCGATGGCCATCTGGCCCTTCTCGCCCTCGCGCACCGCGACCTCGCGCGCGGGCTCGTCGTCGTCGACGAGCTGCGCCTCGACCGGCTCCGGCTCCGGCTGCGGCTCCGGCACGACGGCCCGGCGGACCGGCGCCGGCTCGGGCTCGTGGTCCTCCTCGGCGGCGAGATCGAGCTCGACCGATTCGACGGTCGCGCGGCGCGACGGGAGCGGCTTGCGGTCGCCGGTCGTCGCCGGATCCTCGGCGGGCGCAGCGTCCGCGTCGGGCGCGCGCAGGTCGAGCGTCTCGACGATCGCGCGCTGCGCGACCTTGAGACCGCGGCCGATCGCGGCGAGCACCTTGCGCAGCGACGTGCCGGGGGCGAGCAGCGCCCCGAACAGGCCGATGGCGACGAGCACGATCGCGGCCCCGGCCACGCCGATCCCGGCGGCGAGCGGTGCACCGACGCCGGCGCCGAAGTAGCCGCCGGCGTCGCGCAGGGCGTCGACCGGGCCGGAGATCGACGGGTTGCCGCTCAGCACGTGGAGCAGGCCGGCGACCGAGAGCACGACGAGCGTGACGCCGATGCCGACCCGGATGGGGGCGGCGGGACCCTCGTCCTCGGGTCGGCGCCAGAGCAGAAGTCCGGCCACCGCGATGAGCGCGATCGGTATCAGGAACGCGCCGTTGCCGAACAGCGCCGACAGGCCGTCGGCGAGCCCGGACCCGACCGGACCGGCGAGGTCGGTGGCGAGCGCCAGGGCCGAGACCATGCCGATCACGAGGAACGTGAGGGCCAACGCGTCGGTGCCGTGCCCGCGCAGCTGCGTCCGGGCGGCCGCTCGGACCTTCGCGCCGGGAGCGGGACCGCCGGAGGCCTTCTTGGCGGGGGGTTTGGTCGTCCTCGGCTTGGCCGGGGTCCGACGGGACTGCGGTTTTGCGGGCGCGCGCCGCGACCTGGTCGTAGCCACGGAACAACCGTAACACCGGCAACATCGACCACAAGTGGATACTTCGGCCACACCGAATGTCCGGGTTGCATCCCCTTCGGTCGAGCTCGACCCGGGATCGTGGCGGACCCGGCAGGGTCAGGAGGGCTTGACGAAGAGGTCGTGGCGCTCGTGCACGCGCATGCCGGCCGCCTCGAACATGGCGATCAGTCCGGGATCACCGTCGGCGTCGACCGAGACGACGGCCCGCATCTGGCCGTTGTCCCGGAGGGCGGCGAACGCGGCCCGCAGCAGCGCCGGGCCCAGACCGAGGCCCCGGGCCTCGGGGCGCACGGCGATCTGGGACGTGTAGCCCGTCTCCCCCACGTCGAAGACCATCACCGCGCCGACGACGTCGTCGCCGTGGGTCGCGACGCGGCAGAGCGCGGGATCGAAGGCCGGGTGGGCGAACCGGCTGTCGAGCCATTCCTGCATCCGGTGTGCGGTGAACCGCCGGTGCGACGAGAACGCGGCGCCGAACACGGCCCGCACGCCCTCGTGGCACGACGGGTCGAGCGGTCCGATCTCGTAGCCGTCGGGCAGGACGGCCGCGTCGTCGGAGCGGCGGCTGAGGTCGGCCCGCATGCGCAGCGCGCTGCGGCCGACCCGGAAGCCGCGCCGCTCGAGCAGGTCGCGCTTGTCCGTGTTGACGCTCGACGCGAACACGCCGAGATACATCTCGCGGCCGTCCGCGATCTGCGCGGCCCGCTGCTCCACGAGCTCGAGCAGCCGGCTCCCCAGGCCGCGCCCCGAGTACTCGGGGAGCACGTAGGCATCCCCGTCGAGCTCGCGACCGGGCTGGGACTCCCAGACGTACGCGTAGCCGACGGTCCGGCCGGTGGGCCCGGTGACCAACCACGAGTCGCGCTCGCGTTCGAAGCGCGGCCGCTGCCAGTCGTCGCGCAGGTCGTCCTCGGTGAAGTCGGGCTCGCCGAAGTCGGCGACGTCCTGCGCCTGCACGAGCGCGGCGATCGCCCCGGCGTCGTCGTCGCCCGGCGCCCGCATCAGGTATCCGGTGGGCAGCTCCGTCATCGGGCGGCGGGCGCCTAGACCTCGAGGACGACCGGGATGATCGCCGGCCGCCGCTTGGTGCTCGCGTTGATGAACCGGCCGAGCGCGCGACGGGCGTTGCGCCGGACGGTCTCGAAGTCGGTGCCCCCGGCGGCGAGCGATTCCTCGACCGCACCCCGCACGGCCTCGCGGGCCTCCTCGAGCAGGTCCTCGGCCTCCGTCGCGTGGACCCAGCCCTTGGTCACGATCTCGGGACCGCTCACGATGTCGCCGCGGTGCTTGTCGACCGTGACGAACACGACGACCACACCCTCCTCCGCGAGCTGGCGCCGGTCGCGGAGCACGCCGTGGCCGATGTCGCCGACGATGCCGTCGACGTAGGTGTAACCCGACGGGACCGCCTGCCGCTCGACGGTGAGACCGGCGTCGCGGAGCACCACCGCGTCGCCGTCCTCGCACACGAGCACGTGATCGCGTGCGACCCCGGCCCGCATCGCGAGCTCGGCGTGGTTCACCATGTGGCGGAACTCGCCGTGCACGGGCACGAACCACTCCGGCTCCACCAGGGTGAGCATGAACATCAGCTCCTCCTGGGAGGCATGGCCCGAGACGTGGACGTGCGAGTTGCCGTCGTGCACCACCTGGGCGCCGGCACGGTAGAACGCGTCGATCACGCGGCTCACGTTGCTCTCGTTGCCGGGGATCGCGTGGGCGGAGATGACGACGACGTCGTCCTCGTCGATCTTCACCCACTTGTGCTCGCGCGACGCCATGAGCGCGAGCGCGCTGAGGGGCTCGCCCTGGGAACCGGTGCACACGACGCACACCTCACCCGGCGGATAGTCGCCCGCGTCCTCGATGTCGATCACGCGGTCGACCGGGAGGTCCATCAGGCCCATCTCGCGCGCCAACGTGACGTTCTTGCCCATCGAGCGACCGACGAAGGCCACGCGCCGCCCCGTGCCGATCGCGGCCTCGGCGACCTGCTGCACGCGATGCAGGTGCGACGCGAAGCTGGCGACGATCAGCCGCTTGCCCTCGTGGTCGCGGAACAGGGTACGGAGGGCGTCGCCGACGCTCGACTCGCTCGGCGTCGACCCGGGCCGCTCCGCGTTGGTGCTGTCCGAGAGCAGCAGGCGCACCCCGCCGGGCCGGCGCGCGATCTCGCCGAGGCGCGCGAGGTCGGTACGCCGACCGTCGACCGGGGTCAGGTCGATCTTGAAGTCGCCCGTGTGCAGGATCGTGCCCTGGGGCGTGTGGTACGCCGCCGCGAACGCGTGCGGCACCGAGTGCGTCACCGGCACGAACTCGACGTCGATCGGGCCGATGCGCCGGGTCTCGCCGTCGGCGACCGGGATCAGCTCGGTCCGGGAGAGCAGGCCCGCCTCCTCGACGCGGGACCGGGCCATGCCGAGCGAGAGCGCGGAGCCGTAGATCGGGAACGACACGTCGCGGAGGAGGAAGTTGAAGCCACCGGCGTGGTCCTCGTGCCCGTGGGTGAGCACCGCGCCGACGATGTCGTCGGGCCGCTCCCGCAGGTAGGTGAAGTCCGGCAGGACGAGGTCGACGCCCGGCATGTCGACCTCGGGGAACATGATCCCGCAGTCGACGATGAGGATCCTGCCCTCCACCTCGATGCAGAAGCAGTTGCGGCCGATCTCTCCCAGGCCGCCGAGGAAGGTGATGCGTACCGGCTCCGCCATCAGGTTCGGGAGACTATCCGGCGTCGGGCGCGGTTTCCTCGGTCCTCGCCACCTCGACCCGGGTGTCGTTGAAGCACGCGCCGTCGGCGAGATCCGAGAGCGTGTCGGGAGTGAGCGCATTCGCGGTGAGCCCGCCGGCGAAGTCCCGGCACCACGAGCCCTTCGGCATCGTGGCCACCCCCGGCCGCAGCGACGGGTCGAGCCGTGCGACCGTGGGGACGGTGGCCCGGTCGTTGCGCACGACGACGGCGTCGCCGTCTCCGATGCCCCGCGCCTCGGCGTCGTCGGGATGCAGCCGGATCGCCGGGTCGGGCGGCTGGAACTCGCCGAAGATCGAGTTGATGGTGCGCGGACTCGACGGCGTCAGCAGGGTCAGGGGGTAGGGATCCTCGAGCGGCTCGTACCGCGGCACGCCGAGACCGGGGAGCGACGCGAGCTGCGCCCGGCCGTCGGGGTGCGACGGGAACGTGTCCCGGAACTGCACCGTGCCGCCCGCCGGGCGGGTCGCCCGGGCGCCCTCGTAGGTGCCGTCGTCGCGGAGGCACCGCTCGAGCACCGCCTCCCGTGACACGTCGAAGCGGGTGAGGTCGTACCCGAGACGCGCCGCGAGCGCGGCCGCGACCTCGTTGTTCGACCGGCTCTCGCCCACGCGGTCGATGACGGGCCGCACCTCCTGGAGCACGTAGGTGCCGTAGGAGGCGGCGAGGTCGTGGGTCTCGAAGTGCGTGGTCGCGGGCAGGACCACGTCGGCGAACCGGGTGGTGTCGGTGAGCACCTGGTCGTGCACGACGGTGAAGAGGTCCTCGCGGGCCAGGCCGCGCAGGACGGCCTGCTGGTCCGGGTTGGTGACGGCGAGGTTGGAGCCCTGTACGAACAGCACGGTGATCGGTGGATCGAGGTCGGGGTCGAGCAGGGCGGCGCCGATGCGGTTCATGCCGAAGGCGCGCGGGCGGCGCCGGTCCTCCGGCGTGTCGGGCTCCCGTGCGTCCCACGCGATCGGCGTCGCATTGCCCAGGCTGCCGATCACACCGGCGCCGGGGACGCCGAACTGCCCGGCGAGGAGCGGGAGCGAGAACGCCGCGGCGCAGCTCGAGCCGCCGTTGCGGTTGCGCTCGGTGCCCCACCCGACGCGCACGAGGCCCGGACGGATCGTTCCGAGCCAGGTGGCGAGCTGCCGGATGTCGTCGGCCGGGACGCCGCAGATCGTCGCCGCCGTCTCGGCCGGGTACGCACGGGCTGCGGCGAGGAACTCGTCGGCGCCGGTCGTGTGCTCGGCGAGGAAGTCGTGCGCGAGCAGTCCCTGCCGTTCGAGCTCGTGGGCGACGGCGTAGGCGAGCACGACGTCGGTGCCCGGACGCACGGCGAGATGGAGATCGGCGCGGCGAGCGACCGCGGTGGCGCGCGGGTCGACCACGACGACCTTCGCACCGTGCTCGCGCTGTGCCTGCGCGACGAGCGGCGCGAGGTGGGAGTTCGAGACCGTCGGGTTCGCACCCCACACGACGACGAGGCGCGAGTGCACGAGGTCGGCCGGGTCGGCCGAGAACATCGCGCCGTAGACGAAGTGGTACGCGGCGCCGTGCGTCGCCGCGCAGACGGTGTGGCGCAGGCGACTCGCACCGAAGCGGCGCCAGAGCCGCTCCCCCGCCTCGTCCTGGAGCAGCGGCGCGGACGAGTTGTAGACGAACGGGACCACCGACTCGGGTCCGTGGTCACGCTCGGCCGCGTGCAGCCGCTCGACGACCAGGTCGAGCGCCTCGTCCCACGTCGCCGGCCGGAACTCGCCGGCGCCCTTCGGGCCCACGCGCACGAGCGGCGTGAGGATCCGCTCGGGCGCGTAGACGCGCTCGGCGTGGTGCTTGACCTTCCGGCAGATCCACCCGTCGGTGAAGGGGTTGTCCGCCGCGGCGTCGACGGCGGCGATGCGACCGTCGGTGACGGTGACCGTCAGCGAGCAGGCGTCCGGGCAGTCGAGCGGGCACGCGGTGACGTGCTCCGTCGTGGTCATGTCCGAGAGTCTCTCAGGCCGAAGGTCGAACTCGCGCCTGAATCACCCCGAGCCCGCAGCGGAGCGGAGGGCGAGCAGCTCCGGAGCGTCCCGGAGCACTCGCGGTCTCCGCATCCGAGCGGAGGAGCAATCAGGACGCGCGGTCGGCGGCGACCTCGTCGAGCATGGCGTACTCCTCGCCGGTGTCGACCCAGTCCTCGAACTGGATCACGCCGAGCTCGGTGAACCGCTCACGGAGCCAGCCGTCGGCGGCGTCGAGCAGGCCGAGCTTCTTGCAGTTCGGGACGATCTTGGAGAAGAGGATGTTCTGGAACATCTTCCGGCCGTCGTCCTGGAGGACGAGCGAGAGCGCCTCCTTCACGTCGACGCCCATCCGCTCCCAGACCTCCTGCTGGAGGAAGCGGTCGCGCATGCGGACCGCGGCCTCGAACGCGAACTCCTGGCGCTCGCGGATCTCGGCGGCGGTGAGCTGCTCGTAGTACTCCTGCAGCGAGAGGACCCCGAAGGCGACGTGGCGCGCCTCGTCGCTCATGACGTAGCGGAGCAGCTTCTTCAGGAGCGGCTCGGTGGTGATCTGGTGCATGAAGCCGAAGGCGGCGAGCGCGAGGCCCTCCACCATGATCTGCATGCCGAGGTAGGTCATGTCCCAGCGGGAGTCCTCGATGATGTCGTCGAGGAGCAGGCCGAGGTGCGGGTTGATCGGGTAGTGCCCGTCGAGCTTGGTGTCGAGGTACTTGGCGAACACCTCGACGTGGCGGGCCTCGTCCATCACCTGGGTGGCGGCGTAGTACTTGGCGTCGATCCACGGGACGGTCTCGACGATCTTGGCGGTGCAGATCAGTGCGCCCTGCTCGCCGTGCATGAACTGGCTGAGCATCCAGTTGCGGCTCTCAACGCCGAACTCGAGCCATTCCTTGTCGCCCCACTTCTGCAGCGGCGTGCCGATGTACATGTTGCGGTCGAGGCCGGTGCCGAGCACTTCTTGGTCTTGGATGATCGTCTTTTCGACGTCGACATCGGTTTCCCACGGCATGTCGGTGGTTGCGTTCCACTGACCGCCCTTAGCCTTCTCGTACAGCTTGCGCAGCGCTGGGCGCTGCAGCGAGTAG
>WBZN01002308.1_pt1 | contig 10740 bp, 6 predicted proteins | sample 5204281 | NCBI WGS metagenome assembly WBZN01 (sample SAMN12344347, study PRJNA552823) | activated sludge metagenome | biome: Activated sludge suspended growth; feature: Nitrification reactor; material: Wastewater; isolation source: activated sludge from nitrification reactor of wastewater treatment... | reverse complement strand
ACGATATTGTCTCAGAAGCTGACGTAGCAAAGGTTACGTTTTACTCTTACTTCAAATCGAAAGAGGAAATTGCGCTCGAAATCAAGCGTGCTGGGCGTGAAGAAGCGCGCCTGTATATCGAAGCTTTAAGCGCGAAACAGCTGCCTGTTGATGAGATGATCGAAGCCTTTATCAATGATGTGGCTGAATGGACAGAACAGAATTACCGGTTGCTGGACGTTTTCTGCGATCAGAGGTTCAGTCCGATGATGGAGCGCGAGAGCACCGGCACTGAGTGCAAGCCTGAGCCAATCACAATTTGTCTCGAAGTGATACTAAGGCGCGGTCAGGATACCGGCAGGTTTCGAACAGATATCGATCGCTTGAGAATCGCTCATTTACTTGATCTCGCAATTTTGTGCGAGCAATATCACTGGGTGCGCTCCGGTCGCCCGGCAGGTCAGCTGAAAGAAAAGCTGGCTGGCTATTTTGATTTTGCTCTGCGCGGACTGAATGTACATAGCTAGGCGCTCGTTCTTTCAGGCTGATGGATCGCACGCGTCTCGCGTGCCATGGATCGCACGCGTCTCGCGTGCCATGGATCGCACGCGTCTCGCGTGCATGCTTACTGTTGAGCTAGCGATTTCTAATCACTTCGTTCTCCAGTCTGCAGGCGCATCGCTTCTGTATCCGTCAAAATGAAATCCACCGTGGTCTTTGAGGATACGTTCGGCAAGTTCAATACACGGAGCTGAGTTCGCCTCTGCGAACAATTCGGCAAAGGCAAATTCGAATTCTTTTTGCATGTGCACGTCAGCCGCACCGAGTTTCCGAAATATCGTTTTGCCGGTCGCCGACCACTTTCCATTCGTGCGCAAATAAAAGTCTGCCATTGCTCCAAGCAATAAAGCACCGGAGCCCATCAGTTCTGCACGGGAGCGGGGTTCTCTAATATCGTCGATCAAGTCTGTTATCTGGTAGCGTCGTTGGTCGATTTCGTCCTGATTGAGCGCAGCCGGTCCGCTCTCAATCAGGTTCCTGGCTAACTGCTTAAGCTCCTCTGCCAGCGGATTCGGCTCGCTGATCACTTTTCCTTCCAGCACCATCTGTGGTAGCGAAGCAAAACCGGATTTTGCATCAATTTCGTGGAAGAAGTATTTCAATGTTTCGGTGTCGTGCACGAACACTTCAACGGGGTATCCGCGATAGAAGAACGACTCACGATGAGCTTTTTCGACATGCTTATAGACTACGACCAGATCCAAATCGGAAAAGCGCGTTGCCTCGCCTCGAATTAACGAGCCCGCTAAAAACATCACTGCTGCTTCTGAAAATTTGGCGTCCAAAATTTCTTTTGCTGCGGATTCCGGCGATAGTGCAGTTTGGTTTTCCATGAGATCCTCAAGCTCGACAGGTAAGTATTAAATCAGAGATTCTGCCAATTTTGACGCTTGAAATGGTGCCCAGAGCGCACAATTGTTGGACTTCTCTGAGATTTTAGGAAAGACTCTTTAAGGGGCGTAATTTCCCCATTTAAAGCGACGACATAGATAAATAAGATGTTGTAACTGATACGTCCTCGCAGTCAGTTAAATCCAACAGAAGTCTCCCCCGGGAGACGTGGAGGTTCGCGCGTTGGTGGGAGATCGGTTAGACATAACCGCAACTAGTAGACCGGCAGATGCCGCCACCGCGACTCAGCACGACTCGAGCAGTTGGTTTGCTAACAACGTGCTTGACCCATTTATCCACGGCACCGGCGTGGTTCAGGTTTACAACACGTTTGCCGACAAGAAAGATCAAATCGCGTTGCCTGAAACACACCAGGCTAAGACGTTTTCGGTCGACTGGGCGGTTCAAAGTCTGTCAGGCGCGGCAGGTGCGATCATTCCCTACGTGGTCGCGGGCAAAGTCATGGGCTCGGGCATGCGAGCCGTGGGCGGCGAACTCGGTCTGCAGGGCGGAGCGGCTCGCTTCATGGCCAGCGAAAGTGCCGCCCAGATTATGGGCGCCGGTGCCTATGATTTCATCAAGGCTCCCAATGCCGGAGAAACGAGAATTGGAAACGCCGCTGGAACGATGGCTGGTTTTGCCGTTTTCGAAGGCGGAAACCATCTGATTTCCAAAGCCGTTTCAACTGCGGCCACGACGCAAATCGCTCAATTGGCGCTGACAGGCGTTGGCCGATTCGGAGTTGGTGCTGTCGGCGGTCTGACTAGCTATGACGCCGCCAGCTTGACCACAAGTCTGGTCACCGGACGCGAAAACCAGTCGAACATGGAAGGTCGGTTAAATGCCATGGCCAACGGTGGATTTATCAACGTGGCCCTGCCTGCAGTTCAGAAGGGAGTCACAAAAGCAGCCGATTTTGCGTGGAACGGAAGATCGTTTGGTGGCGGCATTCCAGTCGAGCGATACCTTCAGAACCATGGAATCAATGACGCCGAATTAAGTCAATTGTCGTATGACAATCGCCTGGCGCGGGTCAAGGAGCTAACCGGCAAGAACTCTGGTGCTGGTTCGAGCGCAGATACTCGCAACAATGTCGTAGTTCTTGACGTATCACAAGACATCGGCAAGTTGGCTCATGAGCTTACACATCTTCGCCTTGCGAATCAGTACGAGGGCGGCTACAGAACTGTCGCTGATAATCTGAAGTCGGACCCTATTAAGGCAGAGCAGCAGTTTTTACAAATCCGAGCTGAGATGGAATCTCAAGCTCGTCAGGCTGAAATGCGAGTGCAAGCGCGAAAGACCGGCGTGACACCAGATGTGGTGACTGACGTAACCAAACTAGGGAAAGAAGTCGCTGCGAACGGTAAGACGTACAACGAAATCTGGCAAACCGAATTCGCCCGTTTCAAGAATGATCCCACTTTCAGACCGGCTAAGGAATATTCAGGTGCTTCAGAGTCTGGCAATCCGGGCTCTGATGCTCAAAAGCCTGTTGATAAAACAAGCGCGACGCCCGAGAAGCAAGGCGAAGTAGTTCCAATAGACAAAGCATCGTTCGGCTCACCAGACCACCTGGGCGCGACGATTACCGATAAAGGCGTCAATTTTGCCATTGACTCTCACGGCGCCAACTCGATGGATTTGCTCGTGTTCGACAGTGCAACTGCTACTGAGCCCAGCAAAGTGCTGCCGATGTACAAGACTGGCGATGTATGGCATCGCGAAGTGCCGGACATGAAAGCTGGAGATTTCTATCTGTTCAGAGCGCACGGCGATTACACGCCTGCCCAGGATGGAACTCGCTTCAATTCTCACAAGGCTTTGCTCGACCCATACGGAAAGGCAGTAACAGGAGATGTTCGTCCGACTGGTATCGGTGAAGAACTCGGTTATGACGACAGCGTTCCGAACGATCCCAGCCGCCAGTTGAGACCGAGCACCATCGACAATACCGCCATCATGCCTAAGAACGTGGTTATCGATTCCAAGGATTTCAATTGGGAAGGTGATAAACCGCTTCAAATTCCCATGACTGATACCGTCATCTACGAGATGAATTTAAGAGGGTTCACCGCATCTGATTCCAGCATTGCTCCGCAACTGCGTGGAACATATCGCGGTATGATCGAAAAAATTCCTTATCTCAAAGACCTTGGCATTACTGCCGTAGAGCTGATGCCTATCATGAAGTTTCATGCAGAGGACTCAACACGCACAAATCCCCAGACCGGTGAGAAGCTGCAAAACGCATGGGGTTATAACACCATGTCGTTCCAGTCGCCTGAAGGACGATTCGCCGCAGATGGCACGCACGGACAGCAAGTCAACGAATTTAAATCGTTAGTCAAGGCATTGCACGAAAACAACATCGAAGTGATCATGGATGTTGTTTTCAATCATACTGCCGAAGGTAATCCGTTTGGTCCAACCTTTAGTTTCAAGGGATTGGACAACAATCAGTATTACTTGCTGGTTCCAAATCGTCCTGAACTTTATTTTGATGCCACCGGATGCGGTAACACTGTCAACGCCAACAATCCAAAGGTTCAGAAGTTTATTCTCGATACACTGAAATATTGGCACGAAGAGTATCACATCGACGGATTCCGCTTCGACCTGGCTACCGCTTTCAATTTCGATGCTAACGGCAAGTTCCAGGAAAAGACTCCGATTATGCAAGCAATTGAAAACGAGCCTGCATTCGCGAAAGTCAAATTCATTGCAGAACCGTGGGACATAATGAACTACAGGCTCGGACACTTCTCCGACCGCATGTGGTCAGAATGGAATGGAAGTTTCAGAGACATAACGCGTGGCTTTGTTCGTGGAGAAGCTGGTCAAACCGGTGCACTAGCCGATAGAATCGCAGGTTCGCCAGGCTGGTTTGACGAGTCAACCGGTCGCCATTCAATCAACTTTGCCACCGCCCATGATGGCTTTACATTGCGTGACCTTGTCTCATACGATAGTAAGCATAACGAGGCAAATGGCGAAGAGAATCGAGACGGTAGCAATGACAACAAAAGCTGGAACTCCGGACATGAAGGACCCGTTGAAAATGCAAACATGCCAGAGTGGCAGAAAATTCAAATTGAACAGCTGCGCGACAGACAGATGAAGAACATGCTCTCGCTGCTCTATCTCTCACGCGGCACGCCGATGATGTTGATGGGCGATGAAATCAGACGCACGCAGAACGGAAACAATAACGCATACAATCAGTTGCGCTTGAATAATATGCCGTGGGATCAACTGCAGAAAAATTCAGATATGCTTCGATTTACGCAGATGATGATCGAACTGCGCAAGGCGCATGAGATTGGTCGCACTCAGCCAGCAGATATCAGTTGGCATGGTGTTGAGCCGTTCAAACCGGATTTCTCTGAAGGTGCACGTTTCATTGCCTGGCAGACTGCGCCCAAAACTCCTGGTGTGCGCCCCCTCTACCAGGCGTTCAACGCGTACTGGGAGCCAATTAAATTTCAATTGCCTCCCGGCGAATGGTCTCGTCTTGTTGATACGAACTTGCCTAGCGGTCAAGACATTGTCTCCAGTGATAATGCGACGCCGCTTGCCCATGAGTATATTCTGCAACCCCGTTCGGGCATTGTGCTTGAAGGCAAATAGCCTGGTTGGAATTCCATCACCTAACAACTGCTCAGCTCGCTATAATGTTGCACGAGATGGAATTGGGGGACACATGAACATAAAGAGCGTTTCGATGGGCGCGTTGATGTGTTTGGTTATCGCGGGTTTGTTGCTCTTCGTAACTTGTTCTGCTGAGGCGCGACCTTATCTCATTAGTTCCGTTGCCCGTGACGGTGCGCAAGCCACCTACCGCCCTGCCGATCGATGGGAATCTCGGGCCCTTGATTTTTTACCCTCTTATTATCTTCAGCCGCCGCAAAACGTTTCAAGAGCAACTGTCGGATTGAACGTCGAGGGCAGACTGCGCGATGCGGGGAAATTTCAGGTTCTCAGTTTTAAATATTTTGTCCCGCAAAATACACCCAATTTAAATCCAGGCTTTGACGTCTTAGTTCAAACGTCCGATGGATTCACTCGTATCGCTTCGGTCACCAACAACGAAACTCTCCTACTTGGTACTACTCCTGTTCGAGATCCAGGGTTGGGCGCGATAGCCGATATTTACGTGGTCGACTTGAGATCAACTGACTTTTCTCCTTCGTTTCCAATAAACACCCAGACGATTGAAAGAATCGAAGTGCAGTATTTCGGTACCAGGTTATTTCGAATCGGCTCCCTCGACATATTTGGCCAGAATCGCAATCTGATTAGAGATATGTTCTCTTACAAAACGGAACCCGAGACTCAATTTCTTCTCAATCCTTAAGCGACCGAATTTCAAGATCAAACTCGATGCAACTCGATGCTGTGTGGTCTCAGACGTCGGCGATTTCCATCTAATGGCGCTAGACGCTGTCATTTGCGCTGCGATTGATGCTGTGATTAAAGCTGTGATTGACGGCAGGACTAAAATCGAATCTTCGAAAGTCCTTGATAAAGCGTGCGGTTGACAGCGCCGTTGACGCCAACGTTAATGGCACGACGAGTTGCTCCCTCAGTAACTTTACCGGCGTAGTTAGCGGTTCGTTTCACTACGTTCGGACCGTTACCGCCGCCCTTGTTATAGAAGACCTGTCCTCCACCGCCTGGTGTTGGAAAGCCTCCTTTGAAGCCGCCCAGACCGCCGCCGCCTGAACCAGGCGATGGCATGATTTGCATGAGGAACTGCATGGCACCAGCTGCGGTAGCAGGGTCAATTGGTGGCAAACCTGGCAATTGAATCGGAGCACCGCCCGTGCCTGCACCCAGTGCACCACCGATGACGCTGGCAGGTGACATTGGAGTTGTCGCTGCTGTGCCGGTTCCCATAGGTGCCATCGTACTGGCTGGTGGCGGTGTGCCACCGCGTTGCTCTTGCTGAAGCACTTCTCCAAGAAGAGGCGTGGAACCGCCGGTGGTGCCAGTGGAGGCGCTGCCCGGTTGTTGCCAATCGGATTGGCCTGTCGTGCTTGTTTGCGGGGTCTGCCATCCAGATTGAGTTGGTGAACTTTGGGCAGGCTGTTGCTGCGCAGGTTGTTGCCATGCTGATTGGCTTGGTTGACCGCTTTGTGCTGGTTGCTGCCAACCCGACTGAGTGGGCTGGGAATTTTGAGCAGGTTGTTGCCATCCCGACTGAGTTGGCTGCGAACTCTGTGCGGGCTGTTGCCATCCTGACTGAATTGGCTGCGAGCTCTGTGCAGGCTGTTGCCATCCAGATTGAGTTGGCGTCGACTGCGCCGCAGGTGTCTGCCCCGGCTGTTGCCAATCAGACTGCGTGACCTTCGGTGATTGCAGTGTAGACCAGTTGTTTCCAACGCCAACGTTACCGATCGGTCCGCTCGACGTGCTGTTGTTTTTAGAGTGCTTGTTGCCCTTCGACTTTTTTCCTGAGTCGCTGGCAAGGTTGCTGGTGTCTATATTTGGTGTTTGCCAATCAGATTGATGTATGCCGCCACCGCCGCTGGTGCCGCCAGGCGTTTGCCATTCTGATTGATGTATGCCGCCACCACTGCTGGTGCTAGTAGGTGTTTGCCAATCAGATTGATGAATGCCCCCACCACTGCTTGCAGAGCCCGACGGTGTCTGCCAGCCGGACTGCGTGGGTTGACTGATTGTCGTAGTCTGCGGAGTTTGCCAACCAGATTGAGTTGGTGTCGATTGTCCTGACTGTTGCCAATCAGATTGCCCCTGTGTCGGCATAGTGGCTTGCTGTTGCATTCCGCCTTGCTGCTGCATTCCGCCTTGCTGCTGCATTCCGCCTTGCTGCTGCATTGCACCTTGCTGAGGCATGCCGCTTTGTTGCTGCTGCCAGCCAGATTGTTGCGGCGCTCCTTGTGGAGGCTGTGCGGGCCACTGCGCTTGCTGCTGTGGCTGCTGGGCTGGCCACTGCCCTTGATATGGTGGATAGGTCATCGGAGTTTGTGATTGCGGCGTTTCCGATTTCAGCGTCGGTGCACCGGTTTTGGCTCCGGTCGACGGTTTAGTGGCAGCAGCTTTCGCGGTCGATGCAGGTTTCGCTGCCGCCGCAGCTGTAGCAGGTTTAGCCCCAGCAGGTTTTGTTGCGGCTGGTGTAGTAGATTTCGGTTTGGCTGTCGAGGCAGCCGACTTTGCAGGGAGGAATGATCCTGGAGGTGCCGACTTCCAGTCTGGCTGACCTGGACCTCCGCGTGTTCCTGGTAGCTCCAGTGGTGTCAATCCATCAAGCGCTTGTGCTTGCGAAAATGCTGGCAGGCACAAGTTTGACAGCGCCAACAGCCCGCACAGAACGCTCATTTTTTTATCGTAGTACATAATGAAACCTTTACCGTAACCCCTATAACGCTGCCAGTGACTTATTTGTGGTTGCAATCCTTATCGGTGCAGTATTCAACATTCCATCAACGCAACGCGTTCAACGTTGCAACATTCGAAGACCTTGATTGAGCACGGAATTCATCATCATGTTTTGACCCATGCCCATACCCATAGGCATGCCATAGCCGCCCATACCCATCGGCATTCCCATGCCCATACCGCCCATTCCCATGCCGCCCATACCCATCGGCATTCCCATGCCACCCATGCCCATGCCGCCCATACCCATCGGCATGCCCATGCCGCCCATGCCCATACCGCCCATTCCCATTGGGTTCATCATCATGTTGCCCATGCTGGCTGCGGCCATTCCGGCCATTCCCATTCCAGCCATCGGCCCAGCCATTTTTGCTACGCCGCCGAGTGCTTTGCCCAGCTTGCTTCCGAGTCCTTGCTTCGGTGGCTGAGCGGTATCCATTGGAATTTGCGAAGCGGTGCTGTTGCTGACCTCATTTGGATTGGGATAATCAGCCTGCCAACCGGGAGGTGAAGCGGGCGCTGCAGCAGACTGCTGCTGGTTGTTCTGGCTTGGATATTGGGGCTGCTGCTGTTGCGCATAGCCCTGTTGAGGATACTGCTGCGGGGCTGAATAACCCTGAGGCGGAAGCTGACCGGGTGCTTGCTGACTGACCGGATATCCCTGAAGCTGCCCAGGCTGAATTTGCGGTTGCTGCTGGAACTGCGTATAGCCCTGCATCGGCTGCGATGGAACGGACGTCCCGTATGGATTCGGGTCGTTCGAGGGGAGTATCGGTTGTGGCTGGTAAGAAGAATTTTGTGGAGGTGGCGCCGGCATCGAAGAAGTGTTGCCGGGATTTGACTGCCATTGGGGCGGCGTATTCGGCCATCCGCTCTGCTGGGCAATCACCGGGGCACTCTGATAGAAACCCGGTAAAACCTGCGACCCAGGCGGCGCGTTGGAATCTGCCAGGGCGAGCTGAGTGCTACCGACCAGAGCCACAAGGGCGAGGGATAGGCAGTTTCGCAACGATTCCAGCTTGGGAAAACGTTCCATTTAAATCTCCAAACAATGTAATCCTCATTATGTGGCCGATTTTAGTTTTCAAGCAACTAAATTCTTGAAAAAAGGCAATTCTGCAAGGATTTATGCTGAAGTATAGATAAGTGGTCGATTAAACCAGGGGAATGTTGCCAATGGTGACGAGACAAAATCAGCCTGCCTGGTTCTCCTCAGCAACCACCGCTGTGGTCTGCTGCAGTCTCGGAGCGGCTTATCCGCAATAAGTAGCTACTACTTTCCAGCGATTGCAGCTGCCTGAGCCACGCTACTTGTGCGAATCTTGTTCTGCGACATGCGGCTTGGCTTGAGGCTGGCAATCTTTTCTTTCAAGTAGCTCATTGCTGTTTTGACTTGATCTTCTTTGTTCGGAACGTTGATGTCTGGGATGACTCCAACTTTGTTGATGTCCGAACCACCTGGTGTCAGGTATCTTGAAACCGTGATGTGAACTGCAGCTCCACCAGGCAGACGATTGATTTCTTGCACCAGTCCTTTGCCGTAGGTGTGAGTTCCGATCAGAGTTCCGCGACCGTTATCCTGAAGTGCGGCTGCGAGAATCTCGCTGGCCGAAGCGCTTTCGTCGTCGACTAGAACAACGATTGGCTGATGTGTAACTGGGTCGCTCGATGCGAGGTCTGTGTGACGACCGTGTCTGCTGATGGTGCTGACGATGGCGCCGCTTTCCAACAACATGTCGGCTATCTCAAGAGCGTTTGAGAGCAAACCACCTGGGTTGTCGCGAAGGTCGAGAATCAGACCATCGGCAGTGGACAATTTTTGCAGAGCTGTTCTGAACTCTCTCGATGCATCGTTGGAGATGAAGGTAGAGAGCGCGATGTAACCGATTCCGTTATCGAGAACTTTGGAAGTTACAGCGTGGATAGCGATTTCCTGTCTGGTGATGCTGACAGTTTTGTTCGACTCACCGTGTCGGATGCCGATGTTCACAACACTGCCGGCTTTGCCGCGGATGTGTTCGGCTGCTTGTTCTGGAGTCATGCCGATGGCTGAGATGTTATCGATGGCGATGATTTCGTCGCCAGATCTGACGCCGGCTGTTTCGGCTGGACCTTCTTCGATAGTTCTTGTGACGATAAGCTTTTTCTGGTCTTTGGATTGTTGCAGATTGATGCCGATTCCGACGATGCGAGCGTCGATGGCATCGTTCTCGTCCTGGAATGCACGTGGATCGAGGAAGCGAGTGTAAGGGTCGTTCAGAGTCTCGAGCATCGCCTTGATGTACTTGTGAGCATCGGCGGTCGTCTTGATCTGGCTGTCGTATCTGTGTTCCAGGTCATTCCAGTTCTGGTTATGGAAGCTCGACTCGTAATAGTTGTCGCGAACAAGCTGCCATGCTCTGTGATAAACCTCTTGCGGCTGCGAGCGGTGACCCTGCGCAGGCTGGTACATCATTGATGAGCAAACTAAAAAAGCCAAGGCCAAAGAGCCGATGCGCTTGAGACGTTTCATTAGGCACACTCAGTAAAAAATTGGTATTTAACGACCCGCTCTTATGGCGGCTTTTCAAAAACTGAATCCGAAAAGTTTGGGTTCGTATTTGTCTTATGCCCGTCAAAACTCAGATTCAACATCGCCAGATTAAATAGTGACGCTTGACATCTAATAATATTTTCCAGCGGGCGTCAGTGATCTGGTTAAGAGCCTGATTTAAAGCCGTAGGAAGACCATTTAGAACTCACCAGATCACTTATCTCTGAGGCCATAGTTAAAGGCTGCGGCCAGTCGCGGGTAAATCCTTCGGAGCGCCACTTTCGTGTGGCATCGATTCCAACTTTAGAGCCGTATCCCAGTATCGGGCAGGTGTGATCGAGGATGTCCAGCGGACCCTCGACGAACATCATGTC
>WBZN01002305.1_pt1 | contig 10746 bp, 11 predicted proteins | sample 5204281 | NCBI WGS metagenome assembly WBZN01 (sample SAMN12344347, study PRJNA552823) | activated sludge metagenome | biome: Activated sludge suspended growth; feature: Nitrification reactor; material: Wastewater; isolation source: activated sludge from nitrification reactor of wastewater... | reverse complement strand
GGTGGACCAACCTGATACGCCGGAGTGAGCAGCTTTAGAGCCGCCACATCTCGTGGTCCAACGAGAGGAACTTACAACATCCTGAATTCCGCCTACAAGCCGAGCGTTGCTCTTGAAGAGGGCATTGACATCCGCCAGTTGCTGGCGTGCCACATGATCGATTCGTGGCAGCCCGAATCTTACGAGGCACCGTGCGGGTACGGTAAGTTTTCAACCGGGAAACCGCCGGGGCATCGAAGCTTCCCTTGCAATGAGGCCTGCGAGCCGATCTCGCGCATTTCATTGACACGAGCCCGCCGCTTGCGTATCAAAATGCCGCAAGGGCCGCCAGGATTGGCGGCCTTTTGATTTTTGAGCAGGTGGGAAAACGAGCTCCAATGTCTGGGTCCGAAGCGGCGCGCCGGAGCGCGGCTACCGTCTCCAAGGATGTCTCCAAGGATGGCCGGCCTGAGACCGCCGTGATGGGCACCTACGCCCGTCAGGACTTGGTCTTTGTGCGAGGCGAGGGCTCCTGGCTCTATACCGGCCAGGGTGACCGCTACCTGGATTTCGGCTCCGGCGTCGCCGTTAACGCTTTGGGCCACGCGCATCCCCGTCTGGTGGCCGCGCTAACCGCTCAAGCGGCCAAGCTGTGGCACACCTCGAACCTTTATCGCATCGAGGGGCAGGAGGCGCTGGCGGACCGCCTGACGCGCCTGACGTTTGCCGAACGGGTCTTCTTCTGCAATTCGGGCGCGGAGGCCTGCGAGGGCGCCATCAAGGTCGCGCGGCGCTATCAATATATATCCGGCCGGCCGGAGCGCTGGCGCATCATCACGTTTCAAGGTGCCTTTCACGGCCGCACGCTGACGACGCTGGCGGCCGGCGGCAACGAAAAGTACCTGGAAGGTTTCGGCCACAAGGCCGACGGCTTTGATCAGGTGCCGTTTTGCGATCTGGACGCCGTGCAAGCAGCCATCAGCCCCGAAACGGCCGCCATCATGATCGAGCCCATCCAGGGTGAAGGTGGCGTGCGCTCGGCCTCCGAGCAGGACCTCAAGGCGCTACGGGAGCTTTGCGACACGCACGGGCTTCTCCTTGTCCTTGATGAAGTTCAAACCGGCGTTGGCCGCACGGGCAAATTGTTCGCGCACGAGTGGGCCGGCATTGCGCCCGACGTGATGGCGATCGCCAAAGGCCTTGGCGGCGGCTTCCCGGTTGGAGCGGTACTGGCGACGGCCGAAGCGGCTCAGGGCATGACGCCCGGCACCCATGGCTCGACCTTTGGCGGCAATCCGCTGGCGATGGCGGTGGCGGGGACCGTTCTGGAGATCGTCTCGGAGCCCGGGTTCCTCGATGAAGTGCAGGGCACGGCCTTGCGGCTCAAGCAGAAGCTTGCAGGTCTCCGCGATCAATTTCCAGCGCTGATCGAAGCGGAGCGCGGCACGGGACTGTTGACCGGGCTGAAGCTCAACGCCAGCGTGACGCCCGCGGAGGTCGTCAAGGCTGCGAGTGCGGAACATCTCCTCTTGGTCGGTGCGGGCGATAACACCGTGCGCATCCTGCCACCCCTCAACGTCACCCATGAAGATTTATCTGAAGGCGTGGAGCGCTTGGCGCGCGCCTTCGGCCGCGTTCAAAACCACCCAAGCTCATAAAACGTCGGAAACGTCCGCAAAACGGGCGCAAAAACCATGGCCGCTCAGAAAAGTCCACGTCATTTCCTCGATATTTCCGCGCTCGACAGCAAGACGCTGCGACGCATTCTTGACGCCGCGCATGCCATGAAAAAAGCTGGCAAGCGCGTGCCCGCGGCACTCCGCCCGAAGGGCATCGAGAACCTCGTCCTCGTGATGATCTTCGAGAAGCCCTCCACCCGCACGCGCGTGTCGTTTGACATCGCCATGCGCCAGCTTGGCGGCGGCGCGCTCTCGCTCAACCATACCGATCTTCAGCTGGGACGCGGCGAAAGCGTTGCCGATACCGCGCGCGTGCTGTCCCGGTATGCCGACGGCATCATGATCCGCGCCAATTCTCACGAAACGCTGCTTGAACTTGCCCGTCACGCGACCATTCCCGTCGTCAACGGTCTCACCGACAAGAGTCATCCCTGTCAGGTCATGGCCGACGTCATGACGTTCGAAGAGCATCTGGGCGCCATCAAGGGACGCACCGTGGCCTGGATCGGCGATGGCAACAACGTCGCCATATCTTGGATGCATGCCGCGGCCCGGTTCGGCTTTTCGCTGCGCCTGGCCTGTCCCGATCAGCTCAAGCCAGAGGATGAGGCCCTTGAGTGGGTCAAAGCGCAGAAGGCCGATGTCAGCCTCTCCAACGACCCGGAGAAAGCCGTGAAGGGCGCCGACTGTGTCGTCACCGATACCTGGGTGTCGATGGGCCAGTCTGATGCCGCCAAGCGCAAGAAGATGCTCGCTGCGTTTGGTGTGGACGCCAAGCTCATGGGCAAGGCGGCCAAGGGCGCAATCTTCATGCATTGCCTTCCCGCGTATCGCGGGCTGGAGGTCAGCGAGGATGTGTTGGAGGGTCCCCAGTCGGTCGTCTGGGATGAGGCAGAAAACCGCCTGCATGCGCAGAAGGCCATTCTCGCCTGGTGTCTCGGCGCGTAGGCATAAGACCATGTGCAAGCTTGTTGGATCGCAGCCGGGACCGCAATCCAACTCAGCGCGAGATCAATTGCGTCCCAGCACGTCCGGGTTTTTCGTCGCAGTGGGATCAGCCGATTCCTTGGGCTTGCCCGAGACATCGTACTCGGTCCTGGAGCGCGCGCCCGCGACCTGATCGCCCGACAGAACGCACGTGTTGGAAGGATCGAGCAGCGTGAAGGCCGGATTCGGCCTATCGACGAATTCGGCGCGCGAGACTTTGCCATCGCCGTTTGTGTCGAAGTATCTCAGATCGGCGGTCGCAAACATGCGATCGACGGCAACGATGCTGGCCCACTCGGTTGAATCCACATCGCCATCGCCGTTGGCGTCCGCGCCGTTGAAAAGCTCAGCGGTGTAGGCTTTCCACTCGTCGCATGTGACCTGATTGTCGCGGTTACGGTCCCAGCTTCCGGCGGCCATCAAGAACACACGGTCGGTATCGGAGATCGCTTTACCCGACTTAAATGGATTGATCGAACCGACGGTCGGCAGGCTGGCGCCTGAGCACGCAGCCACGGCAAGAGGCAGCACGAGCGCGGCACTGACCATAAGGATTCGTTTGTTGAGTAAAACCATGAGTGCAATTCCCTGCCGGCCGGCGTAGCCGCCTGAGTCTTAAACATGAGTCTTAAACCAGACGCGTTCGTCTAGCCTTAAATTGCCGCCGGGTCGTGGCAGCCGGTAAAGCGAGTTGGGGAGATTGTAATCGGACGCAACTGTGTCGCAAAGGTGTCACAGGCCGGCGAAGGCTTGCCGGAGGCGCCGCTTTGCCGGTCCAATGCCCTTGATCAGCGCTCGGCCCAGTCGGCCAGGCGCGCCATGAAGCCCATGCACTTGTCGATCTCGCTTTCCAAGATCCATTCATCCGCCGTATGGGCCTGCGCAATGTCGCCCGGGCCGCAAACGATCGAGGCGGATCCTCCATCCTGAAACAATCCGGCTTCGGTGGCGTAGGAAACGGCATGCGTCGTGTTCTGCCCGGTGAGATGGAGCGCTAATGAGGTTGCTTCGGAACCTTCCAGTGCGGCATAGGGCGGAACGGTGTTTGCGCGCGTGATGGCGATACCTGCTTCCGGCGCAGCGCGCCTCATCTCCGGGATACATTGGGTCTCTGCAAACGTCCGCAACCGCCGCTCGATGCCGTCAACATCGACGCCGGCCAGCGCGCGCACCTCGAAGCCGAAGCGGCAGTAGACGGGAATGATGTTGTTGGCCGTGCCGCCTTCCAGCTTGGTGACCTGAAGCGTGGCGTAGGGCGGATCAAAGCGCTCATTCCTGGAGGTGACCTTGAGTTCGGCTTCCATACGTTCGATCTCTGAGATCAGACGGGCGCCATAGGTGATGGCATTGACGCCCAGATGCGCCATGCTGGAGTGGGCCGCCCGGCCCGACACTTCGACCTGCCAGCGCACGGGGCCCTTGTGGGCATCGACGACCTGCATGCTGGTTGGCTCGCCGACAATGACCAGACGCGGCTTTTGAAGCGTCTTGCCGAACTCGGCGATCATGGGCCGGACGCCAAGGCACCCCACTTCCTCGTCATAGGAGAACGCAAGGTGGATCGGCACCTTCAATTTGCGCGCCTTGAAGCCGGGTACACTGGCAAGCATGCAGGCGAGATAGCCCTTCATGTCGCATGCGCCACGCCCATAGATCTTGCCGTCCTCCTGGCGCAGCGTGAAGGGATCGCTGCTCCAGGCCTGGCCATCGACGGGCACCACGTCGGTGTGTCCCGATAACGCGACGCCTGCGGTGTGCTCGGGTCCGATGGTGGCGTAAAGGCAGGCCTTTTCGCCGCTCTCATCGACGACCCGATGGCTGCGAACGCCATGCTGAAGCAGATAGTCCTCGATAAAGGCAATGATCGCGAGGTTGCTCTTGTGGCTTGTCGTGTCGAAGGCAACGAGGCGGGTGAGCAACTCGATTGCAGTATAGTCTGGTCCCGCCATCAGGCCTCTTTTTTCGGTTTGCTTGGCAGCCAAGGGCTGCCGCGGTTGCGCGGTCAGTTCATACTGCGCCGTGTGTAGGGACTGTCGAGCGAGAAAGCGGGAATCGCAACGTCAAAAAGCCGCCCCTCTTCGTCCTCCATCTGGTAGCTGCCGACCATGATGCCCTGCGGTGTCTTGAGCGGGCATCCCGATGTGTAGGAGAACGTGCCACCCGGTGGAATGACCGGAGTCTGCCCCACGACGCCAGGGCCGCGTACTTCCTCGGTACGTCCCCAGCCATCCGTGATACGCCACGCGCGCGTCTTGAGCTGGACCGTCTCTTTGCTGTCGTTGGAGATTTCCACCTCATACGACCAGACGAAATGCCCTTCATCGGGCGAGGACTGCTCTTCCATGTATTGCGGCTCGACGCGAATGCGAATGCCGCGTGTTATGGCCTCGTACATGTGGTCGCCCGCACTGTTGGTCTTGGCAGCCGCTGCCTTGGATCTGCGTCGTGACAATTCTAGGTTCGCTTCCAAAGAGGTTCAAGATTGGCTGGAGACGGCCGCAACGGCGTTGGCAAGATCCCCGGCAAGGTCCTCGTAGGATTCCAGGCCTACCGAAAGGCGGATCATGCCGTCCGTGATGCCCAATTGCGCCCGCGCTTCTGGACCGATCCGCTGATGCGTCGTCGTCGCCGGATGGGTCACAAGGCTCTTGGCGTCGCCCAGATTGTTGGAAATGCAGATGAGGCGCAGCGCGTTGAGGCAGCGGAAGGCCCCCGCCTTGCCGCCCTCGACCTCGAAGGTGACCATCTGTCCGCCGCCCGGCATCTGCTTTGCCGCGAGCGCCGCCTGGGGATGATCGGCCCGGCCGGGATAAAGCACCTGCGTGACGCCCTTCAATTGCGCGAGAAGCTCGGCGAGCCGCGCTGCCGCCGCACATTGCGCCTTTACGCGGATTGGCAATGTCTCCAATCCCTTCAGCATGATCCAGGCATTGAACGGACTCATGGACGGTCCGGTTTGGCGCACCCAGTCCTGCAGGTACTTGGTCACGAAGTCGTCGCTGGCCAGAACCGCGCCGCCAAGACACCGGCCCTGGCCGTCGATGTGCTTGGTCGTCGAATAGACGACGATATCTGCGCCCAGTTTCAGCGGACGCTGGAGCATGGGCGTGGCGAACACGTTGTCCACCACCGTGAGGATGCCGTGTTTCTTGCCCAACGCGCACACCGCTTCGATGTCCACCAGTTCAAGCGTGGGGTTCGAGGGGGTTTCGAAGAAGAACATCCGGGTATTGGGCTTTACTGCCGCCTCCCAGGCGTGAAGATCGCGGCCGTCGATGAGGGTGCATTCGATGCCGAAGCGGGGGCACAGCGTCTCGACGATATAGCGGCACGAACCGAACAGGGCGCGGCCCGACACGATGTGATCGCCCGTCTTCAGATACGAGAGGATGGCAGCTGTCACCGCCGCCATGCCGGTTGCGGTTGCACGGCAGGCTTCGGCGCCTTCGAAAATGCGCAAGCGCTCTTCGAACATGGAGACGGTGGGATTGCTGAAGCGGGAATATTGAAAGCCGGGGTCTTCGTTCTTGAAGCGCGCCTCGGCCTGTTCGGCGCTGCGGTAGATATACCCCTGCGTGAGAAACATCGCTTCCGACGTCTCGCCCCACTGCGAGCGCAAAATGCCGGCATGGATCAGCTCTGTTTCAGGCTGCCAGAAGGGCTTGCTGTCTGAAGCGTTTGACATCGGCGCGGAGCGTCCTTGAGCGCAATAAAAATCCCGGTCTTCCAAGCTACCCCGGCCGAGGACCGGGCGCGGGAAACCGGGCGCGCACGGCCTCTTTAGCGAGTTGTTTAACGTGGCTGCAAGCCGGCCGGCCAAAGGACCACGGAGATTTATCGCTGGGCTTACCGGTCCGTTTCGCCTGCGTCAAGACCGCTCCCCACCGGGTGCCGGCCTGCTTCAAACTCTTGGCGTTGCCGCCGGCATCGGCTAGAGCGGGATTTCATGTCTCCAGTTGCCTTGCTTTTCTATTGGCAGGGAGGGGCACGGACAAAGGCAGGCTTGACGTGAAACCGAGCGGTAAAAAGCAGATCTCAAAAGGAACCGATGGCGTGAAGGCCGCCGCGGGCTGCGGCATCCTGCCGAGCCAGGCAATCCGCGGCCTGATCGAGTCGGGCGCCTTGAAGCTGGCCGAGCCTCTGCTCGACAATCAGCTTCAGCCCGCCAGCATCGATTTACGCCTGGGCCATGTCGCGCATCGGGTGCGCGCCTCCTTCCTGCCGGGCCCCGGCACAACGGTGCAGTCCAAGCTCGATCACCTGCAGCTTCACACCATCTCGTTGAGCCAGGGTGCGGTATTGGAGACGGGCTGCGTCTATATCGTACCGTTGCTGGAGAGCCTTGCGCTGCCCTCCGACATGGCCGCGGCCGCCAATCCAAAAAGCTCCACGGGGCGCCTTGACGTATTCACGCGCGTCATTGCCGACGGCGTCGGCGCGTTCGATCAGGTGCCTGCGGGATATCACGGACCGCTCTACGCGGAGATCTGTCCGCAAACCTTTCCAATCGTGGTGCGCAAGGGCTCGCGGCTTTCGCAGATTCGTTTTCGCCTCGGGCCGGCAGGCGATACGGATGAACAGCTGATCGCGCTGCACGCCCGTGAGAAGCTGGTATTCACCGATGACGGTGGCGCCGTTGCCGACATCGCGGGCGGCATAGCCCTTTCGGTCGACCTCAAAGGCGACAAGGATGGGCTGGTGGGATTTCGCGCGCGCCGGCATACCGGCGTCGTCGATGTCGACAAGCCGGGAAGCTGCCCGGTCGGCGACTACTGGGATCCGATCTATGGGTCAGATGGGCGCCAGCAACTCATTCTGGATCCGGACCAGTTCTACATCCTCGCCTCCAAGGAAGCGGTACACGTGCCGCCCACCCACGCCGCCGAGATGGTGCCGTTCAATCCGCTCGTCGGCGAATTCCGCGTCCATTATGCGGGGTTCATGGATCCGGGCTTTGGTCATGCTCCGGCGGGAGGACATGGATCGCGCGTGGTTCTGGAAGTGCGCTCGCACAAGGTGCCGTTCATCCTCGAGCACGGGCAGATCATCGGCCGGCTCATCTACGAGCGGATGACCCAGGTGCCGGATATCATCTATGGCCGCGACCTTGGCTCCAATTATCAGGGCCAGGGCCTGAAGCTGTCCAAACACTTCAAATAAGCCTTCATACCGGGCCGTGCTTGGGCATTTCGTGCGCTGCGCGCTACATTTCCAACATGGTCTTGAAGCCGCCGTAGATCATGCGCTTGGTGTCGAAAGGCATGTTGTTCATGTCCAGCTTGAGCCTGGGATCGGACATCACCTTCTTGTTTATGGCGTCGCGCTGGGCTCGCGAAGGATAGGTGATCCATGAAAAAACGACCGTCTCGTCATCCTTGAGTTTGACGGCGCGCGTGAAGGAGGTGAGCTTGCCCACCGGAACATCGTCGGCGACGCACTCCACGTAGGAGAGTGCGCCATGCTCGCGCCAGATCTTGCCGGCCTTGCGGGCCAGCTTCTTGTATTCCGTGAGCTTGTCCTTGGGCACGGCGACGATGAAGCCATCAACGTAAGCCATACGCGCACTCCTTTTCTGATCAGGACCTTAAGTCAAAGGTGGGGGCATTGCGGCGGTCTGGCAATAGCCGGTAGGGGGATGTGGGCGGAGTGGTTGATGCTTATCAACGAAGAGATCGCGATCTGCCGATAGTCGAGACGTCATGCATGATGTAAGCAAACAACTACGCCGTCGATCTGGAACGACGCTGTGAAATCGCCATAGCGCGATCAGGGGAGCCTACCGATGCACGCCCATGGAAAATGCAAGCACCTTGTCTCCGTTGCTTTTGCTCTTGCCTTGTCAGCCGCGGCGTTGCCCGCGCGCGCCGATTCCGGTGCGGCGGCCATCGAAGCGGGCGGGCGCACCTTCATGCGCTATTGCGCCCTGTGCCACGGCTTGGATGGAACCGGGAACGGACCGCTCACAGAGTCATTGCTGACCGCACCCCCCGATCTCACGACCCTTGCCGCGCGCAACGACGGCAATTTCCCCGAGGCGCGGGTTAAGGAGATCATTGAAAAGGGCGGTCCCAAAGGCCACGGCATGATGGAGATGCTGGCCTGGGGCAAGGTGTTCAACGAGGAGGTGGGGAGCGATTCCCACAAGGTCATCGATGAACTCTCCGCCTATCTGGCAGGTCTCCAGAAGCGCTGAGGCCCTGGCCTGCCCATGCAAAAAGCGTGTTTTGCGGCCACAAAACGCGGCTTTTTGCCCAATAGGTTCAAAAATGCCCCAGAAAACGCGAGTTTTCCGGCGCGATCTATGTATTCTCCGCTTCGTTGAATGATTCGTACCTCAAGAGGGAATACCCACATGGCAAAGGCTCCTGCCGCACCGGCGAAAGTCGACACGATCACTCTCAAGCACATCGCGGCCACGCTTGCCGAGCAGTATGAAATGCCCAAGAAGCAGGCTGTTGCGATGCTCGAGGACATGGTTTCGCAAATTGCGAAAAGCCTGAAGAAGGGCGCTCGCATTCGCGTCGCTGGTCTCGGCGTTCTTCAGGTTCGCAAGCGCCCCGCCCGCATGGGCCGCAACCCGGCTACGGGTGAAGCGATCAAGATCAAGGCGTCCAAGAAGATCGCCTTCCGCGCCGCCAAGGAACTCAAAGAGTCGATCTAGTCCATCGCTCTTGCAGCATTGAAGAAGGCCGCTCGTTCGAGCGGCCTTTTCTTTTGGCGGTTTGCCTCTTGCGGGGAATGTATGCTGCTGTCCATGCGTTACGCGCTGGCAAAGAAGTTCGAGATGAAGCGGTCATAGATCTCGGTGAGATCTTCCAGATCCTTTACGCTGGTCTGTTCGTCGACCTGATGGATCGTCGCGTTGACAAGACCGAATTCGACCACCGGACAATGGTCCTTGATGAAGCGCGCGTCAGATGTGCCCCCGCCCGTCGTGAGTGCAGGTGCACGTCCGGTGACGGACTTGACCGCAGTCTTCAATGTGTCGACCAGCGTGCCAGGCTTGGTGAGAAAGACATCGCCCGTGCTTGCGAATGTGATGTCGAAGCGTGCGCCGACCTCGGCGGCGGCAGCGATCGCTGTTTGCCGGACCCACGTCTCCATCTTCTGGCGTGTCCACGCGTCGTTGTAGCGAACATTGAACTTTGCAGTTGCGAACGCGGGGATGACGTTGCTGGCGGTGTTGGGAACGGAGATGACCGTCACCTGAAGGTTGGATGGCTCAAAATTGCCGGTTCCATCGTCGAGCTTGTGCGAGGCGAGCCGGTCAATGATGCGCGCGAGCTTAGGCACCGGATTGTCCGCAAGCTGCGGATAGGCGGCATGACCTTGCTTGCCCTTTACGATGATCTCCGCGTTGAGCGAGCCGCGCCGGCCGATCTTGATCTCATCGCCGAGCGCCTTGGGATTGGAGGGCTCGCCGACCAGGCAAGCATCAATCGTTTCGTCGCGGTCCTTCAGCCAACTCAGGATCTTGGCCGTGCCGTTGATGGAAGGGCCTTCCTCGTCGCCCGTTATGAGGAATGAGAGCGAGCCGCGCGGCAACGATCCGCCATGACGGTGCAGGTAGCGCATGACGGCTGCCGCAAAGGCGGCAATGCAGCCCTTCATGTCGACCGCGCCGCGGCCATACAACATGCCGTCGCGGACTTCTCCTGCAAACGGAGGCAGCGTCCAAGCCTTCTCATCCCCGGCAGGCACGACGTCGGTATGTCCGGCAAAGGAAAGGTGGGGGCGGCCCTGACCCAGGCGCGCGTAGAGATTGTCGACGTCCGGCGTGCCGGGCTCGGTGAATACGAGGCGATGGCACTGAAAACCCGCAGGCTCGAGCACGTTCTGCATCAACGTCAGCGCACCGCCTTCATGGGGCGTTACGCTTTCGCACCGGATGAGAGCTTGAGTGAATTGCACCGCGTCGGTTGGATCGAAGGTCATGCTGGGGCGCTTTCAGGCCGGGGATGATGCGGTTTCAGGTGGGGTGCTGGAACCGCGGCGGCGCTCGCCTGCGACGGCAACGGCAAATCGCGGCCTTCACGCCCCTGAATGAGTGTAATCTTCTGCCAGATCTTGCTGGACAGGCTCGAAGTGATCTGGCCGATAT
>WBZN01002304.1_pt1 | contig 10751 bp, 7 predicted proteins | sample 5204281 | NCBI WGS metagenome assembly WBZN01 (sample SAMN12344347, study PRJNA552823) | activated sludge metagenome | biome: Activated sludge suspended growth; feature: Nitrification reactor; material: Wastewater; isolation source: activated sludge from nitrification reactor of wastewater treatment... | reverse complement strand
AGCTGTTGACCGATGAGGGCACCTGGCGGGAGCTCTACGCCAACCTCCGGTCCGGCGATCCCCTCAAGTTCGAGAACTACCCCCAGCGCCTGACGGCGGCCTACAAGAAGGTCGGCGGCTCGGATGCCATCTTCACCGGCTCCGCCCGGCTGGAAGGGAGCCCGCTCCACCTCGGCGTCATGAACTTCGCCTTCATGGGCGGCTCCATGGGCTCGGTGGTGGGCGAGAAGATCGCCCGGCTGGCGCGCCGGTCGGCGGAGAAGCGGGTGCCGATGGTGCTGGTCTGCACCTCGGGCGGCGCCCGGATGCAGGAGGGGGTCTTCTCCCTCATGCAGATGGCCAAGACGTCCGCCGCGATCGCCCAGCTGTACGCCCTGGCCGTTCCCTACATCACCATCCTCACCAACCCGACCACGGGGGGCGTGTCCGCCTCCTTCGCCATGCAGGGCGACGCCATCCTGGCCGAGCCGGGGGCGGTGATCGGGTTCGCGGGGCAGCGGGTGATCAAGCAGACCATCGGCCAGGACCTGCCCGCGGGCTTCCAGACGGCGGAGTTCCTGCTCGAGAAGGGCCAGATCGACGAAGTGGTGCCGCGCGCCTCGCTGCGGGAAACCACCGCCCGGCTGCTGCGCCACATGCGCGGCCAGCGGCTCCGGGAGGAGGCGGCGGAGTAGGGGGTCGGTTTGGCGCCTCTCCTGTGTTGAAGACCGGGCGCGTACGATCACTGTGTGCTCGGTTGCTACTTCCGGTACCACGCCTGCGCCATCAGGACGGAGAACTCCCTGGCGCCTCGACCCTCCTCGCGAGCGCCCGTGCTCATGGGCGCTGCCGCTGCCCATCCAGCATCCCTTTCACCTCCGGTCCCGTCGGGGATGGCCTCTGGCTGCGGCCGGGCACTTTGGCTGACGGCTGCGGTCGTGCTGGGCCTTGGATGCTCCGACACCTCCGCTCCATCCGGGGAAGGCGAAACGACCGGGGTGGACCTCGCGGTCGCCTCTGTCGCGGCCCCCACGTACGGTGAGCAAGCGGATGGGATCGCCCTGATTGCCTGCGAGACCTCGCTCCTGGCAACGCTGGATGGCCGAGGGACGGTGTCGTGGCTTGGCGCACAATTCCGGTTCTTTCCCAGCCATGACCTGACCATTCCGTTCGATTCCACGACGCTTGGCCCGGAGGACGCCACGGCCTCGTGGGGGGGCGCGGGCCTCTCGCGTGCTCATCCGCAGGTTTCCAGCTGGTCCTTCTATGCGACGATCCCCTTCACCGTCGAAGTGGTCTACACGTTCCGGCGGGCCGACAACAGTGTCGGCCAGACCGCGGCGGCTGCCATTCCCTGCCTCCCACCGCTCGCCGCCGACTCGACGCCTCCCCGCATCACCGCCATCTCCCTCGAGCCGGCGACAGGTGTGGTGGAGCCCGGTGACACGCTTTCGGTCGCTTTCACCGTGGAGGCGCCCGGAGGCCTCTGGCAGACGCTCGCGGCGGTTTCCGGGGCCTGCGACACCTTCCAGTACTTTGCCGGGAGGCTGGCCGCCAACGCCACCCATCGGCTGGACTTCGTGCTGCCACCGTCCTGCCTGCTGGGGGTTCCACTCGAGGTATCGATCTACGCACTGGACGCCGCCCTGCAGAGCGTCGAGCACTCCCCGGCGCCGACCCTGACGGTCGCGGACCAGACCGCGCCGACCCTCCGGGCATATTTCGGTCCCGGGGGCTCCGCCCCGACCGCCTCGGGCATCTATTTCGTCGGGGACACCTTGACCTTCGTACTCGCGGGTCAGGACAACCATCGGGTACGGACCGTATCATGGTCCGTCCAGCCTCCCGGGGGGTGGGACTCCCTCGACGTGCTCAACAGGGGGGGGACCGGAAGTGCGGTCCTGGAAATTGATCCTTCCTGGGGCCCGCGCCCAGGCTTCCACTTTGCCGCTACCGACCTCGCCGGCAACATCAGCGACACGGCGTCCATCGACAGCGACAGCCTGCGGTTGTACCCGGACCACCCGCGTCCTGCGGCATGGCACCAGGTGCCGGGGGACACCCGTGACATCCTCGCGGATCCCGGTCGAGGGGTGGCCTATGTGCTGCTCGGCAACCAGGGTCAGGTGGTCACCGTGGGTCTCGATGATGCCGTCCCGCGGGGGACACTGACCCTCCCATCGAACGCTGCGGGCTTCGACCTCCTGCCCTCACGGGATTCGCTCGTTGTCTCGCTGCCACTCCGCCGTTCCCTGCTGTTTGTCGATCTCACCGGCGCTGCGCCGCAGATGCACGAGGTGCGGCTGGCAACGGTTGATTCAGCCGCGGGCGAGTACCCGACGGCAGTGGTGTCGACCGGCAACGGCATGGTGTTCGCATCGATCGGGGCACCCCCCTTCATCCCGGAGCGCCTGCTGGAGTTCCGGATCTCCGACGGGCGGGAGCGCGTGCGCACCGACGCGGGCGCCTCCGGGCAGATCGGTTCCGGGCCGACGCGATCGCACGGGCACTCGTATTTCGTGGTCGGCGACCCGAGCCTCGGTGTGCAAGTGTTCGACGTGGCGTCCGACCGGTTCGGTTCCCCCGTCCACCTCGGCCCCCCGTCAGGCGAATTCCAGCTCAGCCTCGATGGCACCGTTCGGGCATATGGGCGGCGCATCCTCGATGCGGGCAATCAGGTCCTTCGCGAGGTTGAATCGATGCTGGGCGGCGCGTCGGGCGCAACGGCCCTGACCCCGGATGGCCAGTTCCTGTTCTATTCCACGGGCCGGGCCCTGGTCAGGACCCGGGTCAGTGATGGCGGCATCATCGATCGCACCCGGGTGCCGATCGCGGCGGAGCACGTCCGGATATCCGAGGACGGGCAATGGGCTGTCTTCCACGGCCTGCCGGGCTTCGCGTCAGGGCAGGTGGGGATCCTTGACCTGCGCTGAGGGCGGCGACGGCGGGGTCAGCGGCAGCAGGTAGTGGATGGGGTGATCGTAGAACACCGGCTCGAAGACCGCCGCGTCGGCGTCGGCCATGAACGAGCGGCGCAGCTCGTCGGGCATGCGCCGGTCGATCTCGGCGGCCAGCCGGCGCGCCTCCTCCACCCGGCCCACCAGCTTGCCCCGGGCCACCTCCTCGCAGGCCCCGAAGAGGACCCACCAGTAGGTCTCGTCCTCCTCGTGCTCGATGATGTCGAGGGGGAAGAGATGGCAGATGAGCGGCCGGTCGGCGTAGTGGCCGCACCCGCCGGCGGCGCCCAGGTAGAAGGGACACTGGCACCCCTTCCGGTTGAGCCGGGTGGCGGACCCCTTGCCGTACAGCCGCATCCCCAGCTCCCGGGCGTTCCGCTGCTCGGCGGGGGAGAGGTACACCAGGCTCCGCTCGCAGCGCTCGCACTCGGGGCACAGCGAGAAGCCCTCGGTCAGCTCCCGGAAGCCGGGGATCGCGAGCAGCTCGGACACGAAGGGGTCGGGCAGGGCGGTGTAGCGGGACATGGGCGGTGGCGATAGGTTGGTCGGCGGCTCGGCCGTGGAATGTAATCCCGCCCTCCACTCTTTTCCCGGATCCTCCCGCGCGTGGGGCTCTCCTACCAGCAGGCGCTCGACTTCCTCTTCCCCCGGACCACGTCCATCAAGTTCGGGCTGGAGACCACGCGCGCCCTGCTCGCGGCCGTGGGCGATCCGCACACGGTCTTTCCGACCATCCACATCGGCGGGACCAACGGAAAGGGGAGCGTGTCCACCCTGGTGGCCGCCGCGCTCCGGGCCCGGGGCTTCCGGGTCGGGCTGTACACCTCGCCGCACCTGGTCTCGTTCCGGGAGCGCATCCAGGTGGACGGGGTGCCGATCTCGGAGGCCGCGGTGGCGGCCTGGACCGAGCGGCTGATGCCGGAGATGCTGGCGCGCCAGGGCACCTTCTTCGAGGCCACCACGGCGATCGCGCTGGCCGACTTCGCCGCCCGCGGGGTGGACCTGGCGGTGGTGGAAGTGGGGCTCGGCGGCCGGCTCGACAGCACCAACGTGGTGACCCCGCTGGTGTCGGGGGTGACCAAGATCGAGCTCGACCACCAGAAGTACCTGGGCGATACCCTGGAGGAGATCGCCCGCGAGAAGGCGGGGATCGCCAAGCCCGGGGTGCCCTTCGTGATCGGCGAGACCCGCCCGGAACTGGTCGCGGTGCTGCGCGGCGAGGCGCGGGCCACCGCCCGGCGGCTGCGGGGCACGGCCGACGTCCGGGTGCTGCCGCCGGACTATGCCTGGCCCGGCCCGCTGGCCCTCGGCGGCGCCTACCAGCGCCGCAACGCCGGCGTGGCGCATGCGATCCTGATGGCGCTTCCGCCCGGCTACCGGCCGGACCGCCAGGCCATCGAGGCCGGATTCGGGGTGGCCCGCATCCCCGGTCGCTTCGACCGGCGGGGGAAGTGGCTCTTCGACGTGGCCCACAATCCCGACGGGATGGGGGCGCTGATCGAGGCGATGGCCCAGGCGGACCTGCCCCGGCCGATCCATGCGCTGGTCTCCATCCTGGGCGACAAGGCCTGGCCCGACATGCTGGTGCGGCTGGACCAGGCGGTGGACCGGGGGGTGCTGACGGTGGCCCCGAGCGCAGCGGGCCGGCGCTGGGACCTGGGGTGGTTGCAGGCCTGGCTGGACGATCCGGCGCGTCCGCCGGCGCGGGCGGCGTGGCGGCTGCTGCCGGCGTTCCCGGAGGCGCTCCGGGCGGTGGAATCGGGCGCGGGAACAGTGCTGGTGACGGGCTCATTCCACACGGTGGGGGACGTGATGGGCGCGCTCGGCATGGAGCCATAAAACGAGGCTGGCACCGGGGAAAACGGGGTTGGATGCCCTCCCCGGACCGGCTAGATTCACCCCCCTATGACCTCCCAGCCCCTGCCGGGTTTTCGGGACTTCTACCCCGCCGACTTCGCCTTCCGGGCCTACCTCTTCGACACGTGGCGACGCACCTGTGCCCGGTACGGGTTCGAGGAGTTCGACGGCCCCCCGCTGGAGCCGCTCGAGCTCTACACGGCCAAGAGCGGGGACGAGATCGTCGGGCAGCTGTACAACTTCGCCGACAAGGGCGGGCGGGAGGTGGCCCTGCGGCCGGAGCTGACGCCCACGGTGGCCCGGATGGTGGCGGCCCGGGCGGGCGGCATGAAGAAGCCGATCCGCTGGTTCTCCATCGGCCAGATGTACCGCTACGAGCGCACCCAGAAGGGGCGTTCCCGCGAGTTCTTCCAGCTCAACTGTGACCTCATGGGCGAGCCGGGCCCGCTGGCCGACGCGGAGCTGATCGCGCTGGCCATCGACCTGATGCGCGCCTTCGGCCTGGGCCCCGCCGACGTGCGGGTGCGGCTCTCCGACCGCCGGGTGCTGCAGGCGCTCCTGGCCGGCGCCGGGGTCGGGGCCGCCGACCTGCCGCAGGCCTACGGCGTGATCGACAAGCTGGAGCGGATGAAGCCGGAGCAGGTGGCCGAGATCCGCGAGGGGCGCGATCCGCGGTTCGCCGGCGGAGTCGGGGCCCGGGTGCTCGAGGTGGCGGCGTTGCGGGGGTGGCCGGCGGTGCGCGAGGCGCTGGCGGCCCTGCCTGGCGGGGCCGAGGCCGGGGCGGCGCTGGGCGAGACCCTTGCGGCCCTCGAGGCCATGGGGCTCGGGGCGTTCCTGGACGTCGACCTCTCGATCGTGCGGGGGCTCGCCTACTACACCGGCACCGTTTTCGAGCTGTTCGACGCCGGCCGGTCGCTGCGCGCCATCGCGGGCGGCGGGCGGTACGACGAGCTGCTCCGGCTGCTGGGGGGCGTGGACCTGCCGGCGGTGGGGTTCGCCATCGGCGACGTGGTCCTGGGCGAGCTGCTCAAGGCGCGGGGCCTGGCGCCGGCGGCCCCGGCGGCCATCGACGCCTTCGTGGCCGGGGTCACGGCCAGCGACCAGCCCTACGTCCTGCACGTGGCCCACGACCTCCGCGAGGCCGGCGTGCGGGTGGAATACGCGCTGCACCCGGATGGCCTCGGCAAGCAGCTCAAGCTCGCGGACGCGCGCCAGGCGGCGTTCGCGGTGGTGATCGGCCCGGACGACCGGGCCCGTGGCGAGGTGCAGCTCAAGGACCTGCACGCGAAGACCCAGCGGGCCGTGCCGGCCTCCGCGCTCGTCGCGGAGCTCCGGGCGGCGCGCGCGACCTGAACGGGATCCCCGATGGCCGACGACAAGAAGCTCACGCCCCGCGCGCAGGACTTCAGCGCCTGGTACAACGAAGTCATCATGCGCGCCGAGCTCGCCGACTACAGCCCGGTGCGCGGCTGCATGGTCATCCGGCCCAACGGCTACGCCATCTGGGAGCAGATGCAGCGGGCGCTGGACGGCATGTTCAAGGAGCACGGCGTCCAGAACGCCTACTTCCCCCTGCTCATCCCGCAGAGCTTCCTCTCCAAGGAGGCGGAGCACGTCGAGGGCTTCGCGCCGGAGCTCGCGGTGGTGACCCACGGGGGCGGCAAGGAGCTCGAGGAGCCGCTGGTCATCCGGCCCACGTCGGAGACCATCATCTACTCGATGTACGCCAAGTGGATCCAGAGCTACCGCGACCTCCCCATGCTCATGAACCAGTGGGCCAACGTGGTCCGCTGGGAGATGCGCACCCGGCTGTTCCTGCGCACCGCGGAGTTCCTCTGGCAGGAGGGGCACACCGCCCACGCCGACGAGGCCGACGCCGAGGCGTTCACCCTGAAGATCCTGGGCACCTATCGCGCGTTCGCCGAGGAGTGGATGGCGATGCCGGTGCTCACCGGGCGCAAGACCGACAGCGAGCGCTTCGCGGGGGCCATGCGCACCTACTGCATCGAGGCGCTGATGCAGGACAACAAGGCGCTGCAGGCGGGGACCAGCCACAACCTGGGCCAGAACTTCGCCAAGGCCTTCCAGGTGACCTTCCAGAACGACAAGGGCGCGCTCGACTACGTCTGGAACACCAGCTGGGGCGTGTCCACCCGCCTGGTCGGCGCCCTGGTGATGAGCCATGGCGATGACAACGGCGTCATCACGCCGCCGCGCCTGGCCCAGTACCAGGCGGTGATCGTGCCGATCTACAAGACCGACGAGGAGCGGGTCCAGGTGCTCGAGGCCGCCGACCGCACCCTCCGTGAGCTCAAGAGCGGCGGGATCCGGGCCCACCTCGATGCGCGCGATGGCCTCAAGCCGGGCGCCAAGTACTACGAGTGGGAGGGGCGCGGGGTCCCGTTCCGGCTGGAGATCGGCCCCCGCGACGTGGCTGCCGGCAAGGTGATGCTGGCCCGCCGGACCGGCGGGAAGAAGACCCCGTTCGACACGGTGGGGCTGGTCCACACCCTGCGCCTCGAGATGGACAGCATGCAGCAGGAGCTGCTCGAGGCGGGGCGCACCCGGCGGGAACAGAACAGCATCCGCGGCGTGACCAAGGGCTCGTTCCTCGACTTCCTGGCCCGCGACGGGGGCTTCGCCTACGGCGGCTGGTGCGGGGACGCGGCCTGCGAGGCCGACATCAAGGAGCAGACCAAGGCCACCATCCGCTGCCTGCCCGACGAGGAATTCCAGTCCCCGACCCGGCCCGACCGCTGCATGTGGTGCGACCGCCCGGCCACGGCGGAAGCCGTCTGGGCCCGGGCCTACTGATGGGGGCCGCGCCCGCCGCCTTCCGTCCCGCCCTGTTCGAGGACGCCGGCCTGGAGCGCCGCGGCGCCACCCTGCTGGTGGGCGGGGTGCCGGTATCGGCGATTGCCGAGGGGGCGGGCACCCCGGCCTACGTCTACAACGCCGGGGTGATCCGGCGGCAGTACCGGCGCCTCGCGGCCGCCCTGGCGCCGGTGCCGCACCGGATCTGCTTCGCGGTGAAGGCCAACAGCAACCTGGCGGTGCTGCGGGTGTTCCGCGACCTCGGCGCCGGCGCCGACATCGTCTCCGGCGGGGAGCTCCGCCGGGCGCTCGCCGCCGGCTTCGCGGCCGATCGGGTGGTGTTCAGCGGGGTGGGGAAGTCGCCCACGGAGCTCGCGGCGGCGCTGGTGGCTGGGGTGGGGCACATCCATCTCGAGTCGAGCGACGAGCTCGAGAAGCTGGGCGCCATCGCCGAGCGGCTCGGGACGACCACCGCGATCGGCATCCGGGTCAACCCGGACGTGTCCGCCGAGACGCACCCCTACATCGCGACGGGGCAGGGCGGGATCAAGTTCGGGGTGCCCTTCGACCAGGTGCTCCCCCTCGCGGTGGCGGTGCACGCCCATCCGCGGCTGCGGCTCGACAGCATCGCCATGCACATCGGCAGCCAGATCCTCGACCCCGCCCCCTACCGCGAGGGCGTGGGCCGCCTCCTGACGCTGATCCGCGACATCCAGGCGGCCGGCGTGGACACGCTGCGGCACCTGGACATCGGGGGCGGCCTCGGGATCCGCTACAAGGACGAGGTGCCGCTCGACCCGGCGCGCTTCGCCGAGGCGGTGCTGCCGCTGGCCCGCGACACGGGGCTTACGCTGGTGGTGGAGCCGGGGCGGTTCCTGGTGGGCAGCGCGGGGCTGCTGCTCACCACGGTGCTCTCCCGCAAGCATTCCGGCGGCAAGGACCTGGTCCTGGTCGACGCCGGCATGAACGACCTGGTCCGGCCCAGCCACTACATGGCCTACCACGACATCGTCGAGCTGGAGGCGGCGGGACGGCCCGAGTCGGTGGTCGACATCGTCGGCCCGGTGTGCGAGACCGGGGACTTCCTCGCCCGCGACCGGGTGCTCCCCGGGGTGCGCGCGGGCGAGGGGCTCGCGGTGCTCGGCGCCGGGGCCTACGGCTTCGTGATGTCCTCGACCTACAACGGCCGGCCGCGGCCCGCGGAGGTGCTGGTGGACGAGGGCCGCTGGGGGATCGTGCGCGAGCGGGAGTCGATCGAGAGCCTGTTCGCCGGCGAGACCGCCGAGCCCCGCTGGATGTAGCATGCGCCGCGCGCCCGGTGCGCGGCGCCGGACCTGACCCGGACCCAGGACCCATGAGCAACCATCACGGCGGCATCCTCATCATCGACTTCGGGTCGCAGTACACCCAGCTGATCGCGCGCCGGGTGCGCGAGGCCCACGTCTACTGCGAGATCCACCCGCCCAGCCGGAGCGTGGAGTGGATCCGGCAATGGAAGCCCCGGGGGATCATCCTCTCGGGCGGCCCGAACTCGGTGTACGGCGACAACGTCCCCACCGCCGAGCCGGCCCTCCTCGACCTCGGCACCCCGGTGCTCGGCCTCTGCTACGGCATGCAGCTCCTGGCCCACCTCTCCGGCGGCAAGGTGCAGCGCGCCGACCGCCGGGAATACGGCCGGGCGATGGTCGAGGTGAAGGGGGGGCGGCTGTTCCAGGGCTTCGGGGCGGGCGAGGAAACCCCGGTCTGGATGAGCCACGGAGACCACGTGGACACCGCGCCCGACGGCTACACGGTCACCGCCAGCAGCAGCAACGCCCCGGTCTCCGCCATGGAGCACCGGTCCAAGCCCCTGTACGGCGTCCAGTTCCACCCCGAGGTGGCCCACACGCCGCGGGGCGGCGAGATGCTCAACAACTTCCTGTTCGAGATCTGCGGCTGCACCCCGGACTGGACCCCCGGCCACTTCATCGACGGCGAGGTGGCCCGCATCCGCGAGCTGGTGGGGCGGCAGCGGGTGATCTGCGGGCTCTCCGGCGGGGTGGACAGCTCGGTGGCCGCGGTCCTGGTGCACAAGGCCATCGGCGACCAGCTCACCTGCATCTTCGTGGACCATGGGCTGCTCCGGCTGCACGAGCGGGAGCAGGTGGAGCACACCTTCCGGCGGCACTACGGCATCGACCTGCGCGTGGTCGACGCCAGCGACCGCTTCCTGTCCGACCTGGCCGGGGTGACCGACCCCGAGACCAAGCGCAAGCGGATCGGGCACGCCTTCATCGATGTCTTCGAGCAGGAGGCCCGGAAGGTCGGCCCCGACGTCGGGTTCCTGGTGCAGGGCACCCTCTACCCCGATGTCATCGAGTCGATGTCGCCGCTGGGCGGCCCGTCGGTGACCATCAAGACCCACCACAACGTGGGCGGGCTGCCGGAGAAGCTGCCCTTCGGGCTGATCGAGCCGCTGCGCGAGCTGTTCAAGGACGAGGTCCGGCAGGTGGGCCGGGAGCTCGGGCTCCCGGAGGAGATGGTGGGCCGGCACCCCTTCCCGGGGCCGGGACTGGCCATCCGGATCCTGGGCGAGGTGAACCGGCACCAGCTCGACGTCCTGCGGAAGGCCGACCACATCTACATCGAGGAGATCCGCGCCGCCGGGCTCTACGACGAGATCTGGCAGGCCTTCGCGGTGCTGCTCCCGATCCGGTCGGTCGGGGTGCAGGGCGATGAGCGCAGCTACGACCAGGTGGTCGGGCTCCGCGCCGTCACCAGCCGCGACGGCATGACCGCCGACTGGTACCCGTTCCCGCCCGAGGTCCTGGCCCGCGCCTCCAACCGGATCGCCAACGAGGTGGAGGGGGTCAACCGGGTGGTCTACGACGTGAGCTCGAAGCCGCCGGCCACGATCGAGTGGGAGTAGGGACGGGCGGTAGGGCGGTAGGGCGGTAAGGCGGTAGGAGGGGATGGCGGGCGACCCGGGCGAGCGGCTCCGGGCCGCCCGTCGTGCTAGACGCCCTTCTCGTCGAGCAGGCGGAGGAATTCCTCGGGTGACGCCAGCCGCGCCAGGCGGGCGGGCACGTCCGCCTCCTTGGCGAACGTGGCGATCTTGCCGAGGATGGGCAGGTACTGGTTGCTCACCTCGATGGGCGGGGCGAC
>WBZN01002303.1_pt1 | contig 10753 bp, 8 predicted proteins | sample 5204281 | NCBI WGS metagenome assembly WBZN01 (sample SAMN12344347, study PRJNA552823) | activated sludge metagenome | biome: Activated sludge suspended growth; feature: Nitrification reactor; material: Wastewater; isolation source: activated sludge from nitrification reactor of wastewater treatment... | reverse complement strand
GCTCTACGGCCTGTCGATGCACTCCGAGCGCCCCAAGCACCGCATGTACGAGCAGTGGCATCCGCTCGGACCGGTAGGCGTCATCAGCGCCTTCAACTTCCCCGTCGCCGTCTGGGCCTGGAACGCAATGGTCGCGGCGGTGTGCGGCGACTCGGTGATCTGGAAGCCGTCGCATCAGGCGCCGCTGTGCGCGATCGCGGTCACCAAGATCGCCCATCGCGTGCTCGAGCGCAACGGCGCGCCGCCGATCTTCACTCTGCTCATGGGCGGCCGCACCGGCGTCGGCGAGAAGCTGGTCGCCGATCGCCGCATACCGCTCATCTCCGCCACCGGCTCGACGCGCATGGGCCGCGAGGTCGGCAAGGTGCTCGCCGACCGCTTCGGACGCGGCCTGCTCGAGCTCGGCGGCAACAATGGCATCGTCGTCATGGACGACGCCGACCTGGATCTCGCCCTGCGCGCCGTGTTGTTCGCCGCCGTCGGCACCGCGGGACAGCGCTGCACCACCACCCGCCGCCTGTTCCTGCAGAAGGGCATCGCCGCGCAGATGAAACAGAAGCTGCTCGCGGCGTACCCGTCGATCCGCATCGGCGATCCGCTGGTCTCCGGCACGCTCATGGGACCGTTGATCGACCAGCACGCGGTCGAGAGCTACCTGCACGCGATCGCGGCGGTGAAGGCGCAGGGCGGCCGCATCCTGCACGGCGGCAAGCGCATCGACCGGCCGGGCTTCTACGTCGAGCCGACCCTGGTCGAAGCGACGCCGCACATGCCGATCACGTGCGAGGAGACCTTCGCGCCGATCCTCTATCTGTTCGAGTTCGACACTCTCGAGGAAGCGATCGCGGTGCACAACGCCGTGCCGCAGGGCCTGTCGTCGGCGATCTTCACGCTCAACATGCGCTCGGCCGAGAAGTTCCTGTCGGCGGCCGGCAGCGACTGCGGCATCGCCAACGTGAACATCGGCACCTCGGGCGCCGAAATCGGCGGTGCCTTCGGCGGCGAGAAGGAGACCGGCGGCGGCCGCGAGGCCGGCTCCGACTCCTGGAAGGCGTACATGCGCCGCCAGACCTGCACCTTGAACTACGGCACCGACCTGCCGCTCGCGCAGGGCGTCGAGTTCACGGTCTAGCGGGGCTTCATCCAGCCGCTTGGCGGGCGCACTGCTCGCTGCCCCGCCAAGCAGCCTGCTCCGCGGACTTTCTGCTGCCGGAATCGGAGCCGAGCCCGGCATAAGATCCGCAGCCATGACCTCACACGCGGCGCGCTGGCATGACCTCGGAGCCGTCGAAGAGTTTACCCGCACCCCACTGCGACAGGTCGGGATCGGCAAGCTGCAGCTCGCGGTCAGCTATCAGGACGGGATCTTCGGCGCGGTGTCCGGCGTGTGCAATCACGCCGGCGGGCCGCTCGGCAACGGTCGGCTCGAGGGCGACTACATCGTCTGTCCCTGGCACTACTGGAAGTTCCATCGCTCGACCGGCGAAGGAGAGCCCGGCTTCGAGGACGATCGCGTGCCACGTCACGAGGTCAAGATCGAGGACGGCCGCGTGTGGGTCGATCTCGAGCCGAGCTCCACCCGCCACCGCAAGCCGCACGACCCGCACCCGCTGGCGCGACCCGTGGTGCGCGCGCCCGGCCCGCCGCGCGTGCTCGGCATCTCGACCACCGCGATGACTGCCGGACATCCGCGTTATTCCACGTCGGAAGGACTGCTCGAGACCGCCATCGCCCACGCGCGCACGCTCGGCGCCGAAGCGAGCTTGCTGCGCCTCGGCGAGCTCTCGTTTCGCAACTGCGAGGGCTACTACTCGAAGAGCGCCCGCGCCTGCACCTGGCCGTGCTCGATCACGCAGATGGACCCGCGCGACGAGCTCGAGCGGGTCTACGAAGGCGTCGTGCACTGGGCGGACGCGATCCTCGTCGCGACGCCGATCCGCTGGGGCTCGGCGAGCGCCCTGTACTACAAGATGGTCGAGCGCATGAACTGCGTGCAGAACCAGGTGACGATCGCCAACCGCGTCCTGCTGCGCGACAAGGTCGCGGGCTTCATCATTACCGGCGGGCAGGACAACGTGCAGGCAGTGGCGGGCCAGATGCTGGGCTTCTTCGCCGAGGTCGGCTGCGTGTTCCCGCAGTTCCCGTACATCGCCCACTCGCGCGGCTGGTCGGCGGAAGACATGGAGAAGAACGTCGCCACCGTGCAGGCTAGCGAGGAGCTGCACGACGGCGCGCGCGAGCTCGCCGGGCGCTGCCTCGACATGGCGGAGCGGTTGCTCGCGAGCGGCCTCGCCGAGCGCGTCTCCCGAGGCGGCCGCAAGGCGCATCGCCCCGACCACGCCGGCTGATCGCCGGATCCCGGCCGGCCTCTACGTTGCTTCAGCCGGGCCGGGCGGGGCGCCGCTTGCTGCACGCTCCTCCGCCGTCGCCCGAGGGGAGGTGCTCGCAAGCCCGCCAGCACGCTGCTCCTTCGACATCCCGGGTTCGACGCAGGCGGCGTTCCGGCCGGTCGCTGCGCCCCGCCGTCAGCGGCAACGATCGAACCAAACGCCACGAGACGCGAGAAACGCAGGCAGGCGTCTGCGCTGGCCTGCCGCTGTACCCGGCCGTCGGCCCATAGATCCTCGGCTATCTCATTGACGGCACGTGCGTTGCACATCGATCGTAGTGCTCCGCCGATATCGGCGGAAAATTCTCGGAGGACCGCCCGCAGCGCCACTCGATGTCAGCCGAATCTGACGATCCGTTGTCCGGCACCGACCGTGCCGCTCGCGCAGCTTTGCCGGATGAGCTGCTGCACAAGGCGCCGATCGGCCTGTTCCAGGCCGACGAGAAGGGGAACTGCGTCTTCGTCAATCGGCGCCTGTGCGAGCTGACGGGGCTCACGCCAGCCCTGGCCGCGGGCTGGGGCTGGATACAGTCGGTATGGCCCGAGGACCGGGAGCGACTGCTCACGGAGTGGAACCGGGCGACGCAGCTCGGCACCGAATTCGAGTGCGCATTGCGCCTCCAGCGACCGGACGGCGCCGCCGTCTCGTGCCTGGTGCGTGCCGCCGCCCTGCGCGACGAGCACGGCCGGCCCAGCGGGATTCTCGGCGCGGTTCTCGACATGGACGACCGCCTGCAGGCCGAGCAGGCGTTGCGCGAGAGCGAGCAGCGCTATCGCGCGCTGGTGGAGCGCTCGCCCGACGGCATCGTTGCGATGGTCGACAACATCGTGCGCTTCGCCAATCCGGCCATGGCGCGCCAACTCGGTCTCGGCGATCCGCGGGAGCTCGTCGGGCGCCCGTCCCTCGAGTTCGTGCATCCCGATTCGATCGCCCTCGTGGCGGAGCGCCGGCGCATGGAGAACGAGGGCGCCGTGCTGCCGCCGGTCGAGATCCGGATCGTGCGGCACGACGGCAGCGTTCTCCCGGTCGAGTACTACAGCGTGGCCACCGAGTACGCCGGCCAGCGTGCTCGACAGCTGGTGGTGCGCGACGTCTCGGAGCGTCTGCAGGCCGCCGCCGCGCTCGAAGCCAGCCAGGCGCGCATGCGGGCCCTCCTCAAGGCGGTTCCCGACGTGATCTTCCTGCTCGACAACGCGGGCGCCTACATCGACCATCACGCGCCCGTCCCGGAGCAGCTCATCCTGCCCTGGGAACGCATCGTCGGCCGGAGCGTGCACGAGCTCCTGCCGGTCGGGATGGGAGCGGAGCTGCTCCGCCTCGAAGCGGAGTCGCGGCGCACCGGCGACGTGCAGCTCTGCCACCTGGTACTGCCCACGCGCCGCGGCGACCGCGAGTACGAGGTGCGGGTGACGTCGGTGAGCGCCGACCGTTGGCTGGCGATCGCGCGCGATGTCACCGAGGCCCGGCGCGCGGCGGCAGAGACCGCGACTCTGGCGCAGCGCATGCAGGAGGCGCAGAAGCTCGAGAGCCTCGGCGTGCTGGCCGGCGGCATCGCGCACGACTTCAACAACATTCTCACCGCCATCCTCGGGTACGCCGACCTCGCTCTGATCGAGCTGCCGGCGGACACCCCGCTGCGCCATCATCTGGAGCAAATCGTCACCAGCGGCCGCGCCGCCGCCGAGCTCACGCGCCAGCTGCTGGCCTATTCCGGCAAGACCGTGCTCAGCGTCGAGACCGTCGACCTGCCGCGTCTACTGGAAGGCATGCTGCCGCTCGTCGAGGTCTCGCTCGGCCATCGCTCGCGCCTGCGCCGCGAAGTCGAGGGGGATGTCCCCGCGGTCGCCGCCGACTCCGCTCAGCTCCGGCAGGTGATTCTCAATCTCGTGCTCAACGCCGCCGAAGCCATGGACGGCGCCGCCGACGGCACGATCGCGCTGCGTCTGTTCGCCGCCGACCTACCGCTGCCCGCCGCGGCCGGCACCGCGCCGGGCGAGCTCCTCGCTCCTGGCCGCTACGTCGTGCTGGAGATCGCCGATCAGGGCTGCGGCATGGACGAAGCGACCCGGGCCCGAATGTTCGAACCGTTCTTCAGCACCAAGTTCCCCGGACGCGGGCTGGGCCTCGCCTCGGTGCTCGGCATCGTGCGCGGGCATCGTGGCGGCCTCGAGGTGGAGAGCGAGCCGGGCGCGGGCACTCGCGTGCGCGTCTACCTGCCGGCGCTCGCCGGGGTCGAGCGTGGCGGCGACCCTCCGGCCGCGGCGGCGGCCTGGCGCGGCCGCGGGCCGGCGCTGGTCGTCGACGACGAGCCGGCGGTGCGCGGGCTCGCCGCCAGTCTGCTGCAGCACCTCGGGTTCGAGGTCCTTACCGCGAGCGACGGCGCGCAGGCCATCGACGTGGTGCGGTCGCAGCCCGCGCTGCGTGTCGTGCTGCTCGACGTCACCATGCCGCAGCTCGACGGCGTGCAGACCTTCCACACCCTCGCCACGCTCCGGCCCGAGCTGCCGGTAGTGCTCTCGAGCGGCTATCACGACGCCGAGAGCCTGCGCCCCGCCGGCGTGGCGCCCGCCGGCTTTGCTCGCAAGCCGTATCGCTTCGAGGAGCTGCGCGCCATCCTGCGGCGCGCCCTGGGGGAGTAGCGAACCCCACGCGCGCCGTCGTCGAGGACAGGTGCGCCGCCGTCTCCCCGACCGAGTCTTGCCATCGCCGTCCGCTACGACCGGGCCTCCGTGTCGAAGCCATTCGCGCACGCACACGGATACCCGCCGCGGCGGGCCTTGCGCCGTCCCCGAGGGCTGGTTACGCTCGTGCGGCCTTGTCCGCTCCGAGGAACCAAACCATGCTGTGGCTCTCGCTGGCCTTGATCGTCGCCGCGAACGTCGTGTACCACCTGGCGCAGAAATCGACGCCCGCGGCCGTGCATCCCGTGGCGACCATGATCGTCGCTTACGGAGCATCCCTCGTGCTCTGCCTCATCCTCCTGCCGCTCTGGCCGTCCACCGCCTCCCCGCTGCCGTGGCGAGCGTTCAGCTGGAGCGCCGTCGCGCTCGGTCTCGCCATCGTCGGCGTCGAGCTCGGCTTCCTGCTCGCCTACCGCGCCGGATGGAAGATCAGCCTGGCGAGCGTGACGGCGGCGGTCACGCTCGCGCTGCTGCTGGCGCCGATCGGCGTGCTGCTCTATCGCGAGGAATGGTCGCTTCAGAAGACCATCGGCCTGGTCCTTTGTCTCGGCGGGCTGTTCCTGCTCGGGCGATGAGCCGCATTCGCGCGGCACGCGCCGAGGACGCCGAGGCGGTGGCGGTCCTGGCGAGCCAACTCGGCTACCCGTCGACGACCGCGGAGGTCGAAACCCGTCTCGCCCGGCTGGTCGGACTCGTCGGGCAACAGGTCCTCCTCGGCGAAGTAGACGGCGCCGTCCGCGGCTGGCTGCATGCGGCAGAGGTTCACACCGTCGAGTCGGCGCCGTACGCCGAGATCGTCGGCCTGATCGTTGACGAGGGACATCGCGGCTCCGGGCTGGGCGCTGCGCTCGTCGCCGCGGCGAAAGAATGGGCGCGGGTGCGCGGGCTCGGCGAGATGCGCGTGCGCAGCAACGTCGTGCGCGAACGCGCCCATCGCTTCTACGAGCGCCTGGGCTTTCGCGAGACCAAGCGGCAAGCGGTCTTCCGACTCAGCCTCTAGGCACCCGGCACCACGCCCGCCGCGGCGCCGCTCGGTCGGGCTCCACCGGTGGACGAACCCTCCCCGAGACTTCATGCGCCAGACCTCGCTGCCGTCGCCGGCTCTCGCTTGACTTCGGCCTCTCGCTGAGTGAACATTCGCTCACTTTGCGAGGCGAGGCTACCAAGTCCAAGTTGACCCGCGTGGCGTTGGACCTGTTCGCCGCGAAAGGCGTCGACGGCACCACGGTGCGCGACATCGCCGCGGCGGCCGCGGTCGCCGAGGGCAGCCTCTACCGCCACTTCGAGAGCAAGGAGGCGCTTGCCTGGGAGCTCTTCGCCGGCGCCTTTTCGAGCCTGGCCACCGACCTCGATCGCCTGCAGGCGGCGCACGGCGAGCTGCGCGGCAAGCTCCGCGCGATGATCGGCTACGTCTGCGCCTTCTTCGACCGCGACCGACCCTTGTTCCGCTACCTGCTGCTCAATCAGCACGCGCAGATGCACCGCGTGACACCGGACATGCCCCATCCCATGTCGGTGCTGCGCCGCGTGCTCGCCGCCGCCATGCGGCGCGGCGAGGCCCGCCGCATGGACGCCGACCTCGCGGCCAGCATGGTGATGGGACTCGTGCTGCAGACGGCCGTCGACCTCGTGTACGGACGTCTCGACGGCCTGCTGTCGCGCCGCGCCGAGGCACTCACCGAGGCTGCCTGCCGAGTGATGGCGCCTTCATGATCGTTCTGACGACGCTCGGAAGCTACCTGCTCGGCGGGCTCTGCGCCGGGTACTACCTGGTGCGCCTGGCCGCGCGCCGGGACATCCGCGCCGCCGGGAGCGGCAGCGCCGGCGCGCGCAACGTCGGTCGGCTCCTGGGCGCGCCTGGCTTCCTCGGCACCCTGCTCCTCGACGCCGCCAAGGGTGCGGTGGCGGTGCTCGCCGCCGCCCACTTCGTCGCCGGCGCGTGGCCGCCGGCCCTGGCCCTGCTCGCGGTCGTCGCCGGACACATCTGGCCGCTGCAACTCGGGCTACGAGGCGGCAAAGGCGTGGCGACCGCGATCGGCGGCACCGCGGCCTATCTCGCCCTCGCGGTGAGCGCCGATCCGCCTCGACTTGCACCCGCCGCGGTCGTTGCCGTGATCCTTCCGACCATGGTGCTCTGGGCGCACCGCGACAACCTGGCCGCGGCGCGCGCCCGGCGCCGCGGGAGGCCGCGGTGAGGCGCGCGGTCGCCTGCCGGGTCGCCACGCGACCGTGGGAGCTCGAACAGGTCCACCGTCTGAATCGCGACGTCTTCGCGGTCGAGGTCGGCCAGCACACGGCCGACGGCGAGCTTCTGGTCGACCGCTTTCACGACGAGAACACCTACCTCGTGGCGGTCGAGGACCGGCAGGTCATCGGTATGTTGGCAGTGCGCGACCGCCGGCCATTCTCGCTCGACGAGAAGCTGCCGGAGCTCGACCGCTACCTGCCGCCCGGGCGCAAGATCTGCGAAGTGCGGCTCCTCGCCATCGCCCGCGACCGCCGCCACGGCATGATCCTGCCGCAGCTGCTGCGCGCCCTGTGGCGATTGGGGCGCCGCCGCGCCTACGACGTGGCGGTGCTCTCGGCCTACCCCGCGCGCGTGCCGCTCTACGAGCGCCTGGGATGCACGAGCTTCGGGCCGCGGGTGCTCCGCGACGGCTTCGAGTTCCAGCCCATGATGGCCACCCGCGAGCGCTTCGCGGCGGCGCTGCCGCGCTTCTCGCGCGAGACGCGCAAGGAGCGGCCGGCACCGCAGCTCAATTTCCTGCCTGGACCGGTACGGATCGCCGAAGCGACGCGACGCGCGTTCGCCGCCGCGGCCATTTCGCACCGCTCTCCGGCCTTCGACGACCGTCTGGCGCGGTGCAAGGCGCGGTTGCGTGCCGCGACCGGCGCCCAGCGGGTCGAGATCCTGCTCGGCTCCGGCACGCTCGCCAACGACGTCGTGGCGGCCCAACTGGGCCTGCTCCCGGGCCACGGGCTGGTGCTGTCCAACGGCGAGTTCGGCGAGCGCCTCGCGGCGCAGGCGCGCCGCCACCGGCTGGATCACCACGTGCTGTGCACCGAGTGGGGCGAGCCGCTGCCGCTCGCGGCGATCGCGCAGGAGCTCGACGTGACGCCCTGCACCTGGCTCTGGTTCGCGCACTGCGAAACCTCGACCGGCGTGCTCAACGACCTCGGTGCCCTGCGGGCCCTGTGCGCGGAGCGTGGCGTCCGCGTCGCCGCCGACTGCATCAGCTCGCTCGGCACCGTGCCCGTCGACCTCACGGCGGTCCACCTCGCGACCGGGGTCAGCGGCAAGGGGCTGCGCTCCTTCCCCGGCCTGGCGTTCGTGTTCCACGATCACGCCGTCGAGCCGCAGCCCGAGCGGCTGCCGAGCTATCTCGATCTCGGACTCTGGGCCAAAGCGGGCGGCGTGCCGTTCACGCACTCGTCGAACTTGCTCGCGGGGCTCGCGTACGCCCTGGAGGACCTCGACATCGAAGCGCGCTGCGCGACGGTGCTCGCTGCATCCCGCTTCCTGCGGCCGCGACTCGTCGCGCTGGGATTCGACATCCTGGCCGACCAGACCCATGCCTCGCCGGCCGTCTTCACCCTGACCTTGCCCGCGACGCTCGACTCGCGTGCCGCCGGCGATGCGTTGCGCGGCCGAGGGGTGCTGGTGAGCTACGAGAGCGCCTATCTCCTGGAGCGCAACTGGATTCAGATCTGCCTGATGGGCGAGACGCGGCGTTCGGCCATCGCGGCCTTGTTGGCCGAGCTGGCAAGCGTGCGACCCTCGGCGTCCGTCCCGGACTCCTTCGCCTGATCCGCCTCGACCGCCGCTGGGTCCGGTCGGTCACGCTCCCGGCTCGCACGCCGTGCGCGCTTCACCCGCCGCACGACCGGCGCGCCCAGGGCGCGATGCGCGATGCGCGGGAGGAGCAAGAGAGAGCGATCGCCCAACCTCCGCGGCTCCCTAGAGCGCGGAACGTTCGAGCGCGGTCCAGGCCTGCGCCCCGAGCGCACGCACGGCCGCGGGGAGGTGGGCGAAACGCGGATCCTTCGTCAGCCCCTGCCGGAAGCGGAAATAGATCTGCTGCGCGATGACCGCGATCTTGCACAGGCCGAAGGCGTAGTAGTACGGCAGATCGGACAGGTCGCGCCCGCTGGCGGCACCGTACCAGGAGGCGAGCTCGGCGCGGCTCGGCTGACCGGCGGCGTCGGTCGGACCGAAGCGGAACTGACGCAGCGTGTCGGGATCGCCGGCCTCGACCCAGTAGCCGAGGGTAGTGCCGAGATCGAGCAGCGGGTCGCCCACCGTCGCCATCTCCCAGTCGAGCACGGCGCGGATCCGCGTCAGGTCACCGGCATCGAGCACGAGATTGTCGAGCTTGTAGTCGTTGTGCACCAAGGCGGCGGAGCGCTCCGGCGGAATCTTCGCCGCCAGACGCGCGAAAGCGCGGTCGAGATCGGCGTGATCGTCCGTGCGCCCGGCGGCGTAGCGCGCTGCCCAGCCGCTGACCTGACGCGCGGTGTAGCCCTGGGGATGACCGAGCTCCCCGAGCCCGCTCCGTTCGAGCTCGAGGCCGTGTAGGACGGCGAGGTTCTCGATCAGAACGTGTGCCAGGCGGCCGGCGGTCGGCGCATCGAGCTCGACTCCGGCGGGCAGCCGCGAGCGCAGGATGATTCCCGGAACATGCTCCATCAGGTAGAACGGGAAGCCCAGCACCGCGACGTCGTCGCTCGCCGCCAGGACTTCCGGCACCAGTGCGTACACCGGCCGCAGTTTGCGCAGCACCCGCACTTCGCGGCTCATGTCGTGCGCCGTCTTGACGGTGCTGCCGACCGGCGGCCGGCGCAGCACCATCCGGCGATCGCCGACCGTCAGGAGGTAGGTGAGATTCGAGAAGCCGGCCGGAAACTGGCGCACGCCGAGCCCGCCTTCGAGACCGAGCTCCGCCCGCAGATACGCGGCCAAGCGGCCCTCGTCGAGCTCTTCGCCCGGCCTCGGGGGCAGCGTGTCGCTCATCGCCGGTCGGCCACCGGGGCGAAGCGGCGCAAGGCCTCGCGGGCCACGACCGTCTGATGGACTTCGTCCGGGCCGTCGTAGATGCGGGCCGCGCGCTCGTGGCGATAGAAATAGGCCAGGGGCGTCAGATCCGTCATGCCCAGGGCACCGTGCGCCTGGATCGCCCGATCGAGCACCGATCCCAGGACGCGCGCGGTGTGGAACTTGATCATCGAGACCGCCTCGCGCGCCGCCCGGGTGCCCTCGGCGTCGATCCGCCACGCCGTATGGAGCACCAGCAGGGTCGCGGAGGCGATTTCGGCGCGGCTATCGGCGATCCAGGTCTGCACGGTCTGCTGCTGGGCCAGCGGCTGTCCGGGCGCGATCTCGCGCTCCTGGACGCGCCGGCACAGCAGCTCGAAGGCCCGTTCGCAGATGCCGAGCCAGCGCATGCAATGGTGGATCCGCCCCGGTCCGAGACGGGTCTGCGCCATGCGGAAGCCTTCGCCCACACTGCCGAGCAACGCCTCGGCGGGGACCGCGCAGGCTTCGAAGGTCACTTCTCCGTGGCTCGCCCAGCCGTCGCCGCACTCCCCCATCACCGGCAAGTTGCGCACCAGGCGGAAGCCCGGTGTGTCGAGGGGTACCAGAAACATGCTGGCGCGCTCGCGGGCCGGCGTGGTCGCTGCAGG